>Ga0302349_1000628_pt1 | contig 38387 bp, 32 predicted proteins | sample PhyAR1_FD_202176 | JGI IMG/M metagenome (GOLD analysis project Ga0302349, IMG submission 202176) | Leaf surface microbial communities from alfalfa plants in UC Gill Tract Community Farm, Albany, California, United States - DLSL A.R1... | ecosystem: Host-associated > Plants > Phyllosphere >... | reverse complement strand
GTTGAGTGTGATTGTTATTTAAACGATTGAACCCGACGCTATTTATCGCTTATTTGGGCGTGCCGCTGTTAATTTCCACTTCGCTCAACTGGCTCTTTTTCGGCTTCATCGTGAGAGTCGAACCGGCTGAGGCGCTGATGATCGCCAGCAGCGCCAGCCATTGCGTCAGGGTTAAGGTCTCACCGAGAAACAGCATGCCAGAAAAGGCCGCCATCGCCGGCTCCAGACTCATCAGCGTGCCAAAGATACGGGCCGGTAAGCGCGTCAGGGCGATCATTTCAAGCGAGTAGGGGATAGCGCTGGAGAGTAACGCCACCAGCAGCGCCATCGGGAGAATACTCCAGTGCCAGATACCGCTTTCGGCGAAGGTCAGGCCGAGCGGGACAAAAATGACCGACGCAATCAGGGAGCCGATCGCTACCGTGGCGGGACCGTGTTCGGCACCGGCGCGCTGACCCGCCAGAATATAAATCGCCCAGCAGGCGCCTGCGCCGACCGCCAGTGCCGCGCCCAGCGGATCGATGGTTGCCATTCCGGCACCCAACGGCAACAAAAATCCTAATCCGATGACCGCCAGCAGCACCCAGACAAAATCGAGCAGGCGACGCGATCCAAATAGCGCCAGCGCCAGCGGGCCGGTAAACTCAAGGCCGACCGCCACGCCGAGCGGTACGGTCCGAATCGCCAGGTAGAACAGAAAATTCATCGCGCCCAGCGCCAGTCCATACATCAGCAGCGGTTTACGCTGTTCCCGGCTGAAGCGTAAGCGCCACGGTTTAAAGATCACACAGAGGATCAGCGTGGCAAAACCAAGACGCAGTGCAGTAATGCCGGTTGCCCCAACGCTGGGGAACAGCGTTTTGGCCAGGGAAGCACCGCCCTGGAGCGATAACATCGCGATCAGCAGCACAGTAATCGGTAGCAATACGGGCGTAAGGTTTTTTGAAGCTGAAGAGGCAGACATCCTGTGTACATTTCCTGGTGGTTAACCCGATGAGTCAGTGAGTGTAAAGGAAATGGCGGCCAAAAAAATGACAGAGTGACGTTTAAATTTGCGTTAACTGCACAAATTTTGTCCGGATTCAGGGCCATTTTGGTAAAGAAACGTCAGGATTTTTTAGGATTTAACTTAAAGACCCAAAAGAGGAAAAAAAATTTATTGCAGGAAGATGACGGTTTTTATAAGAAAAATGAATGACATAGGATGTCGCATTAACTTCCTGTTACACCAAACATTCTGTTAGACAACAAAATGCGGGCAGAGTTTCTCGCTATTTTTTGTTATATTTTCAGCGTTGTCAGGAGAGAAGTATTTTCACATTTGAGGTGGTTATGAAAAAAATTGCATGTCTTTCAGCATTAGCCTGTGTACTGGCAGTATCTGCAGGTTCAGCAATGGCACAGAGCACCGTAACTGGTGGCTATGCTCAGAGCGATTACCAGGGCGTGGCTAACAAAGCTAACGGCTTCAACCTGAAATACCGCTATGAAGACGGTTCTAACCCACTGGGTTGGATCGGCTCATTCACCTACACAGAAAAAGATAACACCGATTCTGGCATTTATAACAAAGGCCAATACTACGGTGTGACCGGTGGTCCTGCTTTCCGTCTGAACGACTGGGCAAGCATCTACGGTGTTGTGGGTATCGGTTACGGTAAATTCCAGCAGAACGATACTGCATCACGTGACAAATCTGATTCAAGCGACGTAGGTTTCTCTTACGGTGCAGGTATGCAGTTCAACCCAATCGAAAACGTTGCACTGGACGTGGGCTACGAGCAGAGCCGCATCCGTAACGTTGACGTTGGCACCTGGATTGCCGGCGTAGGTTACAGCTTCTAAGTTTCAGCTTAGACGACCTGCCAAAAAACGGCCCTTTATGGGCCGTTTTTTATTGCGCGCGATTCAGACTGCCGCAGCCACCAGGCCGTCTTCGGCTGCCAACCGGAGTAAGCGCCGATCAAAACGAGAAAAGCGGGTGGAGAGATCTGCGATAACGCGGTGACGGCTTACTGTGGGCGTCGTTGACGGCGGTAACGATGATGGCAGCAGAAAAGATGGCAGCAGAAAAGGGCACGAGCAGAAAAACCGAAGCGGCCCTTCAGCCGTTTGCTGAAAGGCACCAAAGGGGTGGCTGTGAAAAAATTAACCGCGCCAGATCAGATTCTGGCAGTGACGATCTTCAGGCTTTTTGCCCAGTAATTTTTCAATCAGCATCAGGCGCAGCGTGAATGGGGAACGCGTCAGCAGGCACAGCCAGGATTTCATCTCCGTGGTTGTTCTCTTTTCAGCCTGGAAGCATTTGCTGCAGTCTGCACAGCATTTCAGGGTGCTCATAGAATCACCTCCCAATCAGTATCGACGTAAAAGTAAGCAGAGTCCGGCGACGTAACCCATAAACAACAACAGTAACAGATAGGGATCGAACATGATCTTCATCTCCGGCTGCTTACATTATCAACAAATATAGCATTGGCTATATCATTTAGCCAAGGCTAATCACGAAAAATTTGAGCTTCTTTGCACCTGGTTTACAATGAGCGCAGCTACATCCGTACGGCAGTGACAGTACGGAACATAATAAAGAGGAAGCTGAATGACTCGTCGTGCCAAAAGCGTGGTTTCTGCCCCGCAAGGACCACTGAAAGATATTGAAGAGCATGTCGAAGGTTTTCGGCAGGTGCGTGAAGCGCATCGTCGTGAATTAATTGATGACTACGTTGAGTTAATTTCTGATTTGATTGGTGAATTTGGCGAAGCACGCCAGGTTGATATGGCCGCACGCTTAGGCGTTTCGCAGCCGACGGTCGCCAAGATGCTGAAACGTCTCGGCAGCGCCGGGCTGGTTGAGCAGGTTCCTTACCGTGGTGTGTTTCTGACCCGCGAAGGCGAAAAACTGGCTGAGGAGAGCCGGGCCCGTCATCACATCGTTGAAACCTTCCTGCTGGCGCTGGGGATCAGCCCGGAAACGGCCCGCCGTGACTCTGAAGGGATTGAGCATCACGTCAGTGATGAAACCCTGGCCGTATTCCAGAAATTTTACGAAACACGTTAACCTTTAAGGCGCACCGCCATCATGCCGCAGCTGTTTCGATCTTTTTTGCATGACTCGATTTTGCATTTACTCGTCGTTATTGGTGTGGTTCTGGCATTTCTGGCCGATTTTCGCTGGCCCGATCTGCCTGGCGCGGTCGACTGGCACACCATCATTACCCTGACCGGTTTATTGATCCTGACCAAGGGGCTGGAAACCAGCGGCTATTTTGATGTGCTGGGCGGCCGGTTGATTGCCCGCTTTCGTCATGAGCGCGCGCTGGCTCTGTTCATGGTTCTGGCCGCCGCGTTGCTTTCGACTTTTCTTACCAATGATGTGGCGCTGTTCATTCTGGTGCCGCTGACTCTGACGCTGCGCAAGTTCTCCCGCTTGCCGATCTCCCGGCTGATTATCTTCGAAGCGCTGGCAGTAAACGCCGGATCGCTACTGACACCGGTCGGTAATCCGCAAAACATCCTGTTATGGAGTCACGGCTCGCTGAGCGTGGCCGGTTTTATTGTGCAGATGCTGCCGCTGGCGGTCTGGCTGCTGCTCAGCCTGGTGGTGTTAACCTGGTTTAGCTTTTCGAAGCGTACCATCGACAAGCATGAAAATCCTGAACAGCCTCAGTGGCAGAAGCCGCTGTTTGTGGTCAGCGTACTGTTATACGTGCTGTTTATCGCCGGGCTGGAGTGGGAGATCACCGGCTGGGTGCTGCTGTTGATCCTCGCTATTTTTATGGTTATGGCGCGGCCGGTTTTACTCCGCATTGACTGGAGTTTGCTGGCGGTCTTTATTGCCATGTTTATCGATGTCTGGCTGCTGACGCGTTTGCCGGTGATGCAGGCGCACTTTGATCAAATCACCCATCTGGGGCAGGGGCAGCTCTACCTGCTGGCGATTGGATTATCGCAGGTTATCAGCAACGTCCCGGCGACCATCCTGCTGCTGCAAAAAGTCCCGCCGTCGGAGGTGCTGGCCTGGGCGGTGAATATCGGTGGTTTCGGCCTGCTGCCTGGCTCGCTCGCCAACCTGATCGCGTTACGGATGGCGCAGGATCGCGCCGTCTGGTGGCGTTTTCATCTCTTTTCCCTGCCGTTACTCGCCTGGTCAATGGCCAGCGGCTGGGTGCTGTTGCGTCTGCTCAATTAAGCCCATCAGATCCTGCTGCCGCTCACAGGTGGCAGGACGTGCCTCTTTTCTCAAGTTAAGTAAAGTTGCACTGGATTTTGTCAATTTCCGATCTAAGGTTAACGAGACCTTTTATGCCCGGGAATTAGGGCCTTAGCCAGTGATGGGAACTATGAGCGAGAACAACCAACGCGATCCACACCAGCAGGACGCCGATAACGCGTCGGATAAGACCAATCAGTCTGATGAAAATCAGCAGCAGGATCAGCAGCCTGAACGCAAGCGACCCGGTAAAAAGCCGTTGATTATTCTGGCGATTGTGGTGGTGGTGATGCTGATTGTGGGTTTCTGGTTCTGGTTCTCTACCCGTAATCAGGAGACCACTGACGATGCCTTCACCGAAGGCGATGCCGTGACGATTGCCCCGAAAGCGTCCGGTTATGTGGTGAAGCTGCTGGTTAAAGATAATCAGCGGGTGAAGAAGGGCGATCTGCTGGTCGAAATCGATCCCAGCGACAATAAGGCCCAGCGCGATCAGGCGAAGGCGCAACTCGGCCTGGCGGTGGCTCAACTGCATCAGGCACAGGCGCAGCTGGCGCTGTCGCGGGTGCAGTATCCGGCTCAGCGCGACCAGGCATTAGCCGATCAGGCCAAAGCGGAAGCGAACCTGCTTAACGCGCAGGCGGATTACCGTCGCCAGCGGGGCGTTGACCCGCGCGCCACCAGCCAGCGTAATATTGACACCGCGGCGGCGCAGTTACGCTCGGCGCAGGCCCAGTTGCAGAGCGCGAAAGCGCAGGTAGAAGTGGCGTCGCAGGTGCAGTTGCAGATTCGCCAGCAGGAAACCAACGTTGAAGCGCGTCAGCAACAGGTCGAACAGGCGAAAGCGCAGCTCAACACTGCCGATCTCAATCTCTCTTATACCCAGGTCCGTGCGCCTTACGACGGATTTGTCACCAAACGTAATGTGCAGCCCGGTACGCTGGTTCAGGCAGGAACTTCCCTGTTTTCGCTGGTTTCTCCCGATATCTGGATCACTGCCAACTTCAAAGAGTCGCAGCTTGAACGCATGAATCCCGGCGACAAAGTGGCGATTACCGTCGATGCCTGGCCGGATATGAAGCTGGAAGGGCACGTCGACAGTATTCAGATGGGCTCCGGTTCGCGCTTCTCGACCTTCCCGTCAGAAAATGCCACCGGTAACTACGTCAAAATTGTTCAGCGTGTGCCGGTAAAAATCGTGATTGATAAAGGTCTGGACCCGAATCATCCGCTGCCGCTTGGTCTGTCGGTTGAACCGAAGGTGACGGTGGAATGAGTACCACCCAGAGCTGGAAACCGGCCAGCAATCCGTGGTTAGTGGCGATCACGGTCACCCTGGCGGTGTTCATGGAGATTCTCGACACCACGATTGTCAACGTGGCGCTGCCGCACATCGCCGGTTCGCTCTCTTCCAGCTACGATGAGTCAACCTGGGTACTGACCTCCTATCTGGTGGCGAACGGCATTGTGCTGCCGATCTCCGCTTTCTTCAGCCGTCTGTTTGGGCGTAAACAGTTCTTCCTGATCTGTATCGTGATGTTCACCATCTGCTCATTCCTGTGCGGCATCGCCACCGAACTATGGCAAATAATTCTGTTCCGCGTGTTACAGGGCTTTTTTGGTGGTGGCCTGCAGCCGGTGCAACAGTCGGTGCTGCTGGACTATTTTAAAGCCGAAGATCGCGGCAAAGCGTTTGGCCTCTCGTCTATTGCGATCATCGTTGCGCCGGTTATCGGCCCGACGCTGGGCGGCTGGATCACCGATAACTACAGCTGGCGCTGGGTGTTCTTTATCAATATTCCGGTCGGCGTGCTCACCGTACTGGCGATCTACCAGCTGCTGGAAGATCCGCCGTGGGAGCGCAAATGGGCCAAGGGTAAACTCAAGATCGATTACATCGGTATCAGTCTGATCACGCTGGGTCTTGGCTGTCTGCAGGTGATGCTCGATCGCGGCGAGGATGAGGACTGGTTCGCTTCGCACTTCATTGTGCTGTTTGCCATTCTGGCGCTGATCGGCATTGTTGGCGCGATCTACTGGCTGATGTATGCCCGCAAACCGGTGGTCGATATTCTGGTGATGAAAGACCGCAATTTCTGGGTTGCCGGGCTGTTGATGGCCGGGATGGCGATGATCCTTTATGGCAGCTCGGTGGTGTTACCGCAGCTGGCGCAGCAGGATCTGGGTTATACCGCCACCTGGTCCGGTCTGGTGCTGTCACCCGGTGCGGTGCTGATTGTACTGACGATCCCGCTGGTGCTGAAGCTGATGCCGATTGTGCAGACGCGTTACATCATCGCCTTTGGTTTCAGCTGTCTGGCGGTGGCCTTCCTCTACTCCGCTACGCTGACCCCCAACGTCGATTTCACCACGCTGGTACTGATGCGCAGTGCGCAGTCAATTGGCCTCGGTTTCCTGTTTGTGCCGCTGACGACGATTGCGTTTGTCACGATTCCGCAGCGGCTTAACGCTGACGCCTCGGCGCTGTTTACCATGTTCCGTAACGTCGCCGGGTCGATTGGCATTTCATTATCGACCGCTGCCATCACCGAGCGTGAGCAGGTCCGTTCCGCCCATATGGTGCATAACATGACGCCGCTCAACGAGCCGTTCAATATCACCGTTCAGCACTGGGCGCAGGCGATACGCGACTTTACCTCAGCGGTCGGCGATCCGATCACCCTGGCGACCGGTCAGCTCTATCAGGAGATGATCGCCCAGTCGCGCATTCTCGCTTACATCGATGTTTTCTCAGGCCTGAGTATTGTCGCCCTGATTTTGATTCCATTTTGTTGGCTGCTGTCGCCGATTAAGAGCGAAGGCAGTGCAGGAGCACACTGACATGAAGGTTATTACTTCCCGCGGCCTGAAACCGTTGAGCCTGTTAACGCTGGCAATGTGGCTGGCTGGCTGTGCCGTCGGGCCAGATTATCAGGCCCCGAAACCCACGCTGCCTGGCAGCTATAACACTTTGGATTCGCAGGAAGCGTCAAAGCCGCAGAGTGCGGCGATCAACTCGCGCTGGTGGCGAACCTTTAACGATCCGCAACTCGACAGCCTGATTGCCCGGGCGATTGAGGGCAACCTGACGCTGCAACAGGCGGTGCTGCGCATTGCCGGCGCGCGCGAGCAGCTGAGCCAGGCGCAGGGCGGCCTGTTTCCCAGCCTCAACGGTTCGGCCAAAGTTAATCGCCAGCAGCTGGGTCTGGAAGGATTGCTGAAAGCCAATGGCGCAACCGACCAGCTCGACAGTAATGTCGCCAGCCAGCTCGATGGCCTGACGCAGCCGGTCACCCTTTATCAGGGCAGTTTCGATGCCAGCTGGGAACTGGACCTGTGGGGCAAAGTGCGCCGTCAGGTTGAATCCGCCAATGCTCAGCAGCAGGCGGCGATTGAGCAGCGCAACGATGCGCTGGTGTCGCTGGAAGCGGAAGTCGCGCGCGCCTGGCTGCAACTGCGCGGCGCGCAAAGTACTATCCAGACGCTGCAGCAGCAGATTGATGTGGCACAGCAGACCGTCGAACTGACTCAGAGCCAGCAGCGTAACGGGCTGGCACCCTTAACCGATGTGGAGAACGCCCGCGCCCAGCTCAGTAGCCTGCAGGCGCAGCTGCCGCAGTATCAGTCACAGGCGCGCCAGGCGATGAATGGGTTAGCGGTGCTGCTGGGCAAAACGCCGGGTTCGCTGGATGCGGAACTCAGTACGCCTAAAGCGTTACCGCCGCTGCCGCAGTTTGTCCCGGTCGGCATTCCTTCCACGCTGGCCCGACGTCGTCCCGATATTCGTCAGGCGGAAGCGACGCTGCATGCACAGACAGCAGAGATTGGCGTCTCCGTGGCGCAGCTATTCCCCAGTCTCTCCCTGACCGGCCAGCTTGGCGTACGCAACACCGACGTCAGCTATCTGGATAACTGGAGCAGTCACTTCTACAGCTACGGTCCCGCCTTATCGATTCCGATTTTCCAGGGCGGACGGCTGGTGTCGAGCGTTAAGCTGGCGCGCGCGCAGCAGGCCAGCGCCGCACTCGATTATCGCCAGACGGTGCTGACCGCCTTACAGGATGTGGAAAATGCGCTGGTCAGCTATCGCGCCGATCAGCAGCGCGTCACCGCGCTGGACCAAACCACCGGTTCGCTGCAGCGTGCCTTTGATCTCGCCAGCGACAGCTATCGTCAGGGACTTTCAACCTTCCTGGAGGTGCTGGATGCGCAGCGTCAGCTGGCGCAGGCTGAAGAACAGGCCACCCAGGCACGGATGCAGAGCGCGCTGGATTTAGTCGCTTTGTATAAAGCGCTGGGCGGCGGCTGGGAAACCTATCAGAACGTCGACCTGCCGCAATATTCTGTATTTGGTCCGGCGACCACGGTTAATTAATCGCCAGGCTGTGGCAGCATACGCGCTGCCACAGCCTGTTAACGCCTCACCCGCGTTGTCGTTTTTGTGGACAGCAGCCTGCGCTATTTACCCATTATTTTCGCGTTAACACCTTGAATAATATCTCTTCCTCTCCATTTTCGCCGTCGGGCAGGGAGGAAAATAAAACAGCATGACTGTCAGGACTATTATCTTGTGCCGCGGCGCAGGGCTGGGCATTATTTTGCAACCCGGATAAATAACCTCATTTTAACCCTGCATCGGGTGCGGGCTTTTTGCGTTTTTATTCACGGCGCTGGATTTTAAGCCTGCCAGCTGTAGCCCCTAATAGGTCGGGCGGTGCCCTGGCTAATCTGTCATCCTGCGGCCGGTCACCTGAGGATTATCCGACAGTCAGCGTCCGACGCCACAAATTTTTTAAAACCGCCGCGTCAGGAAATAAAAAATTGCAGGCTGGATACACCTTTTGCGCTATTACCGCGCAGAAGCGGGGACATTTTGAACCTTAATCTGTAACCTTGTGTGACTGAGATCGAAATTCAGACAGCCGTTAATGATCTTTTTTCTGGCGACATCGCAAAAATAAACAGTTCCGGCGGACGGTTTCCCCCGCAGCTCTCTGCCGGGCGCGGCAGGCAACGGATGCATGAAATCGATTCCAGCACCAGAAGTGCAGCGCCGTTCGGTGTTAATTCAGCGTTAATAAAACGTCAGGAATTAGCCGCTAGCGTTGACGAGGAATTTTAAAATTAACCGATAAGAATTATCCGTAGCGTAAAAATAATTTATTTTTTTATTTGAATTAGGTAATCTTGTCGCTACAGTTTTATTAACCCCCTTAATCAAGGACATTGTGATGAGTGACGCATTTAAAGTTCTGAACAATATTCGCACATTACGTGCCCAGGCCCGTGAACTGCCATTGAGCGATCTGGAAGAGATCCTGGAAAAATTAACCGTTGTCGTTACCGAGCGCCGTGAAGAAGCGGAAGCGGAAGAGACGCAAAATCGCGAAAAAGAAGAAAAGCTGTCGAAATATCGCGAAATGCTGCTGGCTGACGGCATCGATCCTAATGAATTATTAGGTGCGCTGGAAACCGGTAAAAAACGCGCTAAGCGTGCGCCGCGTCCGGCTAAATATTCTTACACCGACGAAAACGGTGAGAAAAAATCATGGACCGGCCAGGGCCGTACCCCGGCAGCGATTAAAAAAGCGCTGGACGCCGGTAAAAGCCTGGACAGTTTCCTGATCGATTGATCGACACAATCCTTGTAAGTGGGAGCCGGGGGGCCATTATGGCCTTCCGGCTTTTTTATTTCTGTCGGGATATCAATCACCACGCCCGCAATCCACGGCTGATGCTGGCGTGCGCTGCGTCACATCTGGCATAATAGCCGCCGTTTTTTCATCCACTCTCTTCACAAAGGTCAATGCCGTGTTAGTTAGCAGCAATATCACCATGCAGTTTGGCAGCAAGCCACTGTTCGAGAACATCTCCGTTAAATTTGGCGGCGGTAATCGTTACGGTTTAATCGGTGCGAACGGCAGCGGAAAATCCACCTTCATGAAGATTCTGGGTGGCGATCTGGTGCCTTCTGGCGGCAACGTCTCATACGATCCGAATGAAAGGATCGGTAAGTTACGCCAGGATCAGTTCGCCTTTGAACAATATAGCGTGCTCGACACCGTGATTATGGGTCACCATGAATTATGGGAAGTGAAGCAGGAACGCGATCGTATTTATTCTTTGCCGGAAATGAGCGAAGAGGAAGGGTATAAAGTTGCCGACCTTGAAGCCGTTTACGGTGAAATGGACGGCTACAGCGCCGAATCCCGCGCTGGCGAGTTATTACTGGGCGTTGGCATTCCGGTTGAGCAGCATTATGGCCCGATGAGCGAAATTGCGCCGGGCTTTAAATTGCGTGTGCTGCTGGCGCAGGCGCTGTTCTCGAATCCTGATATTTTGTTACTGGACGAACCAACCAACAACCTGGATATCGATACCATCCGCTGGCTGGAGCAGGTGCTGAACGAACGCGACAGCACCATGATTATCATTTCGCACGATCGTCACTTCCTTAATATGGTCTGTACCCACATGGCTGATTTGGATTATGGCGAGCTGCGGGTCTATTCCGGTAATTATGATGAATATATGACCGCAGCGACCCAGGCGCGTGAACGTCTGTTAGCGGATAACGCCAAGAAAAAGGCGCAGATTGCCGATCTGCAATCTTTCGTCAGCCGCTTTAGCGCCAACGCCTCTAAATCCCGTCAGGCAACCTCGCGTGCTAAACAGATGGATAAAATTAAACTGGATGAAGTAAAAGCATCCAGTCGTCAGAACCCGTTTATCCGTTTTGAGCAGGACAAGAAGCTGTTCCGTAATGCGCTGGAAGTGGAAGGCTTAACCAAAGGCTTTGATAACGGTCCGCTGTTTAAAAATTTAAACCTGCTGCTGGAAGTTGGTGAAAAACTGGCGGTGATCGGGGCTAACGGTATCGGTAAATCAACCTTTCTGAAAACCCTGGTCAGCGAGATGACGCCTGACAATGGCAGCGTTAAATGGTCAGAGAATGCGCGTATCGGCTATTACGCGCAGGATCATGCTGAAGATTTTGCTAATGACCTGACGGTATTTGACTGGATGAGTCAGTGGAAGCAGGCTGGCGATGATGAGCAGAGCGTGCGCAGTATTCTTGGCCGCCTGTTATTCTCTCAGGATGATATTAAGAAACCGGCCAAAGTGCTGTCCGGTGGTGAGAAAGGTCGTATGCTGTTCGGTAAGCTGATGATGGAAAAACCGAACATCCTGATTATGGATGAGCCGACCAACCACCTCGATATGGAATCCATTGAGTCGCTGAATATGGCGCTGGAGATGTACGAAGGCACGCTGATTTTCGTTTCGCATGACCGTGAATTTGTCAGCTCGCTGGCGACCCGGGTCATGGAGATTAAATCGGATCGGGTGGTGGACTTCACCGGTAATTACGAAGATTACCTGCGCAGTCAGGGCATCGTCTGATGGAAACGGGGTGGCACAGGCCACCCCAATTTTTTTGGTGGTCTGGTGGTTCAGCGCAGACTCAGGCTCAGGGTGCATACGCCTTTCGCAAAGAGGCAAAAGCGCCATCCATGGCGGGCTCAGCGCGGGCCATCCCTGGCCCGCGATGCTTTGCTACAGGCGTAAGCTCCGTGAGCGATGAGTTTTGCGCTGTCTTGAAGTAGGGCTGAGCATGGATGCTCAGCGCAGGCTCAGGGAGCAGAGGCGTTCCTGCCGACGCTACGCGTTCCCACCACACACTTCACACTGCGCGTCCTGCGCCACTTTCATGCTGCGAAACTCCGCACTTAGCGCATCGTACATCAGCAACCGACTGGTGGCGGGCGTACCGTAATTCGCCAGCAGCTTAATCGCCTCCATAGCCTGCATTGCGCCAATCACCCCAACCAGCGGTGCCATGACGCCCGCTTCGACACAGCTCAGCGTCTGCTCGCCAAACAGTCGGCTGATACAGCGGTAGCAGGGCGTACCCGGCTGCCAGCTGAACACGCTAATCTGGCCTTCCATCCGGATTGCCGCGCCCGAGACCAGCGGCACCTGCAACTGACGACACAGCCGGTTGAACTGCTCGCGCGCCGTCACGTTGTCGGTACAGTCCAGCACCACCTGCTGCCGGGCGATCAGCGCCCGCAGCGCCGCATCGTCCAGTTCGCCGTTTACCGGCTGCAGATGGCAGTGAGGATTGATGGCGGCCAGGCTACGGGCGGCGGAATCGACCTTAGCGTGACCAATATCCGCGTCGTGGTGCAGAATCTGCCGCTGTAGATTGGAGTGTGAAACGCTGTCGAAATCGAGCAGCGTCAGGGTACCGACGCCCGCTGATGCCAGATACGGCGCGGCGGCACAGCCCAGCCCACCCAGACCGACAATCAGCGCATGACTGGCTTTCAGCCGCTCCTGACCGTCAAAATCGAAGCCGCGCAGGACAATCTGCCGGTTGTAGCGCAGCATCTCCTCATCCGTTAATTCAGGCAGCATTTATCCCTCCAGCAGTGCATTGAACGGCTCGACCTCGACCCACTCGCCCGGTTCAACGTTGCCACGCTCGCGCTCCAGCACGATGAAACAGTTGGCCGCGGCAAAAGAGCTGAAGACGTGTGAACCCTGCATACCGGTGGTGTGAACCTCGAGTTCGCCGTTAACATTCTGACGCAGGATGCCGCGCTGAAAATCGAGCCGGCCTGGCGATTTTTTCAGGCGTGAGGCGCTGCGTACTTTCTGACGCGGCGGCAACGCCGCTTTTTTCTGACCGGTCAGGGCGGCGAGCAGCGGTTGCACCAGCTGATAAAAGGTGACCGCAGCGGAAACCGGATTACCCGGCAACCCGCAGAACCAGCTGCTGGCGAGACGGCCAAAGGCAAAAGGTTTACCGGGCTTGATCGCCAGCTTCCAGAAACTGATGGCACCCAGCTCTTCCAGCATATTTTTGGTGAAGTCTGCTTCGCCCACCGACACGCCGCCGGTACTGATCACCACATCAGCCTGACGGTCGGCTTCCTCAAATGCAGCCCGCAGCGCGACCGGATCGTCTTTAACAATGCCGAGGTCGATCACCTCACAGCCCAGCTTGTGCAGCATCAGCGAGACCGCAAAGCGGTTAGTGTCATAAATCTGTCCGGCCGCCAGCGGCTGGCCCACCGGCTGCAGCTCGTCGCCGGTTGAAAAAATCGCCACTCGCAGTTTTCGCCGCACGGCGACCTGGGCGATACCCAGCGATGCCAGCAGCGGCAGCTCAGCCGCGCCCAGCCGCACGCCAGCGTCAAGCACCACATGACCTGGCTGGATATCATCACCGGTCAGGCGAATATTTTGCCCGGCACGCACCGGTGCGGTAATCACAATCGAATCACCCTGCGTTTCAGTCTGTTCCTGCATCACTACCGCCTCACAGCCTGGCGGAATCGGCGCACCGGTCATGATTCGCACCACGCTGCCGTGCGGCCATTCACCACTAAAGGGCGCACCCGCAAAAGCCTTACCGGCAACCGGCAACGGCTCACCGCGACTGACATCTGCCAGCCGCACCGCATAGCCATCCATCGCTGAATTATCAAATGGCGGCACCGCAATCGGCGAGGTGACAGCAACGGCGGTAATACGGCCGACCGCTTCCGTCAGCGGAACGCTCAATGAGTCGGTGATTGGCTTCAGCTGCGCCAGCATGGTCTGTTGAGCCTCCTCAAGGGAGATCAATCCTGCAGTAAAACTTTCCATGATTATTCCAGTCGGGTTATTTCAGATGCTGCTTATTATGGTGGGAATTGTCCGCTGAGTCACATCGCTATCCGCGCGCGCTGACATCCGCCGTGTTCCAGCCGGTGGCAAGCCCGGCTAAAGTGAAATATCGCCGGAAGAAAAGGTTATAACCATCGGAACAGTTTCTGCTTTACAACACTTAGCAGGCTTTCTATAGTCAAAAATCAGCAAAAATGGATGAAAACCATTCTAAATCAGTGTTTTTCGTGCTGATGCAACCACAGGACAGAGCGTTATGGTCAAAGCAGTGATTGCCATTCATGGTGGGGCAGGCGCGATTACGCGTGCTGCAATGAGCGACGAAAAGGAGCAGCACTATCGTCAGGCCCTGCTTGACATTGTGACGCACGGTCAGCAGATGCTGGCGCAGGGAGCCAGCGCACTCGACGTGGTGACGGAAGCGGTGCGTCAGCTGGAAGAGTGTCCGCTGTTTAACGCGGGCAAAGGGGCCGTCTTCACTCATCAGGGTACTCATGAGCTGGACGCCTGCGTGATGGATGGCCGCACGCTGAACGTCGGGGCGGTGGCGGGTGTCTGCCGGGTACGTAACCCGGTACTGGCGGCGCGCGCCGTGCTGGAGCAGAGCCCGCATGTGCTGTTTATCGGTGAAGGCGCAGAGCAGTTCGCCGAGGCGCAGGGCCTGACGCCGGTGGCAGCAGACTATTTCTCCACCCCAGATCGCTGGGAGCAGCTGCAGCGCGCATTAAACAGCGACGAAGCGGTGCTGGATCATGATGGCGCGGCCGGCGGCGACGATCCGCTCGACCCGGACCGCAAATTTGGCACGGTAGGCGCCGTGGCGCTCGATCTCGAGGGTAATCTGGCTGCGGCAACCTCCACCGGCGGCATGACCAATAAGCAGGCGGGACGGGTCGGTGATTCGCCGCTGCCGGGCGCGGGCTGTTACGCCAGCAACGACAGCGTGGCGGTCTCCTGTACCGGCACCGGTGAAGTCTTTATCCGCACCCTGGCGGCCTACGATGTGGCGGCACAGATGCGTTATGCCGGTCGCACGCTTCAGCAGGCCAGCGTCAACGTCATCCACGATAGCGTGCTGGAGCTGGGTGGCAGCGGCGGTTTGATCGCCGTCGATCGTGAAGGCAACGTGGCGCTGCCGTTTAATAGCGAAGGAATGTACCGTGCCTCAGCACGGGTCGGTGAGGCGGCAGATGTGGCGATTTATCGCGACAGTTAAGGAGCAGGCATGAACCATCGGCAGGCGTTGCCGCCGCTGGCATCGGAGCAGGTGCTGGCAGTTCGCGATCTTAATGTGCATTTTCAGCAGCAGGGCACGGTCACCCAGGCGGTGCGCCATCTTTCGCTCGATCTGTTTCGCGGTGAAACCCTGGCGCTGGTGGGTGAATCGGGCTCCGGCAAGTCGGTAACCTCGCTGGCGCTGATGCGGCTGATCGAACAGAGCGGCGGCGTGGTGAGCGGTGAGGTGCAGTTGCGTCGCCGCAACGGCGAGGTACTGGATATTATGCGCGCGCCGTCCGGCCAGATGCGGCGGGTGCGCGGAGCCGATATGGCGATGATTTTCCAGGAGCCGATGACCTCGCTCAATCCGGTGTTCAGCGTCGGGGAACAAATTGCCGAATCGATTCGTCTGCATCAGGGCAAAAGCCACGCACAGGCGCTGGCAGAAGCGCGCCACATGCTGGACCTGGTGCGTATTCCCGATGCGCAAAATGTCTTGTCTCGCTTCCCGCATCAGCTCTCCGGCGGAATGCGCCAGCGGGTGATGATCGCCATGGCGCTCTGCTGCAAACCGGCGTTGCTGATAGCCGATGAGCCGACCACCGCGCTCGACGTCACCATTCAGGCACAGATCCTGCAGCTGATCCGCGTACTGCAAAAAGAGATGCAGATGGGCGTCATTTTTATCACCCACGATATGGGTGTGGTGGCGGAAATGGCCGATCGGGTGCAGGTGATGTATCGCGGCGAAGTGGTGGAAAATGCCCCGGCGGCGCAGCTGTTCAGCGCGCCACGCGAGCCTTACACCCGGGCGTTGCTGGCGGCAGTGCCTAAGCTCGGATCGATGCAGGGCCAGCCGCTGCCGGCGAAGTTCCCGCTGTTACAGGGCGGAGAAGAGCAGGAGACGCCGCAGGATACGGTGCGCCGCGACCAGCCGCCAGTTCTGCAGGTACGCGATCTGGTGACCCGTTTTGATATTCGCGGCGGGCTGTTTAACCGGGTGAAAAGCCGGGTACACGCGGTTGAGAAAGTCAGTTTCGACCTCTATGCCGGTGAGACGCTGGCGCTGGTCGGTGAATCGGGTTGCGGTAAATCCACCACCGGTCGCTCCCTGCTGAAGCTGGTGGCCAGCCAGGGCGGCACGCTCACCTTTAACGGACAGCGTATCGATCATCTGCGTGGGGCCGCGCTGGCTCATCTGCGGCGAGACATTCAGTTTATTTTCCAGGACCCTTACGCCTCGCTCGATCCGCGGCTGACGGTAGGCTTTTCCATTATGGAGCCGCTGCTGGTGCACAAAGTGATGCCGCGTCGGGAAGCGGAGCAGCGCGTCGCCTGGCTTCTGGAGAGAGTCGGTCTGCTGCCGGAGCACGCGCAGCGCTATCCGCACGAATTTTCCGGCGGACAGCGCCAGCGCATCTGCATTGCCCGCGCGCTGGCGCTTAACCCGAAAGTGGTGATTGCGGATGAATCGGTTTCGGCGCTGGACGTCTCTATCCAGGCGCAAATCATCAACCTGATGCTCGATTTACAGCGCGAATTTGGTATCGCGTTTCTCTTCATCTCACACGATATGGCGGTGGTAGAGCGTATCAGTCACCGCGTGGCGGTGATGTATCTCGGCCAGATTGTTGAGATGGGGCCGCGTCAGGCGGTGTTTGAGCAGCCGCAGCATCCTTATACCCGCAAACTGATGGCCGCGGTTCCGGTCGCCGATCCGGCGCATCCTCGCCGGGAGCGTGCATTAATGGTTGACGAGATCCCCAGCCCGATTCATGCGTTAGGGGATGAACCTGAAGTGGCACCGTTGATGGAAGTGGCGCCAGGGCATTTTGTCGCCCGCCACGTTATCAGCGCCACCTGAATAGTGAAGATATCGCTTCGGCGACCCACCCGACAGGGATTACAGGAGAACAAGATGCAGATAACGATGCGTAAAGGGTTACTGGCGGCTGGCGTATTAAGCAGCGCCCTTACATTGCCCGCCTGGGCGGCGCAGGATGCGGTGATTGCCGTCGCGTCTAACTTCACCACCCTCGATCCGTATGACGCCAATGACACGCTGTCGCAGGCGGTCGCCAAATCGTTCTATCAGGGGCTGTTTGGTTTTGATAAACAGATGAAGCTGACCAACGTGCTGGCAGAGAGTTATCAGGCCAGTCCGGATGGTCTGACCTACACCATCAAGCTCCGTCCGGGGATTAAATTCCAGGACGGCAGCGACTTCAATGCCGAAGCGGTGAAGGTCAATCTCGACCGTGCCAGCAACCCGGATAATCACCTCAAACGCTATAACCTGTTTAAGCAGATTGCCACCACCGAAGTGATCGATCCGACCACGGTGAAAGTGACCCTGAAGCAACCCTTCTCCGCCTTTATCAATATTCTGGCGCACCCGGCTGCGGCGATGATCTCGCCGACCGCACTGAAAAAATATGGTAAGGATATTGGCTTCCATCCGGTCGGTACCGGTCCGTTTGTGTTTGAAACCTGGAACCAGACTGACTTCGTTAAGGTGAAAAAGTGGGACGGCTACTGGAAGCCGGGCTACCCGAAACTGGACAGCATCACCTGGCGACCGGTAGTGGATAACAACACCCGTGCGGCGATGCTGCAAACCGGAGAAGCTAACTTCGCATTCCCGGTTCCTTATGAGCAGGCGAAATTGCTGGAGAAAAACAGCAAACTTGACGTGGTAACCACGCCGTCGATTATGCAGCGTTACATCAGCCTTAACGTCACCCAGAAGCCGTTCGACAACCCGAAAGTGCGTGAGGCGCTTGAATACGCCATCAACCGTCAGGCGCTGGCCAAAGTGGCGTTTGCCGGTTACGCCACGCCAGCCACCGGTATCGTGCCGCCTGCTATCGATTTCGCTCAGAGCTATCCCGCCATCAGCTACGATCCGGCTAAAGCCAGGGCGCTGCTGAAAGAGGCGGGTTACCCGAACGGCTTCGAAACCACGCTCTGGTCGTCACACAACCACAGCACCGCGCAGAAAGTGTTGCAGTTCACTCAGCAGCAGCTGGCGCAGGTTGGCGTGAAGGTTAAGGTAACCGCGATGGATGCCGGTCAGCGTGCGGCAGAAGTGGAAGGCAAAGGGCAGAAAGAGAGCGGTGTACGGATGTTCTACACCGGCTGGTCCGCCTCAACCGGTGAAGCAGACTGGGCGCTGACGCCGCTGTTTGCCACCGCCGCCTGGCCGCCAGCGATCTTTAACACCGCGTTTTACAGCAATCCTAAGGTGGATAAAGATCTGGCAGATGCGCTGAAGACCACTGACCGTGCGCAGAAAGCCCAGCTGTATAAAGATGCTCAGGACACCATCTGGCAGGATCATCCGTGGATCCCGCTGGTGGTTGAGCAACTGGTGTCTGCCAACAGCAAAAATCTCAGCGGTTTTTATGTGATGCCCGATACCTCATTCAGTTTTGATGAGGCCAGTCTGAAGTAACGGAGCCGGCCAGCCCGCGTGGCTGGCCGCAGCTGCAGGATGTTGCATGTTTAACTATTTTATTAAGCGGCTGTTGGGGCTGATCCCCACCTTGCTGATTGTTGCGGTGCTGGTGTTTCTGTTTGTTCACCTGCTGCCGGGCGATCCCGCGCGCCTGATTGCCGGACCGGAGGCGGATGCCTCGGTGGTGGCGCTGGTGCGGCAGGAACTGGGACTGGATCTGCCGCTGCCGCAGCAGTTCTGGCACTTTATTCTTAATGCGCTGCAGGGCGATTTCGGCCAGTCGATGGTATCGAAACGGCCGGTGGCGGATGAGATCGCTTCGCGTTTTATGCCGACATTGTGGCTGACCCTGACCAGCATGATCTGGGCCGTGATATTTGGCATGGCGATTGGCATTGTGTCTGCCGTCTGGCGCAACCGCTGGCCCGATCGCCTCGGCATGACGCTGGCGGTCTCCGGCATTTCGTTTCCGGCTTTTGCCCTCGGCATGTTGCTGATGCAGGTCTTCTCGGTGGAGCTGGGCTGGCTGCCGACGGTGGGCGCGGAGAGCTGGCAACATTATATTCTGCCGTCGATAACCCTGGGAGCGGCGGTGGCGGCAGTAATGGCGCGTTTTACCCGTGCCTCTTTTGTTGAAGTAATGCAGGAAGATTACATGCGTACCGCGCGCGCCAAAGGGGTGCGCGAGTCGCTGGTGGTGGTGAAACATGGATTGCGCAACGCGATGATCCCGGTGGTCACCATGATGGGCCTGCAGTTCGGCTTTCTGCTCGGCGGATCGATTGTGGTCGAGGTGGTGTTTAACTGGCCGGGCCTGGGTCGGCTGCTGGTTGATTCCGTCACGATGCGCGACTATCCGGTGATCCAGGCGGAAGTGCTGCTGTTTTCACTGGAGTTCATTCTGATCAATCTGATCGTCGATATGTTGTATGCGGTGATCAATCCCGCCATTCGCTTTAAGGAATCGCGATGAAAAACTGGCGACGCGATGCGGCCCTGAAAACGCTGCCGCTGATCAAGGAGAACCGGGTACGCACCCCGTGGCGTGAGTTCTGGCGGCGTTTCCGGCAACAGCCGGTGGCGCTGCTGGCCGGGCTGTTTGTGCTGGTGCTGATTGTACTGGCGTTTATCGCGCCTTACGTGGCGCCGTTTGATGCTGAAAATTATTTCGATTATGACCGGCTGAATGATGGGCCCTCGCTGCTGCACTGGTTTGGGGTTGATTCACTGGGCCGCGATATTTTCAGCCGGGTATTGGTAGGAACCCGTATCTCACTGATTGCTGGCTTCTTCTCGGTGGCCATCGGTGCGCTGATCGGTACGCTGTTTGGGCTGCTGGCGGGCTACTACGAAGGCTGGTGGGACCGCATAACCATGCGCGTGTGCGACGTGCTGTTCGCTTTTCCCGGTATCCTGCTGGCGATTGCGGTGGTGGCGATCATGGGCAGCGGCATGAGCAACGTGATCGTGGCGGTGGCGATCTTCAGTATCCCGGCGTTTGCCCGCCTGGTGCGCGGCAATACGCTGGTGCTGAAGCATCAGACCTATATTGAGTCGGCGCGCAGCATCGGCGCATCGGACTGGACCATCATCATGCGCCATATCCTGCCGGGTACCGTCTCGCCGATTGTGGTCTATTTCACCATGCGCGTCGGCACCTCTATCATTACCGCTGCCAGCCTGTCGTTCCTTGGACTGGGCGCGCAACCGCCGACGCCGGAGTGGGGCGCTATGCTGAATGAGGCGCGGGCCGATATGGTGATTGCGCCGCACGTCGCGATTTTCCCCAGCCTGGCGATCTTCCTCACCGTTCTGGCATTTAATTTACTCGGTGATGGGCTGCGCGACGCGTTGGATCCTAAACTTAAAACATGAAACCTTTCGATTACGATCAGGACTTCACGACCCTCGATTTTCGTCAGCATCCCGAACGTTATCAGGTCGGGCGCGGCGAGCAGGGGGTATTGATGGTCGAGCCTTATAAGAGCGAAATCCTGCCGCACTGGCGTTTTCGTACCGTCCCGATTGCTAAAGAGTCGGCTGAAAAAATCATGGCGCTGTTTGAGGATTACCGTCGGCAGGATGATTTTGTTGGCATGGATATGGCGCGCAAATTTATTCAGATGGGGTATACCCGTGCGCGGCGCTACAGCAATCATCAGGGCGGCCGCAAATATGATGCTGATGGCAAAGAACTGCCGCGGGGCGTTAATGAAGAAAAGGCCGCGGCGGCGGCCGTTTTCAAAGGCTACTGGGATCGGATTCGGGCAGATGAGGATTATCTGAAACGCAAAAAGGCGCATCAGCAGCAGTATGGCTAAGCGCCGGGCCAGTCCGGCGGCGCGTCACAGGCTACTCCCCGCCGGACAGGATGGATTTATACCCGGCTCGCCCAGAGATCGTACTCGTCGGCATGGTCGACTTTAACCCTTAGCATATCGCCCGGTTTGACGTTGCGCTCGCCGTTCAGATAGACCGCGCCGTCAATTTCCGGGGCATCAGCCATACTGCGGCCAATCGCGCCTTCCTCGTCCACCTCATCAATAATCACCAGAATCTCACGACCAACTTTCTCCTGCAGACGTTCGGCTGAGATCTGCTGTTGCAACTGCATAAAGCGATCGTAACGCTGCTGCTTCACCGATTCATCGACCGGATCGGGCAGCTGATTCGCGGTCGCGCCTTCCACCGGGCTGTACTGGAAACAGCCCACCCGATCGAGACGCGCCTCTTTGATAAAGTCGAGCAGCAGCTGGAAGTCCTCTTCGGTCTCGCCGGGAAAGCCGACGATGAAGGTAGAGCGCAGCGTCAGTTCCGGGCAGATTTCACGCCAGCGCTTGATCCGCTCCAGCGTGCGTTCCACTGCGCCAGGACGCTTCATCAGCTTCAGAATGCGCGGGCTGGCGTGCTGCAACGGAATATCGAGATAGGGCAGAATTTTGCCGGCCGCCATCAGCGGAATGACCTCATCCACGTGCGGGTAAGGATAGACGTAGTGCAGACGCACCCAGACGCCGAGCTTCGCCAGTTGCTCACACAGGCTGACCATGCTGGTTTTCACCGGCGAGCCGTTCCAGAAACCGGTGCGATGCTTAACATCCACGCCATAAGCGGAGGTATCCTGCGAAATCACCAGCAGCTCTTTAACGCCCGCTTCAACCAGCCGTTTAGCCTCATCCAGTACCTCGCCGACGGCGCGGCTGTCGAGATCGCCACGCATTGACGGGATGATGCAGAAGGTGCAGCGATGGTTGCAGCCTTCGGAAATTTTCAGATAGGCGTAGTGACGTGGGGTCAGCTTCACGCCCTGTTCCGGCACCAGGCTGAGAAACGGATTGTGCTGAGGCTTCGGCACGTAGCGATGGACGTGCGACAACACCTGCTCATAGCTGTGCGGACCGGTGATCTCCAGCACTTTCGGGTGCACTTCACGAATCTGATCAACTTTTGCACCGAGACAGCCGGTGACAATCACCTTGCCGTTTTCATTCAGCGCTTCGCCAATCGCCTCAAGCGACTCCTGGACAGCACTGTCGATAAATCCACAGGTGTTGACGATGACGATTTCAGCATCGTCATAGCGCGGCACCACATCATAGCCCTCGGTGCGCAGTTCGGTGAGGATGCGCTCGGAGTCAACGAGGTTTTTGGGGCAGCCGAGCGAGACGAATCCGACCCGTGGCGGCAAGGTTTTTGTTGTATCAGACATGGCTCTGTTTCCGGTTCAGCACAGCGATGGCGCGGGATTCTACCTGTGTTGCAGAAAAAATTGTAGCGTTATCTGTAAGGGATTAGCGGCGTGTAAAGGTGTGAAAAAACCGGTAAAACCTGGCCCGCTGATCGGGTGAAAAAGTGCGGGCGGCGGGCAGGGCAAATTTCCAGTAACTCCCGGTGCTGTAAAAAGAAAATCACCGTACAGCAGGTAAATAGCGATTTAAGCGAAACGCTGACAGAACGCAGCAAAAAACAGCCTTAGGAAATCGCCGGTTGATATTCACTTGTTTTCATTAATAATAAACGGGCAAATCAACACTGAAGGGGCTATGCCCTTCAGGTAACGACGTGGATAATGTGAGAGCTAAATAATGAAAGAGATCATCAATGGATTTCTGAATTTCCAGCAGAATGTGTTTCCTGAAAGGAAGGATCTTTTCAAAAGCCTGGCGTCAAATCAAAATCCCAAAGCGCTGTTTATCTCCTGTTCTGACAGCCGGCTGGTGCCGGAACTGGTAACGCAGCAGGAGCCGGGCGAGCTGTTCGTTATCCGCAACGCGGGCAACATTGTGCCTTCGTTTGGCCCGGAGCCGGGCGGCGTCTCAGCGACCATCGAATACGCGGTGGTCGCGTTGGGCGTCTCCGACATCATCATCTGTGGTCACTCTAACTGCGGTGCGATGAATGCTATCGCCTCCTGCGCCTGCATGGATACCATGCCCGCGGTTGAGCACTGGCTGCGCTATGCCGACGCGGCAAAAGCGGTGGTGGAGCAGCGCAACTATGACTCGCCAGAGAAAAAGCTGAATGAGATGGTGAAAGAGAACGTCATCGCTCAGCTCAATAACATGAAAACCCATCCTTCCGTGTCGGTGGCGCTGCGTAACGGTAAACTGCGTCTGCATGGCTGGGTATACGATATTGAAACCGGCACCATCATGGCACTGACGCACGGCGGTAAAGAGTTTATTACCCTGTCAGAAAACCCTGATACCTGTTTCGAGTAACCTGCCTGCCCGCTGCAGTCTGCAGCGGGTCATTCCCGCTATTCAGAGCAGATAACCCATTAAAATAACGATTATTTTTACTGTTTCCCGTCTGATTTACTCTATGCTTGCCTGAACCTTCCTGATATAAGCGAGTCGATGATGCGTAAACCTTCCGTGGCTGCTCTGCTGGCGGTCTCTGTTCTGCTGCTCAGTGGTTGTACTTCTCATGTTGCTGACAAGCAGCAATATTCAGGCTTTTTAGGTGATTACAGTCAGCTGAAGCCCACTGAGTCGGCCAGCGGCCAGCCGACTTTGCGCTGGATCTCACCCGACTATCAAAGCAGCCAGTATAAGGATGTGCTCTATACGCCACTGGTCTACTATCCGGCAGCCCATCCCACCGCACGCATCAGTCAGCAAACGCTGGATCAGGTGCTGAGTTATACCGACATTCAGTTAAAAGGCGCTATCGCGACCCGCCGACCGCTGACAAATCAGGCGACGCCGCACACCCTGAAAGTGCGGGCCGCCATCACCGCCGTGTCAGCGGAGAACCAGGGAGTGCAATTCTATGAGGTGGTGCCGGTAGCGGCAGTGGTGGCGAGCACCATGGCCGCATCGGGCCATCGTACCCAGAACAGCGAGCTGTTTCTGGAGATTGAAGCCAGCGATGCGGTAACCGGCAAACCGCTGATCCGGGTAGTGCGTAAAGCGTTCGGCAAAACGGTCAGTAACAGCAATACGCCGATCACGTTTGAAGATCTCAAGCCGGGTATCAATACTATGGTGCGTGATACGGTAAGTTTTAACGCGCCGTAAACCTGCGAGATTAACGGGTGGTATTCGGGTTTTAACCGGCAGTCAGCGCGCCTGTTCCCCGTGTGAGCGGGGATAACCGTCTCCATTTCGGGGGCCGCCGATCACTGGCTTGCAAAAAATGACGATGAAACGGCTGTCCGAGCGGGTTCCTCCCGCTGTCTGGCATTTCGTTCGTCAGCCGGTGCGATGGCGAGGCATACGGCCTGTGATATCCTATGCGTGTGATGATCAGAGTCAGGCCCGATGAAAAAAAAGAACAGCACACCCACGCCCCACGATGCCACATTCCGGCAGTTTCTCACGCAGCCGGACATTGCCCGTGACTTTATGGAACTGCACCTGCCCGCAAAGCTGCGTGCACTCTGTGACCTCAGTACCCTGAAGCTGGAATCGGGTTCGTTCGTTGAAGACGACCTGCGCCAGTATTTCAGCGACGTTCTCTATAGCCTGAAGACCACGGCTGGCGACGGCTACATACACGTGCTGGTTGAACACCAGTCTACGCCGGACAGGCATATGGCGTTCAGGCTGATGCGATACGCCGTGGCGGCCATGCAGCGCCATCTTGAGGCTGGCCATAAGGCGCTGCCACTGGTGATACCGGTGCTGTTCTATACCGGCAAGCGCAGTCCTTATCCGTACTCAACGCGCTGGCTCGATGAGTTCAATGATCCGGCGCTGGCAGAAAACCTCTATGGCAGCGCTTTTCCCCTGGTGGATGTAACGGTCATTCCGGACGATGAGATTATGGGGCACCGCAGCATGGCGGCGCTGACGCTGTTACAAAAGCATATTCACCAGCGAGACATCGCCAGCCTGACCGATCGGCTGGCCACATTACTGATGGCGGATTATCTTTCTTCACCCCAGGTAACAGCGCTGATACACTATTTACTTCAGGCAGGTGAGTCAGCTGACTCTGAAGCCTTTATTCGCGAACTGGCACAGCGTGTGCCGCAACACGGAGACGCACTTATGACCATCGCACAACAGCTGGAGCAGAAGGGCATCGAGAAGGGCATCGAGAAGGGCATCGAGAAGGGCATTCAGCTTGGTGAACAACGAGGCATTGAGAAAGGCGAGCGCGAAGCCACGCTGAAAATTGCCCGTACCATGCTTCAGAACGGCATTGACCGTACTACCGTCCAGAAAATGACCGGTCTTTCAGAAGACGAACTGACACAAATCCGACACTAAAACCAGCAGTCGGGTTGGGTAAGGAAGGTCAGAATTATGATGGATATATCAGCGGTAACAGCAAAAATTAAACGCGTCAGATGCAGAGCGTTTTTCTCCGGTCAGGACTTTAAGCTGATACCGGAAAACTAATTAAACCCGATCTCACCCGTCGGGTTTTTTTATGCCCAGCATTTGCCGCCGGCTATCCTCAGTTCCAGCCGACAGACTGTAAGACCATGAGTACGGAACCTGTGGCCTTGCTGAGCACAATCGCGATGTGGTTGCTGGATTATCAGTCTGGGAATTAAGATTTATATCTTTGATATCAGATCAATAGCGTGAAACTGCGGCGGATTCCTGCCGGACCTTAACGAATAACATCCTCATGCCCTCTTCGCGGGTTTGAAGACAGTTGTACCGGATGAGGACCTTAATCATCTTGCCCGCTGATACCGGAATAAGGTGATGATTGACTGAACTGCGATGAGTGGAAATCCCCTAAGCTCGCCCGGCACTGTTGAGTGGGAGCAACCCGATTTCAGGTACGGACTCACGACTACAGGTTGTTGCTGCTCGCGTCGTGAAGTTTTCCCCGCGCCCCTGAATATAAACCGAAACCAGGCTACGACTGGCATTGTTGGTAGCCTGTTCTCCACATCATCAGGGCGACAGACCGCTGTCGCCCAGTTTAATCTTTTGTAAATCCTCAGCATCATCGCACTGCGGCTGACTACGCTTAAGGGCATTCCATCCCGTCAGGAGAACGCTATGGTTCGTGTCGCTCGCGCGTTATTGTTCAGTGGTTCACTTATGGTCGCCTTGCCGCTGCTGGCGGCAGAACAGCAGGTCGAGGTGCAGCTGTTACAGGATAAGTTACAACATCCATGGTCCGTGGCGTTTCTGCCCGACAACCAGACCCTGCTGATTACCGAACGCAGCGGCCAGTTGCGCAGCTGGAATCCGGAACGCGGTCTGTCGCAGCCGATCACCGGCGTGCCGCAGGTCTGGGCGCAGCGGCAGAGCGGCCTGCTGGATGTGGTGCTGGCACCCGATTTTGCCAGCAGTCGCCGCGTCTGGCTGAGTTACACCGAAGCCAACAGCAGCGGTAAAGCGGGTGCGGTAGTGGGCGTCGGGACCCTGAGCGAGGATAACCGGCAACTGCGCGATTTCCGCGTGGTGATTCGCCAGACGCCGATGCTCTCCAGCGGCAACAATATCGGCACCCGCCTGGCGTTCGATAAGCAGGGTTTTCTATGGATCGCCTTTGGCGACAACTTTGCCAGCAGCACGGCCCAGCATCTCGACAAGCTGCAGGGGAAATTGCTGCGGCTGAATGCCGATGGCAGCGTGCCCGACGATAATCCGTTTGTGAAGCAGAGCGGGGCGCGCCCGGAGATCTGGGCTTATGGTTTGCGTAATCCGCAGGGCCTGGCACTCAATCCGTGGACCGGCACGATATGGGAAAACGAGCATGGTCCGCGCGGCGGCGATGAAGTGAATATCATCGCTAAAGGGAAAAACTACGGCTGGCCGCTGGCTACCTACGGTATCGATTACAGCGGTGACAAAGTCCCGGAATCGAAAGGGACGCACGCTGCCGGAACCGAGCAGCCGATCTATCACTGGAAAGATTCGCCCGCCATCAGCGGCATGGCGTTCTATAACAGCGCCCGCTTCCCGCAGTGGAAGAACTCGCTGTTTATCGGCGCGCTGAAAGAGAAAAACCTGATCCGGCTGAGCATTAACGGTGAAAAAGTGGTGGAGGAGCAGCGTCTGCTCAGCGACCAGAACGCACGCATTCGTGATGTGCGGCAGGGACCGGATGGCTATCTCTATGTGCTGACCGATGAGGCCAATGGGAAACTACTCAAAGTGGGGTTAGCGCAGGACGCCAGCGCGTCCCGCGGCTAGCTTAACGGGCCCAGTGGCAGATCTGCCATCCGCGATTTAACGCTTCCTGATGCAGCATTGCATCAGGGTTGATCACATGCGCATGATCGGCCTGCTCCAGTAACGGCAGGTCGTTCATTGAGTCGCTATAAGCCCAGGTGCGGCCAAAAGATTCGCTCTGCTGTAACGCTTTCCAGTCACCGAGCCGTGTCACTTTGCCCTCTTTGTAGGTCATGGTGCCGTAGGTCTTGCCACTGTAACGCTCATCTACGATCTCGACGCCGATAGCCAGCGCGCCGCAGGCACCCAACTGATGGGCAATCGGTACCACCAGATGCTCACCACTGGCGGAGATAATCATCACTCTGTCGCCGCGAGCCTGGTGCCACTGGATGCGTTCACGCGCTGCGGGGTAGACGCGCGGCATGATGTCGCGATGGATAAAGCGACGCACCCAGCCTTCAACGGTCAGGGTCGCCATTCCGGCCAGCGGGGCCAGCGTGGTATTCATGTACTCTTCAATGGAGAGCGTGCCGGCATAATACTGTGCCATTAATGCCTGTTCCTGGTCGATCAGCTCGCGCGGGGCGAAGCCCTGCGAAACCAGCCAGCGTAACCACAGGCCGGTGCTGTCTTCACTAATAAGCGTCTCATCCAGATCAAAAAGGGCTAAGTCCATGGTCGGTCTCCTCGGCTGACTGACTTTCAGGTTAGCTGATATTTGTGACCGGCTTAACTGTTCTGCGAAAAATCGGAATTGCACGCATTTTTGATGACGACAGAGCGGGGTGAAACTGGCACGCGCGCGGCAGGGATGCCAGGGTTACTCTACTAAACTCTAAAAAACTTTACGATTCGGCGGTTTTTTTCACTGCCGCCAACGGTTAGCGTTCTCAGTGGAGGTTTTCTGCCTTCAGAATTCCGATTTAATAAGGACAATCCGGTCAAGCCCATGACAAACTCTCGCGTTGCTTCTCGCCTGCGGCTACTTGCTGCCACCTCTTTACTTCTTATCGTCCCGATCGGCGCCTTTGCTGAACAGGCACCGGCCGCGCCAGGCATTGATGCCAAAGCCTGGATACTGATGGATTACGCCAGCGGCAAAGTGCTCGCTGAATCAAACGCCGATCAGCGTCTCGATCCCGCCAGCCTGACCAAAATGATGACCAGCTACGTGGTGGGTCAGGCGATCAAAGCCGGCAAAATTAAGCCGGACGATCTGGTAACGGTAGGGCAGGACGCCTGGGCGACCGGTAACCCTAAGCTGCGCGGCTCATCGCTGATGTTTTTAAAGCCGGGCGATCGCATTCCGGTCCATGAGCTGAATAAAGGCATTGTGATCCAATCCGGTAATGACGCCTGTATCGCGCTGGCGGATTACGTGGCGGGCAGTCAGGATTCGTTTATCGGCCTGATGAACAACTACGGTAAAGCGCTGGGGCTACAGAACACCCACTTTATGACAGTGCACGGGCTGGATGCTGAAGGACAGTACAGTACGGCGCGCGATATGGCGTTAATTGCTCAGGCGCTGATCCGTGACGTGCCGGAAGAATATGCGCTGAATAAAGAGAAAGAGTTCACCTTCAATAAAATTCGCCAGATGAACCGCAACCGCCTGCTGTGGAGCACTAATCTCAAGGTCGACGGTGTCAAAACCGGCCACACTTCCGGTGCCGGTAATAATCTGGTGGCTTCAGCAACCGAAGGTGATATGCGGCTGATTTCGGTGGTGCTGGGCACCGCCAGCGATGCGATTCGTTTCCGCGAAAGTGAAAAACTGCTCACCTGGGGCTTCCGCTTCTATGAAACCGTGACGCCGATTAAGGCCGACGCGCCGTTTGCCCAGCAGCGGGTCTGGTTTGGCGACCAGAGTCAGGTCAATCTTGGCGTGTCAAAAGATGCCGCGCTGACCATCCCGAAAGGGCAGATGAAGAACCTCAAGGCGAGCTTTAAGCTCAATTCGCCACAGCTGGAAGCGCCACTGAAGAAGAATCAGGTGGTCGGCACCATCGATTTCCAGCTGGATGGCAAAACCATCGACCAGCGTCCGCTGGTGGTGTTGCAGGAGGTGCCGGAAGGCGGCTTCTTCAGCCGGATAGTCGATTTCGTGATGATGAAATTCAATGGCTGGTTTGGCAAATGGTTTTCATAAAAGAGCAGGGACACAGGCTCGTTCTGCGTTGACCAGGAAACAAGGTCAGATCGGAAAGTCGCTAAAGCCATCTATGGCCGCTCGGTCCGCACAATTACGCACCTCATCCCTGAGGTGCGCCCGTAGCCGGGCCAACGCTTCGCGTTGTTCAAAAACGCTGCCGGCGTTTTTATCCGGGCGGCGGGACGCTTTCCTCCTCTGACCCTGTTCCCTGCGGTAAATCCGGGTTTGCCAACGTGCTGGGGACGCCGTGGCGTCCCTTTTTTAATCCTGTATCCAGCCTTTGCGAATCGGCAGAGCAAACAGTGCGCGGTAGAGCGGGTTAATCACCGCCAGCATCCGGTTACCATAGATCTGCCAGGCCAGATGGGAGGCCAGGCAGCTCAGCAAACCGACCAGGAAACCGCCCAGCATATCCAGTGGCCAGTGGACGCCCAGATAGATGCGTGACCAGGCGATGGCGATACCCGCCAGCATCAGCACCACGCCGGACCACAACCGATGCCAGAACACAAACGCCAGCGCAAAAGTAAAAATGGTGGTGCCGTGATCGCTGGGATAGGAGTCATCTGCCGCATGGTGCAGGAACTGGTAACCGAGTCCAATCGCGAACGGGCGAGGATGCGGTAATAGCTGGCCGACACACCAGGAGATTGCCAGCGCATAAAGCAGCGCCATGCCGGTTTTTAACACCAGCACCCGCTGTGACGAGACCTGTTCACGCGGTCCCCATAGCCACAGCGCGACGATTAAGAGCGGCACGATGGCAATCAGATCTTTGGCGATAAAGGTGGCCAGCTGTAGCAGCCAGGCGGGTGACGCGGGTGTGGCATTGATGGCGATAAACAGTGAGCGGTTGAGTTCTTCCATTATAGGGGGCATTCCTCTGCAAACAGGCCGCTAATCAACGGCGGCGTCATCCAGACGGGCAGACACAGCCTGACTATCGCGGCAAATCAAAAGTCAGCGACGACGCGCTAACCAAAATATTCAGCACAAATTGCTAACAGCACCGGCACACTATCCTGCTTTTTTACCCTGACTTTCACCATAGCCGGGCTCTTAATCTGCATACGAGTTGCTTAACGGTTTAAGTTTGGTCGTGACACGACGGCTTTTCAGACCAGAAAGGGCGCAGCGTGGGGGAAAAAGGGCATAAAAAAACCCGCCGGGAAAAAGACCAGCGGGCTCCACAATTTGGGGATTTCAAAGAAAAGCAGTGGCACTTATTCAGACTGCCCCTTAATAAAAAAGTTCTGGACGCAGCCAAAAAAATTTTATAAGGGCAAAAGTGGCCAGACAATCACGATCAGCGTACCGGCCAGCGTCAGCAGGACGTTCGCAATGGCATAAGTCCCGGCATAGCCCAGCGCCGGAATATTGCTGCGGGCGGTATCACTGATGATCTCCATCGCCGGCGCGCAGGTGCGTGCGCCCATGATTGCGCCGAACAGCAGCGCGCGGTTCATGCGCAGAACGTAGGCACCAAACAGATAACAGATGATCACCGGGATCAGGCTGACCAGCAATCCACACAGCAGCATCAGGGCGCCGTCACTGCTGATGCCGTGATTGATACCGCTACCGGCACTCAATCCTACGCCCGCCATAAAGACCATCAGCCCGAACTCTTTCACCATGGTGAGCGCGCCCTGTGGAATGTAGCCAAAGGTAGGATGGTTAGCACGCAGGAAGCCGAGCATGATGCCGGCAAACAGCAGACCGGCTGCGTTACCGATGCCAAAACTGAAATTGCTGAACTGAAAGGTAATCAGACCAATCATCAGACCGACAATAAAGAAGGCGCAGAAGGCCAGCAGATCGGTCATCTGACTGTGAATAGCGATAAAGCCGATGCGATCGGCCACGCTTTTAACCCGTCGTGCTTCGCCGCTGACCTGCAACACATCGCCCTTGTTCAGCATGATGCTGTCATCGATCGGCATCTCAATCTGGCTGCGAATCACCCGGTTCAGGAAGCAGCCATGATCGGTAAGGTTCAGTTTGCTCAGCCGCTTGTTCACCGCATTGTGGTTTTTCACCACAATCTCTTCGGTCACAATGCGCATATCCAGCAGATCGCGGTCAAACACCTCTTTGCCGTTACGGAAGCTGGGATCGAGACGGGCGTGCGCATCGGGATAGCCAACCAGCGAGATGTCATCGCCCAGCTGCAGCACCGCATCGCCATCCGGGCTGGCGAGAATACCGTTACGACGGATACGCTCGATGTAGCAGCCGGTCTGACGATAGATACCGAGTTCGCGCAGGTTTTTGCCGCCGCTCCACGCCACCAGTTCCGGGCCGACGCGATAAGCGCGGATCACCGGTAAAAAGACTTTTCGCTGGCTGTCGGCATCCAGCCCGCGCTCGCGCGCGATCTGCTGGGCGCAGGTCGGCAGATCCTGATGCTGCAGTCGCGGCAGATAGCGCGCGCCAAAAATCAGGCTCACCAGGCCAATCAGATAGGTCACCGCGTAGCCGAGGCTGAGCTGGTCCTGCATTAATCCCAGCTGTTTACTGTCGCTGATACTTTGCCGCAGCGTATCGCCGGCCCCGACCAGCACTGGCGTAGAGGTCATTGAACCCGCCAGCATGCCCGCAGTCAGCCCGATATCCCAGCCAAACAGTTTACCCAGACCCAGCGCCAGAATCAGCGCGCTGACCACCATCACAATCGCCAGCATGAAGTAGTTTTTGCCGTCGCGGAAGAAGATAGAGAAGAAGTTGGGACCCGCCTCGACGCCGACACAAAAAATAAACAGCATAAAACCAAGACTCAGTGCATCGGTATTGATCGTAAAATGCTGTTGCCCCAGTAATAGCGACACCACCAGTACGCCAATCGAATTTCCCAGCTGTACCGAGCCCAGACGCAATTTCCCCAGACAGAGGCCGAGCGCCAAAACGACAAATAATAACAAAACGTCATTTCCACTTAACAATTCTGCGACGTTAATATTCACTGTTTAACTTCTTGTTTACGTGTAACCTGTTGAAGAGTGGCCTGTTTTTCGCTATCTTGAGCAAGCCGTCGGGGTTGTATTGTATCAATGCTGCAAATGAAACCGTTGTAGCGGCCGCTATTCTAATCAGAAATAACTTCCTCAGCTATTGGCTAATTTCATTCGTTAACACAACGGACTGTTTCTTTTTATTTCCACCTTTACGCAGCAGGGTTAAAGGCGAGTTTTATCCTGGTCATTTTTTTAGTCAGCGAGGTGATATGCCGCAGCGTTCTTATCTCTGGACGACCCGTCTGTGTGGCGTGGTGCTATATAGTCTGGTGTTTGTTTTTACCGTCCACTTCTGGCAGGCGGGTCCTGATCCCCTGCGCGGTCAGCCAGAACTGCTGCTGTTTATACTGCCCGGGTTTGTGATGGCGTTAATGCAGGTGAAGAGTCCGCTAAAAAGTACCTTGCTGATGGCGCTGTGGGGCACGCTGCTGGCCGCGCTGCTGTTACACACGACGCTGCTGAACCACTCCAGCGGGCTGTTTGTGGTGGCCTGGAGTGTCAGCGCCATGTTCTGGGCCGGCTGCGGCGCGCTGCTGGTACGTCTGATGCAGATTGTGCTGGCATCGCTGAATTAAACCGCACAGCGCAGTAACGCACGCCAGCCGTCCCGGCATCAAAGGCTGAAGGCGATTCAGCCCGCAGTGGCGCAGCAAAAAGGCGAGACCGCTAACCGCGTCTCGCCTTTTTTATTATCGTGCCAGAGATCGGAGATTAGGCGACGAAGCCCAGGTTCTCTTTGGTCCACGCGGCGAACTCGGTGTAACCGCCGACGTGTTGATCATCCAGGAAAATCTGCGGCACGGTGGTGACCGGTTTACCGGCACTGGCTTCCAGATCCGCTTTAGTGATGCCTTCCGCCTGAATATCGACGTACTGATAGCTAAAATCATCACGCTCAGCAGTGAGTTTATCAGCCAGCTCTTTAGCGCGGACACAGTAAGGGCAGCCTGGGCGACCAAAAATTACAGCAATCATGAAGAACTCCTTGCAGCGTGGCGTGTGATCTAAGTCACACAATAAAACTGAGAATGGTAACCATCATGCCCGCTCGTATCGCTTAAAGAAAGCAGGATTTGCCTGTTAGTCTGATGCCCGCCACCTATAGCGGCGGCCCTGTCGCCGGCCCCGCGCCAGTGCGACTTTCACCTGCCAGCGGTGGGCAATTTTCCGGTTGTTAACCATAATTGACGCTCAATAACCGGCTACGGCAGGAGAAGACAATGCAGAATGTCACCCGATTACCCCGGATGGTGTTGGTGGCGGAAGCGCTTGGCGGCCTGATGATTCTGGCTGCGCTGCTGCTGGTGAACCGCTGGCTGCCCGCGCCCGGCACGCTGGATGCGAAAGCGCTGGCGACCGGGCTGTTTATCGCCGGGATTGTCCTGATGCTGCCCGCCGCCTGGCTATTAATGTGGCGCACCGCAAAAGCGATTGCGCCGCAGTTGTTTAACCATACTGACAAAAAAAGATAATGTTGCTGGAGACTTTATGACACCGACCATTGATTTACTGTGCAGCCACCGCTCCATTCGCGCCTTTACTGACCAGCCGGTCAGCGAAGCGCAGCGTGAAGCGATTCTTAATGCGGCGCAATCGGCGTCCACATCCAGTTTTTTGCAGTGCTCTTCGATTATCCGCATCACTGACAAAGGGCTGCGCGACCAGCTGGTGACCCTGACTGGCGGCCAGTCGTGGGTGGCCGATGCGGCGGAATTCTGGGTCTTCTGCGCGGACTTTAATCGTCATCTGCAAATCTGCCCGGATGCGCAACTGGGCCGCGCTGAGCAGCTGCTGCTGGGCTGTGTTGATACCGCGCTGATGGCGCAGAATGCGATGGTCGCGGCCGAATCGCTGGATCTGGGCGGCGTCTTTATTGGCGGTATCCGTAATAACATCGCCGAGGTCACCACGCTGCTGGGCCTGCCAAAATTTGTGCTGCCGCTGTTTGGTTTTTGCCTCGGTCATCCGGAATCAAAGCCGGACGTTAAACCGCGTATGCCCCACGCCATGCTGGTGCATGAGAACCGCTACCAGCCGCTCGATCCCGCGGTGCTGGCCGAATATGACAGCCGCACTGAGCTCTATTATCAGCATCGTGACAGCAACCCACGTAGCGAAACCTGGAGTGAACTGATTCAGCGGCTGATTATTAAAGAAACGCGTCCGTTTATGCTGGACTACCTGCATCAGCAGGGATGGGCAACCCGCTAAGCTGAAGCCGGGGGCAGACGATGAAAATAGCGATTCTGTCGTGCGATGAAACGCTTTACTCCTCCCGGCGGCTGCGTGAGGCGGCGGAAGCGCGCGGACATCAGGTGCAAATCATCGATCCGCTCTCCTGCTACATGAACATCAATCCCGCCTCGCCAGCGGTGCACTATTGCGGTGAACCGCTCGGCCACTTTGATGCGGTGATTCCGCGCATCGGTAACCTGACCACCTTTTACGGTACCGCGGTGCTGCGTCAGTTTGAGATGGGCGGCAGCTACCCGCTGAATGAGTCAGCGGCGATCACCCGCGCACGCGACAAATTGCGCTCGCTGCAACTGCTGGCGCGTGAGGGGATCGATATGCCGGTTACCGGCTTCGCCTCCTCGCCAGATGATACCGACGATCTGATCGCTATGGTGGGCGGCGCGCCGCTGGTAGTGAAGCTGGTGGAAGGGACCCAGGGCATCGGCGTGGTGCTGGCCGAAACGCGTCAGGCGGCGGAAAGCGTCATCGATGCGTTTCGCGGACTGAACGCCCATATTCTGGTGCAGGAATTTATCAAAGAGGCGCGCGGGCGCGATATTCGCTGTCTGGTGATTGGTCAGCAGGTGGTGGCGGCGATTGAGCGGGTGGCGAAAGAGGGCGATTTTCGATCCAATCTGCATCGCGGCGGCAAAGCGTATCCCATCCCTATCACCGATCAGGAGCGGCAGATCGCCGTCAAAGCGGCGACCACGCTGGGGCTGGAGGTGGCCGGCGTCGATATTCTGCGCGCCGATCGCGGTCCACTGGTGATGGAAGTGAATGCCTCGCCGGGCCTGGAAGGAATAGAGACCACCAGCGGTCTGGACATCGCCGGATTGATGATCGGCTGGATTGAGCGGCAGGCTAGCACCGGGCTCCGTCCTAAAACCGCGGGCTGACACGCGCTTTTCAGCGGTTTTCGTGGCATCGACGCGCATTTTTCCGTAAGCTAAGTCGCCTGTTTATCACCCCATGGGATTTTACGATGGATTCTCTTGTCGTTCCGGATATCGACCTGTTGCGTCGCTGGCTGGATCAGCAAAATATCACCTGGTTCGAATGCGATGCCTGTCAGGCACTTCATCTGCCGCACATGCAAAACTTCGACGGGGTGTTTGACGCCAAAATCGATCTGGTCGACAACGTCATTCTGTTTTCGGCGCTGGCTGAAGTGAAGCCTACAGCGTTGATTCCTCTGGTGGGCGACCTGTCGCAAATCAATGCCAGTTCGCTGACGGTGAAAGCGTTTATCGACATTCAGGATGATAACCTGCCGAAGCTGATTGTCTGTCAGTCAATGACCATCACCGCAGGGTTAACCTTTGGTCAGTTCTCGCACTTTATGAAACAGAGCGAAGAGCAGATCTCAATGGTGATCCTGGAGGCGTTTGCCAACAATCTGCTGATGATTGGTGAAGAAGAAGAGCATGTACCGATGACCAGCGTCCATTCGGTGCTGCATTAAGCGCTTAACTGACCCAATCGCCAATCAAGCCGTCCCTGTGACGGCTTTTTTTATCTCCGCCGCGCCCGATTGCCATAATTTTTTATTCTGCATTTTGCCCTTTAGTGCCAGATATTTGTCGTTCTTTATGCCAGTAAAGCCGAACCTCATAGCTTAAACATGCATAAAATATCGCTTTTAGGCGTTTTTTACGCTGAGGTCTGGTGCAGCCTGAGCCGGGGGGCTATTCTTGCGGGGCTGTGACAGCCGCGTAACTGCGCAACAGCTAATGGTTTTTGCTATTACACTTCCGCTGAATAATGATTCATTGTGTCACTGACTTTACACACAGAACGCAACGTATGGATCTCTGGTTTGCAGCGTTGTGATGACCCGCTCAGGAGGATGGAAAACATGTTCAACCAACGTCAGAAATGGTTGTCAGGTGTGGTAGCTGGCGTGCTGATGGCCGCGTCTGCCAGCACCATGGCGGAAGATAAAACGCTGCACGTCTACAACTGGTCCGATTATATCTCGCCAGATACCGTGCCGAATTTTGAAAAGCAGTCCGGCATCAAAGTGGTCTACGACGTGTTTGACTCCAATGAAGTGCTGGAAGGCAAACTGATGGCGGGCAGCACCGGCTACGACGTGGTGGTGCCATCCTCCAGCTTCCTGGCGCGTCAGCTGCAGTCCGGCGTGTTCCAGCCGCTGGATAAGAGCAAGCTGCCGAACTACAAAAACCTCGATCCGGCGCTGATGGAAAAAGTGGCGCAGCACGATCCGGGCAATAAGTACGCCATTCCTTACCTGTGGGGCACCACCGGTATTGGTTACAACATCGAAAAAGTGAAAGCGGTACTCGGCGCAGACGCACCGGTCAACAGCTGGGATCTGGTGATGAAGCCGGAAAACCTGGAGAAGCTGAAAAGCTGTGGCGTCTCTTTCCTCGATGCGCCGGAAGAGATTTTCGCTACCGTACTCAACTATCTGGGCAAAGATCCCAACAGTTCTGATGCCAAAGATTATTCCGGCGCGGCCACCGATCTGCTGCTGAAACTGCGTCCGAATATTCGTTATTTCCACTCGTCGCAGTACATCAACGATCTGGCTAATGGCAATATCTGCGTGGCGATTGGCTGGTCCGGCGACATCCTGCAGGCGAAAAACCGGGCAGATGAAGCGAAAAACGGCGTGCACCTGGGTTACAGCGTGCCGAAAGAGGGCGCGCTGGCCTTCTTCGATATGATGGCGATTCCGAAAGACGCGAAGAATCTTGACGGTGCCTACGCCTGGCTGAACTACATCATGGACCCGAAAGTGATCGCTGACGTCTCCAACAAGATGAACTACGCCAACGGCAATAAAGCCTCGCTGCCGCTGATCAATGCAGATGTGCGTAACAACCCAGGCATCTTCCCGACGCCGGAAGCGATGTCGAAATTGTTCGTGCTGAAAGTTCAGGATCCGAAACTGGATCGTGTGCGTACCCGCGCATGGACTAAAGTAAAAAGTGGTAAGTAATTCGTTCTGAACGGATTGACTGATTACGCATCAGCAACAGAGGCGCAGTGTCGGCCTCTGTTGTGCCATTTTTAGCGGCGGATTTTGCCGCGATGTCCCGCCTGGCTCCGGAGAGATACGTTAGTGAACGATGCCATTCCCCGTCCTCAAAATAAAACCGCAAAGGCGTTAACGCCGCTGCTGGAAATTCGCAATCTGACCAAATCCTTTGACGGCCAGCACGCCGTGGATGATGTCAGTCTGACCATTTATAAAGGTGAAATCTTTGCCCTGCTGGGCGCGTCAGGCTGTGGAAAATCCACGCTGTTGCGCATGCTGGCCGGTTTTGAACCGCCAACCAGCGGCCAGATTGTGCTGGATGGTCAGGACCTGTCGCACGTTGCCCCTTATCAGCGCCCGATCAATATGATGTTCCAGTCCTACGCGCTGTTTCCGCACATGACGGTGGAGCAGAATATCGCCTTTGGTCTGAAGCAGGATCGGCTGCCGAAAGGGGAGATCAACAGTCGGGTCGCCGAAATGCTGGCACTGGTGCATATGCAGGAGTTTGCTAAACGCAAACCGCATCAGCTCTCCGGTGGTCAGCGTCAGCGCGTGGCGCTGGCCCGCAGCCTGGCGAAGCGGCCAAAACTGCTGCTGCTGGATGAGCCGATGGGCGCACTGGATAAGAAGCTGCGCGACAGGATGCAGCTGGAAGTGGTCGATATTCTGGAGCGCGTGGGCGCCACCTGCGTGATGGTGACGCACGACCAGGAAGAGGCGATGACCATGGCAGGCCGTATCGCGATTATGAATCGCGGCAAGTTTGTGCAGATTGGCGAGCCGGAGGAGATTTACGAGCATCCGACCAGCCGCTAC
>Ga0302349_1000625_pt1 | contig 38547 bp, 39 predicted proteins | sample PhyAR1_FD_202176 | JGI IMG/M metagenome (GOLD analysis project Ga0302349, IMG submission 202176) | Leaf surface microbial communities from alfalfa plants in UC Gill Tract Community Farm, Albany, California, United States - DLSL A.R1... | ecosystem: Host-associated > Plants > Phyllosphere >... | reverse complement strand
GGCAGGCGAATGACGCAAATTAAGGTGTCGTGGGACCATTCCACCCCATCGAACCGAGCCGCGCTGTTTGTTAACCGTCCTGTCAAACCGCTGTTTTACGCAGGTTTTTACGGTTGAGTGATGGTGCACCCAATCGGACGAAACTGGGCACTCAGATTGCTGGGAAATTTCGGTGCCAAGGGGCTGATCTGAAATGATGCGTCTCTTCTGAGTTGATCGAGGAATTAAAGGGCATCATGCGGCTTTGAACCACCGCACCGTTTTCCCGAGCGTTCATATTGATACGCTACTCGCGATGCGCTCTTGTCAGCGGACCCCAGCATGCCAGGTTTGGCGGCGCCTTTGCGCCCTGCTCTGATGCATCGCCGCTAAACCAAGCCGAACTCAACTAAAATGTGAGCCAGCCCTTATCATCATATAATATTTACATCGAGGAGGCTATTTTAAACGTGGAGGTAAAAATGCAAGTTTTCAAAGCTCTTATCGGAAATCAGTTTCATACGAGCGAGGTGTATGTCGCCGCTACCGACAAAGAGAAGGCGTGCGCCGCTATTGAACGCCATCTTCTATCTGAAAGCTGGCAAGCTATTGAGCGTCGGGAGTTGGAGTGGTCAGATCAACTAGAAGATAGCCGTAAGGCTACCGCTGAGGATCATCGCTACGAGCTGATGCGAGACAGCGTTGAAGCTGAAACGGAGCCGGCGGAAGCCGATGAATTGAAAACTCACTCATTCTATGGTCCTTTGCTACAGGACCCCGAATCGGTGAATACATCAAGCGGACAGACGTGGGCAAACGGCTAGAATTTGGAGTGATACATCAAGAAGATATCAGCTTGATTATCTGCTAAACACAAAGATCGCAGCCATGTATCTGTCGCCGCCGCCGCAATTCATCATTCCGGCGAACGGCAGCATCTTGAGGCAGGCTCTGGTTTTCGGGACAATGCAGATCGTCATTAGCGTTTTCGTCAACGCCATGATCGCAATCTCGGCGGCCACGGTCGCTGTGTTGCTCACGCAACGTTCTACCTTCGCGCGCTGGTCCAGTGTTGGGTTATGGGCACCGTCCTGGCCGGCTTGGCGGTCAAAATGGCTACCGAAGCGCCTCGATAGGCCAGACTATCCTCACCCGGTGACAGCTTGGCGGGGATGTCAGCAACGTAAGCGGCTGAGGCGTTCCTGCCGGGATGGTATTTCGGGATTTTAGAAAGATGCTGACCTAGCCTGTTCCACCTGAGACGTCGGGAGCCACCTTGGGATCGGGATCCTGCGCCTTGCCGGTCGCAGGTGCGGCCTTCTGGCTCGGCATGGCGGTGAGATAGGCGACGATCGCGTCGACGTCCTTCTCGGCCACCGGCGCCTTGTACACCTCGCGCATCTTGGCGACGGTCGCCTTCCACTGATCCGCCGATAGCGATGGCTGGGTCAGCGCCATGCTGGCCGAGTGGCACGAGGTGCAGTTGGCGTTGACGACGTCGGCGTGCGGCCCGTCGGGATAGGTCGCGTCGTCGACCGGCAGGTCGACGCTGGTCGAGGCAAGCGAGAGGCCGCGCGCCGACACGCTGGCGGCCGGTGCCGGCTCAGAAGTCTCGGAGATCGGAACGGGCGCCTTGCGGCTGCTCGGCGCGCCGATCGAGACGAGGATGATACCGGTTAGGCCGATCAGGCCGGCGGCCATGACGCCGGGAGACGGGGTCTTCATGCTACTCGCTCCTCAAGAGGCGATGATGGTGGTGGTCTCGATATTGCCGCGCATGAACCCGCCGGGATTCCAGATCGGCTTCATCGGCTGGGCGACCCCGTTGGTGTTCCAGCAGCGCACCATGATCGGGTTGGGGCCGCGTCGGAGCGGCACGCGACCATCCCAGCGGCGAAAGCTGTACCTGCCCTCGTCCGCGCCGAGCGTCGTCCTGTACCAGGTGCGGCCACCGTCCGACGACACATCGACCTTGGCGACGCCGCAGTCGCCGCCCATCGCGATACCGCCGACCGGGATCGACGCCTCATAGGCGATCGCCTGGCCATCGGGCAGGCTGGTCATCCAACTGCGCGGGATCATCCTATTGATGGGGACGGTGGGGAAGTCCTTGGTACCGGGCTCGACATTCGCGCCGGGTGTCGCAGGGATCTTGTAGGCCTTGGCCATCCAATACTGGTCGTCGGGGCGGGGCAGCACCTCGATCGCGTTCAGCATCTTGACCCAATAGGTCGAGTACCAGCCCGGCACGATCAGCCGGCAAGGAAAGCCGTTCAGCAGCGGCAGCTGTTCCCCGTTCATAGCAAAGGCGATCATTACCTCACCGTCGCGGGCATGGTTGATGTCGAGCGCCTTCTCGAAGTCAGGGGCACCCGCCACGACCGGCTGATCGAGCGCGCCGAAGCGCACCTGTACTGCGCCTGTCTTGACCCCGGCGAGGTCGAGTACGTCGCGCAGACGCACGCCGAGCCATTTGGCATTGCCCATCGCGCCGTTGCCCCATTGCGCACCGGCGACACGCGGCTGGAACAGCCCACGACTGTTGCCCGAGCACTGGTTCACTGCCGCCATTTCGACCCGCGGCAGGCGGAGCAGCTGGGCGAGGCTGATCGATAGCGGTCGGTTGACATGGCCGAAGACGTTGAGGCGGAATCTCTCGACGTCGATCGAGGTCGGTATGTCGGCCCAATGCCAGCGGACGAAGAACTGGTCGTTGGGCGTGAACACCGACTTGTCGAAGACCTCCATCGGCGTCTCCAGCAAGGGTGGATGGACGCGCTGGAGGATCATACTGCCCTTGCCGGGAAAGGCGCTGGTCATCGGCCGTTCGGCATTGCCGCCGGGCAGCTTCAGGTCGACGAGCTGCTGCGCCAATGCCGGGGCGGCGGCAAGGCCGGCGCTGCCGAGCGCGGCATGCCTGAGAAAGCGGCGACGGCTGGTCTCACTCGCCAGCCGGGCGTCGAAATTGTCCATGACGAAGCTCTCCTGTGGCCAGCCACGCTGGCGGATCGAAGGGACGTTCTGCAAGTGATCGAACCGACTGATCCGATCACCACGGCGGATCAGTTCGGGGTGGCGATGCAGGGCGAGACGAACAGGTTGCCCCGCCATGCACCGGCTAGCGTCTTGGCACCGACCAGCAGCCACATCGCCGCGAGCGCAACCGTCAGCACCGTGCCGACGATACCGAAAAACATCAGGTTCAGCGTCGTGCCGAGGCGGAAGGTGGCGACGGTGTAGACGCCGAGCGGGAAGGTGTAGCCCCACCAGCCGAGATTGAACGGCACGCCGGCGCGCCAGTAGCGGATGGTGATGAGCGTCGCGAGCGCCAGCCACCACAGGCCGAAACCCCACAGGCAGAGCCCGGCGACGACGCCGATCCCTTGCGCGACGCTACCAACACCGGCCAGCCCGTGCGCCGCGAGGATCGCCGGCGCATCCGCCCCGAGCACCAGCATACCCAGCGCCCCGGTGCCGATCGGCCCCAGCGCGAGCCAGGAGGATGCCGCCATGCTCTCGTGCGGGAGCTTATGGAGCGCCATGCGCAGGATGAGGATGGCGAGGATGCCGAACGCGACCGGCACCGAATAGGCCCACAGCACATAGGAAGTCGCAAGGGTTACCAGCTGCGCTTGGGCGTCAACCAGATGCGGCGCGAGCAGCCCGCCGCTGGCACCCGCCACTTCGGCAGCGACGACCGGCAACAGCCATACCGCGGTCATGCCGTCCAGGCTGTGCTCGTGGCGGGTAAACATCAGGTACGGGATCAACACGCCGCAGGCGAGCGACATGGCGACGTCGATCCACCACAGGACGTGTGCGACCGGCACGATGCCGTTACCGAACCGCGCGATACCGAAGGCGAGGCATCCGTTGATGATCGTCGCCAGGCCCATCGGGATGGTCCCGATGAACATAGACACGGTGTTGTGCCCGAAGATGCGCCGCGCCTCGTGCCCGAACATCACCCAGCGCGCACCATAGAGGCTGGCGAACAGCGCGAAGAGCGCGATGTTGAAGAACCACAACACCTCGCCGACCGGCTTCAGCGAGGGGCCAATGCCGGGCACCTGCGGTAGCGCGAGCGCGAGGATGCCCGTGCCCATCGTTGCGGCGAACCAGTTGGGCGTGAACTGGCGGATCATCTCGCGGGGGTGATCGAGCCGGCTGAGCGGCTTGAGGCCGGTCAGGACCGAGGGGGTGTCGGCAGTCATGCGACCTGCTCCTTGATGAGGTCCGTCAGCGCGTCGGCCGCGCGGGTGCGATAGCGCTCCTTGTGGCGCAGCGCGTGAAAGGCGCGGTCGGGCAGCCCGAGCGGCAGCTCGACCAGATCGCCGGCCTTGAGCGCGCGTGCGACGACCAATCGCGACAACACGGCAACGCCGGCACCGGCCTCGACCGCGGTGCGCACGGCTTCGTTGGACGGCAGCGTCATCGCTACCGTCAGCTGGGTCGGATCAAACCCGCGCTTTCGCAGCACGTCCTCGAAGGTCGAGCGCGTGCCCGAACCCTGCTCGCGGACGATCCAGCGTGCAGCCCGAAGCCAGTCCTCGTCGACGCGCCCGGCGTCCTCGCGGCCGACCAGCACCATCGGGTCACGCCCGACATTCCAGTGGGCGAGCGCCGGTTCGTCCACCTCGCCCTCGACAAAGCCGAGTTCCGCCGCGCCGCTCAGGACCTGCGCTGCTGCACCTTCGGTGTTGTCGATCGCCAGTTCGACCGCGATCTGCGGGTGGCGTTCGTGGAAGGCGGCGAGCTTTGCCGGCAACCAGTAGCTCGCGATCGTCTGGCTGGCGACGATCCGCAACGAACCACGCGCGAGCCCGGCATAGTCCGCCAGCATCGTCTCGGCATGGGCTGCCCGCCCCAGCACCGCGCGCGCTTCCTCCAGAAAGCCGCGGCCTGCTTCGGTCAGCTGGATGCCACGCCCGACGCGGTGAAACAGAGGAACCCCGTAGCGCGCTTCGAGGGCTGCGACCGCGCCGGAGGCAGCAGACTGCGTGACATTCAGCGCTTCCGCTGCCTTGGTGACGTGTTCGCGCTCGGCGACACCGACGAAGATTCTGAGCTGCTCCAGGGTCATGCAGCTTATATCGCGCAATCTGATTGATACGACCAACCGTTTGATCTGTTTATTCCAATCTGGATATCGGAACGATCGGTAATCCTTCGTCTGCGACAGTCTTGAAGACTTGAAGCGATCCGCGCGCTTGCGGCGTTGGTTCGTCCATGACTGATATGATCGAGCGCAAATCCGATCCCTACAACGCCGAGCCGACGCCTAACGCGCTGATCGAACGGTTCCTGACGCCGCAGGCGCTGTTCTACGTGCGCAGCCATGGTGCAGTGCCTGACCTGCCCGCTGATCACCGGGTCGAAGTGAGCGGGACAGGCGTGGCGAGCCATTCCTTTTCGGTCGAGGAGTTGAAGAGCACGTTCGCCACACACACAGTGACGGCTGTGCTCCAATGTGCCGGCAACCGGCGCACGGATCTCCAGCAGGTCGCCAAGACCTCCGGCGATCCGTGGGATGTGGGCGCGATCGGCAATGCGGAGTGGACCGGCGTACGACTGTCCGACGTGCTAGATGCGGTCGGCGCGCCGGATGCGTCCGAATTGTTCGTGGGCTTCACTGGCGCGGACGAGGTGGACGTGGACGGCGGCGAAGCCTTGTTCGGAGTATCGATCGCCATGAGCAAGGCGCGGGAGCCCGACGTACTCCTCGCCTGGGCGATGAACGGCGAACCGCTGACGCCCGAACATGGCGCCCCGCTCCGCATGGTGGTGCCGGGCTATGCAGGCGTGCGCAGCGCCAAATGGCTGACGCGGATCGAGGTGCGCGACACGCCCTCCGACGCACCGATCCAGGCGCACGACTACAAGCTCTTTCCCGCCGATGTGACGAGCGACACCGTCGACTGGGACGAGGGTCTGACCATCAATGCCATGCCGCTCAACGCCGCGATCTGCTCGCCCGGCTCGGGCGAAACCCTGCCGGCCGGGGAAGTGCGGATCGAGGGTTATGCGATCGCCTATGATCGCCGCATCTCGCGCGTCGAGGTGTCGGTGAACGGCGGTCGTGACTGGCAACAGGCGACGTTCGCCGATGATCCGGAGACACGCTGGAGCTGGCGGCGCTGGACCCTCGACGCCACGCTCGGCAAGGGGCGCCAGCATCTTGTCGTGCGCGCCTTCGACGAGGCTGGACAGGGTCAGCCTGAACGACCGGACACGATGTGGAACTTCGCCGGCTACCTGTGCACCGCCTGGCACCACGTTCACGTGCTGGTCGAATGATCGAAGCATCAGCGGCATCGGACATCACCTTCTGGATCGATGCGATCGGCCGGCTGGTGGTGGCGACCGCAGCCGGGATGGTGCTCGGCTGGGAACGCTCGCGCGAGAACCGGCAGATCATGGGCCTGCGGACGCTGGGTCTGGTCGGTCTGGCGAGTTGCATCGCCGTGCAGGCGATCGTGCATAGTGGCTTGCCGAACGTGAACGCCGATGCCGCAGGACGGGCGATGCAGGGCATTCTGTCCGGCGTCGGCTTCATCGGTGCCGGTGCGGTGCTGCGGGTCGGTCAGGGTCAGGAAGTGCATGGTTTGGCGACCGCCGCGTGCATCTGGGTCACCGCCACGATCGGCGCGGCAGCGGGATTGGCATTGTGGCCGCTCATCGTCGGCGGGGTGAGCCTCGCAATGCTCGTCCTGTTCGTCGGAGCGCCGCTGGAACGCCGCATACGCGAGCGGGCCCGCCTGACGCCGGCCGAGGCCGACAGGAAGGATGCCGAGCGCAAGCCGTGATCTCGGCGGTCTACCCAGTGCCTGTCGGCGCCGAGAAGCGGCAAGGCGCTATCAGGACACAAGCGCCGCATCGGCCTGGCGCCGGACCTCGTCGGCGATCGGATGCAACTCGGCCGCGGGTCGCTCGCCCACCACACTATAGCCGATCCCATCAACCGCCCATGTGACCCGGCCCATGGTCCCGCTGGACGTGCTGGTCATGCTCGCGGTCTTGTCGATCTGCATGGGCCTCGTCAGCACCGCGAGTTTCGACGCTTGCGGTCCGTCGTAGAGGAGCAGTGCCGCAGGGCCGTGAGGCGTCGCGACCAATCGCCCCCCGCCATAGCGATAGCCGGCTGTGCTGAGGTCCGGGATGGTGACGCGCTCACCCAGTCGGGCGGAGGTCCACCGGATCAGCATGGCGCGCTGGTCGGGGCCGATTTCCGCCGGTCGTATCCGGTCGGCGGCATAGACACGGAAATTGTCACTCGCCTCGTTGGCCAGCGCCGCGATGCCCGCGCGGGGTTCACCGCTCCACCGCGCGCTCGACCAGCCCCCGCCAAACCCCAACGCCAGCAGAAGTGACGCGGCAATGGCGAGTTGCCAACGCGGTTGCCTTTGCCGTCCCCTGATCGCTGCCACGCGCATCGTCGCCGGAATGGGTTCGTCCGCGATCGTGGCGAACAGGGATGCAAGGGCTCGCGCCTGCTCCGCCTGCTCCCGCAAACGGGCATGCAGATCCGGCTGGCCTTTAAGGTAGGCGTCAACCAGGCGCTGCCGCTCGGGCGACAACCTGCCATCGATCCATGCGGCCAGATCGTCCTCGCCGATCGGGCTGGTCATTGCACGCTCCTCAATCGCGGCCGTTCACCCTCCCGGAGGAGGGTCGCCAGACGGTCGCGCCCCCGCGATATGCGCGACATCACCGTGCCGAGCGGTACGCCGACGACGGCAGCGACCTCCGCATAGGGCAGGCCCTCGACCGAGACTAGGAGCAGCACCGTTCGCTGCTCCTCGGGCAACGCATCAAGGGCGCGCAGCAGGTCGCGGTGGTGTAGGCCTGTGTCCTGATCGGCCGGACGGCCGAGCGTGGCGTCGTCCACGAGGTGGAGCGGAACCGCTGTGCCTCGCCGGCTATGCTGCCGCTGATGGTCGACCAACAGATTGTGCAGGATCGCATAGACCCAGGGGCGGACCTCCGCACCCCGTCGCTGTCGCCAACGCCCGACCGCGCGCTCCAGGCAATCCTGCACCATGTCATCCGCCATCGCCCGGTCGCGCAACCACGACCGGGCATAGCGGCGCAGACCGGGGATCAGTGGCTCGATCGCGGCGGCAAGCGGGTCCATCTCAGTCGCGCTGCACCTGCACGATGCGGCCCGGTGCGCCATTCACTACCTCGGCGACCGCCAAAAAGCGCCGGGGGGCCGCTGCACTGCCCTGAACGATCTGCCGGATCGGACCAGACGCGTTGACGATCGCCGCACCTGCCGGGTTGCTCATGAAGTTCGCAAGCGGCTCTACCGCACCGCTGCCGTCCGCATTGGCAGTCAGCACGAGCATGTAAGGCTTTTTGGGCTGCAAACCGGTCACGGCACTCTGCACGACCTGAATGATGCCCTGGTCGAAGAGGGTAATGCTGCTTGCCGTACCGTTGCCGCCAACCGGCCCCATGGTCAGATGCACCGCCTTGCCGGCCGTCCCGAGCGGTTGGAGATTGTCGGTGCCGGGGCCTGTCGGGACAGCGTTCGGCACATAAGCGATCGCCTGCGGTGCCTGTCCGACCGGCACGGTGGCAACGACCGTGTTGCCGGCGGTGTCGATCGCGGCGAGTTCATCGGCATTCTCCAGCCCGACGTAGATGCGCCGGCCGTCGCCCGATGGCCAGACGCCGTGCGGCATCTTGCCGACCGGGATGGTGGCGACGGGCGCGAAATCGGACGTGCGGAACACCTTCACTGCGTTTTCCCCGCCGACCGTGACATAGGCGAACTGCCCGCTGGTCGTGCGGGCGAAGTTGACATGGTTGGTGATCGGCCCGGTATCCAGCACCTTGAGGATCGCGAAGGGTGGCCTGGCATCGAATGCGACCGTCTTGCCGATGTCCTTCAGCGTGAACCACACCTGCTTGCCGTCCGGCGTTGCGGCGATGTTGGGACAGAACGGGCTTGGCTGTGCCACCTGTCCGACCTGCGCGTGGGTCGCGACATCGAACACGGCCAGCACCGGATTGAACGACGAACAGACATAGCCGTACCGGCCATCGGGCGAGAAGATCGTCATACCCGGACCACCGGGCGTCTTGATGCGCCCCGTCTCCTTGTACGTCGTAGGGTCGAGCACGGCGATATAGTCCTCGCCGCGGACGGTGACCCAGACCTCCTTGCCGTCCGGTGTGAAGAACGCCTCATGCGGACTGCGCCCGACATAGGTCGTGTGCTTGACGGTGTTGGTGGCGGTGTCGATCCACGACACGGCGTTCGATCCGATCGACACGACCGCCAAGGTCTTCCCGTCCGGCGAGAAGCCCAGGCCGTGAACCAACACCTGCCCCTTATAGAGCGGCGAGAAGTTCATCGGCTGCGGATCGCCGAGTTTGATGACGCCGAGCAACCGGTTGTCGGCCGGGTCTGTCACCGACACTGTGTTGGAAAATTGTTCGGATGCATAGACACGGTCGCGGTGGCTGACGGGTACGTCCCTGGCGTTCCACGGCGCCTGCTGGGCCATGGCGATGCTCGGTGCGGCGCTTATCAGCAAGGCGGCCGAGCGCAGGATGGTCCGGATCATGTCAGTGCTCCATATGGCTATGGTGGTCGCCGCCCTGCGTAGGGGCTGGCGTCGAAGGGGGTAGCGGCTGACCGATCGCCAGCTTCATGGCGGCGATCTCCTGCTGCTGATCGATGATGATCTCTTGCGCGATGCGCTTGAGCTGCTCGTTATGGCCGTAGCGCAGCTCCGCCACCGCCATATCGATGGCACCCTGATGATGCGGAAGCATCATCGCCACGAAGTCACGGTCGACGTCGCCGGACGGCTTGACCATCATGCCCGCCATCATCCGGTCCATCGCGGCAGACACCATGCTGGCGTAGCCATTGGCGGGGGCGGCCGCGGCTGCGCCGGTGAGTAGGGTTAAAGCAGTCAGACCCAGCATCCAATCTCGTCTATGCATAAGCCTCCGGCGCATCAGTCTCGAAAGCGTAGACGATGCTCGTCGGGGTTTATTCCATGGGTGAGCCAATTATTGATCCTCACCAAAACAATGGTCTTATCGTAACCCTGCCGTTGGTTGACCAGGTCGCCGTCAAACAGCATATGGTCGGGCACGGCGATGGATTTCCGCCGGGCCATTCGGCCGAACCGCCCTCGCAAGGGCCGATGATTCCTACCAGGCGCCGCAAGGCAGCAAGGAGGAATCGTGCGCGCGACGTTTCGCAATCTCTACGACCAGTTCAACATGGCAGCGTTCATTCGCGATCGCCGCACCCATGCCATGTCGGTGCTGCGGTGGACTTTGATTTTGGTACCGATGGCCGCAGCGGTGGGAACGCTATGCGCGACCTTCTTGTGGAGCCTCGATGCCGTAACCCGGCTTCGCTTTGCCTTTCCCTGGCTGCTCTACCTGCTGCCGATCGGCGGGTTCATGGTCGGACTGCTCTATCATCTGACGGGGCGATCGGTCGAAGGCGGTAACAACCTCATCGTCGAGCAAATCCACGAGCCGGGGGGCGGTGTGCCGCTGCGCATGGCCCCGCTCATCTTCTTCGGCACGGTCGTGACACACCTGTTCGGGGGATCGGCGGGGCGTGAAGGCACCGCCGTGCAGTTGGGCGGCAGTCTCGCCAGCGGGTTCGGCCGCGCACTCAAGCTGGATGCGGAAGCGACACGCACCCTCCTTATGACCGGGATTGCGGCGGGGTTCGGCGCGGTGTTCGGGACGCCGATCGCGGGCGCAGTCTTTGCACTGGAGGTGCTGGCGATTGGCCGGGTCGAGTATCGCGCGCTAGTACCATGCCTCGTCGCGGCACTGGTCGGTGACTGGACCTGTCTTGCCTGGGGCATTCACCACGGCGTCTACCATGTCGATGCGATAATACCGGTCGACGCGCCGGTCGTCGCCAAGGCCGGTGTTGCCGGCATTGCCTTCGGACTGACCGGGCTGACCTTTGCCGAGGCCAATCACGCGCTAGGTGGATGGCTGAAGCGTCTCGTTCCCTATGGCCCACTACGACCCGTTATTGGCGGGCTGGCCGTGATTGCGCTGGTCTGGCTGCTCGGAACCCGCGACTATCTTGGCCTGGGTACGCTCGCCGCGACACCGGACAGCCTGACCATCGCCAGCTTCTTTGGTCCCGATACGCACTCGTGGAGCTGGGCGCTGAAGCTGCTCTTTACCGTCGTGACCCTGAGCGCGGGCTTCAAGGGGGGCGAGGTCACGCCGCTGTTCTTTATCGGCGCGGCGCTCGGCAATGCGCTCGCGCCGATGTTCGGAGTACCGTCGGGGCTATTCGCAGCGATCGGCTTCGTCGCGCTGTTCGCGGGCGCGGCCAACACGCCACTGGCTTGCACGTTCATGGGGATCGAGTTGTTCGGCGCGGCCTATGCGGTGCCGATCGCAGTCGCGTGCTTCGTCTCCTACCTCTGCTCAGGCCACAACGGCATCTACCTGTCGCAGCGCGTCGCCGTGCCTAAGGTGCCTGCCGCACACCTCACACCCGACGCCACCCTGCGCGATGCCCGCACGCACCGCGCTTCTCGCCGGCGCACGCGCGCCTGATTCCGCTTCCCACCGAAAGCCATGCCATGCCCGATCGTTTCACCGTTCAGCACCGCGAAGTCGGGATGCTGCGCATCTATCTGAAGCCCTCCGACAAGATCGGCTCACGTCGCTTCTGGGGGGCAAAGCCGCTCTATCGCGAGCTGATCCGGACCGCGAAGGCGGACGACATCATCAACGCCGTCGCGCAACACACCCATTACGGCTTCAGCAATCGCGGCCCGATTCGGGAAAATGGGTCGGAGATTGCCGATCCACATCTGACGATCTGCGTAGAGCTGGTCGGTGACCGTGACCAGCTCGACTTATTTTGTCGGCGGCATGGCGATCTGCTTGGCGACAAAGTGATCGTCTACAAGCAACTGGAGCATTGGACGATCAGGCGCAAAACTTAGCGAACCAGAGCCTGATCGGCGTTCCCGGTTGGAAACGACCAGCAAGATGGCCGAGGCTTTCCCATTAGGATGGTATTTGAGACTGACAGTCAACCTGCGGTCCAAGCAGCTATATTCCCGTCCGCGTGCGGCTTTGCTAAATGGCGGATGAGGATGTGCCAGGGGGCTTGTCCGCCCTTGGACGCCCTAATGATCCGTTCCCAGCCTGTCAGTTTCTTCGACCGGATCGTAGCCTGGTCACTCCACCTTCAGCTCCCGATCGTGGTCCGGTATCTGCTCGCGGCGATCACGATCCTTGCCGTGGGCTGGGGACGTGTCCTGTTCGTACCGGACACGTTGCCGTGGCTGCTGTTCATTCCTGCGACGATCGCCATCGCGTTGGTGGCGGGCAAAGGGCCGGGGATTTTTGCAGCCTTTCTGTCGGCAGCCACCGGCATCGCATCCCTCGGCACCATCGAGCATCCCACCTGGGTGCCGCGGCAGCAATGGGTGGCGGCATCCCTGTTCCTCATCGTCATGCTTGGCATTGTCATGCTGAGCGCCGAGTTGCGCGAATCCCTGCGACGGGCACGGCGGCTCAACGAGGAGCTTGTCGAAAGCGAGCGGCAGGCGGTCGAGCGGCAGGCCTTCCTGTCCGGCGTGCTGGCCAGCTCAACGGATTGCATCAAGGTCCTCGACCTCGACGGCAAGCTGACCTTCATGAGCGAAGGCGGACAGCATGTCATGGAGATTAGCGACTTCAATGAGGTCGTCGGCTGTCCGTGGCCGGACTTCTGGCAGGATGCCGGCAACGCCGAAGCCAAGGCCGCGATCGAGGCAGCCAGGCGCGGTGAGGCGCGCAGCTTCATCGGCAAGGCCGACACCTATCGCGGAACGCCGAAATGGTGGCACGTCGCGGTCAGCCCGATCGCCGGGCTGGATGGGCGCCCCAACCGCATCCTGTCGGTGTCCCGCGATATCACGAACCTGCGCGCGAGCGAGGAAGAGCGCGACCGCTTCGTGCGACTGGCGGAGAACAGCACCGACTTCATCGGCATGGCCCGTACCAACGGCAGCGTCTTCTACGTGAACGATGCGGCGAGGCGCCTCGTCGGTCTGGAGGATGCCGACATCACGCAACTGACCATCGCCGACTTCTTCCCACACGATCGGATCGAGACGGTCATGCGCGAGGTGCTGCCGGCGGTGGACCGCGACGGCCACTGGGCCGGCGAGCTGGATTTCCAGCATTTCCGCACCGGCGAGCTGATCCCGGTCCTCTATTCCGTATTTCCGGTCACCGACGCGATGGGAACGCTGATCGGCTACGGCACCGTGACCCGCGACTTTCGCGAACGGCGCCATGCCGAAGACGATATGCGCCTGATGAACGGCGAACTGGCACATCGCCTCAAGAACGTGCTGGCGGTCGTCCAGTCGATCTCCCAACAGACATTGAGAACCGCCCCTGACATGGCCTCTGCCAGCCACGATCTTGGCGCACGTCTCGTCGCTCTGGGCGCGGCCACGGACGTGCTGACTGGCACCTCCTGGCGCTCGGCCGACCTGTGTGAGGTTGCAACGCGCGCGCTAGCACCGCACGGCGCAATTGGCGAACGCATCCTGCTCGACGGCCCAAGGGTAAACCTGAAAGCCGAGGTGACGGTCGCTTTCGCGCTGGCGCTGCATGAACTGGCAACGAACGCGGCCAAATACGGCGCGCTGTCGAACGATAGCGGTACGGTGACGTTTGGATGGGACATCGCTGGCAAAGGTGCCGACGCCACCCTGTCGATCTGCTGGCAAGAGCAGGGTGGCCCGTTGGTTTCACCACCGCAACGCAGAGGTTTCGGATCGACCCTGATCGAACGCTCACTCAAATCATATTTCAGGGGGCGGGCGGCAACTCATTACAAACCGGAAGGTTTGTCGTTTGAACTGGAGGCGCGGCTGAGTGATGCCGCGACCACGGGCGAGTAGAGAGTATGGGTCAGAGCAATCCGATCGGCAGCAACACGGTCCTCATCGTCGAGCCTGAGGCGCTGGTGCGCTTTGACATGATCGCCTTCTTTGAAGAGCGTGAATGGCGCGTGTACGAGGCCGAGGATGCCGACCAGGCGATGGACATACTTGACCAGCGCAAAGACATCCGGGTTGTACTGATCGACGCAATGGCGAGCGGGCGGATGGATGGGCTAAAGCTCGCTCATTATGTTCGCGAGCGATTTCCCCCGACATTGTTGTTCGTTGTATCAGGTAACGTCCCGATCCCGCAGGATGCTTTGCCGCAGAAGGCGACTTTCCTCCCTAAACCTTTCGACCTGCACCGGGTCATGCGTCAGATCGAGCAAAGCCCCGTCACGCCTTAGCCTAAGCTATCTTCCCAAAAACGAACATGTTGCGAGAATTGGACCTTAGAACGGTACGATTCACTGTCCGGTGGCAGGCCCATTCTCTAAACCTGTTCCCGATTGCCCATTCCCAAAACGCCTGGTCGGAGATGGAAAAGCGGGAATGGATTTGATCGGCGCCTTACCCACATGTCAGGCGATGCTCCGGCAGGACGTCGAGCAGGTAGAAGGTCCGGCGCACGTCATACTGATCGCCATGATCATCGCCGATCTGTCGGTCGCCGGCCCGATCAAGGAATGCCAGAGCGGCATTGATCGGCTGCTTGCCCGTCAGCTCCTCGCGGGCGTCGCCATCACGCGCCCGAGAATGCAGGTCCTTGTCGTTCAGCACCGTGATGCGCCACGCTTGTAGCAAATCCCTGGAACGCCTTTGCCAGCCTTTCGGCATGTCGCGACGATCGAAGGCCGGTAGTGCCATGGCCCGGCGAACGAGCGGCCGGTTGCCCCGAACGGGCAGAACTTCCTGGATCAACGCTTCCACTTGCGCTTCCGCCTGTTGATAGCGCAGGATCGCCACACTCGATGCCGCCAGGGGCGACAGGCCGGAGAACCACATCGGGTGAAAGCTCTTTTGGCCGGAATGCGTACCGCGCGGCGCGACCAACTGCTGGAGGAAGGCGTCATTGGCGCCCTCAAGCCGCTTCGCGATGCTCTCCATCAGCACGGCGACTTTGCCGGCAGCTCGTCGCGGGTCGATCCCTCGCTCGCCTGCTTCCCGTTCGACCTGCAACCGGAGGCGGCGCATCAATCCGCTTTCCCTGACGAGCGGGTTGTCAGCACCTTGGTCGGTTTCGGCATCCCGATGGGCACGATAAAGTTCGAGCAGATGCACCAACGCCTCGCGCATCTCCCGCGCGCTCCGCAGCACGGCGGCGGGTTCGACGACCGTCTTGTCGGAAGAGAGCAGATCGCCGAGCGGGGCCGAGGTGGCCTTGGCATTACGGGCAAGGATCATCTGCACGTCATGCGCGCACCAGAGCAGTGTCTGGCATTCCAGCGCCGATATGACCTTGTCACGGGTATCCCCCATCATCGTTTTGTCGCCGGACGCGATGAGGTCAGCACGAAGAGCCTGAGTGACGCGACGGTGGTGCCCCGTCACCAGCCAGCGATACAGCGGCCGATGATCGCTCCGAATCTGCCAGAGATTGTTGATATGGGCGGTGAAGCGGCTCATGCCGCTGCCTCCCCCCGGCCAGCCTTCGGCGACGGTATCGACGAGATTTCGATCCCGCTTGCTGGTGATCATACGCAGGGCGAGGTCGGACAGATCCTCTTTGCTGTCGGGCACGTATTTGCCGGGCAACAGCTCTTCCTTCTGGTCGAGCACCCCCATTGGGAGCCGCGATAGATCGGTCAGCGCCGGATCGAAGATGCGGCCGGCGAAATCGTCGCTCGCGACCCCACCATAGTAATATTCCTGGTACAGGCACGCCATTGCCGCGTCCGGGTCGATCTCGCGGCTGGTGACGACGAGCCGCACGAGCGAGGGTAGATCGCGGATGGTCAGCGTCTTGCTCGCGGCGGCGATCTTCTGGCGGCGGCGAGTTTCCTCTTCGCGGGCGGTGCGGACGCGTCGCCGCTCATCTCGACTGGGGAGCAACAGGTCCATCACAGCCTCCCCAGTTCCTGATCGATGCGTGCCTGCAGACGCGATGCGAAATCCTGCATTGCACGCTGCAGCATCGCGGCCTTGGCATAGGCGGTGATGCCGCTGCGGCCCCGCTTCTGATCGTCCTCGACGGCCGTCACGGCGGCGGCGAGCGCAGCGGATTTCTCGTCGAACAGCTCGAACGCGTCGTCGAGGTCTTCGGGCATATCGATCATGGTCATTCCTTTCACAGGTCGGTCGGCAGGGGCGGCTCCTGCCAGTACGTCGGGTTGCCGCCGTGGGCGTGGATCCAGTCGAAGGCGTCGCCGCGGGTCGCGGGGGTTTCGGTGGAATCGGGAAAGGTGACGCCCAGCAGCTCTTCGAGCGTTCGGATGAGGAAAAGCTGGGCGGCGGTGATGTCGCGCTTGCGCCAGCGCTCATCGGGGCCGGTCCGCCCCGAGGTGATGAACCGCTCGACCTCGGCGCGGTAAAGCGGCGCACGTTGCCGCCACTGCAGCACTCGGCCCCATTGGCGGCACCACGGCCCGATGGCCGGATCGGCCAGCAGCGCCCTCACCTGCCCCGCAAAGCTGGTGTCGCCATCATGGCGCGGCAGGCGATCGATGAGCTGCGGGATCCGGTCCGAGTGGCTGAGCAGCCCGAGAAGCGCGGTGTCGTCGACCTCGCCTAGCCCGAGCATCACGAGCACCGACCCCAAGGCGTATTTGCGCGCGTCTGCAGACCCCGGCCCGCCGCGGCGCTTGTCCATGGCGTGTGCCTGACGCTGGAGCTCGCGAAGCTGCGCGTCCTCGGCGGCGATCTTCGCCTCGAGTTGCTGGCTGGTGCCATCGATGGCCGCCCGGAGCCGGGCGAAGTCTCGCTTGCGTTCGTCGTCATGGGTCATGCCGAACGGCGTGTCACGACGACGAGCAGCTTACCGTCGACCTACCCCGACGAAGTCGAACGGCGGCGCCGGCCCTTACGGGTAGGTAGACGGCACCACCCATGGGCCCAGGATAGAGCGAAGGGGTGAAGGAGTGGGGGGTGGTGCGCGATAAAGTGTATTTCGGGGCTAAACGCCCCCGAAAACCGCTCTGCGCCACCCCCCCACCATGACGGGAAGAAGGGTCGACGTGGTGAAGCTTGCAACGCTCCGGAAAGGCGCACCCGCCGTCGCCGCACAACTGGCGGCGGCGCGTAGCGCGCGCAACCGTGCGACGCGGGCGGCCCATATCGAGGCGGCGGAAGAGCGTGCCTCGGCCCGGCGCTACAAGCGCGCCCGTGCCCGCGAGGATCGCGAGCGGGCGATGAACGAGGGCGTCCGGGTCACGGTCGCCGAGCATGAACGACCGCGCACCAAAGGGCGCGCGCCGCACAAGCTATTTTATCGGCTCGGCGGCAAGGCGATCCGTGGGCGGCTGCTGACGGGAGGCGCGGCATCGGGCACCCGGTCGGTGCATTTCGCAATGACCGCGCGCGGCTTTGCGTCGAAGACCGGGCGTCGCTGGCGGACCGGCGAAGGCGAGCGCGCCGCCCAGTACATCACCCGCGAAGAGGCGCTCGAGGGCGGCGAGGCCGGCTGGTGGTCGACGATCGCGCAGGACCGCAACGAGCTCGTCGCGTTCCACCGGGCCAGCGAGGCGCTCGAGAGGCACGACCGCGCCAATGCCAACGTCTATGTGACCGAGATCGTCGCGCTACCTGCCTCGGCCAACGCACGCCAGCGTCGTCATATGATCCGTCGCTATTGCCGGTATTTCGACGAGCGTGGCCTGCCGTACACGGTCGCGATGCACAAACCTGATCCGCAAGGTGACGTGCGCAACTACCATGTCCACATCGTTTATTCGCTGCGGCCCGCCACGCGCCTCGGTCCATACGACTGGCGCTTCGCCGTATCGAAGGTGAGCGATGTCAACACGCCCGAGGGCATCGCGACGCGGCGCAAGCTGGTGGTCGACGCGATCAACGCGACGCTGCGGGCTAACGGTAGCGGGCAACGCTACACCCATTTGTCCAATCGTGCGCGGGGCATGGCACCGCCTGCGCCGAAGATCGGCCAGAAGCAGAATTGGGTCATCCGGCGGCTCGCCGATGCAGAAGCGGGGTATGCCCGATTGGTCCGGTTGAAGACGATGATGGACCGGTTCGGCGACGGTATTCAGACTATCGCCAGGGCTCATGTGGCGCAGGATGTCGCCAAAGATCGCCTGACCGACAAAGCCGATACCATTGGGAAGGCGCTGGGCGAACAGAACAGGCGGCTGGCATTCTGCCGCGCCCACCTGACGAACTGGCTGAATGATCGCCGTCTCCGTCAGCGCCTGCGCCGTCACGAGGACGCCTTGGCCAAGGCGAAGGCGGCGATCGAGGCCGATCTTGCCGCGGCGAGTGCCCTGATCGATGCGACGGATCAGCGCGCCCGTAATGTCGATACGGCGATCCGGAAGACCGCGGCGGACCGTCTTCGGGCCATTCGCCAGCGTGTCGGCATAGTCGAAATCACTGCCATGCGGCTGGAACAGCTCCGTGGCGACGCGAGGGATCGTCTCGAACGCTGCCGAGCGGTTCTGCGCGCGCATCACACACGCGTACCGGCATTGTCACCGTCAGTCCGCGTCGCAGACGATCGGGTCGACGTTCCTCCGAACATCTCGCCCGAACCCACGATCGGCCTCGCCGAAGCACTGCGCGAGCGGGAGGTGCAGGCACTCACCAACATCCATGCGCAGACATTCGTCAAACTTGCTGGGCTGGGCGCCAGGCCGATCCGCGGCGCCAGCGGCCGTTGGACGATCGATACCGTCGGCCTGTCCGTTGCAGAGCGCCGAGCAGTTGAGCATCCCGCATTGGCCGCGGAAACCCAGCGGCGGCTCGCAATCATGGCTGCTGACCCTCCGGCACCGATTACGCCGGAAGTGGTTGTGCCACCGCAACCTGCGGATCGTGCGCCCGCCATCACAGTCGATCCCGCTGCACCAACGGTACGGCGGCAGCCCCCGATACTGAGCAAAGGGCCGAGCGATGTCGGACCCGGCTCGCCGTCCCGGCCACGTGGCCCCGAACGCTGATGGCGAAAAGCGAAGATATCAGGCGAACCATGGCCTGAGGATGAAACGGGAAAGGAGCCTGTCGGCTGCACCATAATGGTGAAAATGGACCTGAAGGCGACGCGAGCAGCCCCGCGCCGCCGGACTGGAAATGATATGAAGACGAAGACGAACGTGGTGCCCGGCTGGCTGAGTCCCGCGCAAGTGATGGATACGCTGTTCGACGTGCGCGAGCCCGGGTGCGAGGAACTGGGCTATGCTCTGCTCCGCCCCCGCGCCAAGCAGAAGGCGAACAGCAGCTCCGCGCTGATCCGCGCGAAGATGGCACCGGTCGAGCCGACCAGCGTCGCGCGCACGACCGCCTGCGGCATCCCGGTGACCGCCCGTCAGCATCGGCTCGTGCTCGCCCGGGGTGTCGGGGACATGGCACTGGCGCCGCTGCTCGAAGAATACGACCGGGCGGTTCGCCCGCACCAGCGCCTGCTCGCCGGCGTGCTGACGGTGCGCGGCGATATCAGCGCGCCGCTCCACGACCTGTTCGACATGGCGACCAGTTACGCCGCGATCCATCTCGCCTGCGGCCGCTCGCTAACCAGCGTAGTCGTGGCGCATGCCCCCGGCGATGAACTCAGCCGCGCGCTGCCGCACGTTCATATCTGCATGCTGGCGCGCCAGCACACGCCGAGCGGCTGGGCCGCCGAGCACCCCGATCTTGCTGACACGACGCACCGCATGTGGGCGGAGGAATGGAGCGCGTTCCGCAACGGGTGGGAGCAGTTGGCCGCCGCCTGATCATGTGGACGGGGCGGCGATGCCGCCCCGTCTTTAGCCGGATTGGCGAACCGCGTCAGAACGACGATTTCGGGTCCGTACCTCCACCGACCGCACGGCTGACCGCATTCTGCCATGCCCGCTCCGCCGCCACGCCTTGCGACAGGGAGATGTTCAGCTTGCCATAGACGTCGAGCCTGACCTCGAGCCCCTGATGCGGATTGCCCCAGATTTGACGACACCGGTCGCCGCCCGTGCACCAGTTCGCCTCGTAGATGGAGGCGGCGACCTGCGAGGTTTCGGGCTTGCCGTAGCGCTTCACCATCTCGGTGGCGATCTGCTCGGGCGTCCGTCCGGCGGCAGGGGCAACATATCGGACGAGCTTGACGGCATCACCGTTCGGCACCGGCTGGAATTCGATGGTCAGGCGCTCGTCGCCCTTCGTCGCATTCAGCACCGCAATGCCGTTCTTCGGCTCCTCGATCGGGAAGACGCCCCGCTGCCGCTTGGCCTCATGGTCGACAGTCGCGGCCCAATCCTCGCCCGCCGACGTCTCGACCTTCCATCCGGTACGGGCAAGCGCCGCCCGCACCTCGGGCGCGGTCATGCCGATACGGATGCCGGCGATCGTCAGCGGTGCGGCTGCGGTCCTGATCTGCGCGGCGGCCTCCTGCTCGGCAACCGAGGCCGATCCGCAGGCGGTGAGCAGCGCCAGTGCGGCGGCGGCGGTGAATTTCGTCATCATGTCATGTCCTTCTTCTGGACGCGCGGGTTCGTTCGCCGGGATGCGTCCCGGCGTGGCAGGTCCGTCGTCGGGTGTGTTGCTACGGTTGGGCTGGGCTTGCTGGTGGCGAGCGGGCCCGGACGGCGAGCCTCATCGCAGCACCAGCGCGACGAAGCCTGCGGTGTCCTGCGCTCCGGCGACGTGGCCGGCGTCGAAGGCATGGGCGACGCCGAGCCGCAGCGAGGAGGTGGGCGACAGCGCAGCCGACCAGCCAAGCTCGACGTCCATCTCGCGCGCAGTCGGTGTCAGGTCGACGGTGGTGAGGCGGGTGGCGAGCACGCCGGTCATGAGATCATAGGCGACTGGCGCCTCGACCACCGCCCGTGCTCGTTCCAGCCGGAGCGGTGATGACAGTCCGAATGTGACGGTACCGCCGCCAAGGCGATGCGCGGCATCGAGCGCGAAGGCGGTGCCGGTCATCGGGCCGGTGAAGCGCAACAGGTCCGATCCGCCATCGACCCGGGTGGTGGCGGCCGTGGCCCGTGCAGATAGCAGGACGCCAGCAACGCTGCGGCTGGCGGTCAGCGTGGCCAGCGTCGTCCGACTGCCGGATAGGGCAAACCCTGCAGAGCCGCGCAGGCCCAGCACCTGACCGCGTTCGGTCAGATCCGACAGCTCGACGCCAAGCCCCAGCGGCGTTGCGAAACTGACACTGCGCAAGGCGGACCGGCCATCGCGCGATGCGCCGGAGGCAAAGCCTGCCGACCAGCCGTCGCCGCTCCACGACGAGGACGTGCCGACCGGCGCGGCGACGACGCCGCGCAGGGCAGAACCGGCGATGCCTGCGCCTTGCCCGATCGCTGCATTGGCGCTGAAGCTGATGGTCTGCCCCGCAGCGGGCGAGAAGGCGAAGGCGGCCGGGCGGCGGGATTGCGCCGCGGCCCATAAACCGGTGGCGGCGGAGGCGAAACCGAGCTTCGCGTCGCTGGCCGTAGTGGCCAGCCAAGGCGGATCGATGGTCCCCAGCATCGCACCCGCCAGCAATCCCGAACTCCGAACCCGTGGGCCGGCGGTGCCAGTCAGGGCGAAATCGCGGCCATAGCGGTCGAAGACCGTCATTCGGGTGACGGTATCGGCTAGTTGGCCACCGCCACCGAACGGACCGGAGAGGCTAAGTGAAGAATAGCGCGCCAGCACCATGTCGGCGGCGGCAAAGGCGCTGGTGGGTGCCTGCGCCTTCATCGCAGCTTCGATGTTGAGCAAACCAACGCCGAATATCTGGTCGGCACCCTTGTCGCCAAGGTCGGTCGCGGTATCGAGCAGGATGCGCGAGATCGCCTTGCCGCCGAGTTGCGGCCAGTATTGCTTGAGCAGCGCGGCCGCCCCGGCGATCGCGGGGGCGGCAAAGCTGTTGCCGGTGACGGTGGTCAGTTGCCCGTCCTTGCCGACGACGCTGACGTCCGTCGCGACCACCGCCAGGGTGCGGTCGGCAAGCTCGCCGGGCAGGCCATTGCCGCTTGGCGGTCGCAGCGCACTGTCGACACGGATGCCGAACAGGAAGTTGCCCTTGTTTTGCAGATCGCCGCCAACGAGATTGCGGGTGATGGTGCCGGGGGCGGCGCTCTTGTCGTCGACGAAGTTGGAGACGGACTGGACCAGCAGCCGGTCGGCTTTGGCGACGCCGTCCATGGCGGTGCGTTGGTCGGTCGCCACCTGACCGGCTGCCTCGCCGTTCAGGCTCAGCGAGATGACAAACGCGCCTTTCTCCATCGCATAGGTGATGGCCGGGGCGATAGCCATCGGATTGGCGCCATCGGCCTCCTTAATGACGGAAGTGGCGGTGACGTTCTCGAGATTCGGTGCGGCGATCTTTAGCGCGAGCAGCGTCGCGGCATAGGCGACGCCGTGCATGCCGTTCCCATTCCTGGCTGCCAGCGCGACCGAGGCGACTTCGGTGCCATGGCCTTGCACATCGTCGAGCGGGAAGGTCACCGTCTCCGGTGCACAGGTCGCGCAACGTGCGATCCGGCTCTCGAATGTCTTGCTGTCGGGCGAAATGCGGCCGGCGAACTCGGCGCTGCTGGTGGCGATGCCGGTGTCGATGACCGCGATGGTCACGCCCTTGCCGGTGATGCCCTTGTCATAGGCATAGGCGGCCTTCGCGCCGACCACCGCACCGGACGCCTTATACTCGGCGCTATCTGCAGCGCTGGGCGGCGGGGTCGGTGTGGGGGATGGCGTCGGTGTTGGGCTAGGTGTCGGCGTCAGGATCGATCCGGACGAATTAACGCCTCCACCACCTCCGCCGCCACAGGCCGCAAGCAGCATGGCTGCTGAAATCACCGATGATGTTTGAAACGCATTCCGCCACTGGCGGCTAAGTCCCGCAACCATACGCACCCCCGTGTCGGGCGATGCATCGGCTTCCCCAGCCGGCGGCACCGCCCCGTGAAACGAGGCGATGCCGGCCCGTGAGCCGGAAGTTGATAACTCGCTTCTAGACGAGCGCGCACGCCTTTAGGCTCCCGGAGGAGCCCTGGACATACGCGTGCGCCTCCCGGCCGAAACTGGTTCGGGCCGGGCATTCGGCTACTAGAAGCGAGGTTATCACGCCTCGGTCCGCCTGCTGGCGAACGTGGCTGGTGTAGGCCGGACCGGTTAACGAACCAAGTCCTGTCGTGCAGGAATGACGTCCGGATTGCTGCAACATGCGGCAAGCTGGGCGGCTTCTGACTGCATAATCGGCCGTATTTCGAGACGCTTACCTTTCCCGGCAGCGACAATCTGCTGGAGGAAAGAAAATGAAGCGACGCCGCTTTCCGTCGGTTTTCCGCGTGAGCGCTATCCTGCTGCTGACCGCCCTGATCGCCGGGCAATGGTGGCAACGTCAGCCCGCCGGCACCATCGCCGGTTGGGTGCCCGCCATGGCCGAGGTGCATTGTCCGGCCGCTGTGATCCACCGGTCCGGCACCATCTCGGACAGCGCTCGCTCGCTCGATAGCTGGGCTTATGCCTCGATTGGCAACACTGTCTTTCGCGATGGCCGCGATCGCTGCCGTGTGAGGAAGGGAAGAGCGGCCGGGGCGGAGCGAAGCCCTGACGAGAAATGAAAATCGAAGGGGCCTGATCCGGACCAGCCGGTCCGGGGATCACGCTTGTCCTGCAAAGGCTCCGTCACCCCATGATCCATGACACGCTGTCGACCGCCTCGGTCGCGCTGATGAACTTCGTCCTCGCAGCCCTGGGCTGCGATGAACCCACGCCGATCTTCGGCAACTCCGGCCTGCCCGGCGCGGTCGAATGCCTCGATCACGACGTCATCATCGCGATGACCCCCATCACCGAGCCGATGTTCGACCAAGCGCTGCTGCGCTGTGCCGCGACGCGCCGTCGCGATACGCTGTTAATTCGACATGGTTTCCACCCCGAAACGATCGACCCCGTCCGCGTCGACGTCGCGCTGCGCTCGCTCACCGGCCCGCTGCTGCTCACCGATCTCGCCTTCTTTCGCGACCGTGACCGCGACCTGCATCTGGTGCCCGAGCGCGGGGGGCTTTCGGTGAAGATCGGCCACGACGGAATCGAGGTCGCCACCCGGCTGCCTTGGGACAGCATGTGGGACCGCGCCGCCGGACTGGAAAACGCCGCAGCCCAGATCGTGCTCGCGTGCCGCAGCGAGCACCAGGGTTGAGATGAACGACATGATGAACGGCCCCGATGCGGGGATGAAACAAGGAGATAGAATGATGACCGTCATGACCTTCGAAGCCGCAGTCACCCGCGCCATCGTCAAGCTGCTGCTCGGTAGCCGCAAGCTCAAGCCCGGCGTGGTCATCACCGGTGGCGATCCGCTCGGGATCGAGGACCAGATCAAGATGGGCCGCCACGCGGTCGAGATCGATGCCGATGTGTTGCACCTCGAATATCGCAACCATCCGACCCCGGCGCTGACCAGCATTGCGCTGTTCCTGCCACGCGATGGCCGCTGCCACATCCAGAGCGGTTGCCGCCCGTGGCTGTCGAAGTCTGGTAACCGCGGGCTGATCCTGCCGCAGGCCCATGTGCGCGGCCATTTCCGCCTCGCACCGCGTGAGATCGTGCACATCGACGGCAAGCCCGCCGACGATCTGAGCGAGGGCGTGGAACGCGCCAGCGCATGGCTCACTCGGCAGGTCATGCGGCCGGGCGTCCAATATGACGACGCGCAGTGCACACTGTGGGCGCAAGCCGCCTGATCAATCGGACGAGGGTCTATCACCCTATACGGACGAGCCGGGCAATTCGGACACCTGCCAATAAAATTGTTACCTTCGTGTCCGAATATGCCACCCTGTCCGTATAGGGTATGAGGAGGCCGCCATCTCGCCGACAGATACAACGCCGATCACAGATGATGTCGACGACGATCCTTATCTATCGATCGACGAGGTGCGCGAACGCCTGCGGGCGTTGACCACGGATCAGTACCGGCGTCTTGCCGTGCGATCACAATATCTTGTCCGCGATCAGCGGCTGCTCGCCGCCGATCTTCGCCAGGAGGCGATCTGCCGAGCGCTCGATGGTCGGCGCAAGTGCCGTCAGAGCTGGGACATCGTCGCGTTCCTCAACTGGATCATGCGCAGCATGATTCGCGACACTTACCGCGACGAAGCGGAAGGACGGACGCTGGTGCTGCGCGACGACCTCGACACCGCCGGACTGGACGATGACCTGCCCTCGCTCGAGCAGATGACGCACGATGCCATCGATTATGGACGCACGATCGCGAGCATCCGGGAGGCGCTTCGCTTCGATCCGCAGTTGCTCGCCCTCGTGGATGCCATCGCCGACGGGAAGCGCGGCGAGGAACTGCAGCGTCAATTCGGTGTCGATGAGCATGGGCTCGCGGCCCTCCGTCGGCGACTGAACCGCGCGCGCAATCGTGCCGTCAAAGGAATGAGGCTGCCATGAACGACGAAGACGAACTCGCCCGGCTGCGCCGATTCGATGATTTCCTCGAGGGCGGCGAACCCGACCTCGACGACTGGCACGCCGAACTCGATGCCGCCGAACTGGCGGTGAAGAAGGCGCGGCTTGGCGACATTCGCACGCTGCTCGACCGTGACGGCGGCGCGTCCGTCGTATCGATCGATCGCGCCCGCCTCCGTGCCGAATTGCAACGCGCGATGGCGAGCAACGTCGACACACCGTTGACGCTGGCCGCACGCGGCACCCATCCCGACGACTGGGACGCGCTGATTGACGATCTGGCCGAACTCGAACGGATCGATGCCGACCAGTCGAAATGACGAGCCTGTCGCCGGCGGAGCAGCTGCTTCAGGAGCTCGGCATCACCGAAGCGGATGAGATCGACGTCGAGGTGATCGCCTGGTCCGTCGGCGCGCGGGTTCGCTATCGCGCGCTGCCGCAAGGTGATGCACGGATCGTCGGCATGGGCGACCGGGCCATCATCACGGTCGATGATCGGGCAAGCCGCGTGCGCCAACGCTTCTCGGTCGCGCACGAGCTTGGCCATTGGCACCATCATCGCGGGCAGCGGCTGATCTGTCATGATGCGTCATGGAATGCGCAAGCTGACACCTGCGAGCGCGAGGCCGATCATTACGCCGCGAATCTACTAATGCCGTGCTTCATGCTCGTGCCGTGGGTGGCGGAAGCGCCGATGTCGTTCGAGTTGGTGAATGGCGTTGCTCGGCGATTTCAGGTCAGCAGATTGGCGGCAGCGCTGCGATTGGCCGACGTCCACACTGGCCGGTTCGCCCTCATCGTCGACGAGCCGGATGGGCGCCGCTGGTTCAGGCGATCGGCCGCTCTGGCCAAAGGGTGGCGTTTGCGGCTTGACGTCCCAATGGACCAAGGCGGCGAACCCATATCTCAACCGAAGCAATGGTCGGCGCCTGCGTGCCGTCATTTTCGCGGTCGAAACCTTAGCGGCATACGGCTTCGTTGCGAAACGGCTCACGCTGCCTCAGGACAAAGGCTGACCCTCATCACTGCCCCTGTATAACGCCAGCTGACGGCCGTCTGAAAAGCTCAGCCTGCTGCAATTTGGTGGAAGCACGAACCCGCTGCGCGGGAGGGCGTGCGGGGCACGGTAGAGGTGATGTAACGAGCGTTGCGCGCCGGTTGAGCGTTTCGGGAGGCAGGCAGAGCATGGGGGCTCCACCAGAAGGAGCCCTGCCATGACCACACTCGTTCCAATTGCCGTCAGCCCGCTGCGCCAGCGTCTCATCGACGAGATGGACATACGGCGCTTCGGGCGCGAGACACAGCGCAACTACATCCGCGATGTCGGCCGGTTCGCGACATTCCTGGGGCGTTCGCCGGACACTGCAACGGCAGAAGACGTCCGGCGCTTCCAGATCGAGCAAGGCGAGCTGGATGTCCCGGCGCCGACCATGAACGCCATCGTGTCGGCACTGCGGTTCTTCTTCACGCAGACGCTCGACCGGCCGGACCTGGCGCGCAAGCTGGTCCGGATGCGGCATGAGCGCAAGCTGCCGGTGGTGCTGAGCCGGGACGAGGTAGCGCGGCTGCTCGACGCGACCACGTGCCTCAAGCATCAGGCGGCGCTGTCGGTCGCCTATGGTGCGGGACTGCGCGCGGCCGAGGTCGCCGCCCTCAAGGTCCGTGACATCGACAGCGAGCGCATGCTGCTCCGGGTCGAGCGCGGCAAGGGCGGGCGGTATCGCAACGCCATGCTACCGACCGGACTGCTGGCGTTGCTGCGAGAGTGGTGGCGGGTCGGTCGGCGGGAGCGCGTGTTGCACGTCGACGGCTGGTTGTTCCCCGGCCAGCACTACCTCAAGCCGCTCAGCACCCGGCAGCTGCACCGCATCGTCGTGGAGGCAAGTGTGGCGGCGGGTATCGGCAAGCGCGTCGGGCCGCACACCTTGCGGCACTGTTTCGCGACCCACCTCCTCGAGGACGGGATCGACGTCCGCATCATCCAAACGCTGCTGGGGCACGCCAAGCTGGAAACCACCGCTTATTACACCCAGGTCGCCACGCGGGTCCTGCGCAACGTGACCAGCCCGTTTGAACGGCTCGCAACCACTGCTGCGGAAGGGAGGGTACCCAAGGGCTGAGCGGCGTTGCGCGCCTCACTCGAGGTCGCCGACATCTTCCGCGCTGCCGGTCCTGCGTACCGGGCCGCCCGCGCCGGGCACCTCAGCCTCGACCAGTTGAAGGTCATGTCGGCGATAGAGACTTGCCGTACCGCCATCATCATGGGCGGGCACGTCGAGGCCTGCACCGACTGCGGCCACTGGCGGGTCGCCTATAACTCCTGCCGCAACCGACACTGCCCGCGGTGCCAGGGGGCCGCCGCGCGCACGTGGCTCGCCGAACGCGAGGCCGACCTGCTCCCGGTCGGCTACTTCCATGTCGTCTTCACGCTGCCGGCCGAGGTCGCCGACATCGCGCTCCAGAACAAGGCGGCGATCTATGGCCTGCTGTTCCAAGCCGCCTCCGAGACGGTGACGACCATCGCTGCCGACCCGAAGCATCTCGGCGCCCGCATCGGCATTACCGCGGTGCTTCACACGTGGGGCTCGGCCATGACCCACCATCCGCACATCCACATGATCGTGCCAGGCGGCGGATTGTCGCCGGATGGCAGCCGCTGGGTGTCGTCGCGTCCGGCGTTCCTGCTACCGGTCAGGGTACTGGGCAAGCTGTTCCGCCGCCTGTTCCTCACCCGGCTGATGGCGCTGCATGATGCCGAGCGGCTCGCGTTCTACGGCAGCCTCGCCCACCTCGGTGACCGGCGCGCCTTCCTGCGGCAGCTGGCGCCGGTCAGGAAGAAGCGCTGGGTTGTCTACGCCAAGCCGCCGTTCGCCGGGCCGGAGACGGTGCTCGCCTACCTGTCGCGGTACACCCACCGCGTCGCCATCTCGAACAGCCGGCTGCTGCGCTTCGACCAAACCGGCGTCACCTTCCGCTACAAGGACTACCGTCGGGGTGGCGCCGACCGGCAGCAGGTCATGACCCTTGCCGCCGACGAGTTCATCCGCCGCTTCCTGCTCCACGTCCTGCCCAAGGGCTTTCACCGCATCCGCCACTACGGTCTGCTCGCTGGAGCCACCCGCAAGGTCGTGCTCAGCCACGTCCGTCAGCTGCTCGGGGTGGCACCGCCGGCCACGGTCGATGCGCCGGCCGAGCTGGACGACACTCGTCCGGCATGTCCGTGCTGCGGCGGGTACATGGTCGTCGTCGAGACCTTCGAACGTCAGCGCCACCCCCGCGCGCCGCCATCTGCTGCGCGGTCACCCGAGAGACTGGCGTCGTGACCCGGCACGGCTTGGCAGCACCCCACTCCGCGGCTTCCGTGCTTGCGGTGCCGATGCCACCTGCGCAGATCACCATCAGCGGGGTGGCTACCTCGCCCCAAGCCGAACTTGCCGCGCTGGTGAGCCCGTCATGGCGACCTAAATACAGACCGTCCGCATCCAGGATCCTGCCCGCAACTGCCGTGCCGACCAACGCCCGAGCAGGCCAAAACCCGAATTCCCCATAGGTCATGCTTGTGGCCCGCGGGTTCGGGCTTCCAAGACTTTCGTACGCCTGCCGGCATCCGAAACCCTTCAGGTAAGCGGCCTGACCGCTTTTGGGCGGAGCGCGCGGTAACCGTTCTTTCGGTCATGCGCCTGGGAATGCCCGGAATGCCGAGGCTTTGGACTCTGGCCCTCGGCTGATCCGCCACAGCTCTCGCATCCGTGTCGCGTTTGATTAGCCGACGAGCTCCATAAGATGATCAATCTTGTCGTCTGCTATCAACACGAAATCGCAGCCAATCTCTCCGGCGATCCGCTCGGCCGCACTGCAAGCGATCCGTTGATGCTCGGCCAGCGTCACCGCATCGCGTGCCGGACGGGCCCGACCAACATCCATCTGACGACGCTCGGCGATCAATTCGGGATTGGCAGAGAGATAGCAGATCACGTTAAGATCAAGCGCCCTGAAGACAGATGTTGGTATCTCGACCAGTCCATCGCGCCCGTCGATCACGTTGTGCCCATCGAAGATGATAGGCAACGTAGTGACTTGAGCCTCGCGTTTGTAGGCGGCAATCAACAGGTCTTGATTGTCCATGACGGCACCGAGGCGTAGCGCTTCGGAGCTGTCTGCATGCTGAGCCCGATAGGCCTGCTCAGCCTTGATCAAGGCGCTAGCTTGAAGGTGGAGAATTTGAACGCTTTGACGCAGACGTCCGATGAGCGTCGACTTGCCGACCCCCGAGAGGCCAAGAAGGGCAATGCGCATGCTCAAACGGTGAAGCCCAGCGAGCCTTGGTTGAGCACCGACATCTGTTGCGCGGTGACCAAGGTCTTGATCGACTGCGGCGGACCTCCCGCAAAGACCTTGTTAGCAAGCAAATTGGCCAATGGGACGGGTGGTTCGAGATGAGCCGCGAGCAGGAAGTTGATTACCTTCACGGGCCGCGCCTCCGTAGCGGCGAGCTGCCGGAGCTGCATGTCGCTATAGACCGAGCGACCGCCGGCGAGGCGACGCAAATCTTCATAAGACCGCGCCAGCTTCACCTCTTCGAACACCCCAACCGTGGTGATGGCCTGAGATGGTTGAGCCCCGGACTTGCCTTTGTAGAAGAACAGCAGCGCGCCGGGCTGCGAGATGCGGACCGGTGCTCTGCACAAGTAGACCTTTCGAATCGTATTTCCCGGCCTGAGGAAGCCAGTGTCGCCGAACAGGCTTAGCTGCGACCTCTGCGCCAGTTCGGGGAAGAGGATCTCATGAAATTCCCCTTGGATCGGGATTGCGTAGGCACAGACGCCAATACCGGTCGCGAACCGGGGATAGTTCTCGCGCGCCAGATCAAATAGCGACATGTCCTTCGTGGGGCGCAGATGGCTGCGCTCGAGCTGCTTTTCGAAAACCAGCTCTCCGTTCACATTGTCATGCGTATGACGAAAGCCGTAATACTCAAGCAACGAAATGAGTGTCGCCTGCTCGGGAAAGGTTGTCAGATATACGACGTCGTGCTTGTTCGACTGAGCGTACCAGAGCACCTGCTTCAGTAACAACTCGCCCAGCTTCACACCCCTGTTCTCGGCACGGACCTTGAAGGTGCAGATCTTGAGGATTTTATTTCCAGAAAGGGTCGCATCGGTATCGTCCGGCTTTTCGTCCTTGCGAACAACGAGGCCTGCCACGCTGTCGTCGTCCATCACGACCCAGCACTTCCTCATCGGTCTGACACACTTCTCGCGCCACTATATGTCGAAGCCGGGATAGTCCCCGCGCAGGCTGGCGAAGATCGGGTCGTTCTGCGAGATGGTATTCGCCTCCATCTCGACGATGGCGGGGAAGACCACGGCGACTGCTTCGTACGTGGTGCGCAGGAAGGCGACCGCGTCTGCGACGTAGAGCACCCGTGCACCGAACGTCGGAGAGATTCTTTCCGCACGTGCGTGCAGCCCCTGATCCTCGGTGACGAGAAAGTCGGCTACTCCGATCTCGAGAGCATGAAGCAGAGTGGCATCCACGAGATCGTTGGGGCGGCCGATCGTGCCAAATTTCGCTTCTAGCATTGCCTTGTCGATGCCGGCCATCTTCTTGATGACCGGGAATTTTTTAATTTTGCTCAGCGCGACGCGTCGGCGAGCATCGTCCTTATCCCGCTTGATGTCGTCGATCGCGGCTTCATGCACGAATATCTCAACGCCATGCCGCGCCGCCATCTGCTGCAGGGCGGCGAAGTTAGGTGATACCTCGGCGTGGTCTTCCAGGCCGATGAAGACGTTCGTGTCAATAAGGTACCTGGGAGAACTCATACAGGAGGGCTTCTCGCAGCTTAGGAGTCGCGTAAAGAAACGATTGTGGCGGTTCGAAGCTAAATCGCTCACGAAGTTCGCTGAGTTCAAGCGCTCTAGGCAGGCGACGTCCGTGCTTCAGCTCGATTGCATATGCGCGATCGACACCAGCGAAATAGGCGTCAAAGTCTTTGCGTGTGATGCAGGCCTGTTCACCGAAGTTCTTCCAAATGTCCTGGGGCTCGCGACGATGTACTTCGCCAATCTCTGCGATCCCAGCAAGAGCGCGTGTCGGGCTAGTCTCGTAGATCAGCGCCGTCGTCCCGACAGGCACCGACATTGGAAATCGCCGCCGCAGTTCGATTGTCTTCTCACCGGTCGTGATTTTTCGACTGTATTTCGGCTTGATGCTGAAGACGACGTCACGGTGCGGCGGAAGCCGATCCTCGCCGACGATCGGAAGCAAAAACTGATTCTCATCAATCTGCTCGAAGCGGTAATCAGCCTCTCGAAGGCTGTTGATCATGTCAGCGGCATTGTGGAAATGGGCATTGATCCGAAGGCTAGCCCCCATAGCGCCGAGATAGTCTCTTAGCGTCGAGATGCGCAGATCCCTGCGCCCTTCCATTCGCGTTACCGACGATTGACCAATCTGTAGGCGCTCAGCGACCTGAGCCTGGGTCAAGCCGGCAAGCTGACGAAGCTCCCGCAGACGATGACCGATATGATGGTCAGCGACTTCCGAACTGTCCGTTTGTGGCTCGAATACCCTGCCGACGACCTTCATTTCATTCCCATACGCATTAAAGCACCTGTCCAACAAATATGACGTAAAAGGCATATTTAGCAACGGATTTGTCCGAGGTGGTTTGCCCTGCAGCGGGGGCAAGGGCGAATTAAGGTGCATGTTGACAGCACATTACCGGTGCCAGCCATTTTGCCGGTACGCAGGAGGCACTGAATGCGTATCTTGGGCCGTGCTATCGGGAACCTGTCGGCGGGAGACGACCAAAGCCGGCCGTTTACCTCCGGCGCGTTAAACGTCCGTTCGTGACAAAACCGGCCGCAGGAGCCGTCGAAGCGGGGAATCGCTTGCAAATGAGATGCCCTTCCAACGAACCGGCCCCGAGGCTGGGAGGGGTACTGGCCGGTTGCAGTCCTCCTTTCACTGGGATAGCCGGCTATGTGAGATTCATGGCGCGGTGGTGCGCTTAAGCCGATAGGAAGGTTTCGGATGACCCCGCTGACGGACGAAGCCCTGATCGCTCTGATCGACGATGTGGAAAGCGATCGAGCTGAGCGGAAGGTTGCGTGGGCGGGAAGTGCTCCTGAAAAAGGCCGTCAGGCCGTGTGCGCCTTCGCCAACGATCTCCCCAACCATAACGAACCGGGAGTTCTTTTCATCGGTGTCAAAGACGACGGTACGTTCGCCGACGCCAATTTCGAGGTCACCGACCAGCTACTCCAGACGCTGGCGGACATAAAGACAGATGGCAAGATTACTCCGCCGCCGACGTTGACTGTCGCCAAACGGAATCTGCGTGGTCGAGACGTCGCGGTGGTTACCGTCTGGCCATCTGACGCGCCTCCCGTGCGTCTCGAGGGCCGAGTCTGGATCCGCACAGGCCCGCGGCGTGATCAGGCTACGGCTCAGGACGAGCGCATCCTCGTCGAGAAACGTCGCTACAAGGATCGCTCGTTCGATGCCCATCCCATCACCGGCGCGTCGCTTGTTGAGCTAAGTAAGTCTTACTTCGAGAACGAGTATCTTCCCCAAGCCGTCGCGCGCGATGTCCTTGATTTGAACGGTCGCAGTTATGAGGAGCGATTGGCCTCGCTGGGCATGATCGTTGATGTCGACGAATCTTTCCCTTCCGTTGCAGGGTTGATGACCTTGGGCTCGTCACCTCGGACTTGGATCCCATCCTTCTACGTCCAGTTTCTAAGGATCGACGGCACGGAATGGGGTGACCCCGTGATTGACGAGCAGGAGATCGACGGAAACTTTGACACAATGCTGCGCCGGCTCGATGACAAGCTGAAAGCCCATACTGTGGTTTCCGTTGACTTCACCTCGGGGACTACGACAGAAGTCCGCAAATCGAACTATCCGCTCAGCGCGCTGCAACAGCTTGTTCGCAACGCGATCATGCATCGAAGCTACGACGGCACAAATGCGCCCGTCCGGGTCTATTGGTTCAACGATCGGATCGAAATCAGCAACCCCGGCGGCCCTTATGGCTCGGTGACTGTCGAAAATTTTGGGCGCCCCGGGATCAACGATTATCGCAACCCGGTGATCGCCGGCGTCCTGAAGACCCTCGGCTTCGTCCAACGTTTCGGTTTCGGAATCGCAGAGGCCAGGCGGGCGCTGGCCGCGAACGGAAATCCGCCGTTGGAGTACGAGGTTCAACCAGCTAATGTCCTAGCGATTGTTCGAACTGCGTGATGGCCATGACGCCTGTATTGACATTCTTTAACAACAAGGGGGGGGTCGGGAAGACGTCCCTCGTGTTCCACTTGTCTTGGATGTTTGCCGAGATGGGCAAACGAGTGGTGGCAATCGATCTCGATCCACAGGCCAACCTGACCTCGGCTTTCCTATCGGAGGACGTTCTCGAGGAAATCTGGGATGCTCCGGCAGACAACGCCAGCGCCACGACGATCTACAAATGCGTCCAGCCTCTAACTAAGGTTGGCGACCTTTTACGTCCGGCCACGCAGGAAATTTCCCGCAGACTGCACTTGGTGCCCGGCGATCTGGCGCTCGCAGGTTTCGAGGATCAGCTTTCGTCGGCCTGGACCGAAGCGATGGGTTCGAACCAGGATAATTTGTATAGACCTTTTCGCCTCCTAACAGCATTTTGGCAGGTGGGGCAGCTAGCCGCCGAAATGCATTCGGCGGACATTGTTTTGGCCGACGTTGGACCAAACCTGGGAGCGATCAACCGCTCGGCTCTGATCGGCACCGACCATGTTGTGATCCCTCTGGCAGCGGACCTATTTTCGCTTCAGGGCTTGAGGAACCTTGGCCCCACGCTCACGGGATGGCGCTCAGATTGGAGCCGTCGCTTGGAAAACTGGCGCATGCCGGATTTCGCGCTCCCGCAGGGAAAGATGAACCCGGAAGGCTATGTGCTCCTTCAACATATGGAACGCATGTCCCGACCGGTTCGGGCGTATGAAAAATGGGTCAAGCGTATCCCGGAAACCTATCGGGAGACAATCTTAAAAGGGCAACCTAATTTGCCTCTATCGCCGGGTCTCGAGGATCCGAACTGTCTCGCACGGCTTAAACACTATAGAAGCCTGGCACCAATGGCCCAAGAAAGTCGTAAGCCGATCTTCCATTTGACCTCCGCCGATGGCGCGATCGGAAGTCATTCTCAAGCCGTTAAAGATGCGTGGAATGATTTCCACCGGCTCGCCTCTAGGATATCCTCTCGCATCAATATTTGATATTAGTCAAAAGACGGTAGCTGTGCCGATATTGGGTCGTTCTTGCTGCGGACACTGCTGACACGGTCAATAGCCTGGGTCCAGGTCTTCATCGTCGGAGCCGTCCTCATCCCAGCCGTCATCTTCGCCAGCCTCGTAAACGTCCGCCCACTGCCCGGTCTCGTCCTGAACACTCGAGACGTAACGCTGTCCCTCCAGCAGAGTGCGAAGTAGCTGAAGTCGCTCAAGCAGTTCGTCAAAGGTGATGATCCGTACGTCCTTGAACGAGTGACGGATCAATTCGAATGAAGCAATCGCCTCCTCGCCCTTTGGCATGACCCCTGCCACGACGACGCACTCGACGGCTGGAACCTCAAGTTCGATGCTCCGATTGTTCCACTTCGTGCCCATGATGCCGGTCAACAGCTTATACCGTTGGTCGAGCACCTGAGTAACTGCCCCCATCAATTCGCGAGATGGGCCGTAAACGCCGCCCCGATACTCCTTCTTGTTGAGCAGCGGCGACTTTGGCCGTTTGATTTCAACCAAGGCAGCGTTGTGCGTCAGCGCGTTCTTGGTAAGAAAATCGGCTATCTTAGTTCCGTGCCCTGTCAGCTTTTGGCCGCCCACGGATGCACTCGCTTGAAGCAGCACGACCGGCTGGCCGAACAACATCGTCAGCAGGAACGGGTTTAACTCAAGCAAAGACTGCCACGCACTTTCGGCGCTGTTCTTATTGATGCGGCTCCTTACGGCATCAATTAGCTTGTCGAGGCTCACGATTTCGATGTCTTTTTGAAGCTGCACGAACTCCTTGGGGTCGCGCTCGGCTATTGCAGCAGCGTTGTTTGCAATCGCTTGGAGAACCCCTACCCGATCCTGCCCGCGCAGCGTCACGGCCGAAGCCTGTGTCCCGCCAAGTAGCTTGAAAACAGTTCCGGCTCTGTATGGACGCTCCTTGAGGGCGTACTTCTCCGGATCGGCGCGATGAAGGGTTGCGTTGAAAGCCATCAAGCGGCGGTCCGCTAGGCTTTCCTCTTGGTAGGTTCGCGTGGTGCGGCTCACGCCCTGCTGCAATAAGCGGTACTCACCCGCATCGAGGTAAAAGGTGTTGCGCTCAATCCGCGTTTGCTCGAACTGGCCGATAACGAGGCGCGTCAGGCCATCGACGCTTTCGACGGATTCGATAAGCGGGCGCATCTCCTTCATGACTCCGAGCCCAAAATTCGGGTCACGCAGGAAGCCGCTGGGGAATTCTGTTATAAGGTCAACCACATCGTAGTGGCTTGTCGGCGGATCGTCTTTCAACTCGTAGTCGATCACGATTTCCCGAAGGCGGCGGTACTTGGGCCGGTAGAGGCGTTCGGAGAAGCCAATCAGCTGTGGGTAAATCGTGATTTCCTGATCGACGTAGTTGAGCAGCATCACCATGCGCGGGTTAGGTCGCTCCCCTTCAAAGAAAGTCTCGCCCACTCCCCTGACGAGCCCATCGGGCGCTTGGATTTTTACCTCGATGTGTGTTCCGGTCCCCTCTACGACGAACCGGGCGTCGCCCTGTTGAAGAGCTGTCGGCTGCGGATCAGGCTTAGGTGCGGAGGGATCGACATTGGTGGGCAGCTGATCTGGTGTCATGCAAGTAGCCTACTGCTACACCTGCCCGGCGCAACGGCCCTGATCGTGAGCACAGAGGGAAACTGGTCCGGAATGACAGCGACGATGGCGACCCTCGACAACTATCTCCTAGCTCTGAAGGACACATGAACTGATGTCCGCAATCGGGAAACGCATGAGTGCCGCTGAATGGCCGGAACTGGGTCTTTTTGTAAGGGCGCCGTGCACATTGATTGATGATGATGCCACAAGCTTTTGATGAATTTCAGGGTAGGTGGACCGCAAACATCTAAGAAGAATGGCACCGCTCGGTCACCATGCCGCCGGTGCCACCTCCTCTTGCGAAAGACGCGACCGCTCGGACGGCTGAAGCCGGGTGTCCGCGGGAGTTCATCGTCGACCTTCCGCCTGTGATCGGGCTTCTGCCCGGCGAGGTCGATCTCATCGTCAGCATGCTTGGCGAGGCCCTGACCCAAATGTTCAGCGAAGAAGATAAGAATGCTGCCGGGCGGCATGGGCATTAATTTTAGGATGAAAAAGCATGAGCGAGCCGCTGCGCGCCTATGGGTATGTCCGCGTCAGCAACGATGACGAGGACGGCAACAATGCCAGTATTGTGGCTCAGATCGCCGCGATCAAAGACAGGGCGAAACGCGACGACGTCGAATTGATCGAGATATTCCAGGAACTGAACGTCTCCGGACGCAAGCTCCGTCGCCCTCAATTCGACGCCATGATGGCCAAGGCGACGGGGCCGGAGCGACCGGTGGACATCATCTATGTCTACGCCTTGTCACGCTTTGCCAGGCGACTGCTGACGCAGGTAAACAGCGAGCACAAGCTCGAGCAGGCTGGCGTCCGGCTGATTTCGCTGACCGAAGAGTTTGGCGAAGACGCCAATGGTCAGCTCATGCGCGGCCTATTCGGCGTCTTCAATGAGAAGCACGCTCTGGACTCATCGATCTTCACGCGGCGCGATAGACGCGGAAATGCACAGTCAGGATATTTCAACGGCGGCCCGGTGCCGTTCGGCTACCAGGCTCGCACCGTGGTGGTCGAAGGACGCAAGGAACGCCGCAAACTGTTCATTGTCGAGGAAGAAGCTGCCGTCGTTCGGCTGATCTATGATCTGGCGCGAAGCGGCCTCCACGGCACGCCGATGGGCACACGCGCGATCGCCCAGCATCTGAACGCCTTGGGATACCGGATGCGTGGCCGCGAATTCTTTCACAGCAGCGTCGATGGCATCCTGACCCGTCAACATTACGGCGGCCATTATCTCGATAGAACGGCCGACAGCAAAGGTCGAAAGCCCTCGATCGAAGAGAGCATCATCGTGCCATGTCCAGAAATCGTTCCGCCTAAAATCATCGCTGAGGTCGCGGCGCGCCGTGCGAGGGCTGCCCCCAAGGTGACGCCGCCGCGTGTCACCAACGGCCCTACGCTGCTGACCGGTATCCTGAAGTGCAACGCACCCGACTGCGGAGCCGGCATGACGATCCGCACCGGCAAGTCCGGACAGTATATCTACTATGCCTGCAACGCCAAGCTGACCGGCGGTGCCGGGCGCTGTGAAACCCGTGCGATCCGGCAGGACGAGCTCGACAGCATCGTCCTCTCCGTTCTGACGGATCGTATCCTCCAGCGCGACCGGCTCATCGAATTGCTGCAGGCCGTGCTCGAGAAATCCGATACGGCGGATGCGCAGCGGCACCAGGACCTCGAGCGTATCAGGCGGGAGAAGGTCGAAGCGGAAAAGCGCATGCGACGATTGCTGGAAGCGCTTGAAGAGGGCGTGATGTCGGCCAAAGACCCGCTGTTCGCCGAGCGGCTCACCCAGCACCGTCAGAACGTCGCGCAATTGGACGCCAGCGCGCGTAGCCTGACGCTCCAGCTTGAACGAGGGCCGCAGCGCATCAGCGAGGAGACGATCGCCAAGTTCGGCAAGCTGATCAGCGAGCAACTGAGAGACGGAAACCCGGCGCTGCGAAAAGCCTATGTCCGGCTGCTAATCGACAACGTCCGCCTCGACAACCAAACCATCAACATCCAGGGCAGCAAGGCGGCGCTGGAAAGTGCGGTCGTGCGGGACAACGATGCCGCCATATCCATGGTGCCCGGTTTTGACCGGAAGTGGTGCCCCTGGCCGGACTCGAACCAGCATGCCTTGCGGCGTTCGATTTTGAGTCGAATGCGTCTACCAATTTCGCCACAGGGGCAGCGAAGCCGCGCTGCTAGACGAGGGTGACGGCGTACGCAAG
>Ga0302349_1000622_pt1 | contig 38626 bp, 35 predicted proteins | sample PhyAR1_FD_202176 | JGI IMG/M metagenome (GOLD analysis project Ga0302349, IMG submission 202176) | Leaf surface microbial communities from alfalfa plants in UC Gill Tract Community Farm, Albany, California, United States - DLSL A.R1... | ecosystem: Host-associated > Plants > Phyllosphere >... | reverse complement strand
GTGAAGAAGTGGTGCAGCCAGACCAGGAACGACAGCACGCCGATGCAGGCGGTGGCGTAGACCATGCCCTTGTAGCCGAACAGCGCCTTGCGCGAGAACGTGGCGATGACCTCGGAGAACACGCCGAAGGCCGGCAGGACCAGGATATAGACTTCCGGGTGACCCCAGATCCAGATCAGGTTTATGTACAGCATGGCGTTGCCGCCACCGTCATTGGTGAAGAAATGCGTGCCCAGGTAACGATCCAGGGTCAGCAGCACCAGGGTGATGGTCAGCACCGGGAAGGCGGCGATGATCAGCACGTTGGTGACCAGCGCGGTCCAGGTGAAGATCGGCATCTGCATCAGCTTCATGCCGGGGGTGCGCATCTTCAAGATGGTGATGAAGAAGTTGATGCCGCTCAGCGTCGTACCCAGGCCGGCGACCTGCAGGCCCCAGATGTAGTAATCGACACCTACCCCTGGACTGTATTCCTTGCCTGACAACGGCGGGAAGGCCAGCCAGCCGGTCTGCGCGAACTCACCAACACCCAGCGAGATCATCACCAGGCCCGCGCCCGCCACGAACAGCCAGAAGCTGAGCGAGTTGACGAACGGGAAGGCCACGTCGCGTGCGCCGATCTGCAGCGGCACGACAACGTTCATCAGGCCGGTGATCAGCGGCATCGCCACGAAGAAGATCATGATCACGCCGTGGGCGGTGAAGATCTGGTCGTAGTGATGCGGAGGCAGGATGCCCTCGTTGCCGCCAGCGGCCATGGCCTGCTGGACACGCATCATGATCGCGTCGGCGAAGCCGCGCAGCAGCATGACGAAGGCGACGATGAGGTACATCACGCCGATCTTCTTGTGGTCGACCGAGGTGAACCACTCTTTCCAGAGATAGCCCCACAGCTTGAACTTGGTGATCAGGGCCAACACCAGCAGGCCGCCGATACCAGCACCGATCAACGTGGTGATGATGATCGGGTCATGCGGGATGTCGGCAAAGGTCAATTTACCCAACAGATTCATGGTCATTCTCCCGAGCCGCCGTGACCGGTGTGACCGGCTGCGGCGTGCTCGTCTGCAGTGTGTTCGGCGTGTGCAGCAGCATCGCCTTCAGCCATCGCGTGGCCGTCGTGCGATTCACCGGCGGCCGGCATGGTGTGGCCTTCGTGGCTTTCGCCCTCGGCGCCGTCATGCTTCATGGCCTTGTGGTCGTGCTTCATGCCGTAGTGCTGGTTGTCGCCCATGTGCTTGGCGATGACCCAGTCGAACAGGCCGGCCTCGGTGGTACCGAAGTAGGTCACCGGGTGCCAGTCATGGTTCTTTTCGGCCGTCAGCGCAGCAAAGGCGGTCTTGTCCAGGGTCGCGCTTTCGGCACGCACCTTGGTCAGCCACTGCTGGTACTCCGCCTCGGTCACCGAGTGCGCGGAGAAATGCATCTTGCTGAAGCCCGCGCCGCTGTAATGCGAGGACATGCCCGGGAACTCACCGGTCTCGTTGGCGATCAGGTGGAGTTTGGTCTCCATGGCCGTCATCGAGTAGATCATGCTGCCCAGGTGCGGAATGAAGAACGCATTCATCACCGTATCGGACGTGATCTTGAAGTTCAGCGGGGTATCCACCGGGAAGGTGATCTCGTTGACGGTGGCGATGTTCTCTTCGGGATAGATGAAGAGCCACTTCCAGTCCAGCGAGATGGCTTCGATCACCACCGGCTTCTTGTCCGAGTCCAGCGGACGATACGGATCCAGCGCGTGCGAGGAACGCCAGGTCAGCACGGCCAGCACCAGCACGATCATGCACGGGATCGACCAGACCACCACTTCGATGGCCGTGGAATGCGACCACTTCGGCTCATAGCGGGCCTTGGTGTTGGTCGCACGGTACTTCCACGCGAAGGTGAGGGTCATGATGATGACCGGCACGACAACCAGCAGCATCAGCACGGTCGCCGTGATGAGCAGGGTCTTCTCGTCGTGGCCGATCTGGCCCTTGGGGTTGAGGATGGCCGAGTTGCAGCCCGTCAGGAACACGGACAACGCAAACAGCAGGCCCGGACGCAGGAAGCGTCCAAGGGGTTTCAACGGAATCATCGGTCGATCCAATTGCGTAGGGAATGCCAGTTCAAGCCCGCCTCCGTCCCAGCCAAAGCCGGTGGTGCCGGTCCAAGGGGACAGGCACGAAGGACGATCATGTCAGCCTTCCAATTTTAGGCCGTCACGCATCATTTAAGAAAGGCATTGACAATGATCCAGCGCAGGAAAGGCCTGTTTTGGGCTGCGACACGTTGTCGCAGTGCCGGGCAATGACCCGATTCGGCAACATTTCGGCCCTTGTATAGACATGAACGGGTCAGCTCCGGGGCTGCAACTGCCGGCCTCGCCGGCGGCGGCGCTCAGGGGGGCAGTACCTGATTGGCGCAGCTTGCGCCACTGACGAAGTCCGCCAGGTTGCGCAGCGTGATCGCCGAGATCTCCTGCAGCGCCTCCACCGTGAAGAAGCCCTGGTGCCCGGTCACCAGCACATTGGGGAAGGTCATCAGGCGCTGGAACGCGTCATCGTCGATGATTTCGCCGGACCGGTCCTGGAAGAACAGCCCGCTCTCCTGCTCGTACACATCGATGGCCAGATGCCCCAGGCGCCGTGACTTCAGCGCGCGGATCACCGCATGGGTATCCACCAGCCCACCGCGCGAGGTATTGACCAGCATCGCCCCGGGCTTCATCCCGGCAAGTGACGCATCGTCGATCAGGTGATGGGTGTCCGGCGTCAGCGGGCAGTGCAGCGAGACGACATCCGCGCGGGCGAGCAGCTCGTCCAGCGCGACCGACGTGCCGATCGCAGCGAACGCCGCCGACGGATACGGATCGTGGCCCAGCACGGTGCAGCCCATGCCCTTGAAGATGCGGGCCGTGGCCAGGCCGATCTGCCCGGTGCCGACGATGCCCACTGTTTTGCCATGCAATGTACGGCCCAGCAGGCCATCAAGCATGAAGTTGCCCTCGCGCACCCGGTTGTAGGCGCGGTGGGTCCGGCGGTTGAGCGTCATCACCAGCGCCAGCGCGTGTTCGGCCACGGCCTCCGGCGAATACGCGGGCACACGGGCCACGAACAGGCCCAGCTGCTCCGCCGCTGCGAGGTCGACATTATTGAAGCCGGCGCAGCGCAGCAGGACCGCGCGCACGCCCATTGCCTGCAGCGCCTGCAGTACCGGGGCATCCAGCCGGTCATTCACGAACACGCAGACCGCCTCGCAATCCTGCGCCAGCGCCGCGGTATGCAGATCCAGCGCGGCATCGAAGTACAGAAACTCGAACGGCTGCCCTGCCCCGCGGCGCTGGCTGGCCTCATCGAGAAACTGCTGGTCGTACGGGCGGGCGCTGAATACTGCGATCTTCATGAGGGTGATCCCCGGGAGTTCGAGCATGACCATACCGCAGTACACTCCGGCCAACTGCCTGGAGCCTGCCGTGTCCCTGACTGCCCGCCTTCTCCGCTGGACCGCCATGCCGGTGGGCCGACGCGCCCTGTTCGCAATCACTGCCGCGATCGTGACCCTGATGGCCTGCAATCCATTGCTTGCACCACTGCTGCCGGTGGTGGATGCGCTGGGGCTGGATGTGCTGATCCTGCTGATCGGCGCCCAGGCGATGACCTTGTTGCCGTGGGTGCGGCTGCATGCCAGCCGTATCGCCCGCGCCGCGGCCCGTTTACTGCTGGATACGCTCGCAGGGGCCATCGCAGGTTTCATCGGCGGTTATCTGCGGCAACTGGTATTCAGCACGGGGGCGCGTTGGACCCACGCGCGCCCGTGACCTAGTATTCGGCCCTTGCAAGACGCCATGGGTGGATGTGCGTGAAGAGTTTCGAGCGGTTCAACGGGCGCCGAAGCGGTGCGGGTAAAGCGGTCGCGATCCTGTCACACGGCTTTGGTACCGATCAGACCGCATGGAACGCCCTGCGCCCCTGGTTTGAAGCACGCTTTGATGTGATCTCCTTCGATCTTGCCGGCTGCGGTCCGCAAGGTGCGCAGACCTACGATTTCGAACGGCACGGTTCGCTGTTCGGCTATGCCGACGATCTGATCGACATTCTGGACGAGCTGGACGTGCATGACTGCACCTACATCGGCCACTCGATGAGCGGCATGATCGGCGCGGCCGCCGCCGTTGCACGCCCAGAGCTGTTCGAGCGCCTGGTCATCATCGGTGCGTCGCCGCGTTATCTCGACGACGACGGCTACACCGGCGGCTTCCAGCCGCAGGACCTGGAGCAGCTGTTCGAGAGCATGCGCGCCAACTACCAGGCCTGGATCGCCGGCTTCGCCCCGATGGTCGTCGGCGTGGAGGACAGCGCGGTTGTCGCCGATTTCTCCAATACGCTGTTCCAGATGCGCCCGGATATCGCCCTCAATACGTCGCGCACGATCTTCACCTCCGATCTGCGCAGCCTGGCTGCGCGGGTTTCCACGCCGGTCCACCTCATCCAGACCGCGCACGACGTGGCGGTACCGGTCGCCGTCGGCCACTGGCTGGCCAACGCGATCGATGGCGCCACCCTGGATGTGATCGATGCCTCGGGTCATCTTCCGCACATGACCGCGCCGGATGACGTCATGCGCATCCTTGAACAGCGACTGGCGGGCACCGCGTTGTGACGACGTCCGACAGTGACGCGCTGGCGGCCCTGTGCCAGTTCGCCCGCCTCGCCTCCCACGCTGACCTGGTGATGGCGGTGGAGGTGGACGTCGGCGGCAGGGCGACCTGGGCGGTGTCAGCCCCGGCACTGCCCTCGCCGAGCTTCAACCTGGCGCGCAGCGGCATCCTCGAGGCGCGCTGGACCGGCGAGGCCATGGACGCAGCGGACTTCCGGCTGCCGACGGCGATCATCCATGCCCTGGAAGGCCGCCCCGCCCGCCTGCTGTACGTTCCGGCCCCCTCCCACGGCGCGCCGCTGAGTGGCCTGCTGCTGCTTTGGCGAAGCCCCCCTGCCCCGGCAGCCTTGACGGCACAGGTGCCACTGCTGGCCACGAGCGTGGCCCGGCTGCTGTCCGCACGGCGCGAAGCCGCACGCGGCACGATCGTCCGCAATCAGTTCCTGGATCTGTTTGAAAGCGTGCCGGCGGGCATCGTGCTGATCGACGGCGATGGCGTCGGGGCGGCTGTCAACGAGCACGCCGCGGAGCTGCTGGGCTGCACGGCAGGCAATCACCGCGCGGCGGATCTGGCCGGCCCGATGCGCGCCCTGCGTCAACGCTGCGACAACCACGCCGAGCTGGAAGTGGCCTACAGCGCCCAGATGAACAACGACCAGTTCGCCGCCAAGCAGAACTGGACCCTGGGCGAGCGCACCTTCGAAGTGGACACCCATCCGGTGCGCGGCAACGGCGCACACGGGCGCATCTGGCTGTTCACCGATGTCACCGCCGATCTGCTGATGGCCGCCGAGCTGCGCCGCCTCGCCTCCTCCGATCCCTTGACCGGCGCCCCCAACCGCCGTCATTTCGAAGAATGCTCGGTCCAGATCATCGCCGCCCGCGAAGCCAACGGCCGCGCTGTCGCGGTGCTGATGGTGGACGTGGATCACTTCAAGAAGATCAACGATACCTACGGCCATCCGGTCGGCGATGAAGTCCTCAAGGTGGTCGCCAAGCGCTGCCGCGACGCCCTGCGGGAGCGCGATCTGTTCGCCCGCTTCGGCGGCGAAGAGTTCATCGCCCTGCTGGCGGCGTCCGCCGTCGATGAGATTCCCGCCGCCGCCGAACGGTTGCGCAGTGCGGTGGCGGCTGAACCCATCCTCGTGGGCGGCGAGCGCATCACTGTCTCTGTCAGCGTCGGGGGCGCGATCGGCGAGGCGCTGCCGGGCGGCGACCAGCGGCTGTTGGAGGCGCTGATCGCCCGGGCGGATGAGGCGCTGTACGACGCCAAGACCAGCGGGCGCAACCGGGTCCGGATGGCGGTCCTGCAGCCTGACCTGATCGACCTCTGAGCCAACCGGGCGCCTGGGGCCCCCTCCCCCCCCTGGGCGCGCCTGAACCCATCAGCCACGTCCCTCGGGCCCCATTGGGGATCTGTGCACGGGCACTTGTCGGCGCGAACCTAACACTGTTAGATTCGCCCCCTAACAGCGTTAGGCCAGAGCACAGTGCGCCAACCCATCGCGCGGGAAGACATCGTCAAGGCGGCCTTCCGGATCCTCGACGAGGCCGGCCTGGAGGGCATTACCCTGCGCAAAGTGGCCTGCTCGCTGGGCATCCGGGCGCCGTCGTTGTACTGGCACTTCAAGAGCAAGCAGGCGCTGATCGACGCCATGGCCGACGCCATGATCTGCGACGTCGCTCGCGTGATTCCCGACGGACAGCCATGGCGGCAGACGCTGCTGCAGATCGGGCGTGAGTTCCGCCTGGCGTTCAAAGCGCGCCGCGATGGTGCGCGGGTGTATGCGGGCACCTTCCTGGCCACCGAGAACGTGCTGCGGGTAGGTGAGGCCAGCATCGCCGCGCTGATGGGCGCCGGCGCGCCGGCACGCTTTGCCGCGACCGCGGCGATGGACCTGGTGTACTACACGATGGGCTTCGTGATCGAGGAGCAGTCCTGGCCCGGCGACGGCAGCATGGAAGCGCTGGGTGAGGCCTTCATGGCGCTGGCCGAGGCGCGCTTCCCCCATTGCTGGCAGGCCCGTGATGCATGGAGCGAGGTCGATTTCGACGCCCGCTTCGAGCAGGGGCTGGGCCTGATGCTCGATGGCATCGAACGACGCCTGTCGCGCGAATCCTGATTTCCCGATTCCTTTCTTTTCCCGCTGTTCCGACCCGGAAAGCCTCTCGATGCGTGCACCCTACCTCCGCAGTTTTTCCCTGATCCTGGCTGTCGCGCTGCTGTCCGCCTGCGGCGGCAAGGACGACAAGGCCGCGGCCGACGCCACGGCCGCCAGCTCCGCGCTGCCGGTCTCGCTGGCGCCCGCGCAGCAGCAGACCATGGCCCGCACGGTGCTGGTCTCCGGGCCGGTGACCGCCTATGAAGAAATGCAGCTGGGCGTGGAGATCAGCGGCCAGCGCGTGACCGCGTTGCTGGTGGACGTGGGGCAATGGGTCAAGCAGGGCCAGGTGCTGCTGCAGGTGGACCACCGCACCCTGGACAGCGAGCTGGCGCAGGCCGACGCCTCGTTGCGACAGGCGCAGGCCTCCCAGGAACTGGCCCGCATGAACTACGAGCGCAGCGCCAAGCTGGCCGCCCAGCAACTGATCAGCGAAAGCAGCCTGGATGAGCTGCGCGCCTCACGCATCAATGCCGAAGCGCAGACCTCCACCGCACGTGCCGCGCGCGACGCGGCCAAGCTGCGCCGCGATTTCGCCGACCTGCGCGCACCCGCCGACGGCCTGATTTCCAAGCGCCTGGTGCAACCGGGCCAGGTGGTCTCCGCCGGTACCGAGCTGCTGCGCCTGATCCGCGATGGCCGCCTGGAGTGGCGTGCGGAGCTGCCGGAAAACCAGCTGGCCGATGTCGCCGTCGGCAACACGGTTGAGCTGCCGTATGCGGGCCAGGTGGTCAGTGGCCGCATCCGCGCGGTCACCCCGGGTGTCGATGGACAGACCCGCACCGGCACGATCTATGCCGACCTGCCAGCCCCCGGCCCACTCAAGCAGGGCATCTACGTGGATGGCCGCATCGTCACCGGCGACGGCCCGGTGCTGACCATCCCGACCGCGGCGATCGTGCAGCGCGACGGCCACAACTATGTGTTCACCGTGAACGACAAGCAGCAGGCCACCCGCCACCGCGTCAGCACCGGCCAGGCCGTGCAGGGCCGCACTGCGATCCTTGAAGGCCTGAAGGCCGGTGACCAGGTCGTGGTGGATGGCGCCGGCTTCCTCGGTGAGGGCGACCGCGTGCGTGTGGTCGCTGCGACCAAGGCCGCCGCACGATGAACATCTCCGCCTGGGCGATCAAACGCCCGTTGCCTGCGCTGCTGATCTTCTTCGTGCTGTGCGTGGCCGGCCTGTGGGGTTTCCATCAGTTGCCGGTGGCGCGCTTCCCGGACATCGCCTTCCCGATGACCACCGTCACCGTCACCCAGCCCGGCGCCTCGCCCAGCCAGCTGGAGGCCGAGGTGACCCGCAAGGTCGAGGACTCGGTGGCGACGGTCAACAACGTCAAGCGCGTGATGTCTTCGGTCAGCGAAGGCGTCAGCACCACCACCATCGAGTTCCAGCTGGAAGCCGATCTGGCCACCGCGCTGGACGACACCCGCGACGCGGTCACCCGCATCCGCACCGATCTGCCGCAGGACATCCAGGAGCCGGTGATCTCCAAGGTCGATATCGGCGGTTCGCTGATGACCTATGCGCTGGTCGCCCCGCACATGACCACCGATGAGGCCAGCTGGTTCGTCGACCGTGACATCTCGCGTGCGATGTACGGCGTGCCCGGTGTGGCGCGCGTCACCCGCGTAGGCGGCGTGCAGCGCCAGGTGCGGGTGGACCTGGATCCCAATGCGCTGATCGCGATGGGCATCACCGCCGGCGATGTATCGCAGCAGCTGGCCCGCATCCAGGTTGAGCGTGCCGGCGGCAAGACCGAGGTCGAAGGCGCGCAGCAGACCATCCGCACGCTGGGTACCGTCGGTGACGCACAGGCACTGCGCGACTACTCCATCGCCCTGCCGGACGGGCGCGCCGTGCGGCTCTCCACGCTGGCCACGGTGACCGATGGCGCTGCCGATCCCACCGAGGCCGCCCTGCTGGACGGCAAGGGCGTGGTGGCCTTCTCGATGTCGCGTACGCGCGGCTCCAGCGAGGTCAAGGTGGAAGCCGGCGTGCATGACGCGCTGGACAAGATCAAGGCCGAGCATCCCGGCATCGACTTCCGCCTGGTCACCACGGCGATCGACGAGACCCACCGCTCCTACGATTCCTCGATGACCATGCTCTGGGAAGGCGCGCTGTTGGCGCTGCTGGTGGTGTGGTTGTTCCTGCGCGACTGGCGCGCAACCTGGGTGTCGGCGCTGGCGCTGCCGCTGTCGATCATTCCGACGTTCGCGGTGATGTACTTCTTCGGCTTCACCCTCAACATCATCACGCTGCTGGCGTTGTCGGTGGTGGTCGGCATCCTGGTGGACGATGCGATCGTGGAGATCGAGAACATCGTGCGCCACCTGCGCATGGGCAAGCCGCCGCTGGAAGCTGCACGCGAAGCGGCCGGCGAGATCGGCAACGCGGTGATCGCCACCTCGCTGACCTTGGCGGCGGTGTTTGTGCCGGTCGCCTTCATGCCCGGGATCGCCGGCAAGTTCTTCCGCGAATTCGGCTGGACCGCCGCCACCGCCGTGCTGTTTTCGCTGCTGGTGGCCCGCCTGCTCACCCCGATGATGGCCGCCTACCTGCTCAAGCCGCATGGCGAGGAGAAGCCGGAATCCAGGCTGATGACGTGGTACCTGGGCTGGGTGGACGCCGCACTGCGCTATCGCGGCCGCACCCTGTGGCTGGCCACCGGGTTGTTCGTCGCGTCGCTCGCGCTGGTGCCGTTCATCCCGGCCACCTTCATCCCGCAGTCCGATCTGGGCCGCAGCAACCTCAATCTCGAACTGCCGCCGGGCACGCGCCTGCAGGAGACCGTGGCCGTCGCCGAACACGCGCGCGGACTGCTCAAGGACATGCCCGAACTCAAGCAGGTCTATACCGCGGTCGGCAGCGTGCTCGACCTGGGCGACCCGGGTGCGACCGGCGTCGGTGAGCCGCGCAAGGCGACCCTGGTGCTGGACTGGGGCAGCGCCGACGGGCGCGACCGCGACCAGCGCGTGCTGGAACGTGAGGCGCGTGAGCGTCTGGCCGATCTGCCCGGCGTGCGCGTCAGCTATGTCAGCTCCGAGCCCGGCAACCTGCTGCAGCTGGTCCTCTCCGGTGACGACCCGCAACGCCTGCAGGATGCCGCCACCGCGCTGGAGCGCGACCTGCGCGGCATCCAGGGCCTGGGCAGCGTCACCTCCACCGCCTCTCTGCTGCGCCCGGAACTTCAGATCGTGCCGAACCCCGCTCGCGCCGCGGACCTGGGCGTAGCGACGGCCGATATCGCCGAGGCCGCCCGCATCGCCACGGCTGGCGATTACGAGCAGCGCCTGGCCAAGCTCAACCTGCCCGACCGGCAGGTACCGATCCGGGTCGGCTTTGCCGAAGCCACCCTTGCCAACCCGGGCCTGATCAGCCAGCTGCGCGTGCCCGGCCGAAATGGCCCGGTGCCGCTGGCGGCTGTCGCCGATATCCAGCAAGGCAGTGGTCCCTCACAGATCTCGCGCTACCAACGCCAGCGCAACGTGACCCTCACCGCCGAGCTCAACGGTCGCCCTCTGGGCGATGTGATGACCGAAGTGCAGGCGTTGCCGGGCGTCAAACAGCTGCCACCGGGCGTGACCTTCCTCAACACCGGCGATGCGGAAGTGTTCGTCGAGCTGTTCATCGGCTTCATGCTGGCGATGGCCGCCGGACTGATCTGCATTTACATGGTGCTGTTGCTGCTGTTCAACCACGCGCTGATGCCGGTCACCATTCTGGCGGCGGTGCCGCTGTCGGCCGGCGGTGCGTTCGGCGCGTTGCTGATCACGCAGAACATGCTCTCGCTGCCGGCGCTGATCGGCCTGCTGATGCTGATCGGCATCGCCACCAAGAACTCCATCCTGCTGGTGGACTACGCGGTGATGGCCGAAGACGAGCACGGCATGAGCCAGCACGACGCGCTGATCGATGCCTGCCGCAAGCGTGCACAGCCGATCATCATGACCACCCTGGCGATGGGCGCGGGCATGATGCCGATCGCACTGGGCTTTGCCGGGGATTCAAGCTTCCGTGCGCCGATGGCGATCGCCGTGATCGGCGGATTGATCACCTCCACGCTGCTGAGCCTGATCGTGATTCCGGCGGCCTTCACCGTGGTGGATGATGCGGGGGATTGGCTGTCGCGGAAGTTCCGGCGGCGGTCTGCGCATCCGGCGGGGAGTGGTGCGGAGTGAGGTGACTGTCGGCTTCGCCACAAACAAAAAGCCCCGGCCAATGCCGGGGCTTTTTGCTGCATGTGGTGTCCGGAGCAGAAATTGAGCCTGCTGCCAAGCTGACGCTGGCTGCATCACCTGCTGCATAGATACGGTTGCACTTCAAAATGCAGCATGTACAGATGCGCCATCCGCCATCGAAGTCTCATCGACAAAGTTATGGCAAGGCACTTACGAACATGTCAACGGCGCAGCTCATCTGTGATGTCAGACAGAAATCTTCGCAACCCAACCGGATCGTCTTCTCCAGGGTCAAAATCCTCGACCATTCGCTCCATGACACCGCTCAAACCATGAAGACGGTCGATCACCTCGCGCATGAAATCTCGCTCTGCCGCAAACAGGGTCACGTCCTGATCGAGGCGAACCACCCAGTTGAACGAGGACGAAAACAGGTAGTGATCGCGCAGAAACCGCTCACCTTCCATCCAATACCGGCGCAGCGAGTCAAGATCGGGCTCCACGCTGCATTCTTCTTTGCCGGCAGCCAGGTCTTCAAAGGACGCAATCCCTATTGCGCTAGATGAGCGGGACTGCCGTATATGCACATCCAACCAGGCATTCCAAACGTCTGTCGGGGCAAGATCCGCATAGCAATTTCTGTCAAATGCAATCCCCGCCCAGCCATTAGCAATAATCGGATTGTCTGGCGGTTGCGCATCCGACAGAACCGAGAGCAACTTCAGCTTCCGCAAACAACCAGTCATCATATCTAGTCCCACCCCACCCCCCGTGATGAGTCTTCGTTTTGCTGGATGTTCCCGCCACGATTATCTAAAGGCAAAGTGATAATGCAAGGGATAGGCATCTTAAGTGCCTGCCGCCCATCCGGATCAGTGAACCTGTAAGGATTGCCATTCGCATACCGATAGCGATTGAACTGATCAACCGGCTTCTGATAAGCCGTCACCGCGCCCACGCACGGGCAAGTTCACTGAAACCGCATGCAGCTAAGATGCGTTCGTCCTTGCCCTTCATTATCTTCAGAAATGCGCTATTCATCATTATCTGAAGAAGCAGGCTCAGCCCCAGATAACGATGCTACCGTCGGGCCCGTTCAGCTGCATGGCCTCCGGCCCGGAGTATCCGTCGTCCGTCAAGTCGACGGTGAGAAATTTATCGCCCGAAAACATCATGGTCATTTTGACGTCATCGACCAGGCAATCGACCAATTTCAATCGGAGCGACGCATGTGTCAGTGCGCCCATCCGCACGCCGCAGGAGAGCGTGTATCCGTTATAAATATGAAGCGACCATCCATCATCAGTTCCAACCCGAAGCTGCTCATCCTCGACGGTCAACGTTACATACTTGCCTTTTAGATGTTGAAAAGTGTCTGATCGATGCTCGTTCATGTGACGTTTCTCCCGCTACTTGATTGGAAAATGCGACTTGGAATTGGGCAGGGTCTTTCCTGAATATGGATCAACACCTTGCTTACCTGCGTTCTCATATTTGATGTAGCCCGCCGGCGACAATACCCGCCCCCACGTTGCCTTGGCTAAAGCGCTGATCGTACTCGTCGCGATGTTGGCAATGTCCCATACGATCTCGACAATGCGACCGTCAGGGTCTTTGAACTTTTACAGATTGCCATTCGCATACCGATAGCGATTGAACTGATCAACCGGCTTCTGATAAGCCGTCACCGGATCAACCGACAGGAACATCCCTAGCTGCGGATCCATGTACCGCTGCTGCATGTAAACCAGACCTGTTGCCGAATCGCTCACATGCCCGGTGTAGCCAGGCCCATCCTTGACCTGCCCACCCAACTCGGCACCATACGGCTCAATCCGGCCGCGCTCGACAACGCTGCCTGTGCGATCCGTGACAGCGACCGGGCTGCCCAACGCATCCACATGCGTCCAGCTAACACCTGTCGAGCTGCGGGTCGCCAGCAGTCGACCACCTACATAGATGTACTCCGAGGCGCCCTTTCCTCGTCGCTCTTCGTGCACCACCTTTCCGGCCAACGAATACATCGCGCGCAGGCGTTGCCCCTGGGCATCGTGCGCCACCGCACTCCGCCTATAGGAATCGTAGGCCTAGCGCTCCGCCTCCTCCTTCACTTCACGCAGCCTATTGCCAAAGTTGAAGTCGGACTTCCGCCCATTGCGTAGCTGGAGATTGCCTTGAACATCCCAGGCCAATCCAGTCACCAGACTTGCCTGGAACACCTGCCCTACGTGCTTGGACCGGAATACAGGACAACGCCATGCACACGCAAGTTCGGATGCACCTCGCATTCCTTGCTTTCATCGTGGAAACACGCTTGTGGAAGCCCAGCCATGTCCATCTCGAAGACCACTCTGGAGCGGTTGACGAAGTTCGCATAGCGCCTGCCGTCTTCATTTCCCGTGACAAGACGACCGTCCGGATAGGCAGCCTTCAGCGCCACCAACGTGGAGCCAACACCAACTCCCTTCTCATCTAACAATCCCTCGGAGGTGGTCCGCAGCTTCTCTATCCTGCCTTGGTCGAACCAGCATTCGACAACCAGACCGTCGGGTAACGAGACATCCATGACTATGTACTCGTCTCCTTCCTGCATAACCGAACGTTCAATGATGGGATTGCCGGCTGCGAAAAGCTGGTCCTTGGTCATCCCAATACGCAGGCCCGCAAGGGAGCCACTGCTGGCATCAATGCCTGCCACCAAGGGGACAGCTTCAGTAGGCGTCTGCTTGGCCAGATCCCTTACGTCGGAGGGAGCAGGGCTGCATGCCACTAGCATCATGAGCCAAGCTCCGCCGGAGATGATCTTCATTTTTTGGGTTTCCAGTCAGTGAAACGTCCCTGCGTTCCATCCTGCTTAAGATCCACATGAACGCCGCGGCCATCAGTATATTGATTGACCCGGTTGAATTCGCCGGAACCATGGCCCGCATCAGCGGTCCGCTTAGCTGTGCTCCCATTGATCCGTGCGTCTGCCGCGTTGTCCTGTAAGTGCTGGCTCCGACTAGCGCCACCCACCGTTCGGTTTTGCTCCACCGTTCTTCGGCCACTAGTCGCTTCGACATTCTTGCCGGATTTATCACTGAAGTTGAGCAGTTTGGTCGTCACTTCAGATCCGGCAAAGGCCGGGTCCACAACTGATAGCCCATTGCTGCTTTCTCCAATCGCCTGGCGACTAAAGGCGAGTCTAGGGGATTGATGCCGCACTTTGCTGCATTCGCTCTTGCAAACTAAAGCTCCAAGCTTCATGTCTTCGAGCTATTTGGTCAGGGTCCGACCCTGCTCAGTCATAAGTGCTCTGGAAGCCAGGCTTCCGAATGCGCCCCTCAACACCCATACGGATGCAAACCTTCCGCAACGAGCAGCATTGATGCTTGCGACGATCGGCTCGCAACGAATCCCTCACCAATCAATGAGTTCCACGCCGCCCCAAACAAAAAGCCCCGACCAAGGCCGGGGCTTTCTGCTGTATCTGGTGCCGGAAATAGGAATCGAACCTACGACCTACCACATGCGCACCAGGTACAAAGCGTACCTAGGCTCGTTCAAGGTTGATCTCGAATATTTCGCCATCTTCAATGTACAGCACGACATTTCTGTCGGAAGCCAAGCGAATGTCAAGGATCCAGACCTGGGGAGCACCTTCCAAAGCCTCGCATAACCCTGCGGTAGAAATGCGAGAACCTTGTTCAGAGAGCTTTTCTCTTAGTACATCGAGCGACGGAGCTTTCAATTCTCCAGATGGAACATCCAAGGAGGACAGCTCCCAGATATCCTCCGGGCTGAAGTGCCCTCTGAGCACCTGGCTGACTTTTGATCCGGTTATCGGAAAACCCCATTCGTCAGTATTCATCGCGATCAGCCTCCATTGAGTGGCCGGGCCTTCGCCCGGGATGGTGTCCCACCAGTACCGTTAGACTCGTAAGGATGCTCATGGGGACTTGTATGGCTTCCAGGTCTCCCATGGTCAGTAAAGTCGATTGTCTTGACCGGCCTGCCCTGCCCATCGAACTCACGGGCCTGGTCATACTTTCCGTTTCTGCCTTCTTTCTGTCCCAATTGAGTATGGGGCCCGCCCGCATCAGGATCAGGCGCTGGCTCGCCACTAGGCTTGGTTGGCAGCGCTCGATCAGGAAATCGATTCCCCGAGGCGCCCTCAGACGCTATCGATCCATCGCCCTGAAGAGCTGGTTGCTGCGGGGTCGACTCGGACTTCTGGAACACCCCCCTTACAGCGCTTTCCAATTTATTGCCGAGATCTGCACGCTGTTCTGAACTTGTCGTAGCGTAATAGGTGGTTGCGACTACGATCGGGATAACCACGATAGGGATGAGAAGCGTGGCACTCTGCCCGTCTGGATCCGTGAACTTGTAAGGGTTCGAGTTCGCATACCGGTATCGGTTGAACTGACCCACCGGCTGCTCATACGCCGTCACAGGGTCGATCGAGAGGAACATCCCCAGCTGCGGATCCATGTACCGCTGCTGCATCTGGCTTAGTCCAGTAGCAGCATCACTCACATGCCCCGTATACCCAGGGCCATCAGCAACCGGCGCACCTACGACAGCGCCATAAGGCTCGTAACTGATGCGCTCGATCACGTTGCCACTGGCATCGCTCTCGGCCACAACCGAGCCCAGGGCATCGGTATGGATGTAGGTAACCGTTTGTCCCTGCGCCTGTAGCGACGCTATTGCGAGCCCACACAAAACCAGCGCCTTCAGCCCAGTCAGCCTCAGCGGCCGGTGCAATATCGCTCCCCGCATCATGGGATCACCTCGCCCGGCTTACGTGGCGGCTGTCCCGGATCGCCGCCGCCAATCTCCCGCACCTCCCTCACGCTGACCAGCAGTACAACGGACTTCCAAAAACGCCGTGAGCTCCAAGCTGCTCGGGCCTTGCCCCCCAAAACGCGTAGAACAGATCCTCCTTCGCCCGGTAGACCAGCCAGCGCCCACCCTCCTTGGCGACGCACACCCCAGTGATCTCTTCACCATCGTCAAATCCCGGAATACCTGGCGCCATTACCACCGCAGACAGTTCAAAAGGCTGACATGCATTCCGCCTGATGTCATTCGCAAGCCCTTCAAGATACTCGCTCGGATTCACGCCCGAATCGATATAGACATCGGAGCCATCGGCCAGGCGCGACTCCAACAGATAGTTAAGATCGCTCACAGGTCCGACCTCTCTCGCAGCGGAGTCGGCTTGGGGTAATGTAGCGTCTCATGAGGCTTTTCACCATTTGCCGGAATATCGACTCGAGGGCCAGAACCAGTGTTTCCTGGTCGATAGATTACACCGTTCTCACCAACCTGCGTCCCCTCTGGCAATCGTGAACCTTCAGGTGCTGGACCGAACTTCCCGCCGGTTAAAGTACCGAAATCTTTCAGCCCATCCCCCGCCCCACCATTTTCCGGCGCCAGCGGGCCGTTATTGACACGCCCTCCCTGCTGCCTGCTTCCCTTATCTTCACTTCCTACCAATCCTCCAGGCAACGCAGGAGCATCACCTTTGGGTGATTGAGACTGCTGAATAAGTGGCAGAATCGACTCGACCGCATTCCGAAGCAGCCGCCCTCCATACACTGTCCCCACGTATACATAGTCTACGGCGCACGTAAATCCGCTGGTACATTCGATTGTGCATGACATTTCACCACATGTGGCGGACCTTCCATCAGGATCTTTGAACTTGTACGGATTACCATTCGCATAACCGTATCGATTGAACTGCCCAACCGGCTGGTCATACGCAGTCACCGGATCCACAGACAGGAAAACACCCAACTGCGGATCCATGTACCGTTGCTGCATATAGCTCAGCCCGGTGGCCGAATCCTCACATGCCCGGTGTACGCCGGGCCATCACCTTGCGGCTAGCTGCTGATCGCTGACGCATGCCCATGAGGGGATTGGTCTCGATCAACTTCCACTCCACAGCCCGCGAAAGCGCTGACCGCAGGCAAGCAAAGTCGCGCGCTGCGGTAGCCTTTGTGACGGCATCAGGGCCAGTGACACGCCCGCGCCACCACCGTTCCATGGTCGGAACGTCAATCTCAATGATCTGACGGCGTAACAGCCACGGGAAGACTGATCGGATGCGATCCGGATACTGACGACCACCCTTGAGCTCAGCAACCGCCCAGGGTTCGAAATGATCATTGAGCAGCGTCTCGAGCGTGCAACTTTTGGGCTTGGTCTTCGCGAGCGTCGGCAATCCCGACTGAACGTACTCAGCAACGGCTTGACGGGCTTGGTCGCGGGCTTGATCGAGTGTCAGATGTTCGAGCGACCCCAGTGTGCGACGTTTTCCGTGCGCCCAGGTGACGATCCATGCCTTGTGTCCAGAGGGCTGCACGCGAAGAATCAGACCACGAACCTGGGCGTCCCTGAGCTCATAGGGGGCGATCTCGGGGCACCGACGTGAGAACGATGCGCTTGGTGAGGACGGATGACATTGGGCAGACTGTCAGTAAGTGGCTTCAAGGCCAACTTAGGACAGGATGCGAGGCGGTGCTTGGATGCGGATCGTCCGCAGCGCTCTACTCCTCCAATTAACGCGTTTAAGCTCACTGATTCATCAGACCTGTGCCAGAGTCCGGCCCGATAAAATCAATCAAAGCTTCGATTTCCAACCCACGCTCATTGGGTTCATCGTCCAATTTCAGGCCAGTGTCGGAGAGCTCTCGAACAAGCGCATCAACCAACCACTCCCGTTCATTGCCATCGAATAAACACTCGTCGCCCTCCAGCTTCTCAAATGACAGATCACGGCCATTTTTGGCGCAAATCTCCACAAGTAGCATGCGCAAATGCAACGGCATCTTTCCACTCATTTCACTTCACCTTTGGGTCTCTCACACCATTACTATTTCGAGGAATTGTAGTTATCACTTTTCCATCACCGTTCAGAACAACCTTGGCATCCCTCCCCGTGTATACCGTCTTGCCTCCGGCCTGCTCCGCTACCTTTAAGGGCTCTCTAACTGCCGACAAAATTGCTTTTGGAGATACACCCCTGCCGCCATCACGTGAAATCGCCTGATTCAGACCGTGCTTGGTGTACCCTGTTATCCTCCCAGCAACTGCGCCGGTCCCTGTCACTCCCGCAGCGCCAGCCCCGATTTCGGTCGCGGTAGCTACAGCAGCAGGATTGGCTAGCGCTGCCATGCCCACCTCAGCTACCACGGGGGCAAGCATTACACCTGTTACGGCAATCGCAAAGGGCTGTAACGGCTTGTACACGTCGCCATTGCCAGCCTCCATGTCCTTACGATGCTGTTCGACAAAACGCTCTGCTGCTTGTCGCCCATCCGGATCACTAAAGCGATACGGATTCCCGTTCGCGTAACGATATCGATTGAACTGCCCTACCGGCTGACCATACGCCGTGACCGGGTCGACGGACAGGAACACCCCCAACTGCGGATCCATGTACCGCTGCTGCATGTAGCTCAGCCCAGTTCCGCATCACTCACATGCCCCGTATACCCCGGGCCATCAGCAACCGGCGCACCTACGACAGCGCCATAAGGCTCGTAAGTGATGCGCTCGATCACGTTGCCATTGGCATCACTTTTGGCTACAACCGAGCCTAGGGCATCGGTATGGATGTAGGTGACCGTTTGTGCGCTTGCGGTTGGCACAGCAGCCAGACCCAGCAACAGCACAAAGCATAGCCATGCGCCTACGGAACCAAGCTTCCGAACTGGATCCTTTAATCTCCCGAAGCGGGTGGACACGCCGCTTGCAGTTTCCCCGATCCTGCGCATCCTTCCAATCCCTGAAAGAGCCTTGAAGCAAGGCAGGGTATTCATAGCACAGGAATAACCCGCCATGAATCCAACGGGGCGATTGAGGCCGACCACACCATCCTGACGTGAGCAACGCCCTTGGCGCTAAGCGCCAGCGAAGCCGAACCGGATCGAGGTGCCGATGTCAGTCCGGGGTGCGTCGAACGGACCTGGGGTTGCCGGCCGCTGGCCGGCACTACCACCAAGCGAGCCACAAACAAAAAGCCCCGGCCAAGGCCGGGGCTTTCTGCTGTATCTGGTGCCGGAAATAGGAATCGAACCTACGACCTACGCATTACGAATGCGCCGCTCTACCAACTGAGCTATTCCGGCGAGGTCGTGAATTCTAGGGGGTGCGGACCACTTTGGTCAATCAGGGAAGCGGCCGCATCGGCAAAGGGCCGCGCCCCAATGACCTCGAGCGACCTGCCCCGGAAGTACCAGCCCTTGACGCACCAGCCTCTACAGTGAATCCCCCACCTCCGGAGGCATCCCATGCGCCCCTGTCCCCGCTTGGCCGGTCTGCTGCTGTCGTCCCTGCTGCTGAGTGCCACTGCGCTGGCACGCGACACGCTACCGACGCCGCAGACACCGGACCAGCAGTGGCAGCCCCTGTTCCAGCAGGTCCAGGGCGCGCACGTGTTCAAGGATCAGAAGACCTTCGCCGACGCGGTGCCCCGCCAAGCGGCGGCGACCGTCCTGACCGAGTGGCAGCGCGCCAGGACGCAGCCCGGGTTCGACCTCGCCGGTTTCGTCTCCGAGCACTTCGCGGTGCCCGGTGACACCCAGCCCTACGTGCCACCAGCGGGGGAGACGCTGCGCGCGCACATCGAGGGGCTGTGGCCCGTGCTGACCCGCAACACCGACACGGTGGATCCGAACGGCTCGCTGCTGCCGCTGCCCAAGCCCTACGTCGTGCCCGGCGGGCGCTTCCGGGAGGTGTACTACTGGGACAGCTATTTCACTCTGCTCGGGCTGGCCTCCAGTGGCCGCTGGCAGCAGGTACGCGACATGGTGGACAACTTCGCGTTCCAGCTCGACAGCTACGGCCATATTCCCAACGGCAACCGCAGCTACTACCTCAGCCGCTCGCAGCCGCCCTTCTTCAGCCTGATGGTGGATCTACTCGCCACCCACGAAGGCGATGATGCCTACCGCCGTTACCTGCCGCAGCTGCGCATCGAGCATGCGTTCTGGATGCGCGGCGCGGCAACGCTGGCAGCGGGCGAGGCGCGCGAACGCGTCGTGCGGCTGGCGGACGGGCAACTGCTCAACCGCTATTGGGACGACCGCGCGGTGCCGCGCACCGAGTCGTGGATGGACGATCTGGCCACCGCCGCCCTGGCGCCGCAGCGCGCCCCTTCGCAGGTGTATCGCGACCTGCGCGCCGGTGCGGAATCGGGCTGGGATTTCAGCTCACGCTGGCTCGCCGAGCCGTCAGTATTGGCGAGCATCCACACGACGGCGATCGTGCCGGTGGATCTGAACAGCCTGCTGTTCCATCTGGAAACGACCGTGGCCCGCGCCAGCAAGGCGGCCGGTGATCGCAGCGCTGCACGCACCTTTACCCAACTCGCGAAGACACGTCAGCACGCCATCAACCAGCTGCTCTGGGATGACGAGCAAGGCTGGTACGTGGATCGCGATCTGGAGCGCGGCCAGACCCGCCCTGCCCTGACCGCGGCGGCGTTGTTCCCCTTGTGGCTGGACGTCGCTGGTCGCACGCAGGCGCGCCGTACCGCGGAGGCCGTCCAGGCTCAGTTGCTGCGCGATGGCGGGCTGCTGACCACCACCGTGACGACCGGCCAGCAATGGGATGCCCCGAATGGCTGGGCGCCGCTGCAGTGGGTTGCGGTGGACGGGCTGCAGCGCTATGGGCAGGACACCCTCGCCCGCCGGATTGGCACGCGCTTCCTGCACACCGTGCAGACGGTGTACGACCGCGAGGGCAAGCTGGTGGAGAAATATGTGGTGGACGGTTCGGCGACCGGCGGCGGCGGTGGCGAGTACCCGCTGCAGGATGGCTTCGGCTGGAGCAACGGGGTCACGTTGGCGCTGCTGGATCGCCTGTGTGCGCCGAAGCGAGCGTGCGAGAGCGCCCAGGATGTGGAAGTCGCGGACTGAGCTGGCGACCTATTGACTGCGCACGTTTTTTCGACGTTCACTCCCTGCTCCCTGCCGGAGAGCGCTGTGGCAGATGCAGATTCACCCTCGCATCCACGGGCGCTCCTTAGCTTGAGCGTATCTCAACGTGTGCGACACCTACACGGGATCCTTGCGTCTACATCTGGTGCCGTTTCGCCTACGTCACACACTTGAACACGGAAGCCTACTGCGGGCTAAGGTTTTTCGCTGACGAGCCGTTAGCAGTTCTGTTTATCCTCAACCATGAAAGGAAGCATCAAATGAATCGTCGAGAGAGGGATCTCGTGAGTCTCTTCAATACGCTGTGGTTCCGCGACTTTCCAATAACTCCCGTGCACACCGATTTCGGGCGGCGGGCAGTGTGGACGACGCACATTGCATCAGTGATAAAGCAGGCGGCTGATCTGCTGGGCTACTTCACTTGCTTTGAAACGGGCAATCGAACGGATGCAGTGATCCAGACCGCAAAGCGTCGAAGCTGGGCCAAGATTGAGTGGGAATGGATCCAACCGCGCTTTGAGGCGCGCGTCAATGAGATCCAGAAGTTGAGCGATGCCTCGAAGCTAGACCCGGAGGCACTGTCCGTCTACATCGGCTATAGCGACATCCGTCACCATGATGCGAATCTGGAGAGCATCCAGAGTCAGTGGACGTCCAGCGGGCAACTCATCGCATTCGTCATCCAGTTCGAGATCAGAGGCCGAACTCGACACTTCACGCAGTTGCGCACTTATGCGTTCCGCGGTGGCGAATTCAGATTACTGAGAAAGCAGGAGGCCCTTCCTTGGAATGTCAAGGATACCCGCTGGCAATTGGTCGCCACTGCGGCGCGGCTGGAAGATAGTGGTGCAGCAGAGCTGGGAGACGGTGACGACGAATGATATTGGCGGGGGGAGGACAGCATTGCTGTCCTCCCCCTCCTCTCCAACATTGCCGTGCCCTTCGATTGGATGCGCCAATGGGCACCAGGATCTTGCCGGCAAGCTGGATCTGCCAGAACCGGAACCGTTTCAGCCGCTACTGAAGTCCATTGCTAGAAACGCGCCCGACGCTGAAGACCCATCGCGTCCACTCCAGATTGGCTGCAGAGGCGTCGCGCATCGTGTGTCGAGGGACACTGTTCAGCCCACTCACCGAGCCTTCCACAACTCCGCCAACCGATCCGGCTTGCCCGCGATGCGCTCCAGCGACGGATACTTCAGCCCATCGTGATAATCCAGCGTCACCGTATCGATGCGATCGAAGCTCTTCACCAGCAGCGTCAGCGGCGCCTTGTCGGTCTTGGCCGCGGTGATCGCCTCCTTCAACTGCTCGGCCTTGAACACGCGGCCATTGAGCGCGACCACGCTCATGCCGGGAATCAGGCCGGCATTGAACGCCGGGCTGTCCCACAGCACGTCGCCGATGTAACCGGACTCGCTGACGGACAGGCCAATCGAGTACAGCAGGTTGCTGTTCTTGCCGCGGGTTTCCTGCGCCTTGAACGCTTCGTTCGGCGTATCGGTGTAGACCAGCTTCCAGCCGGCCGCTTCCAGACCGCCGGTCAGCGGCCCGTGCCCGTCCAGGCGCTCGCGCAGGAAGCTGGCCCAGTCGAACGGCGCCACGCCATTGAGCGTGCTCACCACCTCTTCGAAGGTGTACGGATGGACGTTCCAGTCACCGTCGTTCATGCCGAAGAACGCCTTGGCGAAATCATCCAGGCCGCGCTTGTTGCCGGTCAGCGCGCGCAGCTTGCCCTCCACGTCCAGCCACACCATCTGGCCGCCGGAGTAGTAGTCCTCGCTCATCTGATAGTTGCGGAACGCCAGCGCGCGGCGCTGGGCGATGGTCGGGTCGTTGGTGGTGTCCTGCAGGTTGCGCCAGGCCAGGCCGGGGCGACCGCGGTCGTAAGTGCCCGCCACATTGGCCAGCACGTCCCGGGTCTGCTGCGGGCTCCACAGCCCGGAGCGCGCGGCCAGCACCTGGCCCCAGAACTGGGTCTGGCCTTCGTACAGCCACAGCAGGCTATCGCCCATCGGCACGTTGAAGTTGGCCGTGGTCAGATCGGCGCCACGACGGTACTTGCCGTTCCAGGAGTGATTGAACTCGTGCGGCAGCAGATCGCGGCCCAGCCAGGTCTTGTCCCACTCGGTGAAGTAGCCGGTGTCGCCGCTGTTCTCACTGGAGCGCTGATGCTCCAGGCCGATGCCGCCAAGCTTGTCGGTCAACGCCAGCAGGAACTCGTAGCGGTCGAAATGGCGTGCGCCGTAGAGCTTGTACATCTGCTGCACCAGCGCGCGATGCGCCTGGATCTGCTCGGGCTTGGCCGCCAGCGATTTGGCCTCATCGGCGAAGACATTCAGATGGACCGGCACCTTCGCGCCGGGATCCAGATCAAAGCGCTGGAAGTGGCGCCCGGCGAACAGCGGCGAGTCGACCAGGTGGTCGTAGCTGATCGGCTTGAACACCACCGTGTCCCCCTCGCGGCGCTCGGTATCCAGCGCGGTGGCATATGACCAGCCCGGCGGCAGCGTGACGGTGGCCTGCGCCTGGATGTTGCGGGTGATCACCCCGGCCGGGTACAGCGAATTGGCATTCCACTGCAGGTTGAGCATGTCCGGGGTCATCACCACGCGACCCTGGGCGCCCTGCGAAGAGAGGAACTTGAACTCGGCCACCACTTCGCTGGCGCCCTGCGGGACCTCCACGGTGAAGGCATAGACGTCGTACGGATCACGCGTCCACTGCAGCGGCGTGCCGTTGGCGGTGACGACCAGGCCGGCGAGCTTGTCGATCGGGCCACTCGGTGAATGTGCGCCGGGCAGCCACTGCGGGTACAGCAGGGTCAGCGGGCCAGGCTTGGCCGGCACCGTGGCCTTGACCTTGAAGATGCGTCGTCCGATGTCGCGCGCGTCCACGTCGATACGCAGCAGGCCCGGGAAGGCCACGTCCTGCGGCGGCGGTGTCTGCGCCTGCACGCCGGTGGCGGACACGGCCAGCAACACGGACAGGGCAATGGCACGCATCTTCATCAGGCAGGCTCCAGCGGGGGAAGCTCTTGATCCTAGCCCTCCGCCTGCGCCCTGCCCCATGGCCAAAGGTCATGCGTCGCGTTGCGGCCATGATTGGCACAGCGGCGCGCGGTGATGTTCTGTCCGCCGGATGGGATCAGGGCCTACCGGGGTGTGCTGCCGGCCAGCGGCCGGCACTACCGGGGCAGCGCCACGGCATGCGTGGCGGAATGCTGCGGGTCAGTCGACCAGCCGCAGCCGCAGTTCCTTCGGCAGCGCGAACACCATCGATTCGGGCTCGCCCTCCAGTTCACCGACGCCGGTAGCGCCGAGCTCCTTCAGGCGCGCGATCACACCATCCACCAGGACCTGCGGTGCCGAGGCGCCCGCGGTCAGGCCGATGTGCTTCTTGCCGGCCACCCACGCCGGATCGATCTCGTCGGCACCGTCGATCAGGTAGGACTCCACGCCATCACGGCGCGCCAGTTCACTCAGGCGGTTGGAGTTGGAGCTGTTGGGCGAACCGACCACCAGCACCAGATCACAACGCTTGGCCAGATCGCGCACAGCGTCCTGGCGGTTCTGCGTGGCGTAGCAGATGTCGTCGTTCTTCGGGCCCTGCATCGCCGGGAAGCGGGTGCGCAGCGCGTCGATGATGCTGCGGGTGTCATCCACCGAGAGCGTGGTCTGGGTGGTGTAGGCGAAGTTCTCCGGCTGGTCGATGACCAGCGTGGCGACGTCTTCCACATCCTCCACCAGATAGATCTGGCCGGTGCCGCGCTCGCGGCTCCACTGGCCCATCGTGCCTTCCACTTCCGGGTGCCCGGCGTGGCCGATCAGCACCACGTCGCGGCCGGCGCGGCAGTGGCGGGCCACTTCCAGGTGCACCTTGGTGACCAGCGGGCAGGTCGCGTCGAACACCTTCAGGCCACGGCGGTCGGCTTCCTGGCGCACGGCCTGGGACACGCCGTGGGCGCTGAAGATCACCGTGTTGTCGTCCGGCACTTCGTCGAGCTCCTCGACGAAGATCGCGCCGCGGGCCTTGAGGTCATCGACCACGAACCGGTTGTGCACGACCTCGTGGCGCACATAGATCGGCGCACCCAGGGTCTCGATCGCGCGCTTGACGATCTCGATCGCACGATCGACACCGGCACAGAAACCACGCGGATTGGCAAGCAACACATCCATCGGTCAGATACTCCGGCCGGCGTAAGCCGGGTTGTTACGGATACAGGAGGGAATTATCCCGCTTTTTTGGCCGCCTTGCCGTCGAACAGGCCGAACAGGGCGATACCCACCGCGCCGACCACGATCGCCGAATCAGCGATGTTGAACGAGGGCCAGTAATGGTCCCCGATATGCCACTGGATGAAGTCGACCACGTGACCGTGCATGAGGCGGTCGATCACGTTGCCGATCGCCCCGCCGATCACCAGCGCGTAAGGCACGGCGCTGCGCCAGGCACCGCGCGCGGTGCCCCACATCCAGTAGGCCATCAGGCCGCTGATGCCCACCGCCAGTGCGGTGAAGAACCACAGCTGCCAGCCACCGGCATCGCTCAGGAAGCTGAATGCCGCGCCGGTGTTGTAGGTGCGGTACCAGTTCCAGAAGCCCTCGATGACCACCACCGGCTCGTACTCGGGCAGGCTGGACAGCACCCAGGCCTTGCTCCACTGGTCGGCGATGATGATCACTGCCGACAGCAGCAGCCAGATCAGCGCGTTCGGACGCGGACGGGCGGCGGTCATCAGAACCACCGCCGGTCTTCGCCGGCACCGTCGATGTTGGTCACGCAGCGGCCGCACAGTTCCGGGTGCGCAGCGACCGAGCCGACATCGGCGCGGTAATGCCAGCAGCGCACGCACTTCTGCTTGCCGGTCGGCTGGGCGCTGACGAACACCTCGTCGGTGGTCGCCGGGCGCACCTGCACGTCACCGCTGATCAGCAGGAAGCGCAGCTCCTCGGCCAGCGGCTGCCAGCGCGCGGCGGTCTCGGCATCGGCGGCGACGGTGATCTCCGCTTCCAGCGCCGCACCGATCGCACCGTTGGCGCGCATCGGCTCGAGCACCTTGGCGACCTGCTCGCGCAGGGCCAGCAGCTGATCGAAGTCGGCGGCGTTGAGCGGTGCATCGGCCGGCAGCGGGGCCAGGCCCTCGTACCACGTGGCGAACAGCACGTTCTCCTTGCGCTCGCCCGGCAGGTACCCCCACAGCTCATCGGCGGTGAAGCTCAGGATCGGCGCGATCCAGCGCGTGAACGCTTCGGCGATGTGGTACATCGCGGTCTGCGCCGAGCGGCGGCCGCGCGAGTCCACCGGCATGGTGTACAGGCGGTCCTTGGTGACATCCAGATACACCGAGCCCAGATCCACGCTGCAGAAGTTCAGCAGCAGCTGCACGATCTCGGCCATGTTGTAGCCGGTGTACGCCGCCTTGATCTTCTCCTGCACCTCGAAGGCGCGATGCACGATCCAGCGGTCCAGCGCGACCATGTCGGCCGGGGCCACCAGATGCTGGGCCGGGTCGAAGCCGTCCAGGTTGCCGAGCAGGAAGCGCGCGGTGTTGCGCAGGCGCCGGTAGGCATCCGCGTTGCGCTTGAGGATCTCCTGCGACAGCGACATTTCATTGCTGTAGTCGGCCGAGGCGATCCACAGGCGCAGGATGTCCGCGCCCAGCGTCTTCATGATGTCCTGCGGCTCAATGCCGTTGCCCAGCGACTTGGACATCTTGCGGCCCTTCTCATCCACGGTGAACCCATGGGTGAGGCACTGCTTGTACGGGGCGTGCTTGTCGATGGCCACGCCGGTCAGCAGCGAGGACTGGAACCAGCCGCGGTGCTGGTCAGAGCCTTCCAGGTACAGATCGGCCGGCTTGCCGAAGCCACGCGCCAGCAGCACGCCTTCATGGGTCACGCCCGAGTCGAACCAGACATCGAGGATGTCGGTGACCTTCTCGTACTGCGGCGCTTCATCGCCCAGCAGCTCGGCGCTGTCCAGCGAGTACCACACGTCGATGCCTTCGGCCTGCACGCGGTCGGCGACCTGCTGCATCAATTCGACGGTGCGCGGGTGCGGCTCACCGGTTTCGCGGTGGGTGAACAGCGCGATCGGCACGCCCCAGGTGCGCTGGCGGCTGATGCACCAGTCCGGGCGGCCATCGACCATCGAGCCGATGCGCGCCTTGCCCCAGCCCGGGAACCAGCCGACGCTGTCGATCGCGGCCATCGCGTCGCGGCGCAGGTTGGCCTTGTCCATCGAGATGAACCACTGCGGGGTGGCGCGGAACACGACCGGGGTCTTGTGGCGCCAGCAATGCGGGTAGCTGTGCACGATCTCAACGAAGGCCAGCAGCGCACCGGAGGCGCGCAGCACATCGATGATCAGCGGCTGCGCCTTCCACAGGTGCACGCCGGCCAGCTCGACATCGCCGGCCGGCGGGGTCGAGGACAGGTACACGCCACGGCCGTCGACCGGGTTGATCTGGCCGGCGTTGTACTTCTCCATCAGCCCGTACTGCTGGCTGACCACGAAGTCTTCCTGGCCATGGCCCGGGGCGGTATGCACCGCACCGGTACCGTCTTCGTCGGAGACGTGGGCGCCGTTGAGCAGCGGGATGTCGCGCTGCGGGTAGAACGGATGGGCCAGCAGCAGATTTTCCAGCGCGGCGCCGGTGGCACGACCGTGCACGACCAGGCCTTCCACGCCGTAGCGCTGCAGCGAACGCTCGGCCAGCGCGGCGGCCAGCACCAGCCAACGGCGCTTGCCGTTGTGGGCCGGGCCTTCGGCCAGCACGTATTCGATCTCCGCACCGAGCGACACCGCCAGCGAGGCCGGCAGCGTCCACGGGGTGGTGGTCCAGATCGGCACCGCCACCTCGACATCAGCCGGCAGCGTCACGCCGAAGCGTTCGGCCAGCTGCTGCGCGTCACGCGAGACGTAGGCCACGTCGATCGCCGGCGAGGTCTTGTCCTGGTATTCGATTTCGGCCTCGGCCAGCGCCGAGCCACAGTCGAAGCACCAGTGCACCGGCTTGGCGCCGCGCACGATGTGACCGTTGGCGAACACCTTGGAAAGCGCACGGATTTCGTTGGCTTCGAAATCGAAGCTCAGCGTCTTGTACGGGTTGTCCCAATCGCCGATCACGCCCAGGCGCTTGAAGTCGCGGCGCTGCAGTTCGATCTGCTCTTCGGCGAACTCGCGGCACTTCTGGCGGAACGCGACCGCATCGAGCTTGACGCCGACCTTGCCCCACTTCTTCTCGACCGCGATCTCGATCGGCAGGCCGTGGCAATCCCAGCCCGGCACGTAGGGCGCATCGAAGCCGGCCAGGTAGCGCGACTTGACGATGATGTCCTTGAGGATCTTGTTGACGGCGTGGCCGAGGTGGATCTGGCCATTGGCGTAGGGCGGGCCGTCGTGCAGCACGAACAGCGGGCGGCCCTGCGCGTTGTCGCGCAGGCGGGCGTAAAGGCCCTCGTCCTCCCAGCGCGACAGAATGCCCGGCTCGCGCTTGGGCAGGTCGCCGCGCATCGGGAATTCGGTTGCCGGCAGATGAAGGGTGGCTTTGTAGTCCTGGCTCACGCAGTGGCTCGCAATCTGTGTTCGGAAAGGATGTGACGGGCCTGTTCGGCGTCACGGTGCATCTGGTCGGTCAGCGCAGCCAGATCTTGGAACTTTTCTTCATCGCGCAGTTTGGCGACGAACTCGACATCGATGTGGCGGCCGTACAGGTCGCCCTGGAAATCAAACAGGTGCGCTTCCAGCAGCGGCTCCACGCCATCCACGGTGGGACGCGTACCGAAGCTGGAGACCGACGGCCACGGCTGGTCGAACACACCGTGGACCCAGGTCGCGTAGATCCCCGACAGCGCCGGCGTCTTCGGAAAGCGCAGGTTGGCGGTCGGGAAGCCCAGCGTACGGCCCAATTGGCGGCCGCGCACTACCCTGCCCCCAATCGTATACGGCCTGCCCAGCAGATCGCCGGCATGGCTGAAATCACCGGCGCGCAGCAGCTGGCGGATGCGGGTGCTGGAGATGCGCTCGCCATGCAGGTCGACCGGCTCGATCTCACCGGCACTGAAGCCACGCTCGCCGCCCATCGCCTGCAGCAGGGCCAGATCGCCCTTGCGGCGGTTGCCGAAGCAGAACTCCGGCCCGATCCACACTTCACGCGCGCTCAGCCGGTGCACCAGCAGCTGCTCGACGAACGCCTCGGCCTGCATCGCGGCCATGCGCGCATCGAAGCGCAGCAGGCCGACCGCATCCACGCCGAGTTCGCGCAGCATGGCGACCTTGTCGCGGGCCAGGGTCAACCGCGGCGGCGGCTCACCCTGGGCGAAGTATTCGCGCGGCAGCGGCTCGAAGGCCACCGCCACGGCGGCCACGCCCAGCGCGCGCGCGCGCGAAACGGCGTGGCGCACCAACGCACGATGACCCAGGTGCAGGCCGTCGAATGCGCCGATGCAGACCACGCTTCCGTGCGGGAACAGTTGCCCGCCTTCGACGCTTCTAAACAGCCTGCTCATCTACGTGGAATGCGACCCACCAGGGCCGATGCTTTGCAAGAGATAGCCATGAAGTATAGCCGGGCTGCCCCCGGATCAATGCTCCCGCAGGTGGCGCGGACGGAAGCCCATGGCGACCAGGGCCACCAGATAGGTCAGACCGCCACCGCCGACCAGCAGCGCGAGGTTGCCGATCCGGTGCCATTTATCCATGCCGGTGAAGTCCGCCATCCCGTAGCGCAGGCCCAGCAGCACCGCCACCATGGCCAGGCAGGCCAGCCCCAGCTTGGTCGCATAGCCGCCCCACCCCGCCTTGGGCTGGTAGACATCGGTCTTGCCCAGCCAATACCAGAGCAGGCCAAGGTTCAGATAACTGGACAGCGCGCTGGCGATACCCAGCGCGAGATGCAGGCCCGGCTGCTTGCCCAACGCGACCCAGACGCCCTGCGCTTTCAGCGCCTCCGGCACCATCACGTGGTACAGCACGGCCAGCAGGATGAAGTTGAAGACCATGTTGGCCACCAGCGCGACCACACCGGCGCGGACCGGGGTGCGAGTGTCCTGGCGGGCATAGAAGGCCGGCAGCACCACCTTGAGCAGCGCGAAGGCTGGCAGGGCGAAGCTAAGGCCGTACACCGACAGCGCGGTCATGCGGGTATCGAACGCGGTGAAGCGGCCGTACTGGAACACGGTGGCGATCAGCGGCTCGGCCAGCAGCAGCAGGCCCAGCATGGCGGGGATGGCGATCAACAGCGTGGTGCGCAGGCCCCAGTCCAGCGCACTGGAGAAGCCGGCCTTGTCGGTACTGACATGGTGGCGGGCCAGCGCCGGCAGGATCACCGTGCCCAGCGCCACGCCGAACACGCCCAGCGGCAGTTCCAGGAAGCGGTCGGCCAGCGACAGCCAGGACTGCGAGCCGTCGGTCAGCTTGGCCGCGATCACCGTATCCAGCAGCAGGTTGATCTGCGCGATCGAGGAACCGAACAGGGTCGGCACCATCAGGGTCAGCACCTTGCGCACCCCCGGGTGCTGCCAGCCCCAGCGCGGCAGGGTCAGCAGGTTGATGCCCTTCAGCGACGGCAGCTGGAACAGCAGCTGCAGCAGGCCGGCGGCCAGCACCGCCCAGCCCAGGGCCAGAATCTGCTTCTCCGGGGTGCCCCCCAGCCGCGGGGCCAGCCACAGCGCACCGGCGATCATGCACAGGTTGAGGATCACCGGGGTCAGCGCCGGCATCGCAAACTTCTGGAAACTGTTGAGCGCCCCGCCGGCCAGCGCGGTCAGCGACACGAACAGCAGGAACGGGAAGGTCAGCCGGAACAGGTCCACCAGCAGGCCGTGCTTGGCCGGGTCGGTATCCACTCCGCTGGAGAACAGGGTCGCCAGCTGCGGCGCGAAGATCAACGCCAGTGCGGTGACCAGCAGCAGGACGGCTCCCAAGGTGCCCGCCACGCGCGACATCAGTTCGCGCAGTTCGGCATGCGAGCGGGTTTCCTTCACCTCCGTGAACACCGGGACGAACGCAGTGGCGAACGAGCCCTCGGCGAACAGCCGGCGCAGGAAATTGGGCACCCGGAAGGCGACCCAGAAGGCGTCCGTCACCGCATTGGTGCCGAACGTGGTGGTGATGACCAGGTCGCGAACCAGCCCCAACACCCGCGAAATCATGGTCATGCTGCTGAAAGACAGCAGGCCCCGCAACATCCTTGGTGAACTCACCCGTGTTCCCTCTTGACAATTGACTTGACGTACATTTTTCGAGCCATCATACTTTCCAGCTTGCTGTTCCCATTACACCGATTTTTCAGGAAACCACCACTGTGGCCAATATCAAGTCCGCCAAGAAGCGCGCCAAGCAGACCGTCGTGCGCAACGCGCGCAATACGGCTCAGCGTTCGATGCTGCGCACCGCTGTCAAGAAGGTGATCAAGGCTCTGGATGCCAATGACGCCGCCGGCGCCGAGGCAGCCTTCGCTGTTGCCCAGCCGATCCTCGACCGTTTCAGCTCGCGTGGTCTGATCCACAAGAACAAGGCTGCTCGCCATAAGAGCCGCCTGACCGCGCGCATCAAGGCCATCAAGGCCGCCTGATACGGCGCTGCGGGTGTCGTAGAGCCACGCCCCGCGTGGCTTCGATCCAGCCGCAGATAAAAACCCGGCCCCGGCCGGGTTTTTTGTTGCCTGCGATCTGCGACGTCCAGCCCGGCTGGCGGCGACGGCGGCACCACAGAAAAACCCGGCCGGAGCCGGGTTTCTCAGGGGCGCGCGGGCGCGCTCAGTACGCATCGCGCGCTTGCGCCTCGTCTTCCTTCTGGCGATCAAAGAAGGCCATGATGTTGTTCATGATCGGCCAGGTGCCTTCACGGCCGAGGGCCGAGACCAGGTACCACGGCTGGGTCCAGCCCAGCTCGGCAACGATCTTCTCGGCGGCGGCCTTGGCCTCGTCCTCGAACATCAGGTCGGCCTTGTTCAGCACCAGCCAGCGCGGCTTGTTCAGCAGCTCCGGGTCGTGCTTTTCCAGCTCACGCTCGATCGCCCGGACCTGCTCGATCGGCGACACGCCTTCCACGCCGCCTTCCATCGGGGAGATATCCACGAGGTGCAGCAGCAGGCGGGTGCGCTGCAGGTGGCGCAGGAACTGCGCGCCCAGCCCAGCGCCGTCGGCCGCACCCTCGATCAGGCCGGGAATGTCGGCGATCACGAAGCTGCGGTAGTTCTCCACGCGCACGACACCCAGATTGGGGTACAGCGTGGTGAACGGGTAATCGGCCACCTTCGGGGTCGCCGCGGACACGGCGCGGATCAGGGTGCTCTTGCCGGCATTCGGGAAGCCCAGCAGGCCCACGTCGGCCAGCAGCTTCAGCTCGAGCTTGATCAGGCGCTCTTCACCCTCTTCGCCCGGCAGCGCCTGGCGCGGCGAGCGGTTGGTGGAGCTCTTGAAATGCATGTTGCCCAAGCCGCCGCGGCCACCTTTGGCCACCAGCAGGCGGTCGCCATGGCTGGTCAGGTCGCCGATCACTTCGTCGGTACTGACGTTCATGATCACGGTGCCGATCGGCACGGTGATGACCAGGTCTTCGCCGCCCTTGCCATAGGCCTGGCGGCCCATGCCGTTCTCGCCGCGCTGCGCCTTGAAGATGCGGTCATGGCGGAAATCGACCAGGGTGTTGAGGTTCTCGTCGGCGCGGATCCACACGCTGCCGCCATTACCGCCGTCGCCACCGTCCGGCCCGCCCAGCGGAATGAACTTCTCGCGACGGAAACCGATGCAGCCGTTGCCGCCATTGCCGGCGATCACCTGGATTTCTGCTTCGTCTACAAGTTTCATGATTCTGGATGCCAATCTGGAGGCGGCGGGCGCGAGGTGCACCCCACCGCAGAGTCTAACGGCCCCGGTACGATCCAGGGCCGGCGGCGGGAAATGTCCCGCCCGATAGTTGATACCAACGAAAAACCCCGCCGAAGCGGGGCTTTCGTCAGCGACCCCACGCCGTGGCGTGGGCGCCTGCGTACCGCTGAAGATCAGGCTTCGGCGACGACGCTGACGGTACGACGCTTCTTCGGGCCCTTGACCGAGAACTCCACCTTGCCGTCGACGAGCGCGAACAGGGTGTGGTCACGGCCGAGGCCAACGCCGGTACCCGGATGGAACTGGGTGCCGCGCTGACGCACGATGATGTTGCCGGCATCGATGGCCTGGCCACCGAAAATCTTGACGCCGAGGTACTTCGGGTTGGAGTCGCGACCGTTGCGCGATGAGCCTACGCCCTTCTTATGTGCCATGACTGCTTCTCCTTATTACTTGCTGCCACCGGCAATGCCGGTGATCTCGATTTCGGTGTAGTACTGACGGTGACCCTGGCGCTTCATGTGGTGCTTACGGCGACGGAACTTGATGATCCGGACCTTGTCGGCACGACCCTGGGACACGACCTTGGCAGTGACCGAAGCGCCGCTCAGCGCGTCGCCCAGCTTGATGCCATCGCTGTCGCCCAGCATCAGGATGTTGTCGAACTTGATCTCGTTGCCGACTTCGACTTCGAGCTTTTCAACGCGGAGCGTTTCGCCCTGCGCCACGCGGTATTGCTTACCGCCGGTTACCAGTACTGCGTACATGACCAGACTTCCTCTGTAGTTATTGTGGTCTATGGACTGCCGCCATCGAGGGCGGACAGAAGCGGAATTTTAATGACTTCAACCACTTCGGGTCAACCCACCCCCTGCTCTGACCCGGATTTGGCTGAATACGGTTCAGGAAACCGGCTGGCGGGGTCTCAGGGAATGAGACATGGGGGTGGCAAAGTCCGCGATTGCCCCCAAATCCCAAGCTCGGTAGGCTGACCGATTGCCGTTTCCGATTGCCCCACCCGCTTGCCGGCTCCCTGAGCCGAAGCCCCACAACGGATCCCCCATGGCGATGGATTTCATCCGCATCCGCGGCGCGCGGACGCACAATCTCAAGAACATCGATCTCGACCTGCCCCGCGACAAGCTGATTGTCATCACCGGCCTGTCCGGCTCGGGCAAGTCCTCGTTGGCGTTCGACACCATTTACGCCGAGGGCCAGCGTCGTTACGTGGAGTCGCTGTCGGCCTATGCCCGCCAGTTCCTCAGCGTGATGGAAAAGCCGGACCTGGACCACATCGAGGGCCTGTCCCCGGCGATCTCGATCGAGCAGAAATCGACCTCGCACAACCCGCGCTCGACCGTCGGCACGATCACCGAGATCTACGACTACCTGCGCCTGCTGTATGCCCGCGTCGGCAGCCCGCGCTGCCCGGACCACGGCTATCCGCTGGAAGCGCAGACGGTCAGCCAGATGGTCGACCACGTGCTGACCCTGGATGCCGAGCAGCGCTACATGCTGCTGGCCCCGGTGATCCGCGAGCGCAAGGGCGAGCACGCCCAGGTGTTCGACCAGCTGCGCGCGCAGGGTTTCGTGCGCGTGCGCGTGGACGGCCAGCTGCATGAAATCGATGCGGTGCCGCCGCTGGCACTGCGCCAGAAGCACACCATCGAAGCGGTGATCGACCGTTTCCGCCCGCGCGAGGACATCAAGCAGCGCCTGGCCGAGAGCTTTGAAACCGCGCTGAAGCTGGGCGACGGCATGGTCTCGGTGCAGTCGCTGGATGTGGAGGATGCGCCTGCGCATCTGTTCTCTTCCAAGTACAGCTGCCCGGTCTGCGATTACTCGCTGCCGGAGCTGGAACCGCGCCTGTTCTCGTTCAACTCGCCGGTCGGCGCGTGCCCGGGCTGCGATGGCCTGGGCATGGCCGAGTTCTTCGATCCCTCGCGCGTGGTGGTGCACCCGGAGCTGTCGCTCTCGGCCGGCGCCGTGCGCGGCTGGGACCGTCGCAATGCGTACTACTTCCAGCTGATCGCCTCGCTGGCCAAGCACTACAAGTTCGACACCGATGCCCCCTGGCAGAGCCTGCCCGAGGACGTGCGCCAGGCCGTGCTGTACGGCAGCGGTGAGGAGACGATCACCTTCACCTACTTCACCGAAGCCGGTGGCCGCACCCAGCGCAAGCATCGCTTCGAGGGCATCATTCCCAACCTCGAACGCCGCTACAAAGAGACCGAATCCTCGGCCGTCCGCGAAGAGCTGGCCAAGTACATCAGCGAGCGCAACTGCCCCGAGTGCCAGGGCCAGCGCCTGAACAAGGCCGCGCGCAATGTGTTCGTGGCCGACCGTGCGCTGCCCGAACTGGTGGTGATGCCGATCGACGATGCGCTGAAGTTCTTCAGCAGCATGACCCTGCCCGGCTGGCGCGGCGAGATCGCCGGCAAGATCGTCAAGGAGATCGGTGAACGTCTCGGCTTCCTGGTCGATGTCGGCCTGGATTACCTCACCCTGGAGCGCAAGGCCGACACCCTGTCCGGTGGCGAAGCCCAGCGCATCCGGCTGGCCTCGCAGATCGGTGCCGGCCTGGTCGGCGTCATGTACGTGCTGGATGAGCCGTCGATCGGCCTGCACCAGCGCGACAACGAGCGCCTGCTCGGCACCCTGACCCGCCTGCGCGACCTCGGCAACACGGTGATCGTGGTCGAGCATGACGAAGACGCGATCCGCCTGGCCGACTACGTGCTGGACATCGGTCCGGGCGCGGGTGTGCACGGCGGCGAGATCGTCGGCCAGGGCACGCTGCAGGACATCCTGGATGCGCCGCGTTCACTGACCGGCCAGTACCTGTCGGGCAAGCGCGCCATCGAGATCCCGGCGCGCCGGCACAAGCCCAACCCGAAGATGACGCTGCACCTGCGCGGTGCCAGCGGCAACAACCTCAAGGGCGTGGACCTGGATATTCCCTCGGGCCTGCTGACCTGCATCACCGGCGTGTCCGGCTCGGGCAAGTCGACCCTGATCAACGACACCCTGTTCTCGCTGGCCGCCAACGAGATCAACGGTTCCTCGCACCCGATCGCGCCCTACAAGGAAGTGGACGGGCTGGATCTGTTCGACAAGGTGGTGGACATCGATCAGTCGCCGATCGGCCGCACCCCGCGCTCGAACCCGGCCACCTACACCGGTCTGTTCACGCCGCTGCGCGAGCTGTATGCGCAAGTGCCCGAAGCGCGTGCGCGCGGTTATTCGCCGGGCCGTTTCAGCTTCAACGTGCGCGGTGGCCGCTGCGAAGCGTGCCAGGGCGATGGGCTGATCAAGGTGGAAATGCACTTCCTGCCGGACGTGTACGTGCCCTGCGATGTCTGCCACGGCAAGCGCTACAACCGCGAAACGCTGGAGATCCTCTACAAGGGCTACAACATCAACGACGTGCTGCAGATGACCGTCGAAGATGCGCTGAAGCTGTTCGAACCGGTGCCGAGCATCGCGCGCAAGCTGGAAACGCTGGTCGATGTGGGCCTGAGCTACATCAAGCTGGGCCAGAGCGCGACCACGCTGTCCGGTGGTGAAGCGCAGCGCGTGAAACTGTCCAAGGAACTGTCGCGCCGCGATACCGGGCGCACGCTGTACATCCTGGATGAGCCGACCACCGGCCTGCATTTCCACGACATCGAAGCGCTGCTCGGCGTGCTGCACAAGCTGCGCGACGAAGGCAACACGGTGGTGGTGATCGAGCACAACCTGGATGTGATCAAGACCGCCGACTGGATCGTCGATCTGGGTCCGGAAGGCGGCCACCGCGGTGGCACCATCCTGGTCACCGGTACGCCGGAAGACGTGGCGGCCTGCCCGACCTCGTACACCGGCCAGTTCCTGGCCAAGATGCTGCCCTCCACCAGCGCGCGCCCGGAACAGCCGGCGGCCGTGGCCAACAAGCCCGACGCCCGCCCGCCGCGCAAGGCCAAGCCGGAACCGAAGAAGGCCGTGCGCAAGACCGCCGCGACCAAAGCCCCCAGCAAGACCAGGAAGAAGACCGCATGAGCAACGAGCACAAGATCCTCGCCCGCGTGCCGATCAGCATCCGCTGGCGCGACATGGACAGCATGGGCCACGTGAACAACGCCAAGTACATCTCCTACCTGGAAGAAGCGCGCGTGCGCTGGATGCTGGGCGTGGAAGGCGTTTCGATGACCGACCGCATCGCCCCGGTGGTGGCGGCCACGAACGTCAACTACCGCCTGCCGATCGTGTGGCCCAACGACATCGTGGTGGAGCTGTTCGTCGAGCGCCTCGGCAACAGCAGCGTGACCATCGGCCACCGCATCGTGGACGAGAAGAACGACAGCACGCTGTATTCGGACGGCAACGTGGTAGTGGTCTGGATGGACACGCAGACCGGCAAGAGCGCGCCGTTGCCCGAGGCGATCCGCACCGCGTCCACCTGAGGGGTAGTGCCGGCCGCTGGCCGGCAACCTCATGATGCCGGACGGATGTACGTGGGTGCCGGCCAGCGGCCGGCACTACCGTTCCATACCCCATGGGGCCTTACGGTACCGCGCTGCGCACCTGCATCATCCCATCTACCTTGCGCCCATCTTCCAGGCTCAGCCGCAACGGCAGCTGTGCGCCTTCCTTCAGTGCCACCTCCGGCTGCATCAGCATCAGATGCAGTCCGCCAGGTTTGAGCTCGACCGTCGCCCCCGCCGCGATCGGCAATCGCTCCACCGCGCGCATCCGGCTAACCCCCTCGACCAGCGTGGTTTCATGCAGGGACACATCGCCGAACGCCTTGCTGCCTGCGGCGATCACCACGACCGCCTCGCGGCAGTCGTTGCGGATCCGCCCGTAACCGGCGGCCATCGGCATCGCGGCCGGCGGCAACCGCAGCCAGCCGTCGCGCAGTGACACACAGGAAGGTTCTGCGGCCACTGTCGGCGCCGATGCTGCGAACGCACACAACCCCAACAATACGCACACGAATGGTTTGGTTATCATCGGCTTCGTTCCCTGTCCGCAACGAGACTGCAGCATGACGACGCTCATCGAGGTGATCAACCATGGCCCCATCCGCGAGCTGCGGCTGGCCAGGCCACCGGTCAATGCGTTGGACACCGAGCTGTGCCGGCACCTGATCCAGGCGATCAACCAGGCCATGTCCGAGGACGTGCACGGCATCGTGCTGTCCGGGAGCGAGCGCATCTTCAGTGCCGGCATGGACGTGCCGCACCTGCTCGGCCATGGCGATGACAGGCACAAGCTGCTGGACAGTTGGCAGGCATTCTTCGGCGCCGTGCGCACCCTGGCCGAATGCCGCGTGCCGGTGGTGGCGGCCATGACCGGGCACGCCCCTGCCGGCGGCTGCGTGCTGGCGCTGTGCTGCGACTACCGGATCATCGCGCGCAGCCCCGATGCCGCCCATCCCACGGTGATCGGCCTGAACGAAGTGCAGGTCGGGCTGGTCGCGCCGGAAGGCATCCAGCGCCTGATGCGCCGCGTAGTCGGCCACCATCGGGCCACCACCCTGCTGGTCGGCGGCGAGATGGTGCCGGCCGAGCGTGCACTGCAGATCGGGCTGGTCGATGAGGTGGTCGATGCGGATCAGGTTGTCGCCCGCGCCGTGGCCTGGCTGCAGAGCCTGCTGAAGCTGCCGCGCCAACCGATGCTGCTGACCCGCGCCATCGCCCGCGCCGACCTGCATGAGGCGCTGCACGCCGACCTCATCCAGCTCGACCGCTTCGTGGACGCCTGGTACGCCCCGGACGCCCAGCAGGCGCTGCACGGGCTGGTCGCCAGACTCGGCAAGGCCTGAAGCCCGGCAAACGCCAACGCCCCGGTAGTGGCGGCCGCTGGCCGGCAACCAGAC
>Ga0302349_1000615_pt1 | contig 39037 bp, 40 predicted proteins | sample PhyAR1_FD_202176 | JGI IMG/M metagenome (GOLD analysis project Ga0302349, IMG submission 202176) | Leaf surface microbial communities from alfalfa plants in UC Gill Tract Community Farm, Albany, California, United States - DLSL A.R1... | ecosystem: Host-associated > Plants > Phyllosphere >... | reverse complement strand
TCGTGGTTGCCCGCGACTTGTTGCGCATCGTTACGCAGTGAGTTGTTCTGCTCTTTCAGCTCTTCGATTTCCATCTGCAACAGGGTGATGGTATCAATCGCCTGCTGTACTTTCGCTTCCAGTTTCTCAAACACTTCAAATGACATCTTTCTGACCTCTCCTAAATTCCTGCAAGGCGTTGATGATGCCAGCGTAAGCCAGCAACGTTGTCCCGATTGTATGTAGCCTCACCCCGCAAGTCCAGCAACGCGGGCGCGCCGGGCGCAGTCTGTAACACTTTTCAGCCAATCCCTAAGATTCCGCTGCGCTTATTGCGGCTGCGCTTTTGCTGCCCGTGTCCGCTGCCGCAATCCGGGTCCAATGATGATTAAAGAAAACCGAAACACGCGAAAACGCGCATTTTTATGACACAGTACACAAAAAACGATTTCGCTATTTCTCGTTTATGTTCGTTAACGATAAATTCACAACAGCCCTACAATAAAGCTGGGTGACTCATGGACTGAGAACAAAAACTGATAAAATTTAACCTCGCTTCAGGAACAATATTATGAGTCAGACAACTAACACGCTCAAAGGTCAGTGTATTGCCGAATTTCTGGGGACCGGCTTGATCATTTTCTTTGGTGCAGGCTGTGTGGCTGCACTGAAACTCGCCGGTGCCGCCTTCGGTCAGTGGGAAATCTGTATTATCTGGGGCCTGGGTGTTTCCATGGCTGCCTACCTTACCGCCGGCATTTCAGGTGCGCATCTGAATCCGGCAATCACCGTTGCGCTGTGCCTGTTTGCCAATTTTGAAGGACGTAAGGTCGTACCTTATATCGTGTCACAGGTGGCTGGCGCTTTCTGTGCTGCGGCGCTGGTGTACGGTCTCTACTACAGCCTGTTTATCGACTACGAGCAGAGCCATCAGATGGTGCGCGGTACGGTTGAAAGCCTCGACCTGGCAGGCATCTTCTCTACCTACCCTAACCCGCACATCGGCGTGGGCCAGGCTTTCCTGGTTGAGATGGTGATCACCGCGGTATTAATGGCGGTCATCATGGGCCTGACGGATGACGGCAACGGCATTCCACGCGGTCCGCTGGCACCGCTGCTGATCGGCCTGCTGGTGGCGATTATCGGTGGCGCGATGGGTCCACTGACCGGCTTCGCCCTGAACCCGGCACGTGATTTCGGACCAAAGATCTTCGCATGGCTGGCAGGCTGGGGTAACGTTGCCTTTACCGGCGGTCGTGACATTCCTTACTTCCTCGTGCCGATTTTTGGCCCGCTGGTTGGCGCCTGCCTGGGTGCAGTCGGTTATCGCGTACTGATTGCCCGTTACCTGCCAGGTACCGCTCAGGAACCGGCCAGCGTTCCAGCAGAAAAACCGGTTGCGCGCGCTCAGCAGCGTAAAGCGTAAGTTTCACCTTTTATCATCAGGACTGAATTTATGACTACCACCGATAAAAAATATATTGTCGCGCTCGATCAGGGCACAACCAGCTCACGCGCCGTCGTTCTTGACCACGACTCCAATATCGTCGCGGTATCGCAGCGCGAATTTACCCAGATCTACCCGAAAGCGGGCTGGGTTGAACATGATCCAATGGATATCTGGGCTTCACAAAGCTCAACGCTGGTTGAAGTGCTGGCACATGCCGACATCCGCTCTGATGAGATCGCGGCAATCGGTATCACCAACCAGCGCGAAACCGCTATCGTCTGGGAAAAAGAGACCGGTAAGCCAATTTACAACGCCATCGTCTGGCAGGACCCGCGTACCGCTGATTACTGCCACAAACTGAAGAAAGAGGGTCTGGAAGAGTATATCCAGCACACTACCGGTCTGGTGATTAACCCTTATTTCTCCGGAACCAAAGTGAAGTGGATTCTGGATCACGTTGAAGGCTCGCGTGAACGTGCGAAACGTGGCGAGCTGCTGTTCGGTACCGTCGATACCTGGCTGGTCTGGAAAATGACCCAGGGCCGGGTGCATATCACCGACTACACCAACGCCTCCCGTACTATGATGTTTAACATTCATAAGCTGGAGTGGGATCAGCGTATGCTGGATATCCTGGATATCCCGCGTGAAATGCTGCCAGAAGTGAAGTCCTCTTCTGAAGTCTATGGTCAGACCAACATCGGCGGTAAAGGCGGTACACGTATTCCTATCGCCGGGATTGCCGGTGACCAGCAGGCTGCGCTGTATGGCCAGCTCTGTGTACAGCCTGGCATGGCGAAAAATACCTACGGCACCGGCTGCTTTATGCTGATGAACACCGGTACTGAAGCGGTGACCTCAACGCACGGCCTGCTGACCACTATTGCCTGTGGCCCGCGCGGTGAAGTGAACTATGCACTGGAAGGGGCTGTGTTTATCGGTGGTGCCTCTATTCAGTGGCTGCGCGATGAGATGAAGCTGATCAGTGAAGCTGCTGACTCTGAATACTTCGCGATGAAAGTGAAAGACACCAACGGCGTTTACATGGTGCCTGCTTTCACCGGCCTGGGCGCACCTTACTGGGACCCGTATGCCCGTGGTGCGATTTTCGGCCTGACCCGTGGTGCCAACGCTAACCACATCATCCGTGCGACGCTGGAGTCTATCGCTTATCAGACCCGTGACGTGCTGGAAGCGATGCAGAATGATGCCAACACCCGCCTGCAGGCGCTGCGTGTCGATGGTGGCGCGGTTTCCAACAACTTCCTGATGCAGTTCCAGTCTGATATCCTCGGCACCCGTGTTGAGCGTCCGGAAGTGCGTGAAGTCACCGCGCTGGGTTCTGCTTATCTGGCGGGTCTGGCGGTCGGCTTCTGGCAGGATCTGGATGAAGTCCGCTCGAAAGCGGTTATCGAGCGTGAGTTCCGCCCAAGCCTGGAAACCACCGAGCGTAACTTCCGTTATGCTGGCTGGAAGAAAGCCGTTGCCCGCGCCCAGGCGTGGGAAGATCAAGAGTAAGATCAAAGCCCGCGACCGTTGCTGTCGCGGGCCTTTTCCCCGCCCTGCTGCCCCGCTGTGTTACACTGCCTGCCTGTTTTTTGTCAGGTAGATGCCATGAAACGAGAACTTGCGATTGAATTTTCCCGCGTAACCGAAGCTGCCGCCCTGGCAGGCTATCACTGGTTAGGACGCGGCGACAAAAATGCGGCCGACGGTGCCGCTGTCCATGCCATGCGACACGTACTCAACTCGATTGAAATTGACGGTCAGATTGTGATCGGTGAAGGCGAAATCGATGAAGCGCCGATGCTCTATATCGGTGAGAAAGTCGGCACCGGGCGCGGCGATGCGGTCGATATCGCGGTCGATCCGATTGAAGGCACCCGCATGACGGCCCTCGGTCAGGCGAACGCCCTGGCGGTGATGGCCGTCGGCGACAAAGGCAGCTTTCTCCATGCGCCCGACATGTACATGGAAAAGCTGATTGTCGGTCCGGCAGCGCGCGGAAAGATCGATCTCGACCTGCCGCTGGAAACCAACCTACGCAATATCGCCGTCGCGATGAACAAACCGCTGGCGCAGTTAACCGTGTCGATTCTGGCGAAGCCGCGCCATGACGCCGTGATCGCCGGGCTGCAGCAGCTTGGTGTACGGGTCTTTACCTTCCCTGATGGCGACGTGGCGGCCTCTATTCTGACCTGTATGCCGGACAGCGAAGTGGATGTGATGTACGGCATCGGCGGCGCACCGGAAGGCGTGGTGTCAGCGGCGGTGATCCGCGCGCTGGACGGCGATATGCAGGGCCGCTTACTGCCGCGCCATCAGGTTAAAGGCGACAGCGCAGAGAACCGGCGGCTCGGCGAGCAGGAGCTGCAGCGCTGCGCGGAGATGGGCATTGAAGCGGGTAAAGTGCTGGCGCTGGATGAGATGGCGCGCAATGACAATGTGGTGTTTGCCGCCACCGGCATTACCAGTGGCGACCTGCTAAAGGGCATCACCCGTCAGGGCAATATCGCCACCAGTGAAACCCTGCTGATTCGCGGTAAGTCGCGCACCATTCGCCGCATCCAGTCGATTCACTACCTCGACCGTAAAGATCCGGCGCTGCACCCGTTTATCCTGTAACCGGCTGGTTGCCGCGCTCCGGCTGACGTGAGAGCGGCAACCAACAGAGCAGCATCACCAGCGCCGTGAAGAACATCAGCATGCCGAGGCTGAACTGATCGCGCTGCGGCATCATGGCTGACAGCCACGCCACCAGGCCCGATCCCAGGTTCTGCATCCCGCCAATCAGCGCGCCCGCGCTACCCGCCAGCCAGGCGTAGGGTTCCATTGCGCCCGACGTCGCCAGTGGAAACAGCATCCCCGCGCCAAAGAAGAACAGCGCAGCCGGCACCAGCAGCGTCCAGATATTCATTACGCCGAACCAGGCCGGGATCCACATCAGCACGCCTGCCAGCAGGCAGCTATTCACGCCCCACCACATCAGGCTATGCCAGGAGCCCTGCTCGCGGCCAGCAAACCAGGCGCCAAAAAACGCCGCCGGAATGGGCAGGATAAACAGAATGCTGACGGTCAGGCTGTTCAGGCCGAGCACGCCGCCCAGCAACACGCCACAGCTCGATTCAAACACCGCAATGCCCGCCAGCGCGCCAATCAGCAACACAATGTAGCGGACAAAATTGACGTCACTGAGCAAGCGAACATAGCGTTTAAAGAACGGCGTCACTTCGGCACTGTAGGGTCGGGTTTCCGGCAGCCAGCGTGCCATCGAGCCGGTTACGGCCAGACAGAGCAGCAGCAGGAAGGCGAAGCAGGCATGCCAGCCAAACAGCTGAGTCAGCAGTGCGCCAATCACCGGAGCCAGCAGCGGGCTGACCAGAATCCCCATATTGAGCAGGCTGTTGGCGCGGCGCAGCGCGTGTCCCTCATAGAGATCGCGCGGCATGGTACGGGCCATCACGCCCGCAACGCCGGTTCCCAGTCCCTGCACCGCGCTGCCGAGCACCAGCATATCAAGCGACGTCGCCATCAACGCGGTGATCGCGCCGATCATAAAGATCATCATGCCCGCCAGGATCACCGGCCGGCGTCCGACGCTGTCTGACAGCGGACCGTAGATCAGCTGCGATCCGCCATAGGTCATTAAATAGGCGGCCATCACTCGCTGCAGCGCACCATCACGTACGTGAAGTGCGTCAGCCATCGCGGCCATCGCCGGGACATAGATGGTCTGCGCCATCTGTCCCACCGCCACCAGCACAATCAGCATCACCAGCAAAGGGCGGTTTTCCAGTTTATTCTTCATGATTGAGTAACATTTCGGTCTGTGAAAAGGGGTTAAAACAGCCGTTAACCGGCTGGATACTTCGTTATGGCGGGAAAAATATCAGGATTAAATGACAAAGCGAGAGGATACCGAAAAGGGCCAGACTTGCGCCCGTCAAGTTTATGCGCCAGCTTGTAAAGGTAACGCAACAGTTTGTCGATTAGAGCCTTTGTCCGGAGGCAGGGTAGCAATCTTGCGGCGCAGTCGCGAAAATAGCCATCTGCCTGAATAATCAACAACCAGGGAGTGATTATGGCCGAGTGGGTCAATGCTGAAGTGAAGGAAGTGAAAAACTGGACGGATGCGCTGTTCAGCCTTCGGGTTCAGGCGCCCGTTGATCCCTTTATCGCCGGGCAGTTTGCCAAGCTGGCGTTAGAAATCGACGGCGAACGTGTGCAGCGCGCTTACTCCTACGTTAATGCGCCAAAAGATGACCTGCTGGAGTTCTATCTGGTCACGGTACCGGAAGGCAAGCTCAGCCCGAATCTGCACGCGCTGCAGCCGGGCGATCAGGTGATGGTCACCAAAGAGGCGGCGGGGTTCTTTGTGCTGGATGAAGTACCGGACTGCCAGACCTTGTGGATGCTGGCGACCGGCACCGCTATCGGTCCCTATCTGTCAATGCTACAGCAGGGCGAAGGGCTGGACAGGTTTGAAAATATCGTGCTGGTTCATGCGGCACGTTACGCGGCCGACCTGAGTTTTTTACCGCTGATGCAGCAGTTACAACAGACTTATCACGACAAGCTGCATATTCAGACGGTGGTCAGCCGCGAACAGATCGCCGGTTCGCTCACCGGTCGGGTGCCTGCGCTGATTGAAAACGGCGAGCTGGAACGCGCAGTGGGATTATCGCTGGATGCCGACAGCAGCCATGTGATGCTGTGCGGCAACCCGCAGATGGTACGCGATACCCAGCAACTGCTCAAAGAGACGCGCGAGATGCGTAAACACCTGAAGCGTAAGCCGGGCCATATCACCAGCGAACATTACTGGTGAGCCGCCTGCCAGTAACGCACGGGCAGCGCCGCGGCACCAAACCGGTTATCGCCGGGGGTGCCGCGAAACACGCCGAGATCGAGCAGTAATCCCGCCAGTATCACAAACGGAATGGCGCGTCCCACCAGCCACGGCAGGATGCCCTCTAACATGCTCCAGTTTCCCGCCACCAGCAGCCAGGCGGCGATGAGTAAAAATCCCCAGTAGCCGCGACGGTTACGATCGTGCAGGCGCTTCACCAGCACCGCGCTGGCAGGCCACAGCAGGCAAACCACGCCAAACGCAGCCATCTGCGTATCGAGCCAGTCGTTACCTGCCAGAACGAATAATAAGGTGGTAGCCAGCAGCCACACAGCCTGCCAGATCCAGAAATCACGTCGCCCCAGCCGGCCCCGATAAGAAAAACACCATTGTTGTAACGTCATGCATTATCATCCCGGAGAAATTAAAGCCGCCGCGCTTTTGACCTCGCGGATAAAAACCGTTCTAATTTGGGCCTGAGTTTACTGGTTAGGGTCGACAAAATGAAGAATTTGCCTGGCGCATTGCTGTTATCGCTTGCGCTGACGGTTCCGGCATTTGCCGCCGATCCGCAACCGCAGGATCGTGCCGATGCACTGCCCGCGGCGCCCTATCTGCTGGCGGGCGCACCTACCTTTGATATGACTATCGGCCAGTTTCGCGAAAAGTATAATCTGGCTAACCCGGCGCTGCCGCTGCAGGAGTATCGCGCCATCGATAATCGGGGTGATAAAAGCAATCTGACGCGCGCCGCCAGCAAAATTAATGAAACCCTGTATGCCTCTACGGCGCTGGAGCCGGGAACCGGCAAAATCAAAACGTTGCAGATTACCTGGCTGCCGTTGCCGGGTCCGGATCAGAGCGCATCACAGGAGAAAGCGCTGGCTTATATGACCGCCTCGCTGCGTTTCTTCGTGCCGGGATTAGGCGCTGAAGAGGGACGTAAAAAGCTGGATGGATTGCTGAAAGAGGGTAAGGGAACGCCCTACTATGCACACGTCGAAGGCGCATTGCGTTTTGTGGTGGCTGACAACGGCGATAAGGGCTTAACCTTTGCCATTGAGCCGGTCAAACTGGCGCTCGCGACTCCCTGATGATGTGGGCAAAAATGACGAAAAGCAAAGCCATCGCCACATTTGATCTCTATACTGTCTGGCAGACAACGCTGCCGGCTGGCAGCGATTTTTCATGTATCGCGTTATGCGGAGGATAGAATGCGACATCCACTGGTTATGGGTAACTGGAAGTTGAATGGCAGCAAGCAGATGACAGCCGAACTGATCGACGGTCTGCGCAAAGCACTCTCCGGCGTTGATGGGTGTGGCGTCGCCATTGCACCGCCAGCCCTCTATCTCGAGCAGGCGAAACATGCCATCTCTGGTAGCCACATCGCACTGGGTGCGCAGAACGTAGACGTTAACCTGTCTGGCGCCTTTACCGGTGAAGTTTCTGCGGAGATGCTGAAAGATATCGGTGCGAAATACATCATCATCGGTCACTCCGAACGCCGCACCTACCACAAAGAAAGCGACGAATTTATTGCGAAGAAATACGCAGTGCTGAAGTCTGTGGGTCTGGTACCGGTGCTGTGCATTGGCGAAACCGAAGCGGAAAACGAAGCGGGTCAAACCGAAGAAGTTTGCGCACGTCAGCTGGATGCCGTGCTGGAAACGCAGGGCGCCGAAGCGTTTAAAGATGCAGTTATCGCGTATGAGCCTGTCTGGGCTATCGGTACCGGCAAATCAGCGACGCCTGCGCAGGCGCAGGCGGTGCACAAATTTATTCGTGATCACATCGCGAAGAAAGATGCAGCGATCGCTGAACAGGTCATCATTCAGTACGGCGGTTCGGTTAACGACAAAAATGCCGCTGAGCTGTTCACCCAGCCCGACATTGATGGCGCGCTGGTTGGCGGTGCGTCACTGAAAGCCGATGCGTTTGCCGTGATTGTTAAAGCAGCCGCTGCGGCAAAAAATGCCTAAGCGTTAACGCATCCATCCTGAGGGCGGCTGATTAAGCCGCCTTTTTTATTGGCGGGATTAACTGGCAGTCGTGATCCTGTACCTCTTCCGCCGAACCGCGGTTCAGCAATAGCCAGTTACGCTCAATCGCCATCAGCACCAGCCGCCCATCGGGCAAACTCGCCATCGCCAGACCATATTTCCCCATCGCCGTTCGCGCCTGTGGCACCTCATCCGCCAGCCGGATAAAAACACTTTGCTGTGTCAGCTCTGCTGGCGTCAGCGCACGCAACCAGTAGCGATGGTTCCGCAGCGTCGCCGCCTGCCACTCAGCATTCAGTCGTGGTGTCAGCTGATCAAGCTGCTGGCGCACATCCGGCCGTAAACAGGAGAGGTGAATATGGAGCTGGTTCTGAGTGCGACCATACTGCGCGTTGATCGCCAGTGACAGCACCCGATCGTCAATCGGCGAGCCGCGTCGTTGCGCCAGTAGCTGGCGCTCATGCCAGGCGAAGGCGAAATAGTTGGGCGTGGCGGCATTAATTAACTGTGGGCTTTCCATGCCGCTGATTTTATCGATCGGGATCAGCAGATATTGCAGCGGACCGTGAATATCTTTCAGCGTGGCGTAGCGATGCTGCAGATCGACCCGCTGGCAGGGTGCCGGTTCACCACGACTCTGCTGATTGGGAAGGCATTTCTCGCTGACAATTTGCCACAGCGCATCAGCGTTCTTTTTGAAATGAAGAGCGGCAATCAGCATACCTCCAATCACCAGTACCAGCAGAAACGTAATCAGACCGACTGCACGATGTCCTGACTGCATAACAACAATCTCTGTGTGGTTCAGCAGCCTGCATCCTCGCCTGGCGATAAGCGAATGTCACGGAGAATTGTCGGAGTGAGGTATGTCATGAAGATGAGCGGGAGATGAGAGAAACGGCCAGCGCGGGAGGCGCTGGCCGAAGAGGTCAGGGTTTCATTACCTGGTCGTAGCTGCCGCCGTCGGCAAAGTGCGCTTTTTGCGCCTGCGTCCAGCCGCCAAATTTATCCTGAATGGTAAACAGCTTCACTGGCGCAAAGGTGCTGGCGAATTTTTTCGCCACTTCAGCGTCACGTGGACGATAGTAGTTCTGCGCGGCGATGGTCTGGCCTTCTGGCGAGTAGAGATATTTCAGGTAGGCATCCGCGACCTTACGCGTCCCCTTCTCATCCACCACTTTGTCGACCACTGATACGGTTGGCTCAGCCAGAATGGATTCGCTCGGGGTCACAATCTCGAACTTGTCTTTACCCAGCTTATTGACCGCCAGATACGCTTCGTTTTCCCAGGCGATCAGCACATCACCGATGCCGCGCTCAACAAAGGTATTGGTGGCGCCACGTGCGCCGGAATCCTGTACTTCTACGTTTTTAAACAGCGCCCGAACGTAGGCCAGTGCTTTAGCCTGATCGCCGTTATTGTGATCCAGCGCCCAGCCCCAGGCTGCCAGATAGTTCCAGCGTGCGCCACCGGAGGTTTTCGGGTTCGGCGTAATTACCGATACGCCAGGCTTGACCAGATCGCTCCAGTCATGGATTCCTTTAGGATTGCCTTTGCGTACCAGGAAGACGATGGTCGAGGTGTAAGGTGCGGAGTTCTCGGGCAGGCGCTGAAGCCAGTTTTTGTCGATACGGCCGCGCTCGGCAATCGCATCCACATCGGACTGCAACGCCAGCGTAACCACATCAGCACGAATGCCGTTGATGACAGAGGTTGCCTGCTTACCGGAACCGCCATGAGACTGACGGATCACGACGTTATCGCCGGTTTCCTGCTTATAGTGCGCACTGAACGCTTTATTGTATTGCTCATACAACTCACGTGTCGGATCGTAGGAAACGTTTAATAACTGAATGTCTTTCGCCAGTACGCTGGTTGAGGCCAGCAACAGGGTGATTCCGATACTCCACTTGTTCATTACGCACTCTCCCAATGTCGTTATGGGCTAAGCGTGACATAAACCATTACAGAGCTAAAAGAATTAAAAATAAGCTGTTATAACCGTGCGGAATATAGAGGCAGGCAGAGCGGGCGTGCCAGATAGCACGCCCGGAATCGGGATCAATAAAGCTGTTTAGCGGTATCGAGCCAGTCGCGTTTGAACGGACGCTTCATATTTTCAATCGCATCGATGATGTCGTGATGCACCATCTTCTCATTCTGGATGCCGACGCAACGGCCGCCGTAACCCTGCATCAGCAGCTCAATTGAGTAGGCGCCCATGCGTGACGCCAGGATGCGGTCATAGGCACAAGGCGCGCCACCACGCTGAATGTGGCCCAGCACGGTTGAGCGGGTTTCGCGTTTGGTTTCGGTTTCAATAAAACGCGCCAGATCGTCGATATCACAGATATGTTCAGTAATCGCCACGATGGCGTGCTTTTTGCCTTTGGCGATGCCGGCTTTAATTTCCGCCACCAGCTCTTCGCGGGTGTAAGGAATTTCCGGCAGCACGATAAATTCGCAACCGCCCGCAATCGCCGCCGCCAGCGTCAGGTCACCGCAATAGCGACCCATCACTTCAACAATCGAAATACGCTGATGCGATGACGAAGTGTCACGCAGGCGGTCAATCGCCTCAACCACCGTTTCCAGCGCAGTGAAATAGCCGATGGTGTAATCGGTACCGGCGACGTCGTTATCAATGGTGCCAGGTAAACCGATGCACGGGAAGCCCATCTCGGTCAGGCGTTTGGCGCCCATGTAAGAACCATCACCGCCAATCACCACCAGCGCATCGATGCCGCGCTTTTTCATGTTTTCAATCGCGACCTGGCGAACGTCTTCATTACGAAATTCAGGGAAGCGTGCAGAACCCAGGAAAGTTCCGCCGCGATTGATCATGTCGGAGACGCTATAGCGATCGAGGTTGATCATGCGATCTTCATACAAACCCAGGTAACCGTCATAGATCCCAAAAACTTCCAGTCCTTCACTCAGCGCGGAACGTACCACTCCGCGAATAGCTGCGTTCATGCCTGGGGCGTCACCGCCGCTGGTCAATACACCAATTTTTTTGATCATGACAACCTCTGGATTGTTCAAAACTAAGGGTTAATCCTGCCTGTCGATCGCTGCTGAACACCATTCCTGCGATTAGCGCGACACGTGATGGCAGATAGTATATCAAAGGCTTGCTGCTGAATTGATTCAGGTCAGACAACTTTTCACTATTTTTTGCAGCAATGTTAGCGTTACGTCATGCCTTTCGTATCAGTTTGATTCATTTAGGTTAAAAACCTAAAGAATCTTCTCTCTCGAACGGTACCACAGAACAGGGATCCTGATGGATAATTACGTCCGAACCGGGAAATTCTTTGCGTAGCGCTTTCTCAACCTGGTCGGCGATGCGATGCGCCTGTACCAGCGGCAGCTGATCCTCCAGCTCAAGATGCAGCTGGATAAATTTGGTGGGTCCGGACTGGCGGGTGCGCAAATCGTGTACGCCCTGCACCTGCGGCCACTGCGTCGCGAGCGTCAGAATCTGCTGCTGTTCCGCTTCCGGTAGTGCGCGATCCAGCAGCGCCTGCACCGCCTCATACCCCATACGCAGCGCGCTATACAGAATGAAGACTCCGATGCCTAGCGCAAACAGCGCATCTGCGCGGGCAAAACCATACCCGCTCAGTACCAGCGCCACCAGGATAGCACCGTTCATGATGACATCGGACTGATAGTGCAGCATATCTGCCCGTATCGCCTGGCTGCGGGTTTTGCGCACCACCCAGCGTTGAAATGCGACCAGTATCAGGGTCGAAGCCAGCGCCACCACGGTAACCACAATCCCCACGCCCGGCGCGCGCAAGACGTTGGGCGAAGCAAGATGTTGCAGGCCGGTGAGAAACAGAAACAGCGCTGAGCCGGAGATAAACATGCTTTGCGCCAGCGCCGCCAGCGACTCCGCTTTGCCGTGACCAAAAGTGTGGTCCTCATCCGCCGGCTGAAGCGCATATCGCACCACCAGCAGATTGGTCAGCGAAGCGGCGATATCAACCAGTGAGTCGACCAGTGCAGCCAGTAAACTCACTGAACCGGTATACCACCAGGCGAAAATCTTCACGATTAACAGGACAGACGCAAGAATAGTGGCAGCCAGAGCAGCACGTTTTACCAGTCGGCCATAAGAGGGTTGCATGCCAGGTTCCGTATGCAGCATCAGGAGTGATGCGCACCCAAATCAAAGAATGGCTAAAGTTTAACACTGCTGTCAGAAGACCGCTTAATTGTGATCAAAGAGAGGAATGGCGGTCGGGGAGAACACGAAGATAAAAACAAGCCCCGGCCTCAGCAGGAGGACGGGGCAAAGTGCTTAACACATCAGGACCAGCTCAACATCCACGCCTGGCCACGTCACCGAAAAAACCGGCAATTACTTTTTGCCGCCTTTTTTCCCAGCTTCTGATGCTTTTTCACGATCGTTTTTGAAATTTCCGCCGCCGCTGTTCTGACCGCCTTTCTTACCAGCTTCAGACGCTTTTTGCGGATTTTCTGCGAAATTACCTGAACCACCACGATGCTCTGCCATAACTTACTCCATTGATTGATTCATTCAGGACGACATAATGTGGTTGTTGCTCCCTGAGACTTCGCGAAGACACTTAACATCCCTGTTGTGACAGAACTAAGTGTAGGAGTTGGTCCTGATCCGACAAGCGCAACGCGGGAAACGTATCCTGTTGAAAAGCGGAATGAATCGGGCAGGATGATTCGATATGCATTTATTTTTCAATCACTTATGATGTCTGACGTTACGATTCCCCCTGTCGCTGCGCTTAACCGCAGTCGCCACGCTTAAAAGCGCAGAAACGGTGATGGTGGGAGATAAAGGAATAATAAGCGTTAACGAAATGAGGGTTTTATTGCGGAGTGATGATTACTGTCAAAACAAAAAAACCAAAAAAAAGATAAAAAAAACCCCCGCATCATGCGGGGGAAGACAGGGATGGTGTCTATGGCAAGGAAAACAGGGATACTATGTTACTGGTTACTGCTGGTACTACTCACTGCTTGCAGCGATGATGCTGACTGCAAATTCGATAAGTGTCGCAACTCATTGAGTCGCTGCTGGTAATTCTTCTGCAACGTCGCCTGCTGGGCTGGCGTGAGCAGATGAAACATTTGATTCTGTATACGTGCCATCTCGACCTGTTGTTCAACCTGAACTCTGGCGATGCTTTCCGCCTTCTCGCGGATGGCCGTTTCGTTAAAGGTGTCTGCAGTCACTAACTCATGCAGAGCGGCGATATCATCAAGACGGACCGCCGGACGTTCGTGTCGGGCCTGTTGCATCAGGTCACGCATCTGTTGACGCTGCTGTTCGGTCAACTCGATGCCCTCGAACATGTGGCTTTGCGGATTTTGCGTCATACTGCCTGTCGGCAATCCGCCGTGATGCATCTCGTCAATCGTCGTCGTATCTTTTGCACCTGCGCTGGCGAGACTGAGAGCCATCGCTGAGGCAAGGACGACGGCGGTTAATGTGCGCATCGTTTACTCCAGTTCGTTCCGTTTTGCGATTCAACGAGAGCCAGTGTACGGCGATAGCTGCAAACATCCGTCAGGGGGTGTAAAACTACGTAAAGCGATGGATGGGTGCGCCTGGAACACGCTATTTTGCCTGCGGAGGGCTACAAAAATGAATAAAATCCTGTTGGTAGATGATGACCGCGAATTAACTTCGCTTTTAAAAGAACTGTTAGAAATGGAAGGGTTTGAAGTGGTGGTAGCCAGCGACGGTGAACAAGCGCTGAACCTGCTCGATAACTCAATTGACCTGCTTTTACTGGATGTCATGATGCCGAAGAAAAACGGTATCGACACCCTGAAAGAGCTGCGACAGCAACATCAGACACCGGTCATCATGCTGACTGCACGCGGCAGCGAGCTGGATCGCGTGCTGGGCCTCGAACTCGGTGCCGATGACTATCTGCCTAAGCCGTTTAACGATCGCGAACTGGTAGCCCGTATCCGTGCCATTCTGCGCCGCTCTAACTGGAGTGAGCAGCAGCAACAGCATGACAACAGTTCACCCACGCTGGAGGTCGATTGCCTGCGCCTTAATCCGGGTCGCCAGGAAGCCAGCTTCGATGATGTGACGCTGGATCTCACCGGCACCGAATTTACTCTGCTCTATCTGCTGGCGCAGCATCTGGGTCAGGTGGTGTCGCGTGAACATCTGAGTCAGGAAGTGCTCGGTAAACGCCTGACGCCATTTGACCGGGCAATTGATATGCACATCTCTAACCTGCGCCGTAAACTGCCTGAACGTCGTGATGGTCATCCGTGGTTCAAAACCTTACGTGGACGGGGTTACCTGATGGTCTCGGCATCATGATTGGCAGTCTGACCACCCGCATTTTTGCCATCTTCTGGTTAACCCTGGCGCTGGTGCTGATGCTGGTGTTGATGGTGCCCAAACTCGATTCACGACAGATGACCTCGCTGCTGGAAAGTGAACAGCGGCAGGGTACGATGATCGAGCAGCACGTTGAAGCAGAGCTGTCACAGGATCCCCCTAACGATCTGATGTGGTGGCGCCGCTTATTTCGTGCCGTCGAAAAGTGGGCACCGCCGGGTCAGCGGCTGTTGTTAGTCACCAGTGAAGGCCGGGTGATCGGCGCACAACATAATGAAATGCAGGTTATCCGCAACTTTATCGGCCAGTCCGATAATGCGGATCATCCGCAGAAGAAGAAATATGGTCGGGTTGAACTGGTCGGGCCGTTTGCCGTCCGGGATGGCGAAGATAATTATCAGCTCTATATGATCCGTCCCGCCAACAGTTCCCAGCTCGATTTCGTCAACCTGCTGTTTGACCGTCCCTTATTACTGCTTATCGTGACGATGCTGATCAGCTCACCGCTGCTGCTGTGGCTGGCGTGGAGCCTGGCGCGTCCGGCACGCAAGCTGAAGTACGCCGCCGATGAAGTGGCCAGCGGTAACCTGCGGCAGCATCCGGAACTGGAATCGGGCCCGCAGGAGTTTCTGGCAGCCGGTTCCAGCTTTAACCAGATGGTAAGTGCGCTGGAGCGGATGATGACCGGTCAGCAACGCCTGCTGTCAGACATCAGCCATGAGCTGCGAACCCCGCTTACCCGCCTGCAGCTGGCGACAGCGCTGCTGCGTCGTCGTCAGGGTGAAGGCAAAGAGCTGGAGCGCATCGAGATGGAAGCCCAGCGCCTGGATGGCATGATCAACGATCTGCTGGTGCTGTCTCGCACCCAGCATAAGAATGCGCTGGTCAGTGAGGCGATGAAGGCGAATCAACTGTGGAACGGGGTACTGGAAGATGCCCGCTTCGAAGCCGAGCAGATGGGCAAGAAGATGGACATCCCTTATCCACCCGGTCCGTGGCCGCTGTATGGCAACCCGCACGCACTGGAGAGCGCGCTGGAGAATATCGTGCGCAACGCGCTGCGCTATTCGCACAGCCACATCAGCGTCAGCTTCTCCGTCGATATCTCCGGCATTACGGTGCATGTCGATGACGATGGTCCTGGCGTCAGCCCGGAAGATCGCGAGCAGATTTTCCGGCCGTTCTACCGTACCGATGAAGCGCGCGATCGTGAGTCTGGCGGCACCGGCCTGGGGCTGGCGATTGTCGAAACCGCCGTGCAACAACACCGCGGCTGGGTCAAAGCCGACGACAGCCCGCTTGGCGGTCTGCGGCTGACGATCTGGCTACCGCTCTACTCCTCCGGGCGACAATAATTTGCTATGCTTCGGCCCTCGTTATCGGGGGCCTTATGCTTAACATTGTGTTGTTTGAACCTGAAATCCCGCCGAATACCGGCAATATCATTCGTCTGTGTGCCAATACCGGCTTTCAGCTACACCTGATTGAGCCGCTCGGGTTTGCCTGGGATGATAAGCGCTTACGTCGCGCGGGTCTGGATTACCACGAATTTACCGCGATCAAATTTCATGCTGACTATCAGGCATTTCTGACAGCAGAGTCGCCTGCACGTCTGTTTGCGCTGACCACCAAAGGCACACCTGCGCACAGCGCAGTGCAGTATCAGGCCGGGGATTATTTACTGTTTGGTCCGGAAAGCCGCGGGCTGCCGGCTGAGATTTTGCAGGCCTTGCCGGCGCAGCAGAAGATTCGTATACCGATGCAGGCCGAAAGCCGCAGCATGAACCTGTCGAATGCGGTCTCGGTGGTGGTGTATGAGGCGTGGCGCCAGCTGGATTACGCTGGCGCACTGCTTAAAGATTAGATGCCATCGCCAAACTGAAAGCCCGCCAGGCTGCCATTAAAGTGCTGATCCATGTCCATGGATGGCTTATCACTGCCTGGCTTGCCAACGATACGCGCAGGCACGCCGGCGGCAGTGGTGTGCGGTGGCACAGGCTGCAATACCACCGAACCGGCGCCGATTTTCGCGCCGCGTCCGACTTCAATGTTGCCGAGAATTTTAGCGCCGGCACCAATCATCACCCCTTCGCGGATTTTTGGGTGGCGATCGCCGCTGGTTTTGCCGGTCCCGCCGAGCGTTACCGACTGCAGGATCGAGACATCATTCTCTACCACGGCCGTTTCACCAATGACGATACCGGTCGCATGGTCGAGCATAATGCCGTGACCGATGTTCGCCGCGGGATGAATATCGACCGCAAACGAGACAGAAATTTCATTCTGCAGATAGACCGCCAGCGCCCGACGTCCCTCGTTCCACAACCAGTGACCGATACGGTACGCCTGCAGGGCATGGAAGCCTTTGAGATAGAGCAGCGGCGTTGAATATTTATCTACCGCCGGATCGCGCTGACGTACCGCCTGAATATCACAGGCCGCGGAGAGGATCATTGAAGGGTCCTGACGATAGGCCTCTTCAATAATTTCCCGGATGGCGATAGCCGGCATAATCGGGTTAGCCAGCTTGTTAGCCAGCATATAACTCAACGCACTACCGAGATTCTCATGCTTAAGCAATGTCGCGTGGTAAAAGCTGGCCAGCATCGGCTCACAATCAGCCAGGGCTCGCGCTTCAGCTTTAATATTATTCCAGACCAGTTCTAACTCATCAGACGACATTGCTGTTTTCTCCCGATAAAAAAAGCGCCTGAATGGGCGCTACAGGTGATGACGCTACGCTTCCTGCTTTAGCTATTGCTGTTTTCGTCCTTCCTTGTCCGCCCCAGCAGGCTTAATGCTGCATCCCGCGCCGGTTTTTCGCAATACAGCACCTGATAAATCTGCTCGGTAATGGGCATTTCCACGCCAACCCGCGCAGCTAATGCTTTGACTTCTTTAGTGTTTCGATAGCCTTCTACAACTTGTCCGATAATGCGTTGTGCGCTATCTACATCCTCGCCTTGTCCCAGCATCATGCCAAAACGACGGTTACGTGACTGATTATCGGTACAGGTCAGCACCAGATCGCCCAGACCCGCCATGCCCATAAAGGTGGTGGGATCGGCACCCAGCGCAGCGCCTAAGCGACTCATCTCCGCCAGTCCGCGGGTGATTAATGCGGTACGCGCATTGGCGCCAAATCCGATGCCATCCGAAATACCGGCCCCGATGGCAATGACGTTTTTCACTGCTCCACCCAGCTGTACGCCGATAAAGTCAGGGTTATTGTAGACGCGGAAACTTTTGCCACAGTGCAGCTTCTGCTGCAGATCGTCAGCAAACTGCGCATCGGTAGCCGCCAGTGCAATCGCGGTAGGCAAACCTGCCGCCAGCTCTTTCGCGAAGGTCGGGCCGGAGATCACCGCCAGCGGAATCGACTCGCCAACGATCTCTCGTGCCACATCCTGCAGCAGGCGTCCGGTCTCTTTTTCCAGCCCCTTGGTGGCCCAGACAATGCGCGAGTCCGCACGTAATTCCGGCTTAATCTGTTGCAGCACATCCCCAAAGACGTGACTCGGCACCACAATCAACAGATCGCGGCTGGCCGCAATGGCTTTTGCCAGGTCAGGTTCAAGGGAGAGATTGTCGGGGAACGGCACGTCGGGCAGGAAAGCGGTGTTACAACGGTCAGACTGAAGTTGCGCCAGATGGGCCGGGTTATGTCCCCACAGCAGCACCGGATGGCCGTTGCGGGCCAGGGTAATCGCCAAAGCGGTGCCGTACGAGCCGGCACCGATGACGCTAATCGAAGCGTGAGTAGTCATCAGGCATCCTGATGTGGTTCAGCGCCTTCTTCACCTTGCTGCTGCTGCAGGTAGTTCATGAACAGCGCATCAAAGTTAACCGGCGCCAGGTTCAGCTGCGGGAAAGTACCACGAGAAACCAGGCTGGTAATGCATTCGCGTGCATACGGGAACAGAATGTTCGGGCAGTAAGCGCCCAGGCAATGTGCCATCTGCGTGCCTTCGATACCGCTGATGGTGAAAATACCGGCCTGCTGAACTTCACACAGGAAAGCCGTCTCTTCACCCACGGTCGCGGTTACAGTCACACGCAGCACGACTTCATAGACTTCGTCAGCCAGTTGAGAAGATGCAGTATCCAGATCCAGTTTTACGTCCGGCTCCCACTCTTTCTGGAAAACCTGCGGCGCGTTAGGCGCTTCAAACGAGATATCTTTGGTGTAGACGCGCTGAATCTGGAATTGCATTTCGTTAGTGTTGTGTTCTGACATGTGACCAGGTCCTATAAGTGAGAATATCCGGCGTAAACTTACGCCTGCAGTAAGGGATCTAAACCTTCGCGATTATCGAGTGCGAATAAGTCGTCGCAGCCGCCAATGTGCTGCGCATCAATGAAAATCTGAGGCACGGTCGTGCGGCCGCTGCGCTTGATCATCTCTTCACGTTTCGCCATGTCCCCATCGATGGGGATCTCCTGGAACGAAACGCCTTTTTGCGTCAACAGCGCCTTTGCCCGGTGGCAGTAAGGACAGGTTGCTTTGGTGTACATCTCAACATTTGCCATGATTAGCACCTCAGTAAGATTATTTACCGCGAATTAACGGCAGATTTTCACCGCTCCAGCCGCTGATGCCGTCTTTCAGCACCGAAACCTGAGTGAAGCCAGCTGCACTCAGATGGGCAGCAGGATCGGCTGCGCTTTGTCCGGTTGCACACACCACAATAATGGGCTGCGCTTTATGTTTTTCCAGTTCGCCTAAGTTGCCTTTTTTAATCTCTGCGGCTGCCACATTCAGCGCACCAGAGATATGCCCTCTGCGAAAATCGTCGCGCGAACGCACGTCTACAACTACCGCGTCCTCTTTGTTAATCAGGCGGGTTGCTTCACCGCGGCTGATGGTTTTTACCTTAGAGAACATTCCTTTAACGGTAGTCACAATCACCAGAACGAGTAAAGCGACCCACGCCAGACTGAGGATGGGGTGATTGCTTGCAAACTGCATAATTTCTTGCATGAGGGGTAACGACTCCAGACCGGGCTAATAAGCTAAAACAAGGGTTCTGAGTATACCTGCGCCACCTCTCATGTACAGATGCTAAGCGGCGAGAGTGGCAATTTGAGTGTCATTTTCCAAAAAAATCTGGCGAAAGCGCAAAAATGGCGTAACGCTTAGGCGATGTCCTGAGGAAACCGGACATAACTGGAAAAGCAAATGCCGGTGCGGTTTGCTGGTAAGCGGCGGTTCATCGTGGAATAATCATTGGCCTATGAAGGGAAAAACAACCGTTTCGCACACAAGGACCCGTCGCAACGGCCATAACCTGCCGTTGTCCACACATCTGTCCAGCCTCTCCCTTAGCCTGCTTTGTGCGGGCGCACTGTTATTGCCAGCCGCTGCGCAGAGTGCAGATGACAGCAAATCTCAGCTGCAGTCTATTCAGCAAAACATCGCCGAAAAAGAAAAAAGCGTCAAAGCGCAAAAGCTGCAACGCAGCAAGCTGCTGGATCAGTTGCAGAGCCAGGAAAAAATTATCGCTCAGGCCAGTCGTCAGCTGCGTGAAACCCGCAATAGCCTGACGGCCCTGAATAATGAAATTACCCAGCTCGCCGCCTCGATTGCCCGGCTTGAAAAACAGCAGACACAGCAGGAAAAGCTGCTTTCGCAGCAGCTCGATGCTGCGTTTCGCCAGGGTCAGCATAATGGCCTGCAACTGCTGCTGGGTGGCGAAGAGAGCCAGCGCAGCGAGCGCATTCTGGCCTATTTTGGTTACCTGAATGCCGCGCGCCAGCAAAGCATTGAGGCACTACAGCAGACACGTCAGAATTTGAATCAGCAGCGCGCCTCGCTGGAACAGAAACAGCAGCAGCAGAAGAGCCTGCTGGCCCAGCAGCAAAGCCAGCAGCAGAAACTGCAACAGGCGAGCGCAGCACGTAAGAAAACCCTGACCTCTCTGGAAAGCGCACTGGAAAAAGATCAGGCCGATCTGGTGGAGATGCGCCAGAACGAAACCCGCCTGCAGGACAAAATCGCCCGGGCAGAACGCGAGGCGCGTGAACGTGCCGCCCGCGAAGCGCGTGAGGCGGAAAAAGTCCGTCAGCGTCAGGCGCAGGCGAAAGCCAAAGGCTCGCGTTATCAGCCGACCCAAAGTGAACGTGAACTGGTAGCCCGGACAGGCGGCTTAGGTCGCGCCGGCGGTCAGGCCTTGTGGCCGGTACGCGGGCGTATCGAACATCGCTTTGGTGAACAGTTACAGGGTGAACTGCGCTGGAAAGGGCTGGTGATTGATGCGCAGGAAGGCACCGAGGTGAAAGCCATTGCCGACGGTCGCGTGCTGATGGCCGACTGGCTGCAGGGCTATGGCCTGGTGGTGGTACTGGAGCACGGTAAAGGCGATATGAGCCTGTATGGCTATAACCAGAGTGCGCTGGTCACGGTAGGGGCGCAGGTGAAAGCCGGTCAGCCGATCGCGCTGGTCGGTACCAGCGGTGGCCGTGGCACCCCATCGCTCTATTTTGAAATCCGACGTCAGGGCCAGGCCGTCAACCCACTGCCGTGGTTAGGAAAATAAGTTTTGCTGCAACTTCGAAAAATCTCCGTACTGCTGAGCGGCCTGCTGCTCAGCTATGCTGCCCACGCGGGCAAACTCGCCATTGTGATTGATGATGTCGGCTATCGTCCTGCCGAAGAAAATAAGGTTCTGCAGATGCCGCAGGCGATTTCAGTTGCCGTGCTGCCCAATGCGCCGCACGCGCATGAGATGGCCAGCAAAGCGCATCAGATGGGGCACGAAGTGCTGATTCATCTGCCGATGGCACCGCTCAGCAAGCAACCGCTGGAGAAAGATACCTTAACGCCGGAGATGAGCAGCGAAGAGGTGGCGCGCATCATGCGCAATGCGGTCAACAACGTGCCTTATGCGGTGGGCCTCAATAACCACATGGGCAGCAGAATGACCTCCAGCCTGCCTGGGATGCAGAAAGTGATGCAGGCGCTTAATCACTACAATCTCTACTTCCTCGATAGCATGACGATTGCCAACAGTCAGGCTGTGCCAGCCGCGCAGGGAACACAGGTCAAAGTGCTGAAACGCAGAGTTTTTCTGGATGACAGCCAGGATATCAACGCCATTCGCCAGCAGTTCAGCCGCGCGGTGAAACTGGCGCAGCGTGATGGCTACGCCATCGCGATTGGTCATCCGCATCCCAATACGGTACGCGTGCTGCAACAGATGTTACCGACGCTGCCAGCGGAGATTACGTTAGTCAGGCCCAGCCAGTTGCTGAACGAGCCGTTGCATCGCGGGTCTCGTACGCCAGTTACGCCGCAAAAGCCGGCCACACCGCGCTTCCAGCCGCCAGGACTCTGTAAGCCAACGCAGCCGCTGACGCCGGTTCCGGCGACCCGGGCACTGAACGTAGTGAGCGAAAGCGTGGCCCAAAGCCCGCTGTTTACGCGGATAAAAAGTCTGTTCTGAATTTGCGATGAATGCTAAGTCTGCAGCTTAGCGTTCAATTCTATGCAGAAATTACTATAATCCCGGGTCGGGCCATGAGCTGCTGTGTGGAATATTGAGACGGATGACGATTAATAAACAAAAAATTCTGCTGCTGGATAACGGCAGAGAATGGGGTGGCGGTACCAACAGCATGCTTGAGCTGCTGAAGCGTATTGATCGTCAGAAATTCGATATCACCTGCTGCTTCTACCACAACTACAGTCGTGGCAACGACGAAACCATTGAGTCCGCGTTGCTGGCTCTGGATATCCCGGTCTTTTTCATTCCACAGATCAAACAACCGCGCTGGGCCAAAGTCGTCAAAGAAGTGATGCGTGCCCTGCTGTTTTTTAATAAAAAACTCAAGAAGCGCGCTATCGACCTGGTTGATGAGCGCTGGCGCGTCATCCCCAACGCCAGCAAAATCAATTCGCTGCTACAGCTGGGTAATTACGACATTCTCTACATGAACAACCAGCCCAGCACCAACGTTGAAGGCTATCTGGCGGCACGGGGTCTGAATGTTGCCGTGGTGCAGCACTGCCGTATCGATCCGCTGCTGGAGCCGCGCCTGGTCAGCATGGTAAATCAGGATTGTCAGGCGGTGATTGCGGTCTCGGAGGGCGTGAACGCTACGTTACGCAAGCACGGCGTCAATGCGGCTCGCTGTTTTACCGTCAGCAACGCCATCGATATTCATCAGCCGCTGCCCGACCGCCTTGACGTGCGTCAGCGCTTTAAACTGTCTCCCAACACCTTTGTGTTTGGCTCGATTGGATCGCTGATATTACGTAAATCTAATCATCATATTCTACAGGCGCTGGGACGTTTCAAACGCGCCCATCCGGACGCTGACTGGAAAATGATCCTTGTTGGCGCCGGTCCCGAACTCCAGCATCTGCTGCAGCTGGCGACGGCGGAAAATATTCAGCATCATGTGGTGTTTACCGGGTTTCAGAATAACGCGCTGGATTATCTCACCGCCTTCGATACTTTTATCCTGGCGTCGCGCAGCGAAGGCCTGCCCCGCGTGGTGCTGGAAGCGATGCTGGTGAACACCGCCGTGATCGGCTCACGCGTGGTCGGCACTGCCGAATTGATCAGTCATGATGAAACCGGGTTGCTGTTTGATTACGGCAATGTGGTGCAACTGACCCAGCATCTCACTGCCCTGTGGCAGGATGCGGATTTACGTCAGCGACTGATCAATGCGGCAGGCAAGCGCGTGCGTGAACAATACGCTATTGAAACCTATGTCAGCGGCGTCGAGACTATTCTCCAGAGCGTCGTCAGAGAAAAACCCCATGTTTAATTTTTTAAATCCTCGCTATCGCCATATCCGGGCGCGCCATAATCTGCCCTACGATCAGGCGGGCGTTCAGGGCGATGTCACGGTCACCTCAGTGGTGATCCCCTGCACCGGCGCGGATTACATCGAAGAAGCAAAACTTAGCGCCACGTTTGCTGCGCGCTTTGCGACCCAGCTGGAAGAGATTGTGATCGTCAGCGATCAGCCCGCCTCCGCCTTTGGCGAGCTGCCAGCGAAAACCCGGATTGCCACGCTGGATGTCCCGCATCGCGAAGAAAGCTATCGCTATAAGCAGATCTATCGCAGCCGGTTAATCAAAATGCAGGCGCCGCTGCAGGCCAGAGGCGACGGTATTCTGATGATCGATTCTGACCTCAACCTGCTGAAAATGCCTGACATCCGCATGAAGCCAGGCCATCTCTACTCCAGCTTCCGCCAGGGGAAAATGATTGCCAAACTGGAAGGTGCGCCTGAAGAAGCGATTCCGGCCTACTACCTGCCCAGCATCCGTCCTTACCTGGTTGACCACGTCAATGGCGCTTATCTGGCGGCAACCCGCGCGGTATGGCAACGGGTTTCACCGCTGTGGCTGACCCTGTTTAATGACACCTGGAACTTAATGAATGACAGCCAGCCGCCCACTGACCAGCTGCCGCTGGCGGTGTTGCTGGATATGCTGGATCTCAACACCGTGAATCTGGGTGAATGGGCCAACTGGCCGGTTTCGAAGAAGATGGGCGGTCAGTCAGCCGTGATCCCGCCGGAAGTGGTCGGCGCGCACGGTGGTTTTCCGCTGTCGGAATGGCAGAAATATCTTGACGATCCCCGCCAGCCGCTGACCTTCAAAGGTCAGGATTACACCCGTAAGGTGCGCTACCTGACCGATGAAGAGAAAAAGCAGGCATAGCAACGCGGCCGCTCCACGGCGGCCGTTTTGTTAATCCCAGTTCAGGATCACTTTTCCTGAACGGCCGGAACGCATCTCATCAAAGCCCTGCTGAAAATCATCAATCGCATAGCGATGGGTGATAATCGGCGTTAAATCGAGGCCGGACTGAATCAGCGCCGCCATTTTATACCAGGTCTCAAACATCTCACGGCCGTAGATCCCCTTAATAAACAGCCCTTTAAAAATCACCAGATTCCAGTCGATGGCCATTTCGCCCGGCGGGATACCCAGCAGCGCAATGCGTCCGCCGTGGTTCATCACCTCCAGCAGCGTACGGAAAGCAGGCGGTGCGCCTGACATCTCCAGCCCGACATCAAATCCTTCGGTCATCCCCAGCGACTGCATCACCTCACGCAGATCTTCTTTTGCCACGTTGACCGCCCGGGTGACGCCCATTTTTTGCGCCAGCGACAGCCGGTATTCATTGATGTCGGTAATCACCACATTGCGCGCGCCAACGTGACGACAGACTGCCGCCGCCATAATGCCGATCGGGCCGGCACCGGAGATCAGCACATCTTCACCCACCAGATCAAACGACAGCGCGGTATGCACCGCATTGCCGAACGGATCAAAAATCGCCGCCAGCTCATCGGAAATGTTGCCAGGGATTTTGAACGCGTTGAAGGCCGGGATGACCAGATATTCAGCAAAACAGCCCTGACGGTTGACGCCTACGCCAACGGTATTGCGGCACAGATGAGTCCGTCCGGCGCGGCAGTTGCGGCAGTGACCACAGGTGATGTGGCCTTCGCCTGACACCCGATCGCCCACCGTAAAGCCTTTAACTTCCTGCCCGATCGCGACCACTTCACCAACATACTCATGGCCCACAATCATCGGCACCGGAATGGTTTTACGCGACCAGTCATCCCAGTTGTAGATATGCACGTCGGTGCCGCAGATAGCCGTTTTGCGGATCTTTATCAGCAGGTCGTTATGGCCCGGCTCAGGAACTGGCGCGTCGGTCACCATCCAGATGCCCGCTTCTGGTTTGAGTTTGGCGAGTGCTTTCATGGTCGATTCCTCAGGCGATGACGCCCAGTTGTTTGCCGATTCGGGTAAACGCCGCCACTGCGCGTTCCAGCTGCTGCTGGCTGTGCGCCGCAGAAATCTGGGTGCGGATGCGCGCCTGACCTTTGGGTACCACCGGATAGAAGAAGCCGGTGACGTAGATGCCTTCCTGTTGCAGCAGACGGGCAAACTCCTGCGCCACGCTGGCTTCACCCAGCATTACCGGGATAATGGCGTGGTCGGCACCGGCCAGCGTAAAGCCGGCTGCGGTCATCTGCTCACGGAAGAAGCGGGCGTTGTCCCACAGACGCTGACGCAGCCCGTCGCCTTCACTCAACAGATCAAGTACCCGCAGTGACGCAGCAACGATTGCCGGTGCCAGCGAGTTGGAAAACAGATAAGGACGCGACCGCTGACGCAGCCACTCCACCACTTCCGCTTTCGCCGCGGTGTAGCCACCGGACGCGCCGCCCAGCGCTTTGCCCAGCGTGCCGGTGATGATGTCAACACGGCCCATCACCTCGCAATATTCGTGCGTTCCGCGGCCGGCATTGCCGACAAAGCCCACCGCATGTGAATCATCCACCATTACCAGCGCAGAAAATTCATCGGCCAGATCGCAGATTGCCCGCAGGTTAGCAATCACGCCATCCATTGAGAACACGCCATCGGTCGCGATCAGGATATGACGGGCACCGTTAGCACGCGCCTCCTGCAGACGTGCACGCAGCTGCGTCATATCGTTATTGGCGTAGCGATAGCGCTGCGCTTTGCAGAGCCGGACGCCGTCAATGATCGAGGCGTGGTTCAGGGCATCAGAAATAATGGCATCCTGAGCATCCAGCAGGGTTTCAAATAAGCCGCCATTGGCATCGAAGCAGGAGGAGTAGAGGATGGCATCTTCCATCCCGAGAAATTCTGCCAGCCGTTTTTCCAGCAGCTTGTGGCTGTCCTGAGTACCGCAGATGAAGCGCACTGACGCCATGCCAAATCCGTGCGAGTCCATGCCCTCTTTCGCCGCCTGAATCAGTGCGGGATGGTTGGCTAACCCCAGATAGTTGTTGGCGCAGAAGTTAATCACCGCCGGGTCGCTGCCGACCGCGATTTCCGTCTGCTGGGCAGAGGTGATAATCCGCTCCTGTTTAAACAGGCCTTCCTGACGTGCAGTATCGAGTTGCTGACGAAGTTGTTGATAAAATTGCGCGGGCATTATTGCTCTCCTCAGATGGCAAAAATTTGGCACATCTTACTGAACAGACCGCCTCTCCACGATAAATCGCCCAACAGAATGTCATTTTTGCAGCATAGTTCACGCCCTGGCGAATACCGCACAAATCGTTACAGAGTCATCTGGCTGTCTGCACCCTGATGAAATGTTATGATGTGAAGTATTCGTGTGTGAAACCTCCTGTTTCACCCCACAACGTTGAAGGTAACAACATGATTATCGTAACTGGCGGCGCAGGAATGATTGGCAGCAACATCGTCAAAGCGCTGAACGATCGCGGTCACACCGACATTCTGGTGGTGGATAATCTGAAGGATGGCACCAAGTTTGCCAATTTAGTCGACCTCGATATCGTCGATTATATGGATAAAGAAGAGTTCCTCATCAGCGTGATGGCGGGCGACGACCTCGGTCCTATCGAAGCGGTATTTCATCAGGGCGCCTGCTCTGCCACCACCGAGTGGGATGGCAAGTACATGATGGATAACAACTATCAGTACTCTAAAGAGCTGCTGCATTTCTGCCTGGAGCGCGAAATCCCGTTCCTCTATGCCTCTTCGGCAGCCACCTACGGCGGCCGCAACGAAAATTTCATCGAAGAACGTCAGTACGAGCAGCCGCTTAACGTCTACGGCTACTCGAAAATGCTGTTTGATCACTATGTCCGTCAGATGCTGCCGGAAGCGAACTCGCCGGTGTGCGGCTTCCGCTATTTCAACGTCTACGGACCGCGTGAAGGCCACAAAGGCAGCATGGCAAGCGTCGCTTTCCATCTCAATACGCAGATCAGCAACGATGAAAATCCGAAACTGTTTGAAGGCAGCGACGGTTTCAAACGTGATTTCATCCACGTGGATGATGTGGCGGCAGTTAACCTGTGGTGCTGGGAGAACAACATTTCCGGCATCTATAACTGCGGTACCGGCCGCGCTGAGTCCTTCCAGGAAGTGGCGGATGCGGTGCTGAAGTTCCATCAGAAAGGCCAGATTGAGTACATTCCGTTCCCGGAAAAACTCAAAGGACGGTACCAGGCCTATACTCAGGCCGATCTCACTAAGCTGCGTGCCGCCGGCTATGACAAACCGTTTAAAACGGTGGCGCAGGGCGTCGCTGAATATATGGTCTGGCTCAACCGTAACGCATAAAGGAAGCTGCTCCGGCGATGAAAATTCTGGTAATCGGCCCGTCGTGGGTCGGCGATATGATGATGTCGCAAAGTCTCTATCGCACGCTCAAGGCCGAGCATCCCGATGCGGTGATTGATGTGATGGCACCGGCCTGGTGCCGTCCTCTGCTGTCACGTATGCCGGAAGTGAATCAGGCGCTGGCGATGCCGCTTGGGCATGGTGCGCTGGAGATTGGCGAGCGTCGCCGGTTAGGCAAAACGCTGCGCGCCAGCCACTACGATCGCGCCTATGTTCTGCCAAACTCCTTCAAGTCGGCGCTGGTGCCGTTCTTCGCCGGGATCAAACGTCGCGTCGGCTGGCGCGGCGAAATGCGCTATGGCCTGCTCAATGACCTTCGGGTGCTGGATAAAGCCGCCTTTCCACTGATGGTTGAACGCTACGTGGCGCTGGGCTATGACACGCCTGTCACGTCAGCACAGCAGCTGCCGCAACCGCTGCTGTGGCCGAAGCTGCAGGTAGAGGAGCAGGAAAAGATTGAAACCGCCGCGCAGTTTCAGCTGTCGGCGACGCGTCCGATCATCGGTTTTTGTCCCGGTGCCGAATTTGGTCCGGCAAAACGCTGGCCGCACTATCACTACGCGGCGCTGGCGCAGCAGCTGATTGCTGAAGGCTTCCAGATCGTGCTGTTTGGTTCGGCCAAAGATCGGCCAACCGGTGAGGAGATTATCGCGGCACTGCCGGAAGAGGCCCGCGCCCATTGCCGGAATCTGGCCGGGGAAACCCAGCTGGAACAGGCGGTGATTCTGCTGGCTAATTGCCGGGCGGTAGTCAGTAACGACTCCGGCCTGATGCATATCGCCGCAGCACTGGATCGCCCGCTGGTGGCGCTCTACGGCCCCAGCAGCCCCGACTTTACTCCGCCATTAGCTCGTCAGGCGCGGGTGATCCGCCTGATTAGCGGCTATCACAAAGTGCGCAAAGGCGATGCCGAACAGGGCTATCATCAGAGCCTGATCGACATCCAGCCCGATCGCGTGCATCAGACGCTTACCGAATTGCTCAACGCGCCGCAGGAGGTGCCATGCACGTCCTGATCGTTAAAACCTCCTCAATGGGCGACGTGCTGCATTCGCTGCCGGCACTGACCGATGCGATGCACGCCATTCCCGGCATCCGCTTTGACTGGGTGGTGGAAGAGAATTTTGCCCAGATCCCCGGCTGGCATCCCGCCGTGGATAAGGTGCTGCCGGTCGCGATTCGCCGCTGGCGCAAACACTGGTTTGGCAGCCAGCAGCGCGAAGAGCGCGTGCTGTTTAAGCGCGCGTTACAGTCACGTGAGTACGATATCGTGATTGATGCGCAGGGGCTGATTAAAAGCGCGGCGCTGGTGACCCGGTTGTCAAAGGGCATCAAGCATGGCCAGGATAGCCGCAGTGCGCGTGAACCGTTTGCCAGCTGGTGGTATGACGTCCGCCATGAGGTCAGCAAGCAACAGCACGCCGTCGAGCGAACGCGCGAACTGTTTGCCAAAAGCCTGGGCTATGAAAAACCCTCTGCCCAGGGCGATTACGCGATTGCCGGGCATTTCCTGCATCATCTGCCGGCCGATGCGCAGCACTATCTGGTGTTTCTGCACGCCACGACGCGTGATAATAAGCACTGGCCGGAATCGCACTGGCGGCAGCTGATTGAATGGGTGCAGCCAAGCGGATTGCGGGTCAGGTTGCCGTGGGGCGCGGAGCATGAGCATCAGCGTGCGCAGCGTCTGGCAGAAGGGTTTGAGCATGTCGATGTGCTGCCGAAACTGACGCTGGAAGCGATTGCTCAGCAGCTGGCTGGCGCGCGTGCGGTGGTCTCCGTCGATACCGGACTCAGCCACCTGACCGCGGCGCTGGATCGTCCTAACCTGACGCTGTATGGTCCGACCGATCCGGGTTTAATTGGCGGTTACGGCCAGAACCAACAGGCGCTGAGCGCTCCGAATCATAATCTGGCGGAGCTCACTGCCGACGCAGTGGCAGAGAAACTGCAGGCCATTATCACGGAAAACAGGCCATGAACTATGTGTTGATCTACCTGCTGCTGGTACCGTTTCGCACCCTGATGCGGCTGTTTTACCGGCCGACCGGGCGCAATTTAATCATCCAGACGGCGAAGATTGGTGATTTCATCAATATCACGCCGATGCTGCGCGCGCTCGGTCAGTCTGACCTGCTGATCAGCAAAGCGGTCGAGCCGCTGGTGCGCCACGATGATACCGTCAGCCGCTATTTCCTGATTGAAGAGGCGAAACGCAGCTTCCTCGCCAAGCTAAAGCTGGCTTTCACCCTGATGAACCGCTACGACAACGTCTACCTGGTTCAGCCCAACAGCGTGAACCTGTTTTTTGCGGCGTTGTGCAATGCACCCAGCAGAGAGTTCCTGCGCACCTATGTGCGCAAGTCTTACCACGCGGTGTTCTATCGCCGCGCCAGCGGCATTGTGGATCACGCTAAGACCGATTTAACTCTCGATAGCTACCTGAAACTGATCAACCGCGAGTACCGTTATACCGATTTCCCTAAGCATGCCACCTCACCGCTGTGGCAGCCGCCATCGCCGCCCGCTGCACTGCTGGCACCGCGTGAGGGCATTAAAATCGGGATCAGCATTTCTGCCGGTAACCGGGCGAAAACCATTCCCGCCACTGTCTGGCAGCAGTTGATGGAGGCGCTGGACCACCTGCCCTGCACCTTTTATGTGTTCGGTCCACCCGCTGAGCAACCCTGGCTGGATGAATTACTGCGCTTAACCGGACCGAAAGAAAATATTCTGAGCCTGATTGGTGAGCTAAAACTCGAAGAGGTGCCGTGGGCTATCGCGCAGATGGATTTCTACATCTCCTCGGACTCTGGCAATGCCTATATTGCTGATGCGCAGCTGGTACCGGTAATCATGTTGTACGGCCCTTGTGAAGTCAGGGAACAGCGTCCGGTCAACAATGTGCTGTTTATCGGACCCGATAATATTGCTGCGTCGACATTCGTTTTTGCCACGCGTTTTCGCTTTGATCAGCCTGCTGAAAAATTATTTGGGCTGGATCACGATAAACTGACTAGAATACAAGCATTTATTACTCATAACCTGGAATAGTGAAGCGTAATGGCAATTACCTCTGTTGCTGATGCTGTTCAGCAAAGTAAGCTCCTGGTCAACACGCTCTCTGACACGGATGAATCACCCGTGCACGTTGCCTTTGGTATTAACCGCGCCTATGCGCGGGGCCTGGGCATTACGCTATTTTCACTACTCAGCCATCATCCCGATACCGCTTTCCACGCCCATATTTTTTCAGATTCGCTGATCGAGCAGGACGTTGAAAAGCTGCGCTCGCTGGCCACCGGTCACCGACTGGCGATCACGCTGCATATTTTTAACAGCGCCTGGGTCGATCAGTTGCCGGCAGTGGGACGCTATCCCAAAAGTATTCATTATCGTTTTCTGATCCCCGAAACCGTGGCGCGCTACAGCGACCGGGTCATCTACATCGACGCTGATACGCTGGTGGTGGGTGACTATTCGCCGTTATTCACTCTGGATATCACTGATTACACGCTGTGCGCCTGCAACGACACGCCGCGCGCGCGTCAGAATCAATGTCCAAGGCTCGGCCTGAAAGGAAATAACTACTTCAACTCGGGTTTCATGCTGATCAATATTCCACGCTGGATGGCCCATCAGACCACGGCACGCATTACCGGGATGCTGGTGACCCGCGGTGCGGAGTTTGGTTTTCCCGATCAGGATGCATTAAACCTGGTGCTGGAAGAGGAGGTGATGATCCTGCCGGCGCGTTACAACTATATTTATGACATCATTGCGAACAAAGTGTGGCACCGCTTCCAGGTACCAGACGATACCGTGATGATTCACTACACCGGCAAATGCAAACCCTGGCACGCCTGGGCCGGCAGCGATCTCTCCTTGCTCTATTACGACTATTACCAGCGCTCGCCGTGGGCGTCGCAATCACTTGATTTGCCGAAGCATTACAAAGAGATGAAGCGTTTCGCCCGGATTAAGTGGTATCAGAAACAGTATGCCGAAAGTTTCAGCTGGATGATGAACTATGTCAGGCACAAGTTTTTTAGTTAACGCTGCGCCAGGCGTTTTCTGATCCCGCGGTTTTCCGGCACTGGCTGTTCTTCGGTCCTGACCCGCCTGTCGCTTATGGAAAAAATAGACTCTGCGTGCGTTATTGTTAACAATTCCGGTGATTTACTTCAGCATGGGCGACAGACAGTTTTATAATCGTCAATCACCCAATTTAATTTTGCTGGCCTGGACCTGGTTTATGATGATGAGGCAAACCCCTTTCGCTTTTCACTCTGTGCGGGTGCAAACGCTGTCATGAGTGCCCTTCCCCTGTTGAGTATCATTACCCCGATGTATAACGCGGGCAGCATGTTTGATCAGTTTATGCAGTCGCTGCTGGCGCAAACGCTGACGTCGCTGGAGATCATCATTGTTGATGATGGCTCAACCGATGGATCCGGTGAGCGTGCCGACTGGTATGCTCAACATCACGCGCAGGTTCGCGTCATTCATCAGAAAAACGGGGGCGTATCGCGCGCCCGTAATGCCGGTCTGGCCGTGGCACAGGGGAAATATGTCACCTTTCCGGATGCTGATGACACAATGCAACCGGAAATGTATCAGACGCTGGTGACACTGGCGGAAACTGACGATCTGGATGCTGCCCAGTGCAATGCCGAATGGTATTTCAAACAGAGTCAGCGGGTGAAGCCGCTGATTCCGCTGGACCGTTTGCGCAGTACCCCGGTTCTGAGCGGCCCCGACTGGCTGAACACCGCGCTGAAAACGCATCGCTACATGCATGTGGTCTGGCTGGGGATTTACCGTCGCGCGCTGATTGAACAGCATCAGCTGCTGTTTGAACCTGGTCTGCATCATCAGGATATTCCGTGGACCACCGAATTTATGCTGCTGGCAAAGCGGGTGCGTTACACCGACGCGGTACTCTATCGCTACTACATGCATGACGCCTCAATCAGCAACCGCAAGCGCACCGGGCAACGTAACGTCGAATATCAGCGCCACTATCTGAAGATTGCCCGTTTGCTGGAGGAACTGAATCAGCGCTATCGTGGCAAGGTAAAAATCTATCCCTCATTCCATTATCAGGTGACGCACGAAGCACTCAGCGTCTGTCATAGCGTACGACGTGAGCCGGACAATGAGGCACGCCAGGCGATCATCACCGATCTGTTCACCAGCCAGACGCATCGGCGGATGTTGCGTAATGCCCGCGGGATTAAGCAGTGGTATCAGCTGCTGTTATGGCTGAGTCGCCTCTATCGCTGGCGTAACAAATAACCCTTGAGGCTGGCTTTATCCTAAAAAGGGTTTGCCCTACAATCGGTTCACTAAAATTTGAGAACAATTGTTTATGGCCAGTCCGACTCCAGCAAACGTCTCTCCGCAAAACATATTGCTTATTAAGCTGCGCCATCATGGCGACATGCTGCTGACGACGCCGGCGATTAACGCGCTTCGTCAGCGTTATCCGCAAGCCAGTATCGACGTGTTGCTCTATCAGGAAACGCGCCCGATGCTGGAAGCGCATCCCGATATCCGCCATCTGCACGTCATCGACCGTAAATGGAAGCAGCAGGGCGGCTGGCGCAAGCTGGGCCATGAAGTTGCCCTGATTCGGGCGGTGCGGGGTTGTCATTACGATCTGGTGATTAATCTGGCCGATCAATGGCGCGCCGCTCTGATTACCCTTCTCTCTGCCGCGCCGCTGCGCATCGGTTTCGCCTTTAAAAAGCGCGACAACCTGCTGTGGCGGCTGTGCCATAACCAGCTGGTCTCCACACACGATCACAGCAAGCTGCACACCGTGGAACAGAATATGTCTGCGCTGGCACCGCTAGGCATCAGCGGTGAGGGCGCGCGGGTGTCAATGCACTACAGCGCTGCCGATCAACAGAGCGTGCTCGCCAGGCTGGCGGAGAAGCAGATCGCTTCACCGTTTATCGTGGTGCAGCCAACATCACGCTGGGGTTTCAAATGCTGGGAAGAAGAGAGCGTTGCCGCCACCATCGACCAACTGGCGCAGCCACAGCGCCCGGTCATCCTGACCGCCGGGCCGGATAAACACGAACTGGCAATGATCGCGCGCATTCAGGCGCTCTGTACCTCGCCGCATGTGGTGTCGCTGGCCGGCCAGTTCACCCTGCCGCAGCTGGCGGCGCTGATTGACCATGCCCGGCTGTTTATTGGTGTCGACTCCGCCCCGATGCATATGGCGGCTGCACTGGATACGCCGTGCATCGCGCTGTTTGGTCCGACTAAACTGCAGCACTGGCGTCCCTGGGGCGACAATAATCGTGTCATCTGGGCGGGCGATTATGGTCCATTGCCTTCACCGGATTCGATTGATACCAAAACTGACCAGCGTTATCTCTCGGCTATCCCGGTTAAGGATGTGGTCGCGGCAGCAAGGAGCTATCTGAATGAGTAAGTTACGACTGGCGATTGTCCGGCAAAAATACCGGCCGGATGGCGGAGCGGAGCGCTTTATCTCCCGCGCGCTGGAGGCGCTGGGTAGCGAGCAGCTCGATCTCAACATCATCACCCGTAGCTGGCAGGGCACGCCGAATCCGGACTGGCATCTGCATATCTGTAACCCATCAAAGCTGGGCCGCGTCTCTCGCGAGCGCGGTTTTGCCCGTGCGGCCCGCGCCTGCTGGGAGCGGGAAAAGTTCGATATCGTGCAAAGTCATGAGCGTATCGCCGGCTGTGACATCTTTCGCGCTGGCGATGGCGTTCATCGGGTCTGGCTGGAACAGCGGGCACGCATTGTTTCACCTTTGCAGCGTCTCAGCGCCAGCCTCAGTCCGTACCACCGCTATGTGCTGCAGGCGGAAGCAGAGATGTTTCATTCACCGGCGCTGAAAGCGGTAATCTGCAATTCAGAGATGGTGAAACGCGACATTCTGCGTTGCTTCTCGCTCGGCGCCGAAAAAATCCACGTCATCCATAACGCCATCGATGCCAGCCGTTTTCAACCCGCGACGGAGGCCACACGCCACGCGACTCGTCAGCAGCTATCGCTGCCCGATAGCGCGACCGTACTGATCTATGTCGGCTCCGGGTTTGAGCGTAAAGGGCTGAAAGCGGCGATTGAAGCGCTGGCCGGCAGCGATCGTTATCTGATCGTGGTCGGTCAGGATAAACAGCTGCAGCGTTATCAGCAGCTGGCGAATCAGCACAACTGTCTGGATCGCCTGCGGTTTGTCGGCGTGCAGCAGGATGTGCAGCCGTTTTACCATGCGGCCGATGGGTTACTGCTGCCTACGCTCTATGATCCTTTCCCGAATGTGGTGCTGGAAGCGATGGCCTGTGGCTTGCCGGTGATCACCAGTACCGGTTGCGGCGGCGCGGAATTTATTACCGCCGGTCAGGAAGGTTTCGTCTGTGATGCGCTGGATATCAATGGACTGCGTCAGGCGATTCAGTCAATACCGGCGCTTTCTGACGACTCACGCATGGGTGAAGCCGCGCGGCGCAGAATTGAACCTTACGGGCCGCAGCGACTGGCAGAGTCGCTGACGTCGCTCTATCAGCACGTACTGCGAAGCAACTGACAATGTGGGATGAGTGGATGAAGGGTTTCTGATAACATGCCGCCATCTGATTTTAATCTGTTTTTAGACGCGAACGTGTCGTAACGGTAACTATGACGACCATTTACACCGCACTGCTCTATCTTATTCAGCCACTGATTTGGCTGCGCCTGTGGCTGCGCGGTCGCAAAGCGCCCGCCTACCGCAAACGCTGGGCGGAGCGTTACGGCTATTGTGTCGGCAAAGTAAAGCCAGACGGCATTGTGTTGCACTCGGTCTCGGTCGGCGAAACGCTGGCGGCGATCCCGTTAGTGCGTGCGTTGCGTCATCGTTATCCGACTCTGCCCATCACCGTGACGACCATGACGCCAACCGGTTCAGAACGGGCGCAGTCGGCATTTGGCAAAGATGTGCATCATGTTTACCTGCCCTATGATCTGCCGGGCTCGATTAATCGTTTCCTTGATACGGTCAACCCACGACTGGTGATCATCATGGAAACCGAGCTGTGGCCCAATATCATCCGCATTCTGCACCAGCGCAACATTCCGCTGGTGATCGCCAATGCCCGTCTTTCGGCCCGTTCCGCCAAAGGCTACCGTAAGCTGGGCAAATTCATGCGCAGGCTGTTGCAAAGCATCACGCTGATTGCGGCGCAGAATAGCGAAGATGGTGACCGGTTCCTCGAACTGGGCCTCAAGCGCTCCCATCTGGCGATTACCGGCAGCCTGAAATTTGATATCTCGGTGACGCCAGAACTGGCGGCCAGAGCCGTCACCCTGCGCCGTCAATGGGCGCCGCGCCGCCCGGTATGGATTGCCACCAGCACCCATGAAGGCGAAGAGGCGATCGTGCTGGATGCGCACCGCCGGTTGCTGCAGTCGTTCCCGGACCTGCTACTGATTCTGGTTCCCCGTCATCCCGAGCGCTTCAATGATGCCCGTGAACTGACACAGCAGCGCAACTTCAGCTTTATCCTGCGCAGCAGCGGCGAAATTCCGTCAGGCTCAACCCAGGTGGTGATTGGCGACTCAATGGGCGAACTGATGCTGCTGTATGGCATTGCCGACCTGGCATTTGTCGGCGGTAGCCTGGTTGAACGAGGCGGCCATAATCCTCTGGAGCCGGCCGCCCACGCGATTCCGGTGCTGATGGGACCGCACACCTGGAACTTCAAAGATATCTGCAGCAAACTGCAGGAAGGCCAGGGGCTGATTACCGTCACCGACGTGATTTCGCTGGAAAAAGAGGTCACCAACCTGCTGCAGGATGATGACTATCGCCGCTACTACGGGCGTCACGCGGTGGACGTGCTGCACCAGAACCAGGGCGCACTGCAACGGCTGCTACAGTTACTCGAACCTCATCTGCCGCCACGGTCCCACTGATGCCAGCTCGCCAACGACTTTCGGTCGTGATGATTGCCAAAAATGAAGCGGAACTGTTGCCGGACTGTCTGGCGTCGGTCAACTGGGCCGATGAAATTATCGTACTGGATTCCGGCAGCGAGGATAACAGCGTGGCGATTGCCACTCAGGCTGGCGCTAAGGTGTTCCGCAGCGATGACTGGCAGGGTTATGGCATACAGCGCCAGCGCGCCCAGCAGTACGCCAGCGGCGACATGATATTGATGATCGATGCTGATGAGCGCGTCACGCCTGAACTGCGTGCGGCCATTGAGCAGGTATTGATCGCCCCACCCAGCCGCACAGTTTACAGTCTGGGCCGCAGCAACCTCTTCCTTGGCCGTTTTATGCGCCACAGCGGCTGGTATCCTGACCGTGTCATGCGGCTCTATCCGCCAGCGCTGCAGTACAACGATAACCTGGTGCATGAATCGCTCAATGCCGAAGGCGCGCCGGTGGTGGCACTGAAGGGGGATTTACAACACCTGACCTGTCGCGACCTGGTCGCCTTTCAGCGTAAGCAGCTGGCCTATGCGGAAGCCTGGGCAACTGAGCGTCATCAGCGCGGCAAACGCTGCGGCCTGTTTTCTATCTTCAGCCATACGCTGGGAGCATTTGTGAAAACCCTGCTGCTGCGCGCCGGTTTTCTGGATGGCAAACAGGGCTGGATCCTGGCGGTGGTTAACGCACAATATACGTTTAACAAATATTCGGCGCTCTGGGCGCTGAATCACGCTTCGGCAGAAGGGCGAGTATGACCACTAAAGCCATCTATCCCGGCACCTTTGATCCTATTACGCTGGGACATCTCGATATTGTCACCCGGGCCGCACAGATGTTTGATCGGGTCGTTCTGGCGATTGCCGCCAGCCCCAGCAAAAAACCGATGTTCAGCCTGGACGAGCGCGTGGCGCTGGCGAGCCAGGTTGTGGCGCATCTGCCTGGGGTTGAGGTGGTCGGATTCAGTGATTTAATGGCAAATTTCGCCCGCGAACAGCAGGCTAATGTGCTGGTTCGTGGACTGCGTGCGGTGTCAGATTTTGAATATGAAATGCAGCTGGCGCACATGAATCGTCACCTGCTGCCGACGCTGGAGAGCGTATTCCTGATGCCGTCGGAAGGCTTCTCTTTTGTCTCCTCTTCGCTGGTCAAAGAGGTGGCGCGTCACGGCGGGGATGTGACCGCCTTCCTGCCCGCGCCAGTCCATCAGGCGTTGCTGGCAAAATTAGCTTAGAGCTGATTAGTGCTGACAGTTCGGGCACCAGTAAGTGCTGCGTTGCCCGTGTCTGCCGCTGACTATCGGCGTGCCACATGCCCGGCACGGCTCCCCGGCCCGTCCATACACCTGCAACTGCTGCGCAAAATAGCCGGGTTTACCGTCGCTTTGTAAGAAGTCACGTAAGGTGGTTCCGCCCTGTTCGATAGAACGCAACAACACCGCTTTGATGGTATTTGCCAGCAGCTCAGCCTCTGACTGCGACAGACTTCCGGCCGGTCGATCGGGCAGGATCCCGGCGGTAAACAGTGACTCGCTGGCGTAAATATTGCCGACGCCGACCACCACTTTGTTATCCATCAGCCATTGCTTGATCAGCGTGCGTTTGCCACGCGACTTTTCGAACAGCCAGGTTCCATCAAACTGGTCACTGAGCGGCTCCGGCCCAAGATGTGCCAGTACGTTGCTGCCGGCCAGATCGCTGCTCCACAGCCAGGCACCGAAGCGGCGCGGATCGGTATAGCGCAACACCTTGCCATTACTCATCACCAGATCAACATGATCATGCGTGGCGGCAGGCAGCTCTTCGGGCAGCACGCGTAAACTCCCGGACATGCCGAGATGGATGATGATCCAGCCATGTGGCAACTCCAGCAGCAGGTATTTTGCCCGGCGCTGCACGCTGAGCACCGGCTGATCGCTCAGCGACAGGATCTCCTGCGATACCGGCCAGCGCAGACGTGGATTACGCACCACGGCGTGAAGAATGGTTTCACCGACCAAATGCGGCTCGATGCCGCGACGGCTGGTTTCAACCTCTGGTAACTCGGGCATAACCTCTCCTCAGCGTATTGCACAAACAAAAAACCCGGCCGGAGCCGGGTTTTTAGCAGAACACTAAAATTACTTAATTTTAGCTTCTTTGTAGATCACATGCTGACGTACAACCGGATCGAACTTTTTCAGTTCCAGCTTCTCTGGTTTAGTACGTTTGTTCTTCGTGGTGGTATAGAAGTGACCTGTACCAGCAGAGGAAACCAGCTTGATCTTCTCACGA
>Ga0302349_1000614_pt1 | contig 39054 bp, 31 predicted proteins | sample PhyAR1_FD_202176 | JGI IMG/M metagenome (GOLD analysis project Ga0302349, IMG submission 202176) | Leaf surface microbial communities from alfalfa plants in UC Gill Tract Community Farm, Albany, California, United States - DLSL A.R1... | ecosystem: Host-associated > Plants > Phyllosphere >... | reverse complement strand
CTTGGCCTTGGCTTCGGTTTCGGTCACGCCGACCCACGCGATTTCCGGATTGGTGTAGGCCACCGACGGAATCACGCGCGCCACCCATTCCTTCTTCTCGCCGGCAGCCACTTCCGCGGCCAGCTTGCCCTCGTGCGTGGCCTTGTGGGCCAGCATCGGGTTGCCGACGATGTCGCCGATCGCAAAGATGTGCGGCACGTTGGTGCGCATCTGGCGGTCGGCCGGAATGAAGCCACGGTCGGTGACCTGCACGCCGGCCTTCTCGGCATCGATCTTCTTGCCGTTCGGCGAGCGGCCCACCGCGACCAGCACGCGGTCGAAGGTGCTGGCGTCCAGACCCGGCTTTTCGCCTTCCACCGCGGCTTCGAAGGACACGGTGATGCCGGCCTTGTCGGCCTTGACGTCGGTCGCCTTGGTCTTCAGGTGGACCTCCACGCCCTGCTTCTTCAGGCGATCGGCCAGCGGCTTGACCAGGTCCTTGTCGGCGCCCGGCATCAGCTGGTCCATGAACTCGACCACGGTCACCTTGCTGCCCAGCGCCGCATACACCGTCGCCATTTCCAGGCCGATGATGCCGCCACCGACCACCAGCAGCGAACCCGGCACCTCGGCCAGTTCCAGTGCATCGGTGGAATCCATGACGCGCTTGTCGTCCCACGGGAAGTTCGGCAGCTTCACCGCCTGCGAACCGGCCGCGATGATGCACTGTTCGAAGCGCAGCAGCTGGGTCTTGCCGTCGTCGCCGACGATCTCCAGCTCATTGGCCGAGACGAACCTGGCCAGGCCCTGCACGGTGCGCACCTTGCGCTGCTTGGCCATGCCGGCCAGGCCCTTGGTCAGCTGGGTGACCACCTTTTCCTTGTAGCCGCGCAGCTTGTCCAGCGTGATGGTCGGCTTGCCGAACTCCACGCCGAAATCACCGGCGTGGGCCACTTCGTCGATCACCGCGGCAGCATGCAGCAGCGCCTTGGACGGGATGCAGCCCACGTTGAGGCAGACGCCGCCGAGGCTGGCGTAGCGCTCGATCAGCACGGTATCCACGCCCAGATCGGCCGAACGGAAGGCGGCGGTGTAACCGCCCGGGCCTGCGCCCAGCACCACCATCTTGCACTCGATATCGGCCGGCTTGCCCGACGACAGCGCCGGCTGCGGCGCGGCCGGTTCGGCCGGGGCGCGATGCGACGGGGTCACCGGCGGCTTGCTGGCCGGGGCGGCCTCGGCCTTGGGTGCTTCGGCCTTGGCAGGCGCAGCGGCCTCGCCTTCGGCTTCCAGCAGCAGCACGACGTCGCCTTCGGAGAGGTTGTCGCCGAGCTTGACCTTGATTTCCTTGACCACACCGGCGGCCGAGGACGGCACTTCCAGCGTTGCCTTGTCCGATTCCAGCGTGACCAGACCCTGGTCCTTCTTCACCGTGTCACCCACGGCGACCAGCAGTTCGATCACCGGCACACCGCTGTAATCGCCGATGTCGGGAACCTTGATTTCAATTGCGGCCATTCGTGTTCTCCTGGTGCTCAGCCGGCCTTGCCGCCGAGCAGTTGCTGCAGTTCGTCGAGCGACTCGTCCAGATCTTTCCAGCGACGGTCGAGCTTCTTTTCCTTGGTGTCGCTGGCTTCGATCAGCAGCGCCACCTGTTTCATCATCAGCCGGCCCGCACCGCACGCCGGCCGGGTGCCGCTGTATCGCTGGCCATCCACGGTGAAGGACAGCACGTCACCCTCCAGCACCGGCGCCTTGCGGTCGCCCGGTACCTGCGCGGCCAATGCGGCCTGCCAGCTGTGCAGCAAACGCTGCGCCAACAGTGCCGGGATGCTGACCTGGTACTGGTCCGGTTCCTGGTCCACGCGCAGTTCCACGCCGCCCTGGCGGGCACCGCTGTTCCAGGTGTAGACGCGCTTGTCGGCCCGGCTGTAGCGCAGGGTCCATGCCTGATCCTGGGGAGCGGGCAACAAGGCGACGCCGGTTTCCACGCCACTCCTGGGCAGGCTCACCAACGACAGCGCAGGCTGCACCGTGCCGTCGAACAGGGTTTCCACTGCCTGGCCATAGTTGCCGACCGCCGGTGGCCAGCCATGGCCCAGGTCGGACGCGCATTCGCGCGCGCCCGCCTGCGCCATCGGCAGCGCCATCAGCAGCCCGGCCAGGACCAGGCCCTGCTTCACAGCAGGACGCGCCGCATGTCGGCCAGCACCTGCGAGAGGTAGGTGGTGAAGCGGGCGGCCAGCGCGCCGTCGATGACGCGGTGGTCATAGCTCAGCGACAGCGGCAGCATCAGCTTCGGGGCGAACTCCTTGCCATTCCAGACCGGCTGGATCGACGACTTGGACACGCCCAGGATGGCCACTTCCGGTGCATTGACGATCGGGGTGAACGCCGTGCCACCGATGCCGCCCAGCGAGCTGATCGAGAAGCAGCCACCGCTCATGTCGGCCGGGCCGAGCTTGCCGTCGCGGGCCTTCTTGGCCAGTTCGCCGGATTCCTGCGCGATCTGCACCACACCCTTCTTGTCGACGTCGCGGATCACCGGCACGACCAGGCCGCTCGGCGTATCGGCCGCGAAACCGATGTTGAAGTACTTTTTCAGGGTCAGGTTCTCGCCGCTGGCATCCAGCGAGGCGTTGAACTCCGGGAACTTCTTCAGCGCCGCGGCGCTGGCCTTGACCAGGAAGGCGAGCATGGTCAGCTTGATGCCGGCCTTCTCGTTTTCCTTGTTCAGCGCCACGCGCAGGGCTTCCAGCTCGGTGATGTCGGCCTGCTCGAATTGGGTGACATGCGGAATCATCGCCCAGTTGCGGGCCAGGTTCGCGCCGGAGATCTTCTTGATCCGGGACAGCGGCTGGACCTCGACCTCACCGAACTTGCTGAAGTCGACCTTCGGCCAGGGCAGCAGGTTCAGACCGCCACCGGCCGCCACGGTACCGCCGGTGGCAGCGCCGCCGCCGGTCAGGGCCGACTTGACGAACTTCTGCACGTCGGACTTGGTGATGCGCCCGCCCTTCTCGGTGCCGCTCAGCTGGTTCAGGTCCACGCCCAGCTCGCGGGCGAACACGCGCACGGCCGGCGAAGCGTAGGGCACCTTCTGCGGCAGCACGCTGTCGGCGTTGAAGGCCACCGGCGGGCTGGTCGGCGAGCCACCCGACGGGGCAGCGGCGGCCGGGGCCGGCTGGGTCGGCTTGGCGGCGGACTGTTCGATATCACGGGCGGCCAGCTTGTCCGGCTCGGCCGGGGTGGCGACCGGCTCGACCTTGGTCGCGGTCTCGGCGGCTTCGGCCTTGGCAGCAGGGGCCGGCGCAGCAGCAGCGGCCGGCGCGGCGGCCTCTTCGCTGACTTCGATCAGGGCCACGAGCTTGCCCTCGGAGAGGTTGTCGCCAATCTTGACCTTGACTTCCTTGACGATACCGGCCACCGAGGACGGCACTTCCATCGTGGCCTTGTCCGATTCCAGCGTCACCAGACCCTGGTCTTTCTTGACGGTATCTCCAACGGCGACCAGCACCTCGATTACCGGGATATCGCTGTAGTCACCGATATCGGGGACAAGTGCTTCCTTGATTTCGGCCATGGGGAAAACTCCGGCAATCTGGTGTAGGGAATCGCCTATTGTGGGGGCTTCGCGCGCCAGCGCCAACCAGCTTGGCGAATTTTCAGCGCTGCTGTCCCGGGACAGGCTGTTGCAGGCATCTGCTTTGGCCGGATTGGGCTTGGCACAGTGCAAAGCGGAATTTTCCAGTCGGTACCGTATTGTCCGGTGCTGTCCCCGCCTCAAAGCCGGATGGCATCGGCCAGCGGCTGCCATGCCTCCACCAGCCGGGGCAACGGCCAGGCCGCGTTGGCCGGGCTGGTGGAGGGCAGCGACCAGACCGGCACCTCGCGCGCGGCATCAAGCAGCGCCGGCACGATGAAACGCTGGAACGCCCGGTACGCGGTGCCGCCATTGCAGGCGATCGCGCGCAGCGCAGGCCGTCCCTCGATCAGTGCACCCAGCGCATTGGGCACTTCACTACCGCGCACGATCGACGCATCCAGGCTGCCGCGTCGCTCGCACTGCCCGATCACATCCCACACGCCCACACCGCGCGCGTTCAATGCGCGCACGCGATCCGGATAGGGAAGCGTCGTGTCGATCCCGCAAAGCACGCCCATCAACGGCCAGAAACGATTGCGCGGATGGGCGTAGTACTGCGCAGCCTGCAGCGATGCCACGCCCGGCATCGAGCCGAGTATCAGCACGCGGCACTCGGCGTTGAGCTGCGCAGGGAAGCCGATGCATGTTGTCGTTTCCATCACGCCATCACCAGATGCATGAATGTCAGGAGTTGCATGATCGCCTGTAAATACAGCGGTTTCGCACTGATCGCTGAATGGAAACAACTAAATTTTAACGTGCGTCGGACGCGATTCAGATTGCGGGGACTACGGTTGCCTCGCCCCACAACACCGGGGCCCAGAACAAAAACATCCTGAGGAGATTCCCCCATGCGCTCCATCCGTACCCTGACCCTGGCTACCCTGACTGCTCTTGCTTTTGCGCCGGCTGCTTTCGCGCAGGACAGCACTGTTGATACCGCTTCTGGCAAGCACTTCGCCGTGGTCGGCGGCGTCTCGCTGCTGCAGCCGAAGAACGATCCGCTCGATGGCGTGCGCAAGGTGGACGGCGGCCCGGCCCCGACCCTGAGTTTGAGCTACTACATCAACGACAACTGGGCCGTGGAACTGTGGGGCGCAGCCGACAAGTTCGATCACCGCGTGCGCGGCACCGATGGCGCCCGCCTGGGCACCGTCGAGCAGCAGCCGATCGCGCTGAGCGGCCAGTACCACTTCGGCCAGGCCGACAACGTGTTCCGTCCGTTCGTGGGCGCCGGTTACTACGAGTCCAACTTCAGCAATGAAGAGCTCGCCAGCGACATCGGCCACATCGGCGTCAAGACCGCCAAGGGCGCGATCGGCACCGTCGGCGTGGACATGAACATCAACAGCACCTGGTTCGCCCGTGCCGATGCCCGCTACATGCATTCGCGCCCGGAGCTGACCGTCAACGGTGAAGGCACCGGCGACAAGGCCAAGCTGGATCCGTGGACCGTGGGCTTCGGCATCGGCGCGCGCTTCTAAGCACGCCGTTCCGCTTCCACGCAGTACGCACAACGGGCCCCTCGCGGGCCCGTTGTCGTTGTGGGGCCCGCCACTTTCATCGGGCGTTGCCGACCTGTGGCCGACACTGGCGTAACGATGGACCCGACCGGTCCGCCCCGGGGAGCCGATGAGCGAATCCTTCGACGTGCTGGTGGTGGGCGGCGGCATCAATGGCGCCGGCATCGCCCGCGACGCAGCGGGACGCGGCCTGTCGGTCTGCCTGTGCGAGCAGGATGACCTGGCCGCGCATACCTCCAGCGCCAGCACCAAGCTGGTCCATGGCGGCCTGCGCTACCTGCAGCAGGGCGAATTCGCACTGGTGCGCAAGGCGCTCAACGAGCGCGAAACGCTGCGCCAGCTTGCACCGCATCTGATCGCCCCGACCCGCTTCGTGCTGCCGCATGTGCGCCATCTGCGGCCGGCGTGGATGCTGCGCGCGGGGCTGTGGCTCTACGACCACCTGGGTCGCGCCAATCCCCATTTCCCGCCCTCGCAGCGCATCGACCTGCGGCGCGATCCGAGCGGCGCTGCATTGCAGCCCGCCTACCGGACCGGCTTCACCTACGCCGATGCGCGCGTCAACGATGCCCGGCTGGTGGTGCTCAACGCGCTCGATGCACATGCACGCGGCGCGCAGATCCGCACGCGCACCCGCTGCGAACAATTGATCCGCCACCGCGATCACTGGTGGGCCGTACTGCGCACCGCCAACGGCGACGTGCAGCGCGTCCGCGCCCGCTGCGTGGTCAATGCCAGTGGACCGTGGGCCGGTACCGTGCTGGAACGGGCGGGACTCGATGCCCCGTTGGGAGTGCGGCTGGTGCAGGGCAGCCACCTGGTGGTGCCGCGCCTGTTCGCCCATGACAGTGCGTACCTGTTCCAGCAACCCGACCAGCGGGTGGTGTTCGCGATTCCGTTCGAACAGGACTTCACCCTGATCGGTACCACCGATACCGACTACGACGGCGACCCGGCACAGGTGCAGCCCCGCGCCGACGAACAGACCTATCTGCTCGAGGCGGTGAACCGGTTCGTGCGCGTTCCAGTGCGCGCCGAGGACATCGTCTGGCGCTACAGCGGGGTGCGCCCCCTGTTGGCCGATCATCACCGCGATGCATCGCGGGTCACGCGCGACTACCGGCTGGAGCTGGATGCGGCTGGCGCCCCGCTGCTGAGCGTGCTGGGCGGCAAGCTCACCACCTACCGCGCACTGGCCGAGGAAGCGCTGGGGCGGCTCTCACCCGCGCTGCCGGAGATGGGCGCGGCGTGGACCGCCGGTGGGCCACCGTTGCCGGGGGGCGATGGCGGCACGGCCGCTGAAATGGCCGAGGCGCTGCAGCGTGACCACCCTCGCCTGCCCCCTGCCCTGCTGCAGCGCCTGGCCAGCAGCTACGGCACCCGTGCGGTCGGGCTGCTCGCCGGCGCACAGACACTCGACGCGCTGGGCCAGGACCACGGCGGCGGCCTCTACGACCGCGAACTGGACTACCTCATCGCGCACGAATGGGCCCACACCGCCGACGACGTGCTGTGGCGCCGCAGCCACCTGGGCTTGCGCGTGGACGCTGCGCAGCGCGAGGCGTTGTCCGCCACCCTGCAGGCGCGTGTTTCGATGCCGTAGGCTGTACGCCTGTCACGCCTCACGGCATCGATTTCCACGGAGCAGACCATGGACAAGCACTACGTGCTCGCCATCGACCAGGGCACGACCAGTTCGCGCGCCATCCTGTTCGATCATGCCGGGCGCGTCGCCGGCAGCGCGCAACGCGAGTTCACCCAGATCTTCCCGCAGCCGGGCTGGGTCGAGCATGACCCACGCGAGATCCTGACCAGCGTGTACACCACGATCACCGAGCTGTTGAACCGCTACCAGGTGGACCCGCGCACAATCGCCGGCATCGGCATCACCAACCAGCGCGAGACCACGGTGGTCTGGGACAAGGCTACCGGCCAGCCGGTCCACAACGCCGTGGTGTGGCAGTCGCGGCAGAGCCATGCGATCTGCGAACAGCTCAAGGCCGATGGCCACGAGCCGCTGATCCGGCGCAAGACCGGGCTGTTGATCGATGCCTACTTTTCGGCGACCAAGATCCGCTGGATCCTCGACCACGTCGACGGCGCGCAGGCACGTGCTGAACGCGGCGAGCTGCTGTTCGGCACCATCGACAGCTGGCTGATCTGGAACCTCAGTGGCGGCCAGGCGCACGTCACCGATGTCACCAATGCCGCGCGCACGCTGCTGTTCGATATCCATGCGCTGCAGTGGGACGATGAACTGCTGGCGCTGTTCAACATCCCGCGCGCGATGCTGCCGCAGGTGCGCAGTTCCAGCGAGGTGTATGCCACCACCCAGGCACAGTTCTTCTTCGACCAGCACCTGCCCATTGCCGGCATCGCCGGCGACCAGCAGGCCGCGCTGTTCGGCCAGGCCTGCTTCGAGCCGGGCATGGCCAAGAACACCTACGGCACCGGCTGCTTCATGCTGATGAATACCGGCGAGAAGGCGGTGGTGTCCGAGAACGGCCTGCTGACCACCATCGCGTGGGGCATTGATGGACGTGTGGAGTACGCGCTGGAAGGCTCGATCTTCGTCGCCGGTTCGGTCGTGCAGTGGCTGCGCGACGGGCTGCGCATGTTCGGCAAATCCAGCGATTGCCAAGCCTACGCCGAGCGTGCCGCGGACAATGGCGGCGTGTACCTGGTGCCCGCGTTCGTGGGGCTTGGGGCGCCGTACTGGCGCAGCGATGTGCGCGGCGCGATGTTCGGGCTGACCCGCGGCACCACCAAGGAGCACTTCATCCGCGCAGCGGTGGAATCGATGGCGTACCAGACCCGCGACGTGCTGGCGGCGATGCAGGCCGATGCGGGGATCGAACTGAAGGAACTGCGCGCCGATGGTGGCGCGATCGCCAACGACTTCATGGCGCAGTTCCAGAGCGACATCCTGGGCGTGCCGGTGCTGCGCCCGCAGGTGGCCGAAACCACCGCGCTGGGCGCCGCCTACCTGGCCGGGCTGGCCACCGGGTTCTGGCGTAGCCGGGCGGAGATCGCCGAACAATGGGCGGTGGACCGCCGCTTCACCCCGCAGATGCCGGTGGACCAGCGCGAGGCGCTGTACAGCGGCTGGCAGCAGGCGGTGGAGGCGACGATGGGCTTCCGCGTGGGGTGACGCCCGCGTCGGCGATCATTGCCGCGTGGGCGCGGCCAGCCACGCATGGCGTGGCTCTACCGTGGGTGCCGGTCAGAATGCCGGGAGGACCGCGCCCTTGTACTTCTCGGCGATGAAAGCCTTCACTTCCGGGCCGGTCAGGGCCTTGGCCAGCTGCTGCACGCGGGCATCGTCCTTGTTGTCCGGGCGGGCAACGAGGAAGTTCACGTACGGCGAATCCTTGCTTTCGATCGCCAGCGCATCCTGGGTCGGGTTGAGCCCGGCATCCAGCGCGTAGTTGGTGTTGATCAGGGCCAGATCGACCTGGTCCAGCACGCGCGGCAGCATCGCCGAATCCAGCTCGCGGAACTTGAGCTGCTTCGGGTTGGCGATGATGTCGCGCTGGGTCGCCAACGCATTGGTCGGGTCCTTGAGCGTGATCACGCCAGCCTTGTGCAGCAGGATCAGCGCGCGGCTGTTGTTGCTCGGGTCGTTGGGGATCACCACGTCGGCGCCGTTGGGCAGCGCATCAAGCGACGTGAAGCGGCGCGAATAGGCACCGAAGGGCTCGATATGCACGCCGATCACCTTGACCAGGTCGGTCTTGCGGTCCCGGTTGTAGGCGTCCAGATAGGGCTCGGTCTGGAAGTAGTTCACGTCAACCTGCTTCTGCACCAGCTGGTCGTTGGGCTGCACGTAGTCATTGAAGACGCGCACGTCCAGGGTCAGGCCTTCCTTTTCCAGGATCGGCTTGACCACGGCGAGGATCTCGGCGTGCGGCACCGCGGTGGCGGCAACCACCAGCTTCTTGGAATCATTGGCCGGCTTGCCACAGGCGGCCAGGGCCAGCGAAGCGGCAAGCAACGGGAGCAGAAGGTACTTTTTCATGGGGGCAGCGGGATCCATAAGGGCAGCAACGCCCCACGATACCGCACGCCCCGGCCCTTGCGGAATCCGGGGCATATGACCCCACGGCATGAGCCGATGCCGGCCCGGCCGGCTTACTCGTAACTGGTCAGCGCCAGTGCCAGCAGCGCCTTGGCCTGCTCGCGCAGCATCACCGGCTCGACGATTTCCGCATCCGAGCCGTAGTGCAGCACGTCCATCAGCAGTTCGCGCGAGACGCTGTAAGGCAGCTTCAGCTCATAGCGGCCATCGGGCAGGAAGCGGCCCTGCTGCTTGGAATGCCAATGCTCATCGGCCACCCAGCGCGCAGCCTTGGCACTGAACACGATGGTGGCCCAGCCCTTGGGCGGCCCGGAGAAGATGCCGTAGCTGGCGCCCAGCTGTTCGTCCAGCTCGGTGTCATCCACATCGCGCGCGGTGGTATCGATCACGCGCGCCTTGTAGATACGGTCCACCGCGAAGCTGCGCAGGCCTTCGCGACCGTGATCCCACGCATCCAGGTACCAGTTGTCGCGATAGTGGGTCATGCGCTGCGGCGACACGGTGCGCTGGGTCGCCTCATCGGTGGAGCGGGCCCGGTACTCGAAGGCCAGCTGCTTGCGCTCCAGTACCGCCGAGGCGACCGCGCGGAAGCTGGCTTCATCGAACTTGCGGCCGCGGTGCGGAATCACCCGCACCCGATCAACCGGCCAGGTCGAGACGCCGGCCTGTGCGGCCAGCAGGCCTTCGATACGCTGCTGCAGCGGGGCCAGCACCGAGGACAGCACGCCGCCGCCCGTGCGCGAGAGCAGGTGCTGGGAGGCCAGCAGCGCATGCAGTTCTTCCGAGCTGAGCCACAGCCCCGGCAGTTCGAAGCGGTCGCTCTCGTCGGCCTGGTAGCGGAAGCCCGCCTCGCCATCACCTTCCACCGGGGCCATCAGCGCATCGCGCAGGAAGGCCAGGTCGCGGTAGACAGTCGCGCGGGAACACTCCAGTTTTTCCTGCAGGGCCGCCACCGTTACCGGGTAACGGGCGGACTTGAGCAGGCGATGCAGGGCATTGATGCGTTCATATCGGTCCATGACCCGATTATGTCCGAGTCGCCGTCGTTGTGGCGGCTTCGGCTGCATCTTCGGCTATCGTGGGGCCCCCACCGCCTGCTGCCGCCCGTCATGCGCCTGTTGCCCGCCCTTGCCCTGTCCGCCGCCGCCCTGCTGCTCAGTGGCTGCGGACGCAGTGAAACGCCCGCCGCTGCGGTGCCTGCCGCGACGGCGACGACACCGGCCGCCGATCCGGTGGCCACCGTGCTGGCGGCCAGCCAGCGCTTCGGCCAGCTGCGCAGCTTCCACGCGGTGATGAAGATGCAGGGCCCGCGCGCCCTGGAGGCACAGATGGACTATGTGGCCCCGGACCGCTATCGGCTGATCACCGACGATGGCCCGCAGACCATCGTCGGCGGCACCTTCTTCCTGCAGCGTGCCGGCGAAGTGCGCCAGATCCCGGTGCCCGAAGGGATGCTGGCGCAGTGGCGCAATCCGCTGCCGGCCGATCTTGAGCCGGCGCAGCTGACGGTGCGCGATCTTGGCGAGGACCGCGCCGGTGGCCAGCGCGCGCACAAATACGAGGTGCGCCATGCAACCGCCGCGCCGGATGGCCTGCTGTACTGGGTCAATGCACAGGGCCTGCCGGTGCAGATCGAGCGCAAGGGTGAAACCAACGGGCAGCCGTTCCGGATCACCGTGACCTATTCGCGCTTCGACGACGCCTCACTGCGCATCGATATTCCCTGAACAGGGGCCGAGGCCGAACGGGTCCTAAAGCCGGGGCCCGTCGCCGAATGTGACGCTGAACGCATCAAGTATCATCCCCCCCTTGTTGTCCCTCCCCCTTGTCCGATCACGGAGAACCGTTGATGTCCCTGCGCGTTTCGTTGCTTGTTCCCCTGCTGCTCTGCGCCCCGGCGGTTTATGCACAGGACGCTGCCGAACTGGCGGCGATGACCTCCCCCTGGAGCGGCAGTGGCGGTGAACTGGGCTTTGCCTCGGCCCGCGGCAACAGCAATACCGAGAGCTTCAACGGTCGTCTGCGCCTGCGCTACACCGACGATGACTGGGTCCACAGCATGGATCTGTTCGGCCTGCGCTCGCGCTCGGAATACACCGATACCAACGACGACGGCACCACCATCCGCCGCCGCAACACCACCGCCAACCGCTACACCGGCAGTGCCGGCAGCGCGCTGCAGCTGGGTGAACACCGCCAGATCACCGCCACGGTGCGTTACGAGCGCGACGACTTCGCCACCTACGACCGCCAGAGCTCGTTCGGTCTGGGTTACGGCACCCGGATCATCGATGCCGAGCGCTTCTACATGGATGCGCAGATCGGCCCCGGTGTGCGCCGCACCCACAACACCGAAGACGACGCGACCCGCACCGGCCTGATCGGCCGCGGCCTGTTCGATCTCAAGTACACGCTGACCCCGAACACCGACCTGGTGAACACGCTGCTGGTCGAGTCGGGCTCGTACAACACCTTCGCGCAGAACGATTTCGGCGTGTCGGTGAGCATGAACGAACATCTGGCGCTGAAAGCCGGCTGGCAGGCGCGCCACAACAGCGACGTCGCCGAAGACAAGCGCAAGACCGACACGCTGACCACCATGAACGTGGTCTACAAGTTCAAGTAATCGGCGCGGGCGCACCGCGCCCACCACGCGAGGTAGTGCCGGCCGCTGGCCGGCATTCGGGTCGCGCAAGGTTCCCGGGTAGCCGGCCAGCGGCCGGCGCTACACCGCGAGCAGTTCCCCGGCACCGGCATCCAGCAGGCCACGCGCCACGCGCTGGCCCAGCGTCTCCGGATCACTGGCCGGGCCCCGCGCTTCCGCGCGCACGATGCGGCCATCGGCGACCCCGCCGACCAGGCCCTGCAGGAACAGGTTCTCGCCTTCCCATTGCGCGAACCCGGCCACCGGCACGTGGCAACTTCCGTGCAGTGCACGGTTCATGGCGCGCTCGGCTTCCACGCAGGCACGTGTGTCGGCATCGTCCAGCGCCGCGAACAGGCCCATCACCGCCGCGTCCTCACCGTTGCATTCCACCGTCACCGCGCCCTGTGCCGGGGCCGGCAACCAGTCCGGTGCCGCCAGGCGCGCCACGATGCGGTGGCCCAGGCCGAGCCGCTCCAGCCCCGCCACGGCCAGCACGATCGCGTCGTAGCCGCCGTTGTCCAGCTTGGCCAGGCGCGTGTTGACGTTGCCGCGCAGGTCCTGCAGCTCCAGGTCCGGGCGCAGCGCGCGCAGCTGGGCCTGGCGGCGCAGCGACGAGGTGCCTACCCGCGCGCCGATCGGCAGCGCGTCCAGCGAGGCGTACAGATTGGAGATGAAACCATCGGCCGCGTCATGACGGGTCAGCATCGCCGGCAGCGCGAACGGCGCGTCCAGCTCCATCGGCACGTCCTTGAGCGAGTGCACGGCACAGTCCGCTTCGCCACGCAGCATGGCCAGTTCCAGTTCCTTCAGGAACAGGCCCTTGCCGCCGATCGCGGCGAGCGAACGATCCAGCACCTCGTCGCCGCGCGTGCTCATCGGGACCAGCACCACGTCCAGACCGGGATGCGCCTGGCGCAGGCGGTCGGCAACATATTCGCTCTGCCACAGGGCAAGCGGGCTCTTTCGGGTGGCGATGCGCAGGGTCTTCATAGCGCCATTATCGACGCACAGGGGCGTATCGACCAACGGTCGGACGCACCCGCACTTAGAGGTACTTGAGATCCTGCTTGAGGCTGGCCACGCAACGGCGGCTGACTTCCAGCGGCCCGTGGCCATGCCGCAATACCGCCTGGACCTGGCCTGCGCCATTTCGTCGCAGCTCGACCAGTTCGTGCCGGGCGACCAGGCAATTGCGGTGGATGCGCACGAAGCGGTTGCCGAATTCCTCTTCCAGCGACTTCAGCGACTCTTCGAGCAGGTCTTCGCCGCGGGCGTGGTGCACCACGACGTATTTTTCTTCGGCCTGCAGGTAGTGGATGTCCTCGACCGGGATCAGCCGCAGGCTGCCGCGCAGGCGCGCGCACAGCAGGGTACGCGCCTGCTGGCTGGCGGCGGTCGCCGGGCCACTGCGGCCGGCGAGGAAGGTGCGCGCACGCTCCAGCGCGGCCGCCAGGCGCTCGGGGCGCACCGGTTTCATCAGGTAGTCGATGGCGGCCGCCTCGAACGCGGACAGCGCATGCGCGTCGTATGCGGTGCAGAACACCACCGCCGGGCGTGGCTCGAAGGTGGCCAGATGGCGCGCGGCTTCCAGCCCGTCCAGGCCGGGCATGGCGATGTCGAGCAGGACCAGGTCCGGTTGCAGCTCGGCGCAGGCGTGCAGCGCCTGTTCGCCGTTCTCGGCCTCGGCCACCACCTCGATGCCGGCCTGGTCAGCGAGCAGGGAGCGCAGGCGCTCGCGGGCCAGCGGTTCGTCGTCGGCGATCACCACCTTCAAGACAGTTTCCTCACTGGACCGGGACCGTGATTTCGCAAGCATAGTAGCCGTCGGCCCACGCCCCCGTCATCCGGGCGGCCGGGCCGAAGCGCCAGGCCAGGCGATGGGCAATGTTGCGTTGTGCATGCCCGGCCCCCTGCAGGAGCGGCAGCCCGCGCGTGGCCGGATCCGGCGCCGGGTTGCGCACGCGGATGCGCAGATTCGTGCCGTCACTGGACAGTGCAAGCACGATCGTGCCGCCCGCGGGCACCCGCGAGATGCCATGAAGTACGGCATTTTCGACCAGCGGCTGCAGTACCAGCCGCGGCATCGGCAACGACCAAGGCAGCGGCTCGTCGCGCAGCCAGATCACTTTCAGGCGTTCGCCCAGCCGTAGCGATTCGATCGAGAGATAGCGCTCGGCCAGTTCGCACTCGGCCTGCAGGGTGGAATCGCCATCGCCGGCACCGAGCGCGGCGCGGAACAGATCGGACAGATCCAGCACCGCGCGCTCGGCCACCTCCGGATCACGCCGCAGCAGGCTGGCGATCAGGTTCATGCTGTTGAACAGGAAGTGCGGCCGGATCCGCGCCTGCAATGCATCGGCCTGGGCCCGTGCGTTGGCCAGCATCTGCGCGCTGCCGCGGTCGCTGACATAGAAGTAGCGCAGCGCCAGGGCGGTGATCAGCGCGGTCATCGCCGCACTGCCCAACGTGAACCGCCAGAAGCCGACCGCCTGGGCAAAGCTGCTGCCGCCGAGCACGCCGTACAGCGCATGCACGATCGCCGCGCACGCACCGGCGATCAGCCCGGTCATCAGCACCACCAGCACCATGCCCGGCACTTCGGGCAGGCGCGAGAGCACCGCGCGCACGCTGCACAGGCTGACCGTCACTGCCAGCGCCAGCCACAACGCGAAGCCGCTGGCGGACAGGAAGTCCGGCAGCGTCCAGTGGCGACTGCCATCGGGGGCCAGCGCCACTACGACAACCACCAGCTCGGCCAACCCCAGCATTGCCGCCAGGCGCGGCAGGCGGCACAGCTCGGGCAACCAGGACTGCTGGCGCGGGTCGCTCATGGCGTCAGGCGGCGAAGCGCGCCTCGAGCCAGTCGCCCAGCGCCTGCAGCTCCTCGGCGCAGACCTGGTGGGCCATCGTGTAGGTGTGCCACTGCACCGGCAGGCCGAGCGCGCTCAGCGTCTGCGCGGTGTGCTCGGCGATCGCCACCGGGATCACCGGATCCTGGGTGCCATGGGCCATGAACACCGGCACGCTGATGGCATCGGCCACGCGCGCGGCAGCCGCCTTGGCCGGATCCGGCAGATAGGTCGACAGTGCGATCAGCCCGGCCAGCGGACGGGTGCGACGCAGCAGCGCGCTGAGGATCACCGCCCCGCCCTGCGAGAAGCCGGCCAGCAGGATCCGTTCGGCCGGAATGCCGCGGGCGACCTCGCGCTCGATCAGCAGTTCCAGTTCCACGATCGAGGCGTCCACCCCGGCGCTGTCCGCGCGCGAACGGAAATCCATGCTGACGATGTCATACCAGGCGCGCATCGGCACGCCGTTGTTGATCGTGATCGGCTGCACCGGCGCATGCGGGAACACGAAGCGGATCGCCGGCCAGTGCGGGCGCACCAGTTCGGGCACGATCGGGGCGAAGTCATGGCCATCGGCACCCAGGCCATGCAGCCACAGCACCGACCACTGCGGGTCGGCGCCGGTTTCGTTTTCCACGGTATCCAGCATCAGGCGGCTCCAGTACGTTCAAGCCGCATTATGACCGCGGCCCACCGCAATGGGGGCGATGCCTGGATGGCCGTGATCAGCCGGCGGGATGTGCCTCGGCCGCAGCACGGCGCAGCTCGGCCGCGCGCACCAGCACCTTCGGCGGGGCCGATTCTTCCGGGATTTCCATCAGGCCCAACCGGTGCATCCAGACGCCAGCGGTGCGCGAGGAGGTGAAGCCCACCACCGGAATCGCCAGCACCATGCCGATCACCACCGGTGCCATCCATGCGGCCAGCGAGGGCGAGACCGCATAGGCCAGCGCGCCCATGAACAGGCCGAACACACTCAGCCCGCCGTAGCCACGCGTCAGCGCCAACCAGGACACGCCGCCATCGTCGCGCTGCTGCGCGTCCCAGCCCGAATCCTTGCCGGCCAGCACTTCGGCCACACCGCGCGACTGCACGTACATCACCACCGGCGCCATCAGCGCGGCGAGGATGGTTTCCAGCAGCATCGAGATGAACGCGCGGATCGTGCCACCGCAGCCACGGCGTTCAACCGGCTCCAGCAGCATCGCCAGATAGCCGAGCACCTTGGGCGAAAGCAGCACCACCATGGTGATGGCGAACATGCGGATCACCTGGGTCTCGTCCTGGTGGCGCCAGTACACGCCGGGCGAGAGATGCAGCACTTCATTGAGGTCGATGCCGCCCTGGAACAGCGGGATCGCAATGCCGATCAACATCAGCATCGCCCACATCGGCGCGGTGAAGTAGTGCCCGATGCCGACCAGCATGTGCATGCGGCTGACCCAATGCAGGCCCTTGGAACCGACCACCTTGGCGTGCTGCAGGTTGCCCTGGCACCAGCGGCGATCGCGCACCAGCAGGTCGGTCAGGGTGGGCGGGCCTTCCTCGTAGCTGCCTTTCAGGTACGGCACCATGTGGGTGGCCCAGCCACCGCGGCGCATCAGGGCGGCCTCGACGAAATCGTGGCTGAGCACATGCCCACCAAACGGCTCCTTGCCCGGCAGCGACGGCAGGCCGGCCTGCTCGGCGAAGGCCTGGGTGCGGATGATGGCGTTGTGGCCCCAGTAGTTGCTCTCCGCGCCATGCCACCAGGCCACGCCGCGGCCGATCACCGGGCCGTACACGCGGCCACCGAACTGCTGCATGCGGGCAAACAGCGTGCGCCCGCCGACCACCGCCGGCAGGGTCTGGATCAGCCCCACATCCGGGTTGTGCTCCATGCCGGCGACCAGGCGCACGATGGTGTCGCCCGTCATCAGGCTGTCGGCATCCAGGATCAGCATCTGCGGATAGGCGCCACCGAAACGGCGGACCCAGTCGGCGATGTTGCCGGCCTTGCGGCCACCGTTGTCGCCGCGGCGACGATAGAAGATGCGGTCATGGCCGCCCACCGCGTCGCACAGGGCGTGGAAGGCCGCTTCCTCGGCCTGGCCGATGTCATCGCGCCGGGTATCGCTGAGCACGTAGAAATCGAAATTCGCCAGCTGGCCGGTCTCGGCCACCGACTCGTAGATCGCCTGCAACCCGGCCAGCAACCGGCGCGGATCTTCGTTGTAGGTCGGCATCAGCAGCGCGGTGCGCGTATGCACGGTCGGCAGCGGCGCATCCGGGTCGATGCCGAGCTTGTAGCCCCGATCGAATACCGCGGTCAGGAAGCCGGCCACGGCCCCGGCGAAGGACAACGCGATCCAGGCGAACAGGCCCACGAACAGCACCAGCAGGCAGGCTTCCAGCACACTGATGCCATCAACGGCGAGCACCTTCCACATCATCCGGCTGGCGGCGATGGTCATGGCTGCGGTACCGCCCAGGATGTAGAAACGGCGCAGCCCGATCATCCGCGGCGAGGTGCGCTGGCGCGGAACCTGCAGCTGCCCTTCGCGCAGGGACTGCTCGGGCATCGGCAACGGCGACTCGGCCGGCAACGTCGCCCGGCCGGCGTCCAGCAGGGCGTTCAGGGTCTGGGTACTCATGCGCGGTGTCCCTGTGCAGGGCGTGCCAGGCCGGGGGTGCCAAGTGTGGAAAGGGGCATCCTGAGCCCGGCGTACACGATGGCACGCATTCGTCCTGTCGGCGCAGGCCGGAGACCGGCACGCAGCGTATGTCTGTGACTACCGGAACCCACGAACTCTCCAAACCGCTTGAGACGAAAAATGCGGCTCAGTCTATGGCGCGAAATGTAAGGTGCGCGCGAAGGGCGGACCGGGGATTTCTCCGCATTCAGCTTTTGGATCGAGACAAGTGGAGGCCCTCTCGCGGCCAAGGTGGCGCAGGCCCTGTGCCATGGGCTTCTGCCCATTCATCTTGCGGGCGGCGGCGATCAGCCCCCTGCCGCAACGCGACCGGTCCCCATGGCCTCGGCAGGAGGAAGTGCCGCCAGTGGTGCGCAGTTTTTCGCCCTGGAGGGGGCGGGGTGGCAGCGTTGACGGGGTGCGGCAGCGGCTCAGGCGACGGTAGCGGCGATGGCCAGGTCGGTGTCTACCGGCAGGCGCGACAGCGCGCGGGCGCTCACCTGCGAAAACTGCAGCTGGGCAAGCAGGTGTTGTGCCTGGGTGGCAACCGGGCACGGGGTGATCTGCGGCCCTGCTTGCGGGCGATCGGGGGTCATCACATCAATGGACATGGTCTGGCATCTCGTTGACTTCTCATTACCCACGGGGCTTCCGGCCGCGCGGATTGCGCACCCTATCGGAAAACCGGGACGAATGTGTGACGGTGCGCGCAGTCCCTGACAGGGGGCGTGCAAAGCGTCGAAAAATTGGCGCTAATCAAGAGCTTGCGGCTATCATGTAATCGTTTTCAACATACGATTCGGATATGGATTCCAACACTGCTTCCCCCTACAGCCCCAAGTGGCAGTTCCGCTTCAACTTCTTCGAACAGCACGGCGCCCCCAATTCGCCGACCTTCAAGGCCGCGTACAAGACGCTGCCGTTCGGCCAGAAGATCAAGGTCAACTTCAACTTGTTCGCCCTGTTCTTCAGCTGGATCTACCTGCTGATCCTGGGCATGTGGCGCAAGGCGCTGACGATCCTGGGCATCACCCTGGTGCTGATGGTCGTCGTGGCCTTCCTGCCGGACGTGGTCGGCCGTGCGATCGGTGTGGCCTGGTCGGTGCTGATCGCGCTGACCACCAACTATTCGTACTACCTTGAAAAGGTAAAGGGCGATACCAGCTGGAACCCCTTCGCCGGCATGCGCTGGTAAGCAGCGCGCAGGCGTGGATGAAGAGCCCGGTCATTGACCGGGCTTTTTTGTGGAGCGTCGGCCGCGGTGTTGAGACACCCATCGATCTGCTGAACGAACCGGAGGCGCGCGGCCATCGGGAGGGCTGAGTCGATCCCGTTGGGCTCACGCCAGGTGTAGATCACCCTGGTACAGACCCCACGCCGCCCAGCCGGCAACGACGATCACGCCCGCCACGATCACCTGCTCCGCCCGGGTGAATATCCGCTGCCCATGCTGGTGCTTGGCGGCCGCGAACATGGCGATGCCCGGTGCGTACAGCAACACCGACATCAGCACCTGTGACAGGCCACCGGCATAGACCAGCCACAGCGCGTATACCGTGGCCAGACCGGCCACCAGCAGATCGCGGACCCGCAGCCCGGGTTGCCCGCCATAGGTTTCCCCGCGTAGCGCCAGCAATGCACCGTAACCGGCCGAGAACAAATAGGGCACCAGGCTCATCGATGCGCCCAGCAGCACCAGGCTGGTGTAGGTGCCGGCACTGAACAGGGTGATGATCAGAAACAACTGGATCAGCCCGTTGGTGAGCCACAGCGCGTTGGCGGGAACCTGTCGTGCGTTCTCGCGCCCGAGGAAGGCCGGCATCGTGCCATCCCCCGCCGCCGCATACAGCACTTCGGCGCACAGCAGCACCCATGCCAGCAATGCCCCCAGCACCGAGACGATCATGCCGATGATGATCAACGTGGCGCCCCAGGGCCCGACGATGGCCTCCAGCACGAAGGCCATCGAGGGATTGCGCGCCTGTGCCAGGGCTTCCTGGCGCAGCACGCCCATCGACAACAGGTTGACCAGCATCAGCAGCGCGAGCACGCACACAAACCCGATGATCGTCGCGCGCCCGACATCCGAACGCCTGGCCGCGCGCCGCGAGTAGATGCTGGCACCCTCGATGCCGATGAACACCCAGACCGTGATCAGCATCATGCCCCGCAGCTGCTCACCCAGGCTGCCCAGTTCGGCCGTGCCCCAGAACTCGCCGGTGAAGATATCGGCCTTGAAGCCCACGGCGGCGATGATCAGAAACACCACGATCGGCACGATCTTGGCGACGGTGACGACCGCATTCACCAAGGCGGCCTGGCGGATGCCACGCAGGATCATTGCGTGCATCGCCCACAGCAGCACGGAGGCGCATGCCACCGCCTGCCAGGTATTGCCCTCGCCGAAGGCCGGCACGAAATAGCCCAGGCCGCTGAAGATCAGCACGAAGTAGCTGACGTTGCCGAGCAGCGAGCAGACCCAGTAGCCCCACGCCGCGGAAAAGCCGATGTAATCGCCGAACCCGGCGCGCGCGTACGCGTAGATACCGGTATCCAGCTCGGGCTTGCGGTTGGCCAGATTCTGGAACACGAAGGCCAGCATCAACATGCCCAGGCCACTGATCATCCAGCCGATCAAGGCCACACCCGGGCCGGCGCTGCGCGCGATGTTCTGTGGCAGTGAGAAGATGCCGGCGCCGATCATCGATCCGACCACCAGGGCAGTCAACGCGGTCAGGCCGAGCCGGTCGGAACGAGAGGTCATGTGCTCACCATCGGCAAATAGAATAGCGCCGATTACCAATGCCCGGCGGTGAGCACCGGGTGAACCGGCCCTGCCGGCGCGCCGTTGGCACCGGCGCGCCGGTCCGGATCAGAAGGTCTGCCAGTCCTCGCCGACCACTGCTGCTGCGGGCACGCGCGCAGCGGTCCGCGCGGGCGTGGCACGACGCGCCGGTGTGCCCGCCGCCGCCGCACTGGCCTGCAGGCGGAAGATCGCCACCGCCGTGCCCAGCTGCTGCGCCTGCTCTTCCATCGCACGCGCGGCCGCCGTCGCTTCCTCCACCAGCGCGGCATTCTGCTGGGTGGTCTCGTCCATCTGGGTGATGGTCTGGTTGACCTGTTCGATACCGGCGGACTGCTCCTTCGAGGCTGCCGAGATCTCGGCCATGATGTCGTTGACCCGGCGCACGCCGGTGACGATCTCTTCCATCGTTCGGCCGGCGGTCTGCACCAGGGCCGAGCCCGCGCTGACCTGAGTGACCGAGTCGTCGATCAAGGTCTTGATTTCCTTGGCCGCCCCGGCGGAGCGCTGCGCCAGTGCGCGGACTTCCGTGGCCACCACCGCGAAACCGCGGCCCTGTTCGCCGGCACGCGCGGCTTCCACCGCAGCGTTCAGCGCCAGGATGTTGGTCTGGAACGCGATGCCGTCGATCACCGAGATGATCTCGGCGATGCGCTTGGACGAGGCCTCGATGCCCGCCATGGTGGTCACCACCTGGCCGACCACCACACCGCCCTGCGAAGCCACCTCGGCAGCGCCGGCGGCGAGCTGGTTGGCCTGCACCGCGTGGTCGGCATTCTGGCGAACCGTGGAGGTGAGTTCCTCCATCGATGCGGCGGTCTCTTCCAGGCTGGCAGCCTGCTGCTCGGTGCGGCGCGACAGATCGCTGTTGCCCGCGGCGATCTCGCCGGCGGCGAGGTTGATACTGCCGGTGGCCTGCTGGATCCGGCCGACGATGTCGGTCAACTGCGCCACCGTGGTATCGGCATCGTCACGCATCCGGGCGAACACGCCATGGAACTCACCACGCATGCGTGCGGTGAGATCACCCGCGGCGATGGCGCGCAGCAGCGCGGAGATCTGCTGCAGGTTGTCATCGCTGACCTGCATCATGGTGTTGAGGTTTTCCACCATCGCGCGGAAGTCGTGGTCGAAGCGCACCACATCGCCACGCTGGCTGAAATCACCCACCGCCGCCGCCCCGGCCAGATCCCCGATCTGGGTATTGATGGCACGCAGGTTGGCCTTGGTGGTATCCATTGCAGCCGTGAAAGCGGCCTGCTCGCCGGGCAGGCGGTCCATGTCCTGGCTCAGGTCACCGACCGCGTAGCGCTGCATCACCTCGACCAGACGGCGGGTGACTGCGATGTTGGCGCCCACCAGCTGGTTGGTGTCTTCCACCATCTTGCCGTACTCGCCGGGAAAGGTCTGCGCGTCCATGCGGTAACTCAGCTCGCCCGCCTCATGTCGCTGGGCCATCTCACCCTGCGCGGCCATCACTGCGCGCAGCTGGCTGCGCATGCGCTGCATCGATTCGAGCAGGCGGCCAACTTCGTCATTGCGCGCGGGCGGCAGCGGTGTATCCAGACGCCCCTCGGCCACGTCTGCGGACAGGCGGACGGCATCGGCCAACGGACGGATCGCCTGACGGCGCAGCAGCACGTACACGCTGCCGCTGAGCACCAGTGCCGCGCCCAGGCCAACGGCCAGGATGATCCACAGCAGCGCACGTGCCTGCGCGGTGATCAGCGCATGCGGCACGATCACACCCAGCGCGAAATGCTCTTCGCTGCCGCCGATGCGCAGCGGCACGTAGGTCTTCACGTTGCCTGCCGCATCCGGCTCGAAGGCATCAAAGGTCTTGTCTGCCTTGACCGCCGCCAGTACCTGCGTGGTCAGCGCATCCTCGCGACGCTTGCCGATCTCGTTGGCGTCCTTCGCGGCCAGGACGATGCCGCCGGGCGAGATCAGTTCCACATGGCCTTCGCCCATCGGGCGCAGCGCGGCGAGGTGCTTCTGCAATGCGGCCAGGGCGAAGTCCACCGTCACGACCCCGAGGAAGCTGCCGTCATCGATCACCGGGGTGGACAGCGTGGTCATCAGCACCTTCTGACCGCCGATCTCGTAGGTGTAGGGCTCGGCGACGGTCTGCCGCTTGAGCGCCTTCGGCTTGAGATACCAGTCGCCATCGCCGGGCACGTCATAGCCGGTCAGCGCATCCTGCATCGGCGCGCCGTCGTGCCAGGCCCAGTAGCTCATGAACCGGCCGGTATCATCGTGTGCCTCGGCGCCGACGAACTCGGCATCCTTGCCATCGAATGCGTCGGGTTCCCACAACGTGCCGAAGCCCACCCATTCCGGGTGCACCTGCACCTGCTGGTGGATCACCGCAGACACCGTCGCCCGCGACAGCGTTCCCGCAGCGCGCTGCACCAGCAGGTTCTGCGCCAGCGCCTGGCTGGTGGCGAAAGCACTGGAGAGATCACCACTCACCCGCAGCGCTTCGGCCTGGGCCTCGCTCTGCATGGTGTGGCGGGAGGCATCCACCAGCGACGCGCTGGCTTCGCGATAGCTGATGGCAGCGGTGACACCGAAGCAGAGCATGGCGATCAACGCCGTACCCAGCATCAGTCGGTTGGCGATGCTGCCAGGGCGCTTGGAAGCAGTGGGGCGGGACACGGGCATGGGGGCGGTTCCGGAAAAAGGGCATACCGGCGGGCGCACGCATGCGCCGCCACGGAAACACGCAGTCCATTGCGGGCCGGCACGCGCGCGGTGCAATCACGGCGCGGCCAGCGGGGATCGATGCCACTGCCCTGCCCTGTGCAGATATCGCCTGCCGGCACCGCGACGGCACCGGCCCAGAGAAGGGACTCAGCTGGATAACGGCGTCATGCCAGCGATATTGAGTGCCGAATCCTGACCGTGTTCAGTGAACGCCCGTGCTGCGGTCGCCGTGTCCCAGGCGCTCCACCAGTGTCTGGCTGGCCGCATTGAGTCCAATCACCTCCACCTGCGCCCCGCGTGCGCGCAGTTTGCCGGTCACCCGTTCCAGCGCGCCCACTGCGCTGAGGTCCCAGAAGTGCGCGCCGCTCAGATCGATGGTCACACGCTCAGGCACATGCAGCAGGTCGAAGGCCGCCGCGAACTGCCCGGCCGAGGCGAAGAACACCTGCCCGCTGACCGTGTAGACCCGGGTGCCGTCGGCCGTGTCGGCCTCGGCGATGTCCAGCATCCGGCCCACCTTGCGGGCGAAGAACAGCGCCGACAGCAGCACCCCGGTCAGCACCCCCTTGGCCAGATCGTGCGTGGCCACGGTGACGACCACCGTGCCCAGCATCACCACCGAGGAGCTTTTCGGGTGCAGCCGGACCTCGGCGAACGAGCGCCAGTGGAAGGTGCCGATGCTGACCATGATCATCACCGCGACCAGCGCGGCCATCGGAATCTGCCGGACCCACTCCGCGCCGTAGACCACCAGCAGCAGCAACAGCGCGCCCGCCACCAGGCAGGACAACCGGCCACGGCCGCCGGAGGACACATTGATCACCGACTGCCCGATCATCGCGCAGCCGCCCATGCCGCCGAACAGCCCGGCGGTGATGTTGGCCAGGCCCTGTCCAGCGCACTCACGGTTGCGCTGGCTGGGGGTGTCGGTCATGTCTTCCACGATCTGCGCGGTCATCATCGACTCCAGCAGCCCCACCACCGCCAGCGTGGCCGAGACCGGCAGCAGGATGCGCAGGGTCTCCCAGGTGAGCGGCACATCGGGGAGCAGGAAGGTCGGCAGGCTGTCCGGCAGCGCGCCCATGTCGCCGACGGTGCGGATGTCCAGGCCCAGCCAGATCGACAGCCCGGTGAGCACCACGATCGCCACCAGCGGCGAAGGCACCGCCCGGGTCAGCAGCGGCAGCAGGTAGATGATCGCCAGACCGGCCGCGCACACGGCGTACACCGTCCATGGCATCCCGATCAGCTCGGGCAACTGCGCAAGGAAGATCAGGATGGCCAACGCGTTGACGAAGCCGGTGATCACCGAGCGCGAGACGAAGCGCATCAGGGCACCCAGCTTGAGCGCGCCGGCGACGATCTGCAGCAGCCCGGCCAGGATCGTCGCGGCCAGCAGATACTGCAGGCCGTGGTCGCGGACCAGATCGACCATCACCAGCGCCATCGCGCCGGTGGCCGCGGAGATCATGCCCGGCCGGCCGCCGGCGATGGCGGTGACCACCGCGATGCAGAACGAAGCGTACAGACCGACCTTGGGGTCGACCCCGGCAATGATGGAAAACGCGATCGCTTCGGGAATCAGCGCGAGGGCGACCACGGCGCCGGACAGCAGATCACCGCGGATGTTGCCGAGCCATTGCTGGCGCAGCGGATAGGACACAGACATGGACAGACTCCACGCACCGGCGATGCGCACGGCGCGTTGTGTGATGAAGACAAAACACTCCCTGAGCCAGCGCAAGGGCCGGCGCGTCGTCAACGCGGTATCAGGGTGGCGTCATCACAAGGGTCCTGCCGGGGCAGCGAAAGCGGCGCGCAGGATAGCGCAGTCCTCCGATGGCCTCAAACATGGCCAGCCAGTTCACCTCGCGCGTTGCCTGCCCAGCGCGACGGTGGCTGCCCGGTCACCCGCCGGAACGCCGCGGCGAACTTGCCGGGGTTGGCATAGCCCATCGCCAGGGCGACCTCGGTGACGCTGCGGCCGGCCAGCAGCATCGGCTTGGCCGCTTCCATCCGGCGCCAGGTGAGGTACGCGTAGGGCGTCATGCCGGTCGCCAGCCGGAAGCCACGACTGAAGCCACTGGCTTCCTGCCCGACTTCCTGCGCCATGCGGGCAACGCCCATGTCATCGCCGAGATGGGCATCGATCAGTTCCTGCACGCGCTTGACGTGCGCTGGCGACAACGCGCGTCGCGTCGGGGGCGACGCAACCGGAAGTCCCGCCAACCGCTTCAGCACCAGATCGACACCGTGCTCGAAGAACGCGGCTGAGCCTGCATGCGCTTCAGCGCAGTGCCATAGCGCCCCCATCACCGAGGCGATCACCGGGTCCCCATGCAGCGCCGATGCTGCGCGATGCAGCTGCTCCAAGCGCACGTCGTGCCCCTGCAGATGCCGCGCGTCGATGGCCAGGCCCAGCAGCGCCAGCGCTGGGCTGCGGAATTCGCCCGGGCAGTCCGGCAACACCAGATTGAACGCGCCTGGGCGCCAAGGCTGCGCGATGCGTCCGAGCGCCGTGCGCTGATACAGGGTGCCGCCGCCCGCCGTGAGCAGCCCGATGCGCAACGCACCGCCCTCACCCATCGTGCCCTGCGCCGCGGCGAACGTGTGGCGAAGCATCAGCACCGAGCCGTCGGCGCTGCCGACGCAGGCGTCCAGCGGACCGCCGGCTTCGGCCGCCACACGGGCGGCCACCGCTGTCGCTGGCGTGGCAGTGGCGCAGGTCATCAGGTGTCCAGTTCTGGATCCGCCCTGCCGGGAATGGAGCGGCAGCACCTCATTGTTACACAATAACATTCACGACTCCTCCCCATCACCGTGGTGCGCGCCACCACCCCCAGAGGCTCCTCGTGAAACACGCTGTACTTGCCGGCGCCGTGCTCGCCGCGCTTCAGTTGCTGCCCAGTGCGCCCGCCCAGGCCCAGTCCACCCCGGCCGCCAAGGCCACCGAACTGGACGGCATCGTAGTAACCGGCAGCAAACGCGCTACCCCGTACCTCAAGAGCGACATGTCGGTCACCGTGCTCAACCGCGAAGCCCTCAAAGAAGCGCACGTCACCGAGTTCCGCGACCTGGACAAGCTGGCCCCCAACGTGAAGTTCAACGTGATGGGTCAGCTCAGCGACATGTTCATCTCCATCCGCGGCATCGAGTCCAACCCGTTTCTGGTCAACCGGGCCTCGGTCTATATCGATGGCATTCCGTTCCGCGAGTTGAGCAACGCGGTGTTGAACCATGTGGAGTCGGTGGAGATCCTGCGCGGGCCACAGGGCACGCTGTACGGTGCCAACAGCGAATCCGGCCTGGTGCTGGTGCGCACGCGCGCACCGTCGGCCACCACCGAGGGCGAGGTCAATGTCGGCGTCACCTCGTTCGGCAACGGCCACGGCAGCAGCGTGGATGGTTTCCTCGGCGGCGCGCTGGGCAAGAGCGACCGGTTGTTCGGCTCGGTGGCGTTCATGGCCTCGGACGAAGACAGCCACCTCAAGAACCTCACGCCGTTCAATGGCGTAAAAGGCAAGGTCAAGGAGACCTATCTGCAGGGCAAACTGCGCTGGGAACCGACCGATACGCTGGCCATCAATGCGATCGCCTATCACCTGGGCACGCGTGCACCCGGGATGTTCGAGTACGAATATCTGCCGCTGGATGTCGGTCTGTATAACCGCACCTATGGCGATCTCTACAACGGCCGCCGTGGTACCGGTGACTTCACCTACATCAACGATGCGCCCAAGCGCACCACCAAGAATGAAACCGTCGCCGGCACCAGCGCGCAATGGCAATTGTCCGGCGGCACTCTGGATGCGGCCCTGTCCTACCGCCAAGAGGAGGACACCTCCGCCGGCTACGACTTCGACATGACCGCCACACCCGCGCTGGCCGGCCGCATCTACGACAAACAGCACAGCTGGAACGGCGAGCTGCGCTTCAGCTCCCCCAGCGATCAGGCCCTGACCTACATCGCCGGCATCTCCACCTACCGGCACCACAAGGACTCCATCCTGGGCACGCTGGTCGGCCCGCCGTTGCGCGGCCTGGGCAGCTATGACCTCGCTCCGCTGCAGGGCTCGGATGGCCAGGACTACAGCGTGTTCGGCACGGCCAGCTACACCCCACCCTCGCTGCCGAAACTGACCGCCAGCGTTGGCCTGCGCCATGAGCAGGCCAAGCGCTCCACCCGCCAGCGCGAAGGCACGCTCGATCTGGGCCCGGGCGGCCTGGTGTTCTATCGCGATGCCGAGCTCGCACACACCTTCACTGCCACGCTGCCACGCGTGTCACTGCGCTACGACGCCAGCGACACGCTCTCGTTCTACGCCGCATCCGCCAAGGGCTACATTCCGGGCGGCTTCAATCTGGCGGCCGCGCAGAGCGACGTCGTCAACGACAAAGTGCTGCGCTACGAATCGGAAATGATGTGGAGCCACGAGCTCGGCTTCAAGATGAACGTGCTCGGCGGGCGCGGGCATATCGGTGGCGCGGTGTTCCACATCACCTCGGACAACTGGCAGGAAATCCAGCTGGCCACCGATGCCAACGGCCGGCCGATCTCCTCCGACTACGTAGGCTCGGATGCGTCCATCCGCTCGCGTGGTGTGGAGCTGGAAGGCGCGCTGGAGGTGCTGCCAGGCCTGACGCTGACCGCCAACGTGGGCTACGTGGACGCCGAGTACCGCAAGCTGTTCGTCGGCGCCAATGAAAGCCTGGCCGGCAACGACGTCAAACTCACTCCGAAGTACACGGCGTATCTTGCCGCACGCTACCAGCACCGCTCCGGGCTGTTCGCGCGCGTGGAGTCATCGTTCAATGGCCGCATGGCGCTGGACGAACGCAATCGCGCCTACCAGCCGGCTGTGGCCATCCTCGGCGTGCAGCTCGGCTATGAAACCGGGCCGTGGAGCACGCGCGTGTACGTCGACAATCTGACCAACAAGCGGCGCATCAACGGGTTGATCTTCGACAACCTGGCGTTCGGCCGTGACGGCAACTACTACGGTCCCATCGACCGCCCGCGCATCGTCGGTGCGGAAGTCGGCTATCGGTTCTGAGGCAGCGTGGAGGGTGCTGCGGTGCCCTCCTACTCCTTGAGAACGTCCTGTGCCTCCACGATATCCACCCCCGAGACCTGCCCCAGCCAACCATCAAACCAGGGCTTGTGCGAAGCGCCGACGATGGACAGGACGCGGGAACCGGGGTGGTCACGCACAACCTCGAGAATGTTGGCGACCATGCGCAGATTGCGGATTTCCCAGCCCTGCACCCAGATCTGGGGGTAGTGCTGCGGTGACACGGCGGCCAGTGTCGGGCGCACGTTGGACTCGGCGAGCACCTGCAGCGCCGCGGGATCGTTGACGCTGCGATACAGCGAGAGCAGATCGTTGGACGCGATGAAGGCCGCTTCGCGTTCCGTCATGGCATCGAACGTGGGGCCATACCCACTCCACGCCTGCTGGAGCGCCGCGCTGAACGCCTTGCGGTCGGCGATCTGGTGATTGTCACCGGTATGGTCGTCGACGGCGTACACGCGCTGCAGACCGAGCCGCGCGGCCAGGACCGCAGCGATCTGGTAGCTCTCGTTCTTGCGCGTTTGAATCTGCTTGAGCAGCTCGACGAGGCTGCCGTCCAGGCCGTCGCCCGCGCGTCGCTCGGCCACGGGCAGCTGCAGCCACTGCACGTAGGCAGACGCCCGTTCGCCAGCGGCAAGGAACAGGGCGGCCAGTTGGCGACGCTGCGCGGCGGTGGGGGCAGCCGGCCAGGCCGCCAACGTCCTGTTGACCTGTACGATCGCCGCCGGCACCTCCAATCCCGTGGCCGTCTTCGCGGTGTCCGTGCTGGCGCAGTAGTCATCGCCGTAGACCGCCGCATGGCGCTTGGCCAGATCGCACTGCTCGCCGCTGATGGCTTCGATGGTGATGTAGCCGGGCTTGAAGGCCGCCAGCCTGTCCAGCAGCGGATCCAGCGCCTTGGGATCGAAGGCCTCGTGCTCGCTCAGGTGCACGCTGCCCAGCACGAGGACCTCGGTGCGTGGGCCGACCATGTCCTTGTCCAGCGCCGCAAGGTCCACAGCCGCGTACGTAACCGCGGGGAGCAGCGTTACCAGGCAGCCGCACAGCATTGAGTAGCGTCGCTTCATCATCCATGGCCTGAGAGGTGGTTGACGGATGTTTTAGCAAGGCGCCGGCACCGCGACACCTGCCGAATGACACGGGGACCAAAGGCGCCGTGCGGGAGTTCGTTCCGGCTTATGGGCGCCAGCACCCAGTTCCCGATGCCGCCTACTGACAAGATAGTAGGATTGAAGCAACCAACGGAAGGTCTTACGCATGGGCAGTTTCAGTATCTACCATTGGATCATCATCGTCGGCTTGATGCTCATCCCGGTCGCTATCGCAGCGGTGATCGCCATCGTCGTCCTCAGCCTGCAAAAGAAGTCACCCAACCGCTGACGAGCGCCCCCTGCCGGGTCAGAATGGCCGGCTCCCCGCGTGTTGCGGGTGTCTCAAGGGATCCGGCATGGCGACAAGGAACAGCAAGGTCGAGTGGCTCAAGGGGATGATGCTGCTCATCTTCTTTGCCATGCTGTTCGGTATCCCCAACAGCTCGCCATGGTTCGGGCTGGTGTTCGTGTACCTGATGGCGGCCGGGCTGTTCATCGTGGGCAGCATGCTGTGGATTGCGTTGCGCAGCCGCCGCGCAGCGCTGGCATTAGGTCGCACGCCACCCACGCGCGCCCTGCACACCCGCGAGGTGAAAGCGCTGGTGTGGTTCGGCCAACCCGAACGGATCGTCTGGCGCATGCCGCGCGGCAACGTGATCGATCTTGAGAGAGCGGCGCAGGCTGCAGGCAACTGCCCGGTGGTGCGCACACTTCGCGGGCCGTACCGGGAGATGGTGCGCGCCCGGCATCACGAGCGGCATGCGTTCATCGGGGAGGTCGAGGTGCTCATGCTGCCGGGGGCGGATCGTTATCTGCGCGAGAGCAATGAGGCCGACGTGTTGCTGTGCGGAACGATCGCGTTGGTGCTTGCGTTGAATGGCGCGTGGCGTATCGACCAGGCGCCATCGCTGTTGCGATGACGCGCGTGTGCATCGCGTTGTCGTTCAATCAGTAGCGCGGCTTGATTGGCTCACTGGAATCCAGATACCCCGCAGCGACAGCCTTCTCGCAGGTGATATAGCCTGCGTTGACGACGCGCCCCTGCGCGTTGAAGGCCACATAGTAGGGCGAGGTGTTGCTGCGGTTGCGCAGGAGATAGTTGTAGCAGACGCCGTTGATGCCGGGCACAACCATTGCGTCCAGCGGCCGTCCTGCAGTGCTCAGGATCGACTCGCGGGTCGCCCCCTGCTGCAGTGAACTCATCACGACCGGATTGCCGCGATCATATTGAAGAACGCTGGGCATGCATGCGGACAGACCCGCGCAGATACCACACGCCAGCAGGATCGCCTTGGTCATGGGGACGGCGCTCACTGCCGGCGCGCACGTGCTGCCGCCGCGTTGGCGTCGCGGATGCGCTGGTTGCGCGCCTGTTTATCGTAGTCATCCTTTGCCTGCATCACGCCACCGGCGGCTTGGATCCAGCTGCTGGTCGTACAACCGGACACAAGCAATGTCACGGCAAGGGCTGCCGGGATAATGAGAAACTTCATGAATCAACCTCTCTGAAAGCGATCGACATATGGCCGATGGAAAACTGCGCTGCACTACCGCCACGCGCACAGGAAGAGATGCGCAAAACCACATCGCGAAATCGGCAAAGCCACTAATGGCGCCTTCAAACGGGGCGGAACGATAGTTGACGCGCACTTAATAAAAACGAAATGCGTTGCATTCTTGTTTTTGTATATTCCTATTATTTTTCGAGCGCGGAAGCCATCGGGGCACTCTTTCCAGCCGACTTTGATGTGCGTTGCGGGTAATGGTGATCGAAGTTTCTTTTGAAACTTTCGGTGGTCCCACTCATCGGCCCGCGATTCACCCGCGGCAATGCGTGGGTGTGGTTCCGAACATTCGAACAGCATCGGCGAGGTAGTCGAACGGCTCGGTTGCGACACTCGTGCTGTCCGATCAGCTTCCGTAGCTTGCGATTCGGGACGGCTGACTCTCTGGCATTGGTCGACGCCGAGAGACTCAAGAGACGGCAGCGTGGGGCTCCGCTGGCGGCCAAATTGGCCGCCAACTCAGCTGACGCGCCCAGCGGTTCGACCGGGCGAGCATCCTCACGACCTTCAGTCGAGGCTGTAAAGATTGACGGGCATTGACGACGTCAACGCGCAGATGAGGCATGCTTTGGTGTCGACGTACACGCGGCACAACTGTCGGACGCCATGCCAAGCTGGAAGGTGTCGATAGCCGGGTCACGTCACATACTAGGTCTGCCCGGATCGTCGTCTCTGGGTGGATGCGCCACCAGGATCAGGATCGCATGGCGTCTGTCCGCGCCGTCAATCTCTGAGAGACCGCCGACGTCTCCGCGCGGCTCGGCAACACACCCGCTGTCGCTGTTCCTGAAAGCATAAGTTGACCGCGCTAGGGAAGCAAAAGGTGTCCGCCGGTGGGTACGCGTTACCTCGCAGAAGATAGAGAATCGACCGGATACGAAGCCGGCCCTTTCAGCTCAAGGCAGAGGAAAGAATGAATGCCACTCCGGCACTGGCTGATATGCAGGTGCAGAGACAGGGAACACCAAAGCTCCAGGCTTGGAGTTGCGACTATTGAGCGCGCTCCAGCACCCAGTCGACAAAGCCTCCGCTGATGACCATATCAACAATCTTCCTCAGCCCGAGCACGTCGACATTCTCTTGATCGGACCTTATCTCTTCGCCGGTGTGATACACGAAGAACATTCTGTCGTACTGCCCCATTTTCTCGTTATCTTTCAAGTAGCGATTGAAAACCCCAACGCTAGTGGCGCACTTGATTTGTACCCAGGCGGTTTCGCCGGTGACAGGCATTTGGAGATCAAGATCCTTGGTCTTCTCAGTGCTCCCGACTCGCCCCAAACGCCTCCACCCCGCCGCAAGAAACATCATGTCCACCAGCGTTTCGAAGTCCTTGGGATCGAGTCGCTGGACGACCTTCCCAAGTGAATCCCGGAGATCTTCCTGTGCCGTCCGAACTCGTTGGATCTGCGGATCTATCGATCCATTTATCCTCTGAATGAGGCGAGCCGCATCGTTGTCGCTCAGATCGAACGAAGTGCCTCGGAATGACGCGGCGGCGGTGATCGATCCTGGCAGGCTTCTCTTCGATAACTGAACACCCAGCTGGTCGCGGTCACTCCATCCCCCGGCGATCTTGCGAGAGGTACTCGTCGATTTAGGATTGGAGGGCATGTAAATCTCGGGTATACCTGCCGCGACGAAGCCCCAATAGAGGCGGTCATGAGCAAAAGTTACCCATAAGATCTCACCTTGGTCCTCGAAATATGTACGAGTCTCATTGGTAAACCGCGTAGCAACACCCTTTGCTTTCGAAAGTGCCCAGTCCTTCGCCAGATCCGACCATCGCGCCTCGCGACACATCCTGTACGTTTCGGGACTTGCGGTATCGAAGTCGATGAGCAACAGTCCCTTCTCTATCGCCTCATCTTCCCAGCAACCTTTAGGTCCGAGCTTTACGTAGCGGACACGGGTGCCTAGAGCGATAGGCAGGATGACGCTCGATTTCATGGCCGAACCTCCCAAGGGGTTGCGCATTCTGCCGCCCCCGCCTTCTGTTGGCCATAGGCTCGACAGGCACCAGGCCCTCCGACAGTCCAGCCAGTGACGCGTATATGCTCGCGGGACGCGAGCATCTAGGTTCCCCCCCGGGCCCGTGAAGCCGTGGTCCCGATCAACCCGCCCTCGACTAGTGCCGTGTGATGTACGACAGGAGAGGAGTCGGCTCCCAAGGGACGCTGACCACCTCTTGATTCTAAGAACTAGTAGACGCAGCGTGTAGCGTGACGCCTTATACAGAGCCCGCCCAAGCCTCCCATCTGCGCGTCCATGGCAATACAGCAGCTGCGCTCACGTCCGGATCGCCGATGGGAGCGCCACTCTGGGTTTCGCGCTTCAACTGTGGGTAGCCGCAGTGGACGCACGCAATGATTCGGACTTTATGCATGGCCCGCCTCCTCCCTATTGATGCGCTTACTGCCTCGCGCCGAGCGGCCGCACAAGCCGAGACATATACATGTAAAGTACGCCGTAGTAGAGCCAACAGGGGGCTAAGGAATGCTCGTATCTCGCTATTTCATGTTGGGGCGAAATCAGGCAACACTCGATTTTCTCGATGTCCACATCGATAAGGACATTCCCGTCTTCGTGGACCCAGCTGCCCTGCGTTCATTGCAAACAGAGTGGGGACACCACTGTGTTTCTCTTCTTCAGAGCTACTTTGAGTCCGTCCTCACGGCAATCCGCAAGGAAAATCACGATCGAGCTAAGCAACTTCTCGCTTGCCTCAACGAGAGGAACGAGTTCCACATAGGATACTCAAAGGACAGGTCCCGCGGCAGCGCTCTAGGCGCGGTATCCGCGGAGAAGATCTGGGAGTCTTTAGTGAAGAGCAAGGCTGCAGTGACTGGCGTGCTCCACGACCTTGAAGACACGATCCTGTTTGTGGACGGCATAGGTCCCGATATGCTCTCAGATGCCGTTTGCAACATCATTCGTGGCCCGCTGATCCAGTACACGCAGCAAGCTTGCAATTACTACGGCATTCCGCTCACACCGGGGGTCGATTCAGGCCCGGTATGGAACACACGCGACGAAAAATGGGAAAGTGATCTTATTGAGCTGCCAATGACAAAACACGGATCACTCATCCTGATCCCGAAGATCATCGCGCGCGTAAAACAGACCTATGGACACCAAGAGTACTACCGCCACTTCTTGATGCCTGTTCTTCAGCAGCACCACAAAGATATCAACTCGTCATTGGTGCACGTTCTTAAAGGAAAAAATAACAAGGGCACTGAGAAGGTTTACAAGACCGATCTCTATGACTTATACGGCGCCGACAAATTGGCCTCTGCCCAACTGACCGGCGAGCACCCTCAAGCTTTGACGAAGTACCGGGAGACAAAGAGCGCAGCGCCATCGCGGCCTCTTGGTCATAGCGCGCTTGCGGCGATTGAGAATGCGCCTACGCCAAACTTCGACGCACTACTGGAAGATGTGACATCACTTGCTCCCGGCCACAAAGAAGCCTCGGCCTACGAGAATGCGATCGAGAAGCTCCTCTCTGCACTGCTCTACCCCGCGCTGGCGTTCCCGGTGAAGCAGGACAATATTCATGAGGGCAGAAAGCGCATCGACATTACCTATGTAAACGATGCTAAAGATGGATTCTTCAGTTGGGTTGCTAGAAATCATCCCGCCTCCCATGTCTTCGTCGAATGTAAGAACTACGGCAAAGAGATTGGGAACCCAGAGGTCGACCAACTGGCAGGCCGATTCTCGCCTTCCAGGGGAAAGCTCGGCATCCTTGTAGTCAGGTCTGTCGAAGACAAAGCCCTGCTGCTGAAGCGATGCAAGGACACAGCCAACGACCAGCGCGGCTTCATTCTCGTACTGGACGACATCGATCTAACCAAGTTGATTAAGCAACGGCAGGCACTCATGTACGGATATGGTGAGACGTTGTTGTATCAACAGTTCAAGGCACTCATCTCATAGCCCCCACGGCACGCACCGCTGCGAGTAGGCACCAGACCCCGCGCCGCCGCATCTAACGTGTGAGGCTGCCGTGCTGGCGTCTACCTTTGGACAGTCCTAGATTCAACCGAAATCGCGATGCGCTTATATCTTACAATTCAACAACTTGCACTTGTCTCGCTGAGGAGGCTTATCTACCCGATATCACGGACGGATCAAAAAAAGCTGGAACCTTCTGATGCCGCTCGATGTTGTCAGACACATCCGCTCGTGTTGCACCCAGTGTCGGGTAGTTCGTTCGTTAGACTCGCTCACGCTTGAGCCGTCCAAAGAAACCTTCGCAGGCGGAGTTGTCGCCGCAAAGCCCCACGTCGCTCATTGAGCAAATCAGCCCGTTAGCCGCGAGATATCCCTGGTAGTCGCCGCTGCGGAACTGACTGCCACGATCCGACTGCAGCATGGGACGTCGGTCTGCGCTTCAATTGGTCCTCAGTAGGAGGTGCCCATGATTAGCAAGGCTCAGCGGCAATAGGCACTGGTTGAGGCCACAGCCTCGCTCCGACTGGAAGGCCTGTCTATTTCAAGTCGGGATGACGACCTTTATGCAACAGCTGTTGATGGACCGGGCGCTGGTAGGTTGCGTGATGCCGTGTTAGATCGGGTCCGCGCCGAGTTGGTATCAAGGGCAAGATCCGAGACTCCATAGCTGCGGCAGCGTGAGAAACACCCATTTTGGCGTCGCGGCGTTCGGTCGATCACTAGATTCTCTAGCAGTCTCCGCCGTGCCCGGTGCAATCGATCACCATCAGCGGCTTCAAGCCAGAGATCCACGGCACGAACTGGCTGGCGAGCAAAGCGACACACACCATTTCAGGATCGGCAGACTTCATCCCCCCCCCCTTAAACTGGGCCGTGGCGGTTATTTTTCGCACCTCCGAGGCATGGGTGCGAAATGCCGCCGGGACGCGCACCCACTATTTTCCTCGAATAATATCGATCTGCTCTTGAATGTACTGATCAAGGCGGGCTTCTTGGTCGGACAATGCATCCCGCAGCGCCTGCGTCTGCCGAATAAAATTACAGTACTTATCTAGCGCAGCATGCTCGTCCTTTTCTTCCGAGAGCGAGCGAAGACGCCTCTTCCACCCTGGGATTGGATCTACCGTGGATGGCCCCCTGAAGTTACCTTCAAGCCACGTCGCCAATGCTGGTCCCTGAACCAGTCTCCCGGTGTAACCATTTTTCCTTGCGTACTCCACTCCCTCTTCGGAGAAGGCAAGCGGCCATACCTGCGCATCAATGACAACCTGACGACGCGAGTATTCCCCCCTGCGGGGAGAGTTGGTTGCAACAAACTTGATCTGCTCGTCCGCTTCGTCGATGGTCCGGGACATATCCCGCACTAAGTCCGCGATCATATTGCACTTCATGTTTACCGCCACAACCCGAATTCGCATCCAAGCTGCCTCAAAGAGCTCGGCGGCGTCGAATAGCATCCGAAGACCATCGGTGTGCCCAAGGTACTTTGCGGCCCGGTGGGATATGGTTTGTTGAGAACCGTAACTCCAGCTGGATGGCTTGTATGCCACCAGCAGATCACAGCAGGTTACCAAGTAGAAGTTGGCGAGCGAGTGCAATATTCCTTCATGCCGCAGCCCAGCATGGTAAGAGCTATTCCGGAAGGAGTGAAGCCAGTTTATTGAACGACTCCACGGTGCAGTGATGAGTCCTGTTTGTAGCGCGAGGGTCACCTTCGCATCAAAGTCTTGACCCAAAGCTGCCTCAAGAACTCGATCATTGACTCTGTTCTCAGTGTCATCGAACCACCGTCTTCCAAAGAGCTTCCTATGCTTGGCGTACTGATGGAGAGCCAGCTCCACAACGTTGTCCACAAGCATGATGGCGAAGCGGTCGAAGTTCCTGTCCTTCAATGCAAGCTGATCAAGAGCAAGATCCAGCTGGTCAATGTGATCACAGAGTTCGCGAATCATCCCCAATGCCCCCTATCGCGTCGCGCAGTCGCTAACGTAGCCGACGCTTTATGATTTCGATGATAGATCCCATCTTCCGCGCACCTGCACCCAATGTAAGAAGGAAAGCTGCCTCCAACAGTGAGCCCCCATCCCATAGGTGTTATACCAAAGGCAATTCCCCGCCTTTAGCGGTCGCCAAAATTGGAGCCATGCTGCCAGTGCAAGGTTCCGAGCCAAGCCCTTCACGCCAGGCAGATGTAGGAGGGGTGATCCGCCCCTGTTCTCACAGGACAGTTGGAGGGACGCATCCACAATGTATGCAAGTCAGCCCCACTACGGCCGACCTTTCGTCGACACGATGTTGTCTACCAGATGATTCGGCTGCCAAGGGGTGGGCCTGCCCCGAACTAATGGGATAGCCACCTCATGGTTGTTTCACCATCATAAGTTGGCCAAAGCGGACACCTTATGCCAGGAGGAACAGTCGCGGTCGCGCCGCCTGTTGCATTGGTGGGCCCACCAGGATTCGAACCTGGAACCAAAGGATTATGAGTCCTCTGCTCTAACCGTTGAGCTATAGGCCCTTGCGGCCGCACAGTGTAGTGGAGGCCCGCAGGCGCTTTCCACTGCAATCCTCACATCAGCCGAAGCGCCGCCCCATTTCCTGCACCCGGCGCGCGTTCTCCCCCGCCAGCTCACGCAGCAAGCTCGAGCGCAGCAGCGCCGAACCCGCCACGCGCTGCCAGTAGTCCACTGCCAGCGGCGCTGCCCAGTGCAGGTGCGCGAGCTGGCCGCTGCGCTCCGGCGCGATGGAGGCAAGCGGCGCAGCCACACGCAGCACCCCTGTGCGCGAGGGTGCCAGTGACATCGGCAACATGTCGTAGGCGGGCGCCAACGGCAGCGGGCCGCGGTCGACCAGGTGGAAACCCAGATTGCCCTGATGCATGTCGCTGTTGCCGATGAGTCGGCCGAACGCGTGCAGCCTTCCCATCGCGGCCTGCGCGTCGCGATCGACCCAGCCCTGCGTCAGCAGCGCGTCGGCAGCCGTCCCCCAGTCCACGGTCACGTCACCAGCGAAGGCCGAGGACAGCGCCAGCAGCGAGACGAAGCCACGCCGGCCCAGCACGTCGACGGTGCGGTCGAAGCGCTGCGCCTCCAGGAACGTGTGCGTGTCGGTCTGGAGTATCTCGGACACCGCTGCCGGCACGCCGGCGTCGCGCAGGCACTGCAGGGCGAGGTGCTCGCAGACCAGCAGGTCTGCCCAGCGTTCTGCGGCCTCGCCTGCGGTGGGCTGCGCGAACTTCACCAGCGCCGCATAGCGCCCTTCCTCATGCTCCACCGTGGCAGTGAACTTCGGTTGCTCGCCACCCGGCGACGATCCGACGTCTTCGCCTTCAAGTGCCGCCGCCGCGCGCTCGGGATAACGACGTGCGCGCTGCCCGGCCAGGACATGATCGCCAGGCGCGTCGAGCGCGCGCAACGCCATCTGCACGGCATCGCCGCCCAGCAGGAGATCACCGATCTCGGTGCCGCCTGCACGCACCAGCGCCTGCAGGGTGTCACCCAATTGCCATCGATTGAGGTCGTCGGGGACGCCCAGGTCACGCCCGCGACGATGCGCGAAGGTGCGACCGAGGAAGCCCTGCGGGCGCAGGTCGTCCAGGTACCACGGCAGCCCCGGGAAGTGGCCGTCGACGGTCTCGTCTGGCGAACGGGTCAGATTGGGGCGTGCGGCGGTGGTCGCCACGTGGAAGGTCTCGCCCGTGAGTGCCACGACCGTGCCCAGTTCTTCAAGGGTGGCGTCCGGCCCCAGCCGGAACAGCGGCCACTCGCTGCCCGCGGCGGTCTGCTGGCGGACGGCATAGGCCGTGGCGCGGGTGCGACCAAGTCGCTCCAGGCGGTCCCCGGCCTCGGCGACAAGACGACTCAACGTTGTCCGGGTAACCCCCAGGCGATCGACGAGATCGGCAGCTGATACGACCTCGCCGGCAGGCAGGTTGTCGAACAACGTCTGGAGCTGGACGGTACGGGGACGGGCCATGGCCTGAGTTTCGGGACGAATTAAGTTACGAATCTATACGACAATCTTCGGCGAACCGCAACCCAATTAAACATATAAGCAATTGATTAAAATAACATCACCCCGGAGAACACCGAGAAAAAATAAGTAATTAAGTTACGAAACACGCAACGAAATCACCATATCAGCCTGGCGATCCAACCCCTTCGAACACCCCTCCATCCGCTGCGCCGCCGCTAGGCTCGAGTACACCACGCGCCGCCACCCGCCCCAAAAAACAAACCCCGCTTGCGCGGGGTCTGTCGGGTTTCAACGCGATGCGCCGGTATCGATCAATCGATATCCAGGAAACTGCGCAGCTGCTCGGACCGGCTCGGATGACGCAGCTTGCGCAGCGCCTTCGCTTCGATCTGGCGGATACGCTCGCGGGTGACGTCGAACTGCTTGCCCACTTCCTCGAGGGTGTGGTCAGTGTTCATGTCGATGCCGAAGCGCATGCGCAGCACCTT
>Ga0302349_1000610_pt1 | contig 39333 bp, 29 predicted proteins | sample PhyAR1_FD_202176 | JGI IMG/M metagenome (GOLD analysis project Ga0302349, IMG submission 202176) | Leaf surface microbial communities from alfalfa plants in UC Gill Tract Community Farm, Albany, California, United States - DLSL A.R1... | ecosystem: Host-associated > Plants > Phyllosphere >... | reverse complement strand
GCGTCACCTGAGATGGATGTCATCTGTTCCCGGGCATCACCCAGATTGCTGACCGCCGGCCCCATCTCCAGCACCTGGCCCTGCGCCTTCGCCTGACCGTCCGCCGAGATAAACAGCCCCTTATGCGCCCGTATTGCGCCCCGGCTGTCGGTCCGGAGCTCAAAACCCTCGCCGCGCTGTTGCTTCTCCGCGTCAACCAGATGACCCAGGTTCAGCTGGCTCTTGCCGCCGTACTCGGTGCTGACCTTGATGTACTCTTTCCCGCGCTCATCGTCGAGGCGGATTTTGTTGTTCGCCGGCGTGCGCAGCACGTTGCGCTTATAGTTGCGAATAGTGACGTGGTCACCGTGCGCCGAGTCATGCAGCACGCCTAAGATGTACGGCCTGTCCGGGTTGCCGTCCTCAAAGCCAATCGCCACCTCGGTGCCCGCCAGCAGCGGCAGGTGCAGGCCGTAAGTGTCCCCGGCGTACGGGCGGGACTGCCGCACCCACAGGCTCTCAAAGCCCGTATCCCAGCTGTCCCGGTCAAACAGCATGCTGACGCGGTAGCGGCCGTCTTTGTCGATATGTCCGTAGGTGTCATTTTCCGTGGTGCTGGTGACGCGCGCCGGCAGCGTGCCGGCCATCACCGGGCGGGTGCCGGGTTCAGGGCGGAAGCTAAAATCATCGCTGTCCGGGATGCCCTCAACGCTCACCCTGAAGTCTTCGTCACGCCGGGCGTGGCTGTGCATCGCCGTGATGACCACGCCCTGAGCAAAGACCTCCGCCACCTCATAGCCGCCGGTCACCTTCAGCACCTGACCCGGCGCGAGCACCGGACAGCTGGTGATGGCACGGGTCTGCGTCTGGCCGTTCAGGTAGCGCTCATGACGGATGCGCGCATAAAACGCACCGGACTCCGGTACCGGATCTTTATGTAAGCTTTATTTTTTCTTTTTATATTCAGGATTAGCCCATCATGAACCATCAAAGTCACTCTTGCTAAGTCATCCACTGATACACCCAATAACTTGAATATGTACCTGACATATTGTCTGGTGAAAGTTTCCTCACAGTGATCTTATATTTGAAACAGCTATTTAGTTCAACATCATTTAACCTTAAATGAAAGATACACTCTCTTATAATCCTTAAATAATGACGAATCACCTCTACCAATGAAAATAAAATTTGTCTTTTGTGGTAAATTTATCTCTGCTTGAAAACACTGCTCAGTATGATATCCAGCATCATCTTGATACTTACATGAAACTATTGCACTCATACCGGTGAATTTCGACGTAACAATTACATCCGTCAAAACTGGAATGCCATCAGTTACAGCCTCCCAATGTCCGTCATCATTTCTTATAAAGTAATCACTTTCTTCGCTTGATGAACCTCTGCATAGTTTGAGGTAATCGGATGCATTTACATGCTCTTTCCTAATAAATAGACAATCATTTTTTTATTGACACTCCATTTGGCAGGAATGCTAATAAATGCCTCATTAAGAGAGAGTGACTTATAAAATTCCCCACTGTAACTCGAACTCGCAAAAAAGCACAAAAAAAACATTAGGAAAATTTTCACTTATTTATCCCCAACAATAGAATATGCATTTTGCGTTGATTGAAATCTGCGATCAAAAGATGGCTCATCCCATCTGTTTATTACCATGCTAACAGATCTTGAACTGTCGCGAGTAACTCCCGCATCTGCTCTTCGTAGAACTCCATTTTTTGCTACGAATTGCCCTCCAGAATCAATGCAATTGTACGGTATTGTCGATATATCTTGGGGGTTATTGATTACAGGTACTCTTAACCGGGTAGGATTTTGCCACCAATTATTATCATAATCCGTACGACGCAACCATCCTCTATAAGCCCACTTATGGAAAATATAATAAGGAGGGAAACCGGTATTTGGTGCACCAATTTGATATACTTATGATAGGCCGTAAGGTTCTCCATCCTTGTAGGTATAGCTTTTGACTGCGGATGACACATCCTGATTACTTGCCATTACGCAAAATGAAATTAAAAAAACATCAATAGCGAAACTCAACAAAAATATAGCTTTCGTTTGAACCATTTTAAACTCCAGCGTTACTTTAGATAAATAGCTGGCGACTCACAAGAAAATTGATGAACTGACAGCAAGAAAATAATTACAAAAATTTCATTTCGTATAAATGAACTTTCCACCTAGCTCATTCAGTGTTTTCTCACCTGAAAAAAGTTCTTTGCATTTACGGTCAGTAACTGCATCATCTTTATCCTCCAGGAATGAAATTTTCATTTTCTTTTCAATATCCCATACACCAGGAAATGAATCCACAGTACAATCCAAGTCATTTGGTGCAACGTATTTCCCATTAAAAGATATTTTCCCAATATATATGGTATCTCCGGGGTAAAACAAGCTGTCATCATCCGGTTCATTTTTGGAACCATTCCAAAAACCTTTTTCTGATAATAGATTTTTAGTTCCGTTAAACCTGGAAACGATAGCTTGATATGATCTAAGGTGAGCATCAACCACAACTAAAGCCAGAACTATTTTTTTTTCAAAGTTTACATCTATGATGGAAGCAATTTCTTCATCAAAGTATGAAATAGAATGAATGCTGATAGGTTTTCCTTTGCAATTTATAATATCATTAACATACAAATATTTATTACCTGATGCTATAAGCACTCCTACCTGATCACTAGTTAAAGAGATACCTCCCGCTCCAGAGAGTAGCAAATCATTCCAGTTATCTATTTTACAGGAATAATACGCATTTGATTTTTTATCATAAATGCTGACAGAACCAGCTCTATTTTTATCAAACTTTACGCTTACGCCATCAACTTCAATGGTGTTGTAATATGCCCCCGATGAACTAAAAGCCATAGAGCCAAGTATCATAAACAAAAATGAATTAGTTTTAAACATCATCATCAATAACCTCTTTCGATTTTTTAGTGGCTTTTTTTCTTTCTGCTATCCCTTTATCTGCACCATTTATACCCTTTGTTACCTTCAAAATAATGCTGTCATCATCAGATTTACCAAACTTTTCTTCATCCATAATTTTAAGTACTTTAGATTTAAAGCATGCTATAAAAAAACCACCTGTATCTATGCAGTTGTATGCGCTTTCTGTTACCTTTTGAGGTGCAACTATATTTGGAGGTCGCTTTTTCATACCAGGAGCATTTTTCTTTTTGTACTCTGGATCATCCCACCAATACTTATCGAAATCATTTTTTGATATCCAACCTCTATATACCCAATAACCTGAATATGTATCAAGGCCAGTTAACATTTTAAATCCTCTGCCTCTAAATTTCTGAGCATCTACATCTCCGCAATTACCATTTATCCAACTATAGGAACCGGTAATATACCCACCGCGTGAATTATATTTCCCCCCAGAAAAGTAACTATCTTTCTCGGTTTCCAGTGCCCCATACCAATGACCAAGCTCACTTGTTTCATTATATGTTGAGGCCTCTATGATTTTACCACCTTTCTGAACACCATCTACCACAACCTGCTGCTGGCTGGACTCTTGCATAGACAATAAATACCCTGACTCTACCGCCCCCTGCCCTAAAAAATGACAAATCCTATTTACATCAGATAAATTATACTTCCGCATTATTTTATTTATATCCAAATAGTACTCTGACGTAGTGTTTTTGATGTTATCAAGTGCATTTTTATTTTTCTTACTGGTATTCGCTGCCATTACCGTTTCAATTACTTGACAATCAAGCCAACCACACTTCCGGAAGTGTCTAATAAATGTTTTTGGCTCGAAATGCCATAACCTTCCACTACTGAATGCTCCTGAATCAAAGCATAACGCTTCTGCATGAGCTTTGAATTTTGCATAATCTGCTTCTGTCATCGGGTCATGCTCATCACTACCCGTTTTCAGCCATGAAAAACGGCTATCGATCGTGCTTTTTTCCCATTCAAACGGAAAATGACAGATCAGTTTTCCACACTGATTATCATAGTCGTCACCTTCGGTCAGGCTGGCAATCGTAACCGAGTTACACTGGCTGTTGGTATCGGTATCGTCATCAACCAGCTGCCAGCCCGTCCAGTGTGGAAAATCCGCGTCACTGAATTTCTTAATTTTTGAGTCTGCAAGGTTTACCACTCCCTTTCCGTCCGGATAACTGACGGTCATCCACAGTGGTGCATCCGCAGGCACCAGAGTTTCATGTTCCGTATTAATAATCCGCCCAAAACGAAGCAACTCAAATCCTGCACTGGGGCTCTCCTTATAGTTGGCCATGGCGGTTTTATAGAGGTTGTATTCGTAGTCTTTACCGTCAGCGTTAACCAGTGGCTCGCCCAGCAAATCATACTTCCCGTCAGTCTGTGCGTTTTTCTGGCGGGTCAGCATCGTGCAGTTGCCTTGCCCCAGAGTCATACTGGCATACAGAGGCGCACTGCTGGTATAGAGCTCAGAAAGCCCGGTTATGGCGGTACTGTTATTTGCGGGTGCCTTATCATAAAACTTCGTCCCGGCCGGAAGATAAAAATGAATATCCCCATAAACGGCATCGGTTCGGCCATCTTTCGACACCTCCAGTTCGCGGCTCTTCCTGCCCGTCAGTTTGCTGATGTTGTCGTCATCACAGAAAATCTGGAAATGGAAGGCATTGACCGCATCAACCATCCCGGAGGTGCCAAGCGGATCTTTCCGGTACACCTTCTCACCGACCTTCACTGTTGATTCAAGCGACTTCAGGTGCATGTAAAGCGAATAAAAGACCACTTTAGCGCCCTCATCACTGCCGATCTCCGTTTCGTGCTTTAGCAGCACGTAGCCATCGTCACTGCCTTTGACATTTGGTTGATCCGCATTGAGGTTCAGCGGTGCCTTATCTCGTTTACCGATGCCTGAACTTTTACGCACGGAAACCACGATCCCATCCGCAACAGCTCTTACACTCTCAAAAGGCCTGCCGCCATCAGTATGGGCTATGTGGATCCCGCCATGCCATGAGCCATGGCCATTAACCGGGTAATCGCGGCGGTCAACTACGGCCATCACTCTTTCAATCCATGCCGCATCGGTTTCATGGGCATTTTTCGCTTTCAGGAATGGTGGGCTGATAATCATGTTATGACTCCATGTCAGGAAAAGCTGAATTTGCGGGAAGGTTCGGTGGTTTCCTGGGCAATGCTCGGGAATTGTTCGGGGTTGTTAGCCTTCTCTTTGCGCCCGTAGAACCCGGCTTTTGTCCGGTACTCACCCAACGTGGCAGATTCGATACCATTGGCATCCAGGTTGATATAACTTCCGCCGCCATTGATCACCACACGCTTATTTGCCGTAATGTGGATCTCATCCTCAGTGCTGGTAATACTGAATTCCCCACGCGCCACCAGCTCCATCAAGTCGTTCTGCGCCTGTATTTTTACCGGTCCCTGGTTCGCGATCAGCTTGATCCCCAGCTTGCGGACAAAGACGCTCAGGGCATTCCCCACCCCGATAAACAGATTTTTCACCACGCTGACGTCTGCATTTTTACCAGCAGTGGCTATCAGGTTCTGACCAGCAGATACCTGCAGATGTTGTCCGCTGGTCAGCGCCACACCATCCGGCGCGCTGAGCAACAGCACCGATTTTTTGAGGTCCGTCAGTTGCTGTTCCAGTAGTTTGATCTGTGCCTGGAGATCGGCCGGGTTCGCGGTCGCCTTCTGCGCGTCACCTGAGATGGATGTCATCTGTTCCCGGGCATCACCCAGATTGCTGACCGCCGGCCCCATCTCCAGCACCTGGCCCTGCGCCTTCGCCTGACCGTCCGCCGAGATAAACAGCCCCTTCTGCGCCCGTATTGCGCCCCGGCTGTCGGTCCGGAGCTCAAAACCCTCGCCGCGCTGTTGCTTCTCCGCGTCAACCAGATGACCCAGGTTCAGCTGGCTTTTGCCGCCGTACTCGGTGCTGACCTTGATGTGCTCTTTCCCGCACTCATCGTCGAGGCGGATTTTGTTGTTCGCCGGCGTGCGCAGCACGTTGCGCTTATAGTTGCGGATGGTGACGTGATCGCCGTGCGCCGAGTCGTGCAGCACGCCGGCGATATAGGGCCGGTCCGGGTTACCGTCCTCAAAGCCAATCGCCACCTCGGTGCCCGCCAGCAGCGGCAGGTGCAGGCCGTAAGCGTCCCCGGCGTACGGGCGGGACTGCCGCACCCACAGGCTCTCAAAGCCCGTATCCCAGCTGTCCCGGTCAAACAACATGCTGACCCGGTAGCGGCCGTCTTTGTCGATATGTCCGTAGGTGTCATTTTCCGTGGTGCTGGTGACGCGCGCCGGCAGCGTGCCGGCCATCACCGGGCGGGCGCCGGGTTCAGGGCGGAAGCTAAAATCGTCGCTGTCCGGGATGCCCTCAACGCTCACCCTGAAGTCTTCGTCACGCCGGGCGTGGCTGTGCATCGCCGTGATGACCACGCCCTGAGCAAAGACCTCCGCCACCTCATAGCCGCCGGTCACCTTCAGCACCTGACCCGGCGCGAGCACCGGGCAGCTGGTGATGGCACGGGTCTGCGTCTGGCCGTTCAGGTAGCGCTCATGACGGATGCGGGCATAAAACGCCCCGGACTCCGGGACCGGATTGCGGTCATAGGTACTACCCGCTGTCAGATAGTTATCCGCATAATGGTAGGCTTCACCGTAGGTGATGGTATCCCCGGCGACCGCACCGGCCTGCGCGCTCATCTCTTCCGTGGCCTGACGGTAGTTGTAATCGCCGGTCGTGACCCGCTGCTGCACCACGCGGTGGTGACTCTCCATTGCCCATACCGAGTCCGCCCCGGCCGAATGCTGCCCCGACGGCGGCACCGACGGCAGGATCGGGCCTGCCTCATAGCCCTGCCGGCTGTCGAAGAACTCCACCACGTCAATACTGAGCCGCGTGTCGGTGGTAAAACGGAACCCGATCCCCACCTCCCCCAGCAGGCGGGTGATGAAGTGCAGATCGTCTTCACCGTACTGCATCACCTGCTCACGGCGCGGGTACTCTTTTGTCAGCGAGAACAGGAAGTCCTGACCGCGCATGCTGTGACGCTCGCGCAGGATTTTTTCCACGATCTGCGGAACGGACATGTCCTGGTAGATGGCGTTCTGATGCGAACGGTCGAGCAGCGCCAGGCGCGGCTGGAGCGTCAGGGCGTAGTGGGTTTCATCTTTTGAGGTGCCGAAGCGCTCAAAGCCCGTCACCACGCCCTGAATCACCCGCACCGGCTGCTGTATTTTAATGCCGTAGCCCTGATCGACCGGCGCCTGCAGCGTCAGGGAGCCGGCCTTCATCAGCATCCTCTCTTTGCTGATGGCATGGTCACTGCTGGTGAACTCAATGCGGTAACGGAACGGCCTGCTCAGGGCCTCATCGCCCTCAAACGCCAGCACGTCGGGCGCTGTTTCACTCTCTTTCACCGCCAGCAGGTGGTGGCTGTGGCTGAATCTTATCGGGAGATTCATGCGTTCACTCCTTGTACAGGATCAAATTCCAGCGCAATCCCCTCTTCCTCACGCCATTCCAGAGTAAGCGACTGCGGTTTCTGTTTAGCCGCCATCCGGGTCAGCAGCTGCTGGCTCAGCACCGGTAAAATCTGCTGGTTCAGCAGGCTGTCGACGTTGCGTGCACCGGTGTCCGGCAGCAGGCAGGCGGCGGTCAGGGCGTCATACAGGCTCTCATCAAACTGCGTGGTCAGGCCGTAGTGACGATGTAAGCGCTGGCTCACCTGTGCAAGCTTCATCTGCACGATGGTGCGCATGGCGGTTTCCGTCAGAGGGCGGTAAATCACCGTCTGGAAGCGGGCCAGCAGCGCAGGCTGGAAGTGGTCGCGCAGAATCGGGCGCAGCAGTTCGTGCAGCTCGCCTTCGGTGGCGTCCGGCTGCTCATCCAGCAGCTGCATCAGGTGGTCGCTGCCGAGGTTCGAGGTCATCAGAATCACGGTGTTGCGGAAGTCGATTTCACGCCCTTCGCCGTCGCGCATAAAGCCGCGGTCGAACACCTGATAGAACAGGTTCATCACGTCGCGGTGCGCTTTCTCCACCTCATCGAGCAGCACCACGCTGTACGGACGCTTGCGCACCGCCTCAGTCAGAATGCCGCCCTGGCCGTAGCCGACGTAGCCCGGCGGCGAGCCCTTCAGCTGAGAAACGGTGTGCGGCTCCTGGTATTCCGACAGGTTAATGGTGATGAGGGACTTTTCGCCGCCGTACAGCACACCGGCCAGCGCAAGCGCGGTTTCGGTTTTCCCGGTGCCGCTCGGGCCGACCAGCAGGAACACGCCCTGCGGGCCGTTCTCTGACGTCAGCCCGGTTTTGGCGGCGCGCAGACGCTGTGCGATAGCGTTCAGCGCCACCGGCTGGCCCACCACGCGCCTGCCGATTTCATCTTCCAGCGTCAGCAGGCCGGTCTGCTCATCTTTCAGCAGCGATGAGAGCGGCACGCCGGTCCAGTCGGCAATCACGTTCGCGACCGTGCGGGTGTCCACATCCACCTGAACCAGCACGTCGCCCTGCTGCGCCTGTTCCAGCTGCTGTTGCAGGCCGGCAATTTCAGCCTGCTGGCTGACGTTCTGCCGGCTGGCCATCAGCTGCTGCACCAGCGCCTTTTCCTTTCTGAACCGCTCTTCCTGCTGCTGAATACGCACGTCCAGTTCAGCCCGCTGCTGCTCAATGACACCCAGGCGGTCACCATGACGGCTGCTGCCGGCGGCGATATCGTCCAGCAGCGCCTGCTCTTCCAGTGCCAGTGCGGTCAGCTGTGCTTTCAGGCGCACAATTTGTTCAGGCACCGTGTCGAGGTTCATCCGGACGCGCGCCGCCGCCGTATCGAGCAGGTCGACGGCCTTGTCCGGCAGCTGGCGGCCGGTCAGATAACGGCGGGAGAGTGTCACCGCGGCACGCACCGCATCATCGGTAATGTGGACACCATGATGTTCTGCATAGCGTGACTTCAGTCCCCGCAGCATCAGGCAGGCGGTCCCGTCGTCCGGCTCATCCACTTTCACCATCTGGAAGCGACGTTCCAGTGCGGCATCGCGCTCAAAGTATTGCTTGTATTCTGACCAGGTCGTCGCGGCGATGGTCCGCAGCTCGCCGCGCGCCAGTGCCGGTTTCAGCAGGTTGGCCGCATCCGCGCCGCCCGCCTGGTTACCGGCACCGATGATGGTGTGAGCCTCATCGATAAACAGCAGAACCGGGACCGGCGACTGCTGCACCGCATCGATGACGTTTTTCAGGCGCTGTTCAAATTCGCCTTTCACACCCGCACCCGCCTGCAGCAGACCGAGGTCGAGGGTGCGCAGTACAACAGGTTTCAGGCTTTCCGGTACGTTGCCTTCGGCAATGCGCAGCGCCAGGCCTTCCACCAGCGCGGTTTTGCCGACGCCCGGCTCACCGACCAGGATCGGGTTGTTCTTACGACGGCGCGAGAGGATGTCTACCATCTGACGGATTTCGGTGTCACGGCCAAACACCGGGTCAATCTTGCCTTCTTTCGCTTTAGCGGTGACATCGAGGGTGAATTTATCCAGCGCGTTCTGCAGCGCCGGGTTGAGCTCACCGTCTTTCAGCTCTGCCCCGACCGGACGACCAACAAACTCCACTTCACCACCATGGTTTTGTGCCAGCTCGGCTTCCTGCTGAATGTCCGGTCGCTCGTCTGACTGCGCATCCAGCAGCGGCCGCAGGCGCTCCAGCTGGCTCTGACCGAGCGTCAGCAGTGGCCACAGACCATCGCAGCGCACCAGCTTCGGTTTATCCGCCAGCGCCATCAGCAGATGCACGCTGCGGATATTGTCTTCACCGCTGAGTGAGGCGAGCAGCCAGGCCTGCTGCATCAGGGTCCGGGTGCTGTCCGCCAGTTGCGGGCGAGTGCGTACCGAGCGCGGCCGTGCCTCCAGCCAGCCGAGTAAATCCTGCCACAGGCCGTCCATATCCCATTCATAGCGGCGGGCCAGAACCGTGAGGTCGCCTTCGCCCTGCTCCAGCAACTTCAGCAGCCAGTGCTCCGGCAGGATTTCCGCATGGGCGCGGGTCTGGCAGAGCGAAGCCGCGCCTTCCATCGCACGGGCACAGTAAGGATTGAGACGACGCAGAAGAATTGCCGGGTTTTCCATGTTCTTGAACTCGCAGTCTGAGGACCGTCAGGCACGCTACCGCCCATCGCTTTTCCTTGTCGTAAGGAACCTAAAGCGCATCAGGTCAGATTTCTCGGTTAGGGAATGTTTTTTACTCAGTACCCGCCAGGCAGATACTCAGCAAAACAGCGGAAAGGTCATCCCCCTCCGCTTAAAACGAGGATTACGCGAAAGCGTTCGCGTCGCAGGAAGGCGGCAGGCTGGTCAGCCTCCGGGAACAGAGATAACTCTGTGGCCGGAGCGGGCGAACGCAGCCAGCGCACCTGCGGCGCGAAACAGGACGCGTAATCAGGCGGTGGCGCGCTCGTTCCAGGAATCGGAATGAATGATGTTGCCGTCTTTGTAGGTCCAGGTGATTTTTTCGTAACGCAACTCGACCTGTTCCAGATGGTTGTGTTTCTCGAAGGAGGAATCTTTAATGTCGTGCATTTTCGGCGCAACTTTCACCAGCTTCACGTTTTCCAGTCGGGTGTTGAAGTACTCCACTTCCTGACCGGCGTCGTTGATTTTGTACCATTTGAACTCAGCAGATTTCAGGGTCTGACCGGTGGTCACCGCCTTGTAGAGGTACGGGCTGGAGGAATCGATCTCCTTGGTGAACAGGAACGGCGTGTGGATACGGGTACCGGTCAGCTTGCCGGTGTTGTTGTCAGTCGGGATGTAAACGCGGTGATCCTGCGCAACCACTTCGATGCTGCCTTCACGATCCTGAACGTCCACAGACCCTTTGATGTCTGCGCCGCCGTCGTCTTTCAGCCAGAGATAAACAGGAATTGCCATGGTATTACTCTCCATTGTGTTGTGACGCGCCATCATCCTGCGATGGCGCCGGGTGTTTGCCGGGTATCTGACAGGCGTCGGCCTGCGGTACCAGACTGATTTCGACACGGCGGTTGAGCGCGCGCCCTTCCGGGGTGTCGTTAGTTGCGGCAGGGCGGCCTGCGCCATAGCCCTGCACGGCAAAACAGCTTTCCGGCACGTCGCCGGTGTCACGCATCCAGTCACGTACCGCTTCGGCACGTTTCAGGGACAGCGTCTGGTTCAGCTCCGGGTTACCGGTGTTGTCGGTATGCCCGCTGACCACAATCAGCCAGCCTGGCCTGGCTTTGATACCCACCAGCGAATTGACCAGCATTTTGGTAGAGCCGGCTTTCAGGACGGACCTGCCGGAATCGAACAGCGACATGCTGTCGAGACGGACAATTTTCGGGACCGGTTCTGGTTTTGGTTGCGGTTTGGGCGGCGGTGGCGGCGGAATATACGAGCGAATGGCATCCAGCAATGGCATACGCAGGCGTTCGCCCTGATAAAGACCCAAACTCATCCGGATAGGTACGCCATTGCGTGCCCAGTTATCCAGCTGTGCGGCATCCTCACGCAGGACCCTGACGGCATCGGCTTTCGGACCGTAGTTGTCCATCCCGATACGGTCATATCGGGCAATATCAAAGCTCACACGGTGCAGCAGCTGGCGATTGTTCCAGCCACTGCTGAGCAGCGCCGCGATGGCCGCCAGGCTGAAAAGAGTCAATGCGCAGCGCCAGGTCCGGCCTCGTGGGGTTAAACCGCGACCTTCCGGTAACAGTGGCAGAACGAAATCCGGCAGTGGTGATATCACCGTACTGTCAGTGCCGACCGGCTGCCAGCCTGCCACCTGCTGCATGGCGGTGTGGCGAGACAGCCATGCTGTCCAGGCTGAAGAGGCCAGACTTCCGGCAAGAATCGGTCCCATGCCCCACAGCACTGCCGCAGGTTTAATGGCCGGAACATCAGGATTCTCATCCGTAAACACCGCATTAACGTGCTGATGAAACCAGCGCATCAGGCTGTTCATCAGCACCTGTTGCTGCATCGCGGGCGCACCACCCTGGCTGACCCATGCGGCAATCGAACCAGGCGCCGTGGACTCACGCCAGATTCTTACTCCTTCCCCGGGGATCGCCGCCTGCCAGAGCATGTCCCTCACCATTGCACTGCCGGCCTGACCATTCAGTACCAGCGGCACAGAATGGCCACTCTCCTTACGCAGCAGGCTGATTTGCCAGCGCAGGGCCAGCAGGCGGCTGGTCAGCGCTTCACTGTCTGCATGCTTCTGCGGACAGACTGTGACCATCACCGAGAGCTGACGTCCCCACTCAGGACGTTGCCACAGAAGCTGGCGGGCAACCTGCTCCAGCGCCTGGTCGTCTTCGACCCGGATCCAGCAACCCTGCGTGACATTCAGTACCGGTGACGACTGAGGCCACGCCAGCGGCAGATCGCCACAAACCAGGACCACCGGCTGGCGGTATGTCGCTTCCGGGAGGCCCTCCAGGGGCAGGATCTCCTCTTCCTGGACACGACGGCGGACGGCGAATCCGATCGCCGCAATCAACCCGATTACCGCCAGCAGAATCAGCACAGCAGCCAGTCGGGAAACCGGCAGAAAGCCCAGACAGACGCCCGCGCTGAGCAGGAGCGCCCACAGCGCAAGACCACGCTGTTGTGCAGGACTCATTTCACGGCTCCCGGCAGCAGTGTCGACAGCATCTGATCGAGCCAGTGGTTCAGCCCCCACCACAGGGCGATAAGCACAATCACACTCAGCCCTATACGCATCGGCCATGACGAGAGCCAGCCGCCCATCCGCCAGCCGACAGGGCTTTCCGCCAGCACCGGCTGGGTCTGGGGATAGCTGAAGGGTGTGACATGTTCATTAAGCGCGCTGACGAGTTTCTGACGTGCCGGATCGTCCAGAGACTGGAAGTTGCCGAGGAATCCCAGCATCATCACCCGCTGGAAGCAGGTAATGACGGCCAGATCAGGTGCCGGTTCACGCAACACGTCACGCATCCGGTCACACAGCGTGTCACCTGCGTCCATGGTGCCGAGGAAATGTCCCTGCAGCGGAATGTCATACCACTGGACGCAGGCATCATCTTCCACGCCGCGGCCTTTTACTGTCTCATCCAGCAATGCACACTGTGCGGTGAGAATATGCAGGCAATGGGTTTCATCGAGTCCACTCGCTTTCAGGACACGCTGCACCTCTTCAACATCGGCGATGCAGCGTTCCCACAGCTTTCGCCCTTCCCCTTCCTGAAACTGCGGGCCATGGCGCAGGCTGATAACCTGCAACCAGGTATTTTGCAGCAAGGCATCGATATCAATGGATGCGGCGGTACCGCTTTTATGCTCACTCATGTTCTTAGTACCGCAAAGAGTTCAAGCTCAGGCTCGCCGAGCATGCCCGGCACGTAAAACATACAGGTACCGCTCTGAAGCATTTCCGTCGCCAGGGGATGAGAGACATCGAGGCTGAAATATTGATTTTCCAGACGTAACGGAATGGCGGCAGGAACATGACGCAGCGGCGTTAGTGGCACCCCTACCCGTGAAGAATTGACGATGCCCCGGACATGATCCGGGCTGCCCACCTTGCACTGGCGCGGGAACTGCTCCTGCAACTGGGCCACAGGCATGGGGGATCGCACGGAGAGATAGTAATCGGCCCCTTCACGCAGGCGCGGGTCATGCAAACGGGCCTGCCAGAAGTGGAGACGGGGATCATTTTCCAGCTCGATTGACACCACGCGCGAGGGCAGACTGGCTTCCAGCAGATCGCCCAGTAAGTCAAACAGCGGCGGAAACACAGCATTCAGCTGCTCGTGCTGCCAGGCCGGAATGGCGCTCACCTGATGCTCCAGTGAAAAGGTCAGCAGGCTACCCGCCAGGCGGGCCAGTTCCGGATACAAGCGCTCCGGCGGGCTTTGCAGATTGCGCTGAAACTGTCCCAGCACCGGTTCTGCGCTGTTCAGGGCATTAAGCAGCCAGAACAGGGAAACATCGGCCACGGCAAAATCGGCCATCCGCTCGTTACTTTCACGGCGCATCGCCATCAGGCGGCTCAGCCGGGCGCGCAGCTGAGTCATCAGCTGTTCAAGCTGAGTGACCAGCCAGCGGCTGCCCTGAAGGGTAAGCAGTGGAGGCAGAAACGCTTCATCCAGTCTCCAGCTGCCCTGCGAATCCTGCTGCAGTCGGGCAACCGGACAGGTCAGATAGTCGCTGTTGTTCTGATGGGAAAAACGCAGGCTCAGCTCCGGCTGCATTACGGCAATCTGGCGGATATCTTCGCCAAAAGTATTGCGGACATCCCGCCAGCGCTGGCGAAAACGCACCGGCCGTTCGGCCACCTCATCAGGTTTCAGGCAGTTCCCCCCGTTCGCCCGCATCAGCGGGAGCGCCAGCAGTACCACTGCATTATGCGATTCGCTCTCAAGCGACAGCGCCGGTGGCAGGGCGTCAGCATTGTCAGTGTCAATCAGCGTGCCGTCCCGAAAACGGATGTGCAGATGACGGGCCTGCAGGCGGCCCAGTTTCAGTGCATCCGGTTCGAACGTGGCTTCAATCATTCCCCAGGGATGGGAAAGGCCCAACTGGGCGATGCATTCCACAGACCAGGCCGCATACGCGGCCTGTTGCTGGAAGTGCTGGGGAGAGACCATCTGGCCCCTGCCCCATAACGGTTGTTCCGTTTTCATCGGCTTCCTGCCTTACTTTACGCTTTCGCCTTCGGCATCTGGGAAACCAGCGACAGATTGACGTCCATCCCTTCCACCTGGAAATGCGGCACGGCATAGAGTTTCACGCGGAAGAAACCTGGATTGTCCTCGATATCTTCCACCGTCACTTTCGCGTCGCGCAGCGGATGTGAAGCCTGCAGGTCGTCGCCTGGATCGGTCATCTCCGTCACCAGCCCGCGCACCCAGGTATTGAGCTCCAGCTCAAGCAGGCGGCGATCTTTGGTGGTGCCGATATTTTCACGCTGAATCAGTTTCAGGTAATGAGCGATACGTGACAGCAGGAAAATGTACGGCAGACGCGCGTTGATGCGGCTGTTAGCCGTCGCGTCAGCGGTGTCGTACAGGGCCGGTTTCTGGGCGGAGTTAGCCGAGAAGAAGCAGGCGTAGTCGCGGTTTTTGTAGTACGACAGCGGGATAAAGCCCAGGCTGGCAAATTCGAACTCGCGGGTTTCCGGGATCATCACCTCGGACGGAATTTTCACCTGATTACCGGTGCCCAGGTCATAGAGATGAATCGGCAGATCCCGTACCGCGCCACCGGCCTGCGGACCACGGATTTGCACGCACCAGCCGTTGCTGATAAAGCTCTGCACCATGTTGGCCGCAAAGGCGAAGGCGGCGCTGGTCCAGAGGTATTTGTCGTGATCCGGGCCTTTGACCTGCTCAACATAGTTGAAGCTGCGCACCGGCACGGTGTCCGGGCCATACGGCAGGCGACCCAGCACGCGCGGCATCACCAGGCCGATATAGCGGGAGTCATCGGTTTCACGAAAAGATTTCCACTTGATGTACTCGGCGCGATCGAAGTAGCTGCCGATGTCTTTAATCGCCGCCACTTCTTCCATTGCATCCTTGAGGAAGAATTTCGGACCGGCAGCGCCGATAAACGGCATATGCGCCGCGGCGGAGACTTTCGAAATATTGCGCAGCAGCGCGACATCCTGGGCTGACGCATCAAATTCATAGGCAGAAATCAGGGCGGCAATCGGCTCACCACCGGGGCTGTCATACTCAGCCGTATAGGTGTGCTGGTATAATCCGCTCTGAATAATCTCCGGCGCGTCTTCGAAATCCTGACGCAGGTGATCTTTCGACAGATCAAGCAGCTCGATTTTAACGTTCTGCCGGAAATCGGTTTTATCGACCAGCGACTTCAGCCCGCGCCAGGTACTTTCTGTCTGCTGAAAAGCCTCATGATGCATCACCGCGTCCAGCTGACGGCTGATCTGGTAATCCAGCCCGGCGATATGGTGGTCAATCAGCGTCTTGTCCAGCTTTTCGACTTTTGAACCCGACTTCTTCAGGCACTCCAGAAAGACCTGCATGCCGGCCGTCAGGCGCTCATCGGCCGTGGCATCAGACATTGCCTGCGCATCCTGCCAGATATCCAGCGCGCTCAGCTCAGAGACCGGATTAAGGTTGATTTTTTCAAACAGAGACGCGTAAACCCCGCCCGCTGACGGACGTTCCAGCACAACGCTTTCGCCACCCGCGCCATTTTGATTTTGTACAGACATGAGCATTCCTTGGTTAATCCGTTATTACTCGTGAGGGTTAAGGCTGTTTGGGTGCCAGCGCCGACAGCTCGCTACGCAGTTCAGCGCTGAGCGCCGGGTCGATCAGGATTTTTTCCAGCTCTTTGCGGAAGGCCTGGTTATCCAGCAGGTTGGCTTTGAGGTCGCGCAGCAGGTTGCGCATGGCCAGCATCGCTTTAAGCTGCGGGATTTGGCGGGCGACCTGCTCGGGTTCGAAGTCTTTCATCTGCGTGAACGACAGGCTGACGTTCTCTTCGCTGCCGTCACCGGCCAGGGTGTTTTCTACAGCGAGGTTTACCGACGGGGCAAATTCAGCCATGACGCTGTCAAAGTTGTTTTTGTTGACGTTGATTTTTTCGCGTTCAGACAGCGGACGCTGTTCTGCACCGTTGCTGTAATCCCCCACCACCATCAGCTTGAGGGGCAGTTCGACTTTCTTCTGCGCGCCACCGGTGTGTACGCTGAGCTGGATGTTAACGCGGGCTTTGGGGATCTCGGACTGATAGGAGTTAGACATGGCTATCCCTGTTCTATGCATTAATAGAAATGGTCAATGCCAGCATGAAATTATCAGAAAGGCTTACCCTGCCAGAGCGGCATTCCTGCTTACGTTGTCCGACGTAAAGCAAAAACGGGGGCGTCAAAAGCGAGTGTAATCCCTTCACCAGCGAGCATGACACGGTTTTTCTAGCAATAATCCGAAAGATTACTTTTCAGACAAAGAGCTATTGCCGCGAGTGTAAAAATATTTACATGAACAGGGGAAATTAATATTTGTAACAAAATAATACGAAACCTTGATTTTATCTGAATCAACCATCTTCATGATAAATAAGAAATTTCTTAATATTTCCCTGCAAAGCCTGTGGGATAAGGATTGCGGCGAAGCGAGATTTTCATTCACCGGACAAAATTGAGGGAAAAAACGCCCTCATAGGAAATCAAAAATTTTTTTTGAAAGATGAGAGGCTGTACATAAGTGAAGATGAATTGCCTGAATTATTTCATCAGACCGTCCTTCAGATAGTGACTTTTATATCGGACAGGCTTTAACTTCAGACCAGGAATTAACGTTTTAACCTTCAATATATAAACATTATTTATAGAGAACTTTTAACGCGGCTGTATCATGAATAGGAAAATGAGGATGCTAAGCCAGACTCATTGATCAAAAAGTCGTTTAATCCGGATTATTTTTTAGAATCTTTTAGCTGTTACAGGCCAGATTTTAACGAAAACAGCCGCAAAACGCCGCCCGTTCATAGCTTTCTGTTTCAGGCTGGTGATCCTTCCGATCTTAATCCGATGAAAACGACGGCATTAGCGGCGGGATGAGTTAAAGGTGATGTGATTGTGCGAACGCGCTGACAGCGTGCCGCCCGACGGCGGCACGCCCTGATCTCACCGACTCAGAAGAAGCCAAGCGGTTCAATGCTGTAACTGATCAGCAGATTTTTGGTTTGCTGATAGTGATCGAGCATCATTTTGTGGGTTTCACGACCAATACCCGATTTTTTATAGCCTCCGAAGGCAGCATGTGCCGGATAGAGGTGATAGCAGTTGGTCCAGACCCGCCCGGCTTTGATCGCCCGGCCCACGCGATAGGCGCGGTTGATGTCACGTGTCCAGACACCGGCACCCAGGCCGTAAATCGAGTCGTTGGCGATGCTGACTGCTTCGGCCTCATCTTTGAAGGTGGTAATGCCAATCACCGGGCCAAAAATCTCTTCCTGGAACACCCGCATGCTGTTGTTACCCTTGAGTAAGGTCGGCTGGATGTAGTAACCACTGGCGAGCGTGTCGTCCAGCTTCTCCACACCACCGCCCACCAGCACTTCTGCGCCTTCCTGCCGGGCAACCTCAAGATAAGAGAGAATCTTATCGAACTGCTGCTGTGACGCCTGCGCGCCGACCATCGTTTCGGTGTCGAGCGGATCGCCACGCTTGATGGTTTTAACCCGTTTCATCACCGCTGCCATGAACGGCTCGTAGATGGACTCCTGCACCAGTGCCCGCGATGGACAGGTACAGACTTCGCCCTGGTTAAGGAAACCCAGCACCACCCCTTCTGCGGCTTTCTCAATAAAGCTCTCTTCCGCCTGCATGATGTCTTCAAAGAAGATATTGGGGGATTTGCCGCCCAGCTCGACCGTTGACGGGATCAGGCTTTTCGCCGCCAGTTCCAGAATATGGCCGCCGGTCGCGGTCGATCCGGTAAAGGCGACTTTGGCGATCCCCGGATGGGACGCCAGCGCTTCACCCGCCTCTTTACCGAAACCGTGGACCACGTTCAGTACGCCGGGCGGCAGTAAATCTTTAATCAGATCGACAAACAGGGTGATCGACAGCGGCGTCTGCTCTGCCGGTTTCAGCACTACGCAGTTTCCGGCACCTAACGCAGGTGCCAGCTTCCACGCAGCCATCAGCAGCGGGAAATTCCACGGAATAATTTGCGCCACCACACCCAGCGGCTCATGGAAATGATACGCCGCGGTAAATTCATCAATCTCCGCCGCGCTGCCCTCCTGCGCCCGCACGCAGCCAGCGAAATAACGGAAGTGATCGACCGCCAGCGGCAAATCGGCGGCCAGCGTTTCCCGCACCGGTTTACCGTTATCCCAGGTCTCGTTCACCGCCATATATTCCAGATTCTGCTCCAGCCGGTCGGCGATTTTCAGTAGCAGTAACGATCGCTGCTGCGGTGACGTTTTTCCCCAGGCATCTGCTGCTGCTGCCGCGGCGGCGACCGCATTATCGACATCAGCGCGGTCCGAACGCGGAAACTCGCCTGCTGCTGAGCCATTTACCGGCGAGGTATTGGTGAAGTAGTTGCCCTTCACTGGCGCGACAAATTCACCATTAATGAAGTTGCCATAATTCTTTTGTAGCGTGATCAGAGAACCCTGTTCTCCTGGCGCGGCGTAACGCATGGTCATTCTCCTTACAGGTGACGAGATGCAACAATGATGAAACTTATTATTAACATGAATGATCATTGCCAGCCTGTCAGATCTGTCGCCCGGAAACTGTGACCGCCCCGAAGGAAAACCCGCATGGGTTGCTGCTACAGATAATTCCGACTTTTCCCGGTTGCGCTTATAAATAAGAAACTTGTCAGCCTGAAGGGGTCAATATGAGGAAGAATTCACACGGGAGGTAAGCATGCTGGCTTCGGCTTTCACCCTGATGCGCGCTAAAGCAAACTTCGTGCATCAGTTCATCCGCAATCCGCGCAAGATGGGCAGCATTACGCCTTCATCCGATGCGCTGTGCCGCACAATGATCGCGTCGGTGGAATGGAATACTCAGCTGCGTATCGCCGAGCTTGGCGGAGGAGACGGTGTGTTAACCCGTCGGTTACTGGAACGAATGGCACCGGACGCCACGCTGGATGTGTTTGAGATCAGCAGTATGCTGGCGGAGAAGCTCAACGCACTGGACGATGACCGTATGACCGTCCGCACCTGTTCAGCGGAGTACCTCAACGGGCAGTATGATGCGATCTTCTCCGGTCTGCCGCTGTTGTCACTGCCGCCCGCGCTGCGTGAGGCGATTCTGCGCGCAGTCTACAATGCGCTGGGTCCCAACGGGGTGTTTGTACAGTTTCAATACACTTCTCTGACCCAGCCTGACCTGTCACGCTACTTTACCTGGGAGCGGCAGCGGGTGCTGAAAAACGTTCCGCCCGCCTGGGTTTATCGTTGTACCCGCCACTACGCGCCCTGAGCCTGCTCAACTGACGGGCGCGCCTGTTGCCAGAAGGCGGTTAACAGTGCACGCGCCCAGTCTTTTCCCTCCATCACAGCAGCCACATCGCTGCTGTCGTCCGGCAGACAGGCGCGCATGATGGATGACGAAAATTCGGGATGAAACTGCACTGACAGCGCCTGAGGTGAATAGCGAATGATCTGGCAGCCGTCACGCTCAGAAGCGGCTAATACCTGAGCCTGCGGCGGCGGCGTCAGCACCGACTGTCGATGCGACAGCCAGGCGCTAAAGGTCGACGGTACTCCCCGCAGCAGCGGGTCGCGCTGCGCCTGTGCGCCGCAGGTGACCGGCAACAGACCGCGTTCCCAGCCATTCGGGTTATCCGCCACCTCGCCGCCCAGCGCATACGCCATCAGCTGATGACCGTAGCAGACCCCCAGCAACGGCAATGACGCCTCGATGGCCGCTCTGATCCATGCCGCGCTGCGTTCGCTCCAGTCGGCATGATCGGTGACCATCGCCCACGAGCCACTGAGGATTGCCGCAGAGATCTGATCGAAGGCGGGCAGCGCCTCGCCCAGATGCGGACGGACGATCAGATACTCATCAGGCTGTAAATTTAACGCGTCAATAAACCAGCGCGGTTGTTCACCAATCTGCGCGACGACGTGAGCGGGTGGGACTTCGAGCTGAATTAATGCAATGGGCAAGGCGGGCGTGTGGGTCATACCGAATCGGGTCCTGTTCCAGAGAGGCGTTTCGGAAAATCAGTCTGACAGCAACGCGCAAAAAAGTCTTATGATTTTATTTTCCCCTCTGCGACAGAAAATTTCTTAGCGCTGCTGCCAGGAATGCCGCAGTTCGTGCCATCATTAGCGGGCTAAGCAAAAAAAGTTAAGGATATTATTGTGGCGGTGCGGCATTTCTTTCTGGTCCTGATGGTGGTGTGTATCTGGGCCTTCAACAACGTAGCGGTAAAATGGGGCTTGCTTGAGCTTCCGCCGCTGTTCCTGACCTTTATGCGTTTTGTGGTGGTCGCCATTGTGCTGGTGCCGTTTTGCCGCATCACCCGACAGCAACTGCCCTGGCTGTTGCTGCTGGCGTTCACTTTCGGCTTTATGCACTTCTCGCTGTTGTTTGTCGGAATGCGGTATACCGATGCCGGCACCGGCGCGATTGTGGTCCAGCTCGGCACGCCGATCGCCATGCTGCTGGCGATGGTGGTGCTAAAAGAGAAACTGAAGCTGGTGCAACTGGTGGGCATTATGATCTCGCTGAGCGGCGTGGTGGTGCTCTCCGGCAGCCCGACCATTCCCACCTGGTGGGTGCTGTGTCTGCTGTTGTGCAGCGCGACCGGCTGGGCGGTAAGCAACCTGATAGTTAAAAAATCGCCATCGATTAAGCCACTGACCATGACCGGCTGGATCGCCTTTCTGGCGATTCCGATAGTCGGTGCCGCCAGCCTGATAATGGAGTCAAACCAGCTTTATGCCCTGAGTCATGCCGGCTGGCACGGTTGGTTCGCCATCCTCTACAGCGCCATCGCCTCGTCGATCGTCGCCTATACGCTGTGGTATATGCTGCTGAAGAAATATAACGTCAACCTGATTATGCCCTACTCGCTGCTGACCCCGGTGCTGTCGGTACTGATGGGGATCGTGGTGCTGGGCGACAGCCTTAACAGCTTCAAAATCATCGGCGCCTCGCTGGTAATACTCGGTACGGCGATTGCGGTGATTAATCTGCGTAATCTGCGGATGCATGCCCGCTTTCCGCGTCTGCGGCGACGTTAATCACGCGTGCTATGCTTGAGTGATTGTCACTCGTCAGGAGCACAGCAGATGGAGCATCAGCTCGCCACGTCCCTCTGGCAGCAGATGTGGCAGGGATTGCGTGGCAACGCCGCCGCACACCCGTTACCCACCTTTGTCGATCATGCCAGTTTTCCCGCCGCCTTTGCCGTCAGTGAACTGGCGGCCACCAGCATCGGCCTTGCCACCCAGGCCGCTGCCGACCTGATCAATGCCAGCCGGCCAGTTGAAGTGAATGTCCGGCTGGCGTCGCGCTGGTTCCGGCACAGTTTTATGCCGCTCAACCGGCCTGCTCCCGCGCTGTGGGACGCTTTCGCCGGCGATTACGCCAGTCGCGATGGCTGGGTCCGCCTGCACACCAATGCTGCCCATCACCGCCAGGCGATGGAGCAGGTGCTCGGCCAGCATCCCGATCGCGCCGCACTGGCCCGCGAGGTGCAGCGCTGGCAGGCTGCTGAGCTGGAGCAGGCGATCATTGATGCGGGCGGTTGTGCCGCAGAGATGCGCAGCAGCGCGGCCTGGCAGCAGCATCCGCAGGGCCAGGCGATAGCGCAGGAGCCGCTGTTCGCCTGGCAGCGTACAGATCAGGCTGCCGCGCCCGACTGGCCGTTACCGCCGGCGCGCCCGCTGCTCGGTGTCCGGGTACTGGATCTGACCCGGATTATTGCCGGTCCGGTCGCCACCCGCTTTCTGGCCAGCCTCGGTGCTCATGTGCTGCGCATCGATCCGCCTGGCTGGCAGGAACCGTCGCTGGATGAGGAGATCACCTGTGGTAAGCGCCGTGCGGTCCTGAATCTCAGACAGGCCAGCGATCGGGAGCAGTTCATCCGTTTACTGCGTGAGGCCGACGTACTGGTGCACGGTTACCGGGCCGATGCGCTGGAGCAACTGGGCTTTGATGCCGGAACCCGTCGGGCGCTGGCTCCGGGCCTGGTCGATGTCAGCCTGAATGCCTGGGGCTGGCAGGGTCCGTGGCGCAACCGGCGCGGCTTCGACAGTCTGGTTCAGATGGGCTGTGGTATTGCCGAACAGGGGATGCAGTGGCAGCAGAGTGATAAACCGACGCCATTGCCGGTGCAGGCGCTGGATCATGCCACCGGTTATCTGCTGGCGGCGGCGGTACTGGAGGGATTACGGCAGCGGCGCACTGACGGGCATGGCAGCCAGGTGCGGCTGTCACTGGCGCGTACCGCCTGGCTGTTGCAGCAGCATCCTGCTACGCCGGGCACTGTACAGTCCGGCATCACGCCGAAAACAGAGGATAACCTGCCCTTTTTTGAGTTCACGCCCTGGGGGCTGGGCGTAAGACTGCGCGCGCCATCCTGGCTGCCCGGCACCGCGCAATGCTGTGCGACACCGGGCTGTCTGCCGGGTACGCACCCGGCATCATGGTAAATCAGGCATCCTGCTGCGGTTCAGCGCTGTCGAGCAGTTCATTGTACATCGCCTGAATCGCCTCACGGCTCAGCGCAGCCATCGTACGATAAAACGCAGTGGTGGCATGCGCCTCAACCTTCCCGAGGAAAGTGCCGCACCACGGCAGCAGATACTCTTCAAACAGCGCCAGCTGGGCGCTGCTCTCATCTTCCGCAGACTGATCTTCCAGCCACGACGCCGCCAGCAGCAGCACGCCAAAGTGATCGGCAGGCGCATCGCTCAGCGGCATACCACGCGAAGTCAGAAAAGCACGCACCTCCGGCTCCGTTTTACCTTCGGGCCACTGCGACGCATACGGCGATACCTTACAGTCGCTGCCGACAAACAGCGCATTGTAATCGGCGGCCAGCGCCTGCGGATCGCTGTTCTGTTGCAGGCGGGTCAGCAGTTCGTCCTGCTCCAGCGGCCACTGCGCCTGCAGTTTGCCCTCACGCAGCAGCGTAAACAGCGGCACCAGCAGCGGGTCCTGCGGCTGACGATTGTACAGTGAGCCGAGCACGCGGCACAGAATGGAAAACTCATTCATGAGTCAGATTTCCTTGAGGCAAAGTAAATTAAAAGTCAGCCAGTTCAGCAATCGATTTGCCGGTGCGCTGTTCGAGGAAGTCGAGCAGACGCCGCGGCGTGACATTTAACACCCGATCCTCCGGAAAATCCACTTCGCGGGTGATGCGCAGGCAGTGCTCAAAATGGCCGAGCGTAAAAGCGGTATGGGAATCAGAGCCAAAAGCCAGTCGTCCGCCCGCATCCCGTACCGCCTCGGCGATCGCCCGGCAGTTGGGTTCGCTGCCTGGACGAGAGTGGGTAAACGAGGAGTTATTGATCTCCAGCGCCACATCGTAGTGGGCCGCCGCCTCGGCAATCGCCGTGATATCCACCGGGAACTTCGGGTTACCCGGATGGCTGATGATATGCACCAGTCCACCCGCCATCGCCGCAATCATCGCATCGGTGTGGTGCTTTCTGTCGCGCGGCGCGTAGACCGGCTCATGAAAGCCCGCCACGATCAGATCCAGCGCATCCAGCATCGGGCCGGAACAGTCAATCTCGCCCTGCTGGTTTTTTATATTGGCCTCAATACCGCGCAGAATCCCGACGCCATCAATCACTCGCGGCCAGATGCGCATATTAATAAAGTGCCAGTAGTGTGGCGCGTCGGCCATATCAGGGCCGTGATCGGTAATGGCAAACAGTTTCATCCCCGTTTGCTTTGCCTGAGTGACGTAATCGTGCAGCGTACTGTAGGCGTGGGTACTGGCGATGGTGTGCATATGCAGATCTACCGGATACATCATCTTCTCCTGCTGATAGCCCCTGACTGAACAGGGTAATTAGTAGCCACGCTGTCGATCGACCCGCCCCTGCGGTATTTCTCCCGCCTGATGCTGGTCAATCGCCCGGGCAATGTAGTCAATAGCTTCGTCGATTAAGGTTACCGCCGCATTATGCGGCGTCAGGGTCACGCGAGGATGAGACCAGAGCGGATGCGATTCCGGCAACGGTTCAACCTGAAACACATCCAGCGCGGCGGCTTTTAGCTGACCGCTGTTGAGCGCCGCCAGTAAGTCCGCTTCCACCACCTGCGCACCGCGCGCGATATTAAGGAAGAAAGCGCCGTGCGGCAGCTGCTGGAAAAAATCATGATTGATTAAGTTGATGGTTTCCGCCGTGCTGGGCAGCAGGTTGATTAACACCCGCGTGCCCTGCAGAAAATCGTGCAGCGACTCAGGGCCGGCAAAGCTGGTGACGCCGGCAATCTGCTTCGGCGAACGGCTCCAGACGCGGACCGGAAAGCCCCAGGGTTTCAGCGCTTCTGCCACGCTCCGTCCCAGCACGCCCGCGCCGAGGATGCCAATAGTAAAGCTGTCGCGCGGATAAGCGGGCAGCGGCTGCCAGCAGTGCTGCTGTTGCTGTAACCGATAGTCGTCAAAGCGCCGGAACCAGCTCAGCACGCTGTGGACCGCATACTCCTGCATCTGCCGCGCCATGCCGGTATCTTCCAGCCGGAACAGCGGTACCTCCTCCGGTAACATGTCCGGATACTGCTGCAGCTGCTTCAGAATTTCATCCACACCGGCGCCCAGCGCAAATACCCCGCGCAGCCCGCTGCGTCCCCGCAGCATCTCCGCCGGCGGGGAGCGCACCAGCGCGTAATCGGCCGGGCCATCATCGCCCGGTTGCCAGGCACGGACCCGCGCCTGCGGCAGGCGCTGTTGTAAACCGTTAATCCATGTCGTCGCAGATTGCGACGGGTGATACCAGATGATCTCCATCCTGCTCTCCTTTTTTTCTTTCAGCGTCAGGGAAAACCGGCATCAGGGCAAGTAAAAAGCGGCGGGAAAAAGCGCTTTTTTTAGCAAAAATAATTCCCGTGGCTTCACAATTCCGGACCGCTTCAGGGTGAAGTGGCCAGATAAGGTCTAAAGTTGGTCCTGTGGTCAATGCGTTACGCGCGGCCGCGTTTCGGACAAGGAGAAAAACCGATGACAAAAATTGAGGTAAACGCCACTGAACGGCGTCAGCGTTATGTCCCCCTTCTGCTCACACTGCTGCTAAGCGTGCCGGCCTTCACGGTTCACGCCGACGACACGTCGCGCATGTTGAATAATCAGCCGCAGCCGCCGGATGTCCGTTTAGGGCCACTGTTTAATGCTGTACAGCAAGCGAAGTTCTATCCCGATCAAAAAACCTTTGCCGATGCCCTGCCTAAATTCGATCCGGCCTCGATCCTCGCCGACTGGCAGATGCAGAAAAAACAGCGCAACTTTGATCTGAAACGCTTTGTTGACGCCAACTTCACCCTGCCCGCCGCGGGCGATAAGTATGTGCCGCCTGCCGGGCAGAATCTGCGTGACCACATTGACGGCTTATGGCCGGTGCTGACCCGCACCGCCAGCAGCGCCGGTCAGTATGATTCGCTGCTGCCGTTGCCGAAACCTTATGTGGTGCCGGGCGGCCGTTTCCGTGAAGTCTATTACTGGGACAGTTACTTCACGATGCTCGGCCTGGCCGAAAGCGGCCACTGGGATAAAGTACAGGATATGGTGGATAACTTCGCCTCGCTGCTTGATCGTTATGGTCATATTCCCAACGGCAACCGCAGCTACTATCTGAGCCGTTCGCAGCCGCCATTCTTCAGCATGATGGTGGATCTGCTGGCGAGCCATGATAACGGCAAAGCCTATACCCGTTATCTGCCACAGCTGCAGAAAGAGTATGACTACTGGATGGCCGACAGCGACAAACTGGCCGCCGGCTCAGCCAGCAAGCGGGCAATCAAACTCAGCGATGGCACGCTGCTGAACCGCTACTGGGATGCCCGCGATGTGCCGCGTACCGAGTCCTGGATGGATGATGTCACCACCGCGAAGAAGGCACCGCAGCGTGACAAGGCTGAGGTCTATCGCGAACTGCGTTCGGGTGCGGCGTCCGGCTGGGATTTCAGCTCCCGCTGGTTCACTGATGCCCATAATCTGGCCACTATCCGCACCACCCAACTGGCGCCGGTCGATCTCAACAGCCTGATGTTCCATCTGGAGCAGACGCTGTCGAAAGGCTATCAGATGAATAAGCAGGATGATCTGGCGAAGCAGTTTGCCGACCGCGCAGAGAAGCGCCAGGCCGCAATTAATCGCTACCTGTGGAATGACAAACAGGGCTGGTACGCCGATTACGACTGGCAGAAAAAACAGGTGCATCCGCAGCTGACCGCCGCCACGCTGTTCCCGCTCTACCTGCGGGTCGCCAGCGATAAGCAGGCGGAAAGCACCGCCAGCGCGGTGGAAAAACAGCTGCTGAAACCGGGCGGGCTGGTGACGACTACGGTCAACAACGGCCAGCAATGGGATGCTCCGAACGGCTGGGCGCCGCTGCAATGGGTCGCCGTGGAAGGTCTGGAGCACTACAACCAGCCGAAACTGGCGAAAGAGGTCGGGCTGCGGTTCCTGCAGAACGTGCAGAACACCTACGATCGCGAGCATAAGCTGGTAGAGAAATATGTGGTGGAAGGCAAGAATCTCGGCGGCGGTGGCGGCGGTGAATATCCGCTGCAGGACGGCTTTGGCTGGACCAACGGCGTTACCCTGAAACTGCTGGATAAATATTGCCCGAAAGATAAAACCTGTAACAGCGCCCACGATATTCCCCAGGCGTCTGCGTCTCAACCCTGACCTTATCCAGAGACCGCCGGCCTGGCTGGCGGTCTCTGCCCGCGCGTTTTAACGAAATTTACTTGACGTTCTTCAATTGGCAGGCAAAATTGCAGCGAACTTACAAACGGTAATAGTTCTCACTCTGATAATGAGAACGCTTATCGAGAATGTTAATCATCTGCTGAACCTCTGCCATGAAAGGAATTTCAATGAGATTGCCATCGCCGCTGAAAGGTTACGTCCCGTTCTGCACTCTGGCGCTGACTGCGCCTGCCCTGAGTTTTGCTGCCGATATGGTAGTGACAGCCCAACCGCAGGAGCAAGCTGACTCCCCGACTCAGGGTTATCTCGCCACCACCAGTCAGGGCGCGACCAAAAGCGATCGCCCGCTGATTACTACACCGCAGTCGGTGTCGGTGGTGACGCGCCAGCAGATGCAGGATCAGGGTGCGCTGACCCTGAATCAGGCGCTGGGCTATACGTCCGGCGTCTTTACCAACTTCGGCGGTGCTGCAACCCGTTATGACACCATTGCCCTGCGCGGTTTCCACGGTGGCGATGTCGATAACACCTTCCTCGACGGCTTACGGGTGATGAGCGACGGCGGCAGCTTCAATGTGTTGCAGGTCGATAACGCCTTCCTGGAGCGGATTGATGTCATCAAAGGCCCCTCTTCCGCGCTTTATGGTCAGACGGTGCCGGGCGGGCTGGTCAATATGGTAACGAAACGTCCACAGTTCCGTGAAGAAGGTCATGTCCAGCTGCAGGCTGGCAATAACGCCACCACCGGCGCGATGTTTGACTACACCAACGCGATTAACGATCAATGGGCGTTTCGCCTGACCGGTGTGACCCGCAACAGCGATACCCAGTATGACCATACGCGCGAAGAGAAGTATGCGCTGATGCCTCAGCTGATGTGGCAACCGGATGAGGATACTCAGCTGATCCTTAAAGCCTATCTGCAGAAAGATCCCTCCGGCGGCTATCACGGCTCGGTGCCGGGCGACGGCAGTATTACGGAGCATAATGGCTATAAGCTGAGCAACGGTTTTTATGAAGGCAACAGCGATCTGGATCAGTTCAAACGCCGTGAGCAGATCTACAGCTACGATTTCACTCATCGCTTTAGCGACGTCTGGTCGTTCTCCTCAACCGGCAGCTACAGCCATTCCAACGTCGATCTCGATCAGGTTTATCAGATTGGCTGGGATGCGCAGAATCCCGATCTGCTGAACCGTTACTATTCGGGTGAGCGCTCCTCACTGGCCGCCTGGGCCACGGATAACCGGCTACAGGCCGAATTTAACACCGGCGAGCTGGAGCATCGCGTCTCGCTGGGCACGGAGTATCATCGCTATAAAAATGAGATCAGCAAAGCGGTCGGCAACGCATCGCAGCTTAATGCCGTGACCGGCGAACAGGTTGGCGACATGCCGGCCTACAGCTGGAGCGATAACAGCCGCAGCTACTATCAGACCGGCCTCTACCTGCAGGATGAGATGAAGCTGGATCGCTGGCATCTGGATCTCTCCGGCCGCTATGACCGCATCGTTGCCAGCAACAGCGGCAGTGACCGCCGTCAGGACGATCACATCAGCGGACGCGCGGCGCTGCTTTATGCGTTCGACAACGGTATCTCGCCATATGTCAGCTGGAGTCAGGCGATCACCCCTACCGCCCTGACCGACCCGAACAACAACCTGCTGAAGCCGACCACCGCGGAGCAGTATGAAGCCGGGGTTAAATATCAGCCAAACGGCACCCGCGATCTCTATAGCCTGGCGGTCTATGATCTGACACAGAAAGATGTGGCTAACCGTAATGTACAGGATGGTACCTATACGCCGTCTGGCAAAGTGCATTCGCAGGGGATTGAGCTGGAAGCGCGTAATCAGTTAACGCCGCGTCTGAGCACCGTCGCCAGTTACACCCTGAATCACCTGCGCTTTAAAGATTCCGTTGATGGCAATGATGGTCACACGCCTTACGTGACGCCAAACAGCATGGCGGCCTTCTGGGGACACTATCAGTTTGATTACGGCCTGAGTGCCGGCGCGGGCGTGCGCTATATCGGCAAACAGTGGGCAGATAACGAAAACACCACCCGTTTGCCATCAGTGACGCTGTTTGATGCCTCGGTTCGTGCCGATCTCGGCGTCTGGAACAGCAGCCTGAAAGGCGCGTGGCTGCAGGTGAATGCGAATAACCTGACCGACCGTAAATACGTGGCGGGCTGTTACGGCACGGGCTATTGCTACTGGGGTGCGGAACGCAGCGTGATGGCGACGGTGGGCTACGATTTCTGATCGCCAGAAGTGAAAAAGGGGACGAATCGCTTCGTCCCCTTTTTGATTAAATCTTTGTTAAATCGTTACGATCAACTGCGTACTTTACGATAGATAAACAGCACCACGATGGCACCGATGACGGCGACCACGAAGCTGCCGAAGTTGAACCCATCGACGCGACCGAAGCCAAACAGCGTACTGATCCAGCCACCCACTACGGCACCAATAATACCCAGTACGATAGTCAGAATGAAACCGCCACCGTCTTTACCCGGCATGATCCACTTCGCCAGGATACCTGCGATTAAGCCAAAGACGATCCAGGAAATAATACCCATCTGTTGCTCCTTCCTTTTTTTGATTAAATCGTGAACGCTTGATTTATCAAGCGGTTTACCGCGATAAGTATAGACAGGTTTTCAAAAAATGTTTACTTGCTCACAGTTATTATTGCGCAGGGAGAGGCTAAAGCTTTTTTTTGCCACGCCGATAACGGAGATGAGGGCAAAAAAAAGAACAAACAAAGCACCAACCTTTTGGAGCCAGGAAGTGAAAGAAGCCGATCAGGAACAATATTTAAAACGTGGCACGCTGGCCATCCTTGGCGTGATGAAAGACCTGCTGCGTTTACAGACGCCGCTACTGGTGAGTTTTTCCCGTGGGCAGTTTATCAGCCGGATGCTGGCGGCCGATGAAAATCAGTTGCTGTTCGACCTCGGCAGCAACAATCTGGATAACGACTACGCCTTAACCTGCGATGAACTCAGCATCGCTGCAGAAACCCACGGCGCTAAAGTGGAGTTCAGCCTCGCGTCGCTGGCGCGGGTCGATTTTGAAGGCTTACCGGCGTTCAGCGCGCCGTTGCCGGAGCTGGTGTGGCAGATCCAGCGTCGTGAGTTTTTTCGCGTCAATGCGCCACTGGAACCACAGTTCTGGTGTCATACCGAGTGGCCCGACGGCAATACAGCCCGTCTGCGGTTGCAGGATCTGTCGCTGGGTGGTATCGGCGTACTGGTGGATGAGCCGCTGCCCGAAGGATTACAAAGTGGCGACAGTTTCAAAAAATTCCGCGTTGAGCTGGGCGAATATGGTCACTTTGAAGTGCCGGTGAAACTGTTGCACATTGGCGAACGCAGCGTGGTAACGCATAAAAATGAAACCCGAATTACGCCACGCCTGAGCTTTCGCTTTTCAGCACTCGATCCGGTGCAGGAGCGGCAACTGCAGCAGGTTATTTTTGCCCTTGAGCGGCTGGCACGCGATAAATCAACCCGTTTTCAATAAGTTCTTCCCGGATGCGCCGCACAGTTGCGTCGCATCCAGGCTATGCTTCTTGCGTGTTTTCTTTTAAACCGGAACCCAGCAAGGAGAATCTCCCCAATGGAAAACTGGCTTTCTTCACGTCATTTTCAATCCATTCTGTTCAATCAGAGCTTCTGGATCAACAGCGCCATCGTTATCGTCGCGACCCTCGTCATTTACTGGCTGCTGCGTACCCTGATCCGTTTTATCTCCAACCGTATTGCCCGCTATAGCGAACATCGGCATGTCCGGGCGACCGGCATTGTGGTGGAAATTCTGCGCAGTACCAGCCAGAGTCTGCTGCTGATTTTTTCACTGCTCATTGCGTTAAAATTTGTCGATTTACCCGCCTCGTGGAGCGTGGCGATCTCACACGGCTGGTTCCTGGCGTTAATCGTTCAGCTGGCGCTGTGGATCGACTGCGGCATCCGGCTCTGGCTGCACAGTCTGCTGCGCGACCCTTTGCATGTGCGGAACCCGGTCACTACGGTGATCCTCGGTATTCTGCTGCGCGTAGTGGTGTGGATCATGATGTTTCTCGCCATTCTGTCGAATATGGGCATCAATATTACCGCGCTGGTGGCCAGTCTCGGCGTCGGGGGTATTGCGATTGCGCTGGCGATTCAGACCGTGCTGAGCGACGTCTTCGCCTCGCTGGCGATCGGGTTCGATAAGCCGTTTGAGCACGGTGATTTTATCGTGTTTGGCGATATTGCCGGGTCGATTGAGCATATCGGTCTGAAAACCACCCGGCTGCGCAGCCTGAGCGGTGAACAGATTGTCTGCTCAAATACCATTCTGCTGCAGCAGACGATCCACAACTATAAGCGGATGCAGCAACGCCGCATCGTGTTTAAGTTCGGTATCAGCTACGCCACGCCGTCGGAACAGGTGCGCGAGATCAGTCCGCTGGTGAAAGAGATTATCCAGAGCGTTGACACCACCCGCTTCGACCGCGCCCACTTCCTGGCGTTTGAAGATTCGAAACTGACCTTTGAAGTGGTCTACTTTGTGCTGGACGCCGACTACAACAAGTACATGGATATTCAGCAGGAGATCAACCTGCAGCTGATGGCAGCGCTGGAACAGCGCAACATCCGCTTTGCCTTCCCGATTCGTCAGGTCGAGTTCAGCGGCGGTAATCTGCCGCCGGTGGATCTGGTGGCGGTGGACAATGAGGATGGCGAGGTACGCAGAATGGCGCGCTAAGCGCGCTCAGGATGCCAGCCTTCCCGAGGATCAGGGAAAGGCTGGCGAAGCCTGTTCACGTCAGCATAAGTGCGGCCCGCGCGTGCCAGCATCGGCCGCGCGAGCCATGCCGACATCACTGCCATCACTGACTGCGGCTCCGTTACTGATGGCGATAACAGCTGACGCCCAGATACTGGCTGAACGCTTCCTGCAATACGTCTGCCGTGGCGGAGTGGTTCATCGCCACATGGTGTTCGAATCCGTTACGGCAGATCCACGCCAGCAAGGATTCCAGTTGCGGGACCTGAATCACCGCGCGACAGCCCACCGTATCCAGCGGATCGTCTACCGACATCCCCTCACCGACGTAGGCCTTGATCTCTCCGCTGAAATCATCGGTTGAGAGACGAAAATAGGTCAGATCGCCGCTTTTCATCCGGCCATGCACCGCGCCACAGGTGTTCTCTTTCCCGACCGTGGTACCAATAATATCGGCCGTGCCCATCGTGGGTGACTCCAGGCTGGCGCTGGCGAAGTTACCGCAGTGAAACAGCACGCATTTATCCCGATCATCGCCGAAGTTGTTGTTCCAGTCCGCCAGTGAGGCGGGATTCAGCGAGCAGCTGGCCAGGGCATACATCGACAGCGCCCCCATCACGTCCACCTCGCAGGCGCTCGGCATCAGCTGTCCTGACATCACGCTCATGATCGAGCAGACGTTAATACCGAGGTTCTCCTGCAGCGAGGTCCAGCACTGAATCGCGGTAGTATCGATGTCGTTGTCGTTCACCCATTCGCTGATGACCACAAACAGTTTCGCCATGGTTTGCAGCTTTTCGCCGGGAATCCCGCGCGCATCGGCGTTGGCTTCCAGAATCTCGCGCTTCTCCGCCACGCGGATATCATCATCGCGCAGCCGGTTAGTACGGGTAAAAATTTCTGACAGATCCAGCGTTTCCACCGCAATGCCCATCTTCTCCAGCAGTTTCTCACTGTAGCGCACGGTGTTAAAACCGGCGGGCCGGGCACCGATCGCCCCGACACGCACCCGCCGCATCGCATTCACCACCCGACAGAGCTGGCTGAAACGCTGCAGATCCTGCATGAAGACCTCACCGCTCAGGGCGCAGACATGCTGGCGGGTCAGGGAAAAGGGGATGCCATATTGCCGCAGGTTATTACACAGTGAGATTTTGCCGCAGAAGCTGTCACGCCGGGTCGCCAGCCCCATTTTATCGAGGTTATCTTCTTCCGCCTGCACCAGCACCGGCACATTTAATCCGGCGAGGCGCAATGCCTCGGCGATCGCTTTCTCATCGCCAAAGTTGGGCAGCAACACCACCACGCCGTGAATCGCTTCGCGGTGCTGACGAAACAGTTCGGCGCAGATTTTCGCTTCCTGACGGGTTTCGACTCCGCCGAGATGCGTCTGACTCTCGTCCAGCATCACCGTATTGATATTCATTTTTTCAAACAGCGCGACCGCCTGCTGACGCGCTTCGCCCACCAGATAGCTGGGAAAGAAACCCCGGTTGCCAATTATCACGCCGAAGGTTAACTGCTGAGGAAGTTTTGACATGGCTCTGCTCCGAAAGGGTTAATGTGGCTGATAACGACAGCGTGCGACGGCGTCGATCCAGCCTTTATAGTTTTCCTGCATCTGCTGCGCACAGGCCTGTCGCGGTTCGATCACGTTGCCGCCCTGTAACGCCTGCATATCACTGCCCTGCTGCCACCAGCCCAGCACTTTTCCCGCCAGCAGCGCGGCACCCAGCGCCGAGACTTCGGCGGTCGGCACCCGCAGCAACGGACGCTGCAAAACATCTGCCTGTAACTGCATCAGCCAGCTGTTTTCGGTAGCGCTGCCATCCACGCATAGCGCAGGAAGTTGCTGCCCGCTGGCCTGCTCCATGGCAAAAAAGACGTCGGCGATCTGCCAGACGATCGACTCCAGCGCCACCCGCGCCAGCACCGCCGGTGTGGCGGCATCCGTCAGGCCACAGACCATACCGCGCGCCTGCAAGTCCCACCAGGGCGCACCCAGCCCGGAAAGCGCCGGCACAAAATAAACGCCCTGATTATCTTCGCTGCGTTGCGCCAGTACGGTGAGCTGGCGCGGGTCCTGAACCCCCAGCATGCTGCCGAGCCACGCCGCGCCCGAACCGGTGTGGGTGATATTGCCTTCGAAGGCGTAACGCAGGGTGCCGTCGTGCCAGGCCACGGTGGTGCTGAGGCCGTTCTCGGTCAGCAGCGGCGTGGCCATCGACATCATCAGCGACGAACCCGTACCGTAAGTGGCCTTCACCACTTCCGCGGTGCCACGCCGCTGTGCCTGCAGGGCGGCGTGGGAATCGCCGATACGCGCCAGAATCGGCGTGCCCGGCGGCAGCCCGGCAATATCCGTGACGGCCACTACGCCCTGTTCGCTGGCGGAGGCCACGATGCGCGGCAGCGCGGCGCGTGGCAGCTGAAACAGCGCCAGCAGTTCGTCATCCCAGTCATTAAGATGCAGGCTGTAGAGTTGGGTGCGCGAGGCGTTGGCGTGATCGGTAATAAAAGTCTCACCCGCGCTGAGCTGCCAGCTGAGCCAGCTGTCCACGGTGCCGATACAGAGCTCGCCCGCTTCGGCACGCGCCACGCCGTCGGGAATTGCCGCCAGCATGCCGGTCAGCTTGGCAGCCGGGAACATCGGGTCCACTGCCAGCCCGGTGAGGCCGGTGATGCGCGGTGCTTTACCCGCGAGGTGTAAATCGCGACAGAACGGCTCGGAACGTCGGTCCTGCCAGCTCACCAGCGGCGTCAGGGGCTGACCGTCGCGACGTTGCCAGATCAGTACCGACTCACGCTGATTACTGATCGCCACCGCTGCCACGCTGGCCCCGCCACATGACGCCAGACACTGCGCGATCGCCTGCTTCACCGCCCGCCAGATGGCCAGCGGGTCCTGCTCCGCCAGGCCTGGCTGCGGGTGCGCCAGCGTCAAACTCTGGCTGCCGCGCGCCACCACGCTGCCGTGACGATCCACCGCAATCGCTTTGGCATTGGTGGTGCCTTCGTCAATCGCCAGAATCAGAGGTCCCACCATCGTTACGCTCCTGCGCAGATGCGCACTGCACTGTTGACCACGCTGCTGGCATCAATGCCATGGTGGGCCCGGGTTGAAGCGCGGTCACCGGCAATGGCATATTCCCCATCCGGAATACCGAGCCGCAGCAGTGGAATCGCGCAGCCGCCTTCCGCCAGCACCTCAGCCACCAGGCTGCCGACGCCGCCATTGACGTTGTGCTCTTCGACGCTGATGACCGCTGGGTAGTGATTTAACAGGTTGCGCAGCTGTTGGGTATCACAGGGTCGAATCGATGGAACCGCGATCACACCGGCTGATATGCCCTGCTCAGCCAGTTGCTCCGCGGCGTGAACCACCTCGTGAACCGTGGAGCCCATTGCCACCAGCGCGATGTCGTGGCCTTCGCGTAACAGATCAATCTGACCCGGTCTGAACTGGTAGCTCTCATCGTGCAGCTGGGGCAGATCTTTGCCATCGAGGCGGATATAGACCGGCCCGACGTGCGCCAGTGCGTAGTCGATAATCTGACGGCACTCCAGCGGGCATGACGGCGCGTAGATCTCGATGTTGCCGAAGCCGCGCATCACGGCGATATCGTCAATACTGTGATGGGTACTGGCGAGCGGGCCATAGCTGGCACCGGCATTGAGTCCGAACAGTTTGACGTTGGTGTTGTTGTAGCAGACGTCGACTTTCACCTGCTCGTTAGCACGCGAGACCAGAAACGGCGCGGCATTACAGGTGACGGCGATCTTGCCGCCCAGCGCCAGGCCGGCCGCCGTGCCGACCAGCGTCTGCTCCGCAATGCCGACGTTGATTAACCGGTCGGGAAACGCCTTGATAAAGGGCGCGATTTTGGCGGTTGAGGTGGAATCAGCGACGACCGGCACCAGATCCACGCCGCGATTCACCGCGTCGATAAAGGCCGTGACCATTACACTGGCTAAATGTTGTGCGTTACTCATCTTTTAACTCCTCCAGCGCCTGCTCAATTTCTGCCCCTTTTGGCACCCGGTGATGCCACTCGGCTTTACTCTGAATAAAGGAGACGCCAAAACCCTTCTCGGTATGCGCCACAATCACCTGCGGTTTGCCGTTCTGCGGCAGGCCTTCAATGGTTTCGACCACCGCCGCCATGTCATTGCCGTTGCACTCAGTCACCTCCAGGCCAAAGGCGCGCCATTTTTCAGGCAGCGGATCGGTGTTCATGATCTCGCGCGTCGCGCCTGCCAGTTGCAGCTTGTTCTTGTCATTAATGATGATCAGGTTGTCGAGGCCATAATGGGCCGCCACCAGCGCCGCCTCCCAGTTGCTGCCTTCCGCCAGCTCACCATCGCCGGTCACCACGAAGATGCGGCGCGCGCTGTTGTCCTTTTTCGCCGCGATCGCGATCCCGACTGCGACCGGCAGCCCGTGCCCCAGCGCCCCGGTATTCAGCTCCACGCCAGGGGTTTTTTGCCGCACCGGATGTCCCGGCAGATGAGAATCGGCGTGCTGATAGGTCGGTAGCCAGTCGGTAGGGAAATAGCCCGCTTCCGCCAGCACACAGTAGTAACCGCCTACCGCGTGACCTTTTGACTGAATGTAGATATCACGCTGGTCATCTTCGGTGCGATCCGGCGCGCAGTTGAGAATGCGGAAATAGAGCGCGGTGAGGATCTCCACCTGTGACAGATCGGCACCGGTATGACCGCCTGCCGGGCTACCGGCGTTAAGCTGAATGATACGGCGGCGGATCGCCCGCGCCCGGCGCTTGAGGTCGTCTACCGGAAGATTGAAAGGATTCATACACTACCTCTGAATTTTAAATCGATTATGAATAAATATTCAAATCAGTTAAAAAAAAGGTGAAACACGGGAGATAAAGAGCGTCACAATCGACTCCGTTTCTCTTTCTCCGTTCGCCTGTTTCGTCTCCTGCTGCGGCGTGTGACGACGCAGCAGGAGGTTAACCGGTTAGCTTTTTATTGGCGCGCCCTCCTCTATCAGTGCTTTCTGCGCCACCACGGCCGCTTTTTGCTGCATCCGGCTCTGGGTCTGGTCGATGATCACCGCGATGATAATCACGATGCCTTTAATCACCATCTGCCAGAATTCACTGACGCCCATCATGATCAGCCCGTCCGCCAGGAAGCCGATGACGAACGCGCCAATCAGCGTGCCGACGATGGTGCCGCGTCCGCCCGCCAGCGAAGTGCCGCCCAGCACCACCGCAGCAATGGCGTTCATCTCAAACGCCGTGCCGTTGGCCGGATGGCTGGCGACCAGTTGCGATGAGACCACGATGCCGGCGATCGCCGCGCAGAATCCCGACAGGGTATAAACCAGAATCTTAACCTGCCGGGTTTTGACGCCCGACAACTCGGCGGCACGTTCGTTATCACCGATGGCGTAAACCTGACGGCCAAACGGCAGGCGGCGCGCGACGTAAGCAATCACTAACGCCAGCAGCACCATCATCCAGATGGCATAGGGCAAGCCGAGCAAATTACCGGCACCAATCCTGTCGAAACCGGTGTTGCCCAGCAGCGGATTGCCCTGCAGGCCAGGAAAGGTTTCGCCACCGGAGGTAAGCATCGCCGCACCGCGCAGGATATACATGGTGCCGAGCGTGCAGATAAAGGGCGCAACGTTGTAGCGTGTGATGATCCAGCCATTGCCCGCGCCAATCAGCGCACCCACCAGCAGAACAAACGGCACGATCACCCAGACGCTGGGAAAGATGGCGATGCCAAACATCGGCAACACAATGCCTTTGGTGATCATCCAGCCGGCGATCATGCCGCACAGCCCCAGCGTGGCGCCAATCGACAGGTCAATGCCGGCGGTGATAATGACGAAGGTGATACCCAGCGCCAGAAAGGCGTTGATGGCAATGTGCTTCACCATGATCACCAGGCTGCCCACCGCCAGAAAGTCCGGCACGGTAATCGCAAAGAAGCCAACGATCAGAATCAGCGCAATAAAGGTGCGCAGCTTCAGTAGCAGCAGCAAAAAATTCTCACGCGAGTTAAACGCCTTAGCGGGAAGTGTGGCCAACGCCACGCTGTCATTGCTTTTCATGCTCAGAACCCCTGCGCACTTGCTTTCACCAGCGCTGCCTCTTCCGCCTGTTCTCGCGGAAGGTCAGCCGTAAGTTTGCCGCCCGACATCACCAGGATGCGATCGGCTACCGCCATGATCTCTTTCAGGTCGGAGGTGGAGAACAGCACCGCAATCCCCTGCTGCGACAGCGCCACCATCATGCGAAATACCTCCGCTTTAGCCCCGACATCAATGCCGCGACTCGGTTCATCCAGCAGCAGTAAACGCGGATTGGTCAGCAGCGCGCGGCCAATCACCACCTTTTGCTGGTTACCGCCGCTCAGCGCGCTGATCGCCACCTCCGGCGAGGAGATTTTGATCGCCAGGTTGCCTACCGTCTGTTTCACCGCCTGCTGCTCCTGCTGATGAGCAATGGCAAAACGATGCGACAGCCGCCGCCACAAACTGGCGATAGTGAGGTTACTCGCCACCGACGAGACCGGGAAAATGCCAGAGCGTTTGCGATCTTCCGGCACCAGGCTCATGCCCATCCGGATGCGATCCGCCGTCGGCAGGCGGGTGGGCAACGGTTTGCTGTCGAGCCACAGTTTGCCCAGGTAGTTGCGCTGGCTGCCAAGCAGGCACTCAAACAGCTCGGTCCGTCCGGCGCCCATCAGGCCATAGATGCCGACGATTTCCCCGGCCCGGACCTGAAAGCTGACATCGTCCACCAGCGTGTTGCCGTTGGGGCTGACGCAGGTGATGTGTTGCGCTTCCAGCATCGGCGCACCAAACTGCCGCGTTTCCGGCAGGAATGTGGTCACCGGTTCGCTGCCCAGCATCTCCCGCACAATCCACGGTACGTCGATGCTGCTGACCTGCGCTTCGGCCTGAAAACGGCCATCACGCAGGATGGTGATGACATCGCCAATCGCCATCAGCTCTTCCAGCCGGTGTGAAATGTAAATGATGGAGACGCCCTGCTGCGTCAGATCGCGGATCACCCGGAACAGGATCTCCACTTCAGTTTTGCTCAGCGCGGAAGTCGGTTCATCAAGGATCAGAATGTCGGCATCTTCGGCCAGCGCTTTGGCGATCTCCACCAG
>Ga0302349_1000608_pt1 | contig 39389 bp, 37 predicted proteins | sample PhyAR1_FD_202176 | JGI IMG/M metagenome (GOLD analysis project Ga0302349, IMG submission 202176) | Leaf surface microbial communities from alfalfa plants in UC Gill Tract Community Farm, Albany, California, United States - DLSL A.R1... | ecosystem: Host-associated > Plants > Phyllosphere >... | reverse complement strand
AATCTGGCCGCCCATTGAGTGACCAATCAGAATAAATTTCTGACCGGGATAGCGTGACAGAATTAATGCCTCAATATCGGCAACATAGTCAGCCGGGTTATAATGCCCTGATGGCTTGACCTCTGATCGACCATGCCCGCGTAAATCTACCGCTACCGTACGGTATTTGCTTTCAAGCGCGGGTAATTGCCAGCTCCAGTCATGTGAATCACAGGTCCAGCCGTGTAATACCATTATATTTTTGCCTTCTCCTTTTTCGGTATAAAAAAGTCGGGCCGTCGGTGACACCTTTGGCGCATAGCCTGTCGGGCTGGCTTTAACCGCCGCCGAGACAACGGTCGCGCTGGCAAAAGCCAGCAGGTTACGTCTGGACAGAGAGAAGTTTTTTTCTTTCATGAGGGTTCCTTAGTGCTTGCTAAACGTTGTCCCGCCGTTTTATTTAGCAGACGATGCGGTCGCAGGTGAGATATTTATCCCAACGTCAATCGCATGGTATATAACATTCAGCTAAGGTCAATTACGCACTTTGAAGCGAGTAGATATACTCAAGGATACTTAAATGACAAATAGTGTTGATCCCGTTTTCTTTGCAGACTGCGCCGCCCGTGTTTTTTTCGATCAGGTCGCAAACAAATGGAGCGTCATGATTCTGACTTTACTTAATGAGAATACGCTGCGCTTTAACCAGATGAAGCGCAGCATGGAAGGTATCACCCACAAAGCCCTTACCCAGGCCTTACGCAAAATGGAACGTAACGGATTGATTAATCGGACCGTTTTGGCGACCTCTCCGGTTGCCGTTGAATACGCAATCACCGATCTCGGCCGCTCTTTGCAGAAACCGTTTAGCGCCATGTATGACTGGGCAATTAATCATCTTGATGATATTGAAAAAGCGCAGGAAGCCTATGATGTCAGCCTCGCTGAGGTGGAGGGAAGTAGCCGCACGCAGAAGTAACGGGAGGCCTTGCCTGAATTTCGGGCACAAAATGAATATAAGGCATTCCGCACACTTTATTAATACATGGGGAGTAAAGCGTTTTAATTAGCGGTGGATCGATCGGCTATTTACCTTCGCAAGTTTTAAACTGACTGGCCTGTTGCTATTTTACGGACAAATGAGAGTAAAGCTGTCATAATAGATAGGCTTTACATCAATAAATAGCAGCTCAGCTGAGCCTGTTTAATATTAACTCTGGCAACCACAGGGTTTACCCGCTAACGGCATTCGTGTTGCATCATGCATTTGCAAGTGATATCGGACCTTTCCTTTATGTTGCGCCACCGCTTTACCACGAATTATTGACTTTACTGGCAAGGGATAACTGAGACTATTTAACCTCAACCTCAACCTCAACCTTTTGCGCATAGCCGAACGGATGTCGGTCTCAGGTGGCACTGTGTTAAAAGCGATCCTTAATACCGGCTGCGCCATCCATCCTGCCGGGCGTGAGTTTCAGGCCAATCCGGCTTTCCGCCTCTGGCGTTACTCTCAGCTGGCGACTGCACCCTCTGAGCCGCGGTCGCCAGCGTGCCCCGTTCTCCAGCCAGCGCCTTTACGCGGTGCCTTTCTGCATCCGGTGACAACGGTTATCCGGCTCGCCGATGATGCTGCACACCAGATAACCTGTTGACTCGTTGACTGCTGGCATGGCCGGTTACATCGCCATCTGCTGAGCAGCCTTCAGATGCTGCTCAACCACAGGCGTGTGTGCATCGGCCAGCGCCTTCACATCCGGGTCCTTGATTTTAGTGGCATCCTTTTGCAACTTCGACAGCACCATTTTGTGGTCCATGGTGCCGGCGTTTTCCATGTACATCTTGTCAAAAGCGTCACCGCTCTGTTTTTCCAGCTTAGCAGCCATGGCCGCGTGTTGGGCGTCCGGCTCAGTGGGCAATGCTACGCCTTTTTGCTTAGCGACCGTCTGGACTTTGATCAGGGCATCGCCGTGGTCTCTGACCATCTGCTGCGCAAAGGCTTTAACTTTGCTGCTTTGAGCCTTACTCAGTGCGACTTTGGCGGCAGCAATTTCATTAATATTGGCCTGCGCCATGTCCTTCACCGCTTTTTCATCACCCGCGCTGAGCTTAGCGCTTGATTCTCCCTGCATTGCAGCGCCATTCTGCGCGGCGCTGGAGGGGGTCTGAGCTTGCACACCGACGGTACTGAACATTGCTGCTAATACCGATGCGGCTAACAGCCCTTTCATCATTTGGCTCTTTTGCATTGTGTTCTCCTGATAGTCAGAGTTAAGGACGAAATTAAGTCATTAACCGTGAACAGCCTCGATTATAAATAGCACCTTCATTGCTCAGTATAGTGGATCAACGATTCCTGAAAGCCGGTGGCGCTATTTTCCCCGCCCCGTGCCGCCAGGAAATGATGAAAACAGAGCAATGATAAACGGAGCGGGAAATTAACGAAGAAGGTCGGACTGGCGGCTTGAGGCTCACCCATGCGCACCTCTCATTGGATGAATGCATGTTACCGTTACGGTAAAAAAATAATAAATCTGAAAGCAAACATTAATGGCCGATCAGAAGATCAGCCGTAATCAGGGCAGATTTAAAATGCCGGTTACCGTCCGCCGGGTGTTTTAAACAGAGCGGCTAAACCCTTACTGCGTTAATCAGGGCGAAAGAGAATAGCAGAACTACAGCGTTGTCCTGTTACCCGCATTATCCTGCTCAAAAATTTTATGCTTCACTAAACGATCGCGAAGCCAGATTTGTGCTTTTCCGGCTTTGGCCTGTTTTGACCACAGCAGATCCACCGCGACAATCCAGTCTGTGTGCGGATATTCCTGCTGCCGTAATTCAACCAGCCTGCCGGTTTGAAGTTCACGATAAACAAATTCGCGGGGTAGCGAAGCCCATCCCAGACCCGCCAGAGCCGCATCGAGCATGGCACTGTAACTCTCCACTCGCCACAGCATCGGGCTGCCTAAATATTCTGTCGTCGCGATCTTTTTTTCCTGTGAGCCAAAAGTAATGTGGCGCCAGTTGTGCAGATCGGCAAAGGAAACCGGAATTTGTTGAGCAAGCGGATGATCAACACTGACGACATGGACCATCACCACCTTACCCAGTTGGGTGAACTGAATAGTCTCACTCTCAACAGAATGAGAAAGGGTAATACCCAGATCCACCTCACCGCTTTTCACCATGGCTTCCACGTCGCCACGGAACGGCTCCTTAATATGAATATCGACTTCAGGAAAGGTCATAGAGAATTCATATAGCACCGGCGCAATAGTGATGTAGGGAAGCTCGATGGCCAGGCTGACGTGGCTCTCAATCTGCTGGTTAAAGGCGGTTACACGCTGATCAAACGCATGACACCTTTCCAGTATCGTTTTGACATATTCCCGCAGCACTTCCCCTTCCGGCGTAAGCCTGACCTGCCTGGGCGTTCGCTCGAAAAGCGCAACGTTGAGTTCAATCTCCAGATTGCTCATCGCCATATTCACGGAAGACTGAGATTTCCTCAGATGACGCGCAGCAGCAGAAAAGGAACCCGATTTGGCCACCTGTTCAAAGGTCATAAGTTGTTCCAATGAATATTTCAATTTACCCCTCAGCTTTCAATTTATCTGAAAACAGCTCACTCACTTTTATCATTTTTTTACATATAGAGTGAGTTCTCTTTTTTGAATAATGACGGGGATGCTTATGGAAACGTTGATTGCAGCAAAGACACCTCAAAGCTCGCTGAGCCCCGGACGCATAGCGTCGCTGGGCTTCCAGCATGTACTGGTTATGTACGCGGGCACGGTCACGGTGCCTTTAATCCTTGCGTCAGTAATGGGCTTAAACGGCGCTCAGACGGTGACGCTGGTTAACGCCTGCCTGCTGACATCCGGACTCGCTACCCTGCTTCAGTCTGTCGGTATCAGTCGCTTTGGCGGAAGATTGCCGTTAATCCAGGGATGCTCTTTCATCGTGCTGGCACCGATGGCGATGATCGGCCAGCAGTATGGGATTACGACGGTTTTTGGTTCGGCCATCGCGTGTGGGTTGTTTACGGTGCTTATCGCCCCTCTGTTTAGCCGCCTGGTCCGCTTTTTCCCGCCGATTGTGATTGGCTGTGTGATTACCATCATTGGCATTTCGTTGATGCCCGCAGCGGCAATCTGGATTGGCGGCGGAAACCCTGACGCCCCTGATTTTGCCAGCCCCTCTCATTTATTACTCGCTCTGGCTACCCTGGTGATCACGCTGATCTTCTATTGCAAGACGCGCGGCATCATCAGAAATTTCGCCATCCTGGCGGGGATGGGAGCAGGCACCCTGATCGCTTTTATCGCAGGATTAACCGATTTCTCCGTCGTCACTCATGCTGCGTGGATCGGTATCAGTATGCCCTTCTCTTTTGGTCTGCCGGTGTTTTCACCCGTTCCTGTTTTTATATCCTGTCTGGCGATGATCATCGTCATGACAGAGACAACCGGCAATGTCCTGCTGATAGATAAGCTGATCGGTCGTCCGACAACATCACAACGCCTTTCCGATACGATACGCGCTGACGGGCTTTCAACGATGATCGGCGGCTGTCTCAACAGCTTTCCGTACAATGCCTTTTCTCAAAATGCCGGGCTGATCATGCTCACGCGCATCACCAGTCGATCGGTCCTGGCTGCCGCAGGTGTGATACTGGTGTTGCTTGGCCTGTTTCCGAAACTGGGTGCGATTGTGTCAGCAATTCCTCGTCCCGTACTGGGCGGCGTGGGCATTTTGATGTTTGGCATGACGCTGGCGGCTGGTATCCAGCAACTCAAAGAAGTCAGTTTTCAAAATGATAATAATATGCTGATTGTTGCCGTATCGATAAGCGTCGGTGTTATCCCTATGGCCTTCCCTGCTTTGTTTAATTCGCTTCCGTCGTCATTAAGATTAATTTTTGACAGCGGCATTTTTATGGGTGGATTCACGGCTGTTTTACTCAATGCCCTACTGAACGCCCGAAAAGGAGAAAATAATGAATAACACAACGGATATTAAATTCCTGAAAATATCGAACGAGGTCGGGAAACGCGCTATCGCTTTAGGTAATCATCCTTTCGGTGCGGTGCTGGTGGCCCCTGATAAGGAGACGGTGCTGTTGACCCAATGTAATATCGATAGCGTTAATCATGCTGAATCAACCCTGGCGCGAATCGCGGCAAGCAATTTTTCTGCTGAATATCTCTGGAACTGTACGCTTTACACCGCGGTAGAGCCTTGTTGCATGTGTGCCGGGACGATTTACTGGGCCAATATTGGCCGGGTCGTTTATGGAATGAGCGAAGCTCGTCTGCTGGAGTGTACCGGTAACCACAATGAAAACCCGACCATGCATATCCCTGCATCATATGTTTTTCAGCATGGGCAGAAAAACATTGAACTGACCGGCCCGGTAGAGGAGGTTGAAGAAGAGACGCTCAGGTTGCAAAAAGATTTTTGGGCAACCCGGTGAGGCGATAATATTTCAGCGTATCAGGCTGTGTGTTTATTCCGGATAAAACACGCTTTCCGTTTCCGGACTTATTTTTCAGCAATAAGTCCGGAAAATTAAATATCAGGCAAACCCTGAAGCGCGCTCACTGTTCAGCCAGCCACCGCGCCGGTTACTGAACTCGCTGCGCCGAAAGGCGTCCTCGCCAGGCCGTCGGCCAGCAATCAAAAAAGGTAAACCTGATGAAAGGAGATTATAAAAGTTGCTGCAACGATTGTGTCACCGCAGCAGTGACTTCATGAATACGCTGCTCGGCGCGGCGATAATAGGTCCATTTACCCACTTTGCTGGCTTCCACCAGGCCTGCGTTTTGCAGCGCTTTAAGGCATAACGACGTGGCGGGCTGTGATAAGCCCGCCTTGTCCTGGATGAGGCTGGCACAGACGCCATACTGATCGAAAGGATAGAGCTGCGAATAACCCGCAAACGCTTCGTCAGGATTTTTCAGCCATTTAAGTACCGCCACCCGTGTCGGGTTGGAGAGTAATTTCAGGGCATTTTCGGGTGACATGCCGCCTCGCAAAACATCAGGATGGATAGACCGGATAGTCAGTATATCCTTTCTCACTGCCGCCATACAGGGAGGCGTGATCGACGCTGTTCAGCGGATGACCCGCTTTCAATCGCGCAGGCAGATCGGGATTGGCGATAAAAGTACGGCCGAAACCAAACAGATCGCCCCAGCCTTTTTCCAGCATCCGCTGCGCTTTTTCCTGCGTATAGCGGCCTGAGTACATAATCGGCGAGCGGAAAGTTTCGCGCAGCGCGATGCGGAAATCTTCAGGCAGATCCGGGCTGTTGTCCCAGTCGGCTTCGGCAATGGAAAGATAGCCGACTTCCAGCGCATTCAGTAGCTGCGCGGCGCGCAGGTATGTCGCATGAGGGTCGCTTTCTACCAGACCCAGGTAGACGCGTTCTTCATCGGTGCTTGAAAACAGCGGTGCAAAACGGACGCCGACCCGGTGGCTGCCAAATACCGCACTGACCGCCTCGGTCACTTCGCGCAGGAAACGCAGACGATTTTCGAGTGAGCCGCCATATTCATCTGTACGGAAGTTAGTGTGTTCGGAGATGAACTGGTTTATCAGATAGCCATTGGCGGAATGCAGTTCGACGCCATCGAAACCCGCCTCTCTGGCGTTTTCTGCGGCACGGCGATAGAGCGCCACCAGCTCTTTGACTTCAGCAGTGGTCAGTTCACGCGGCGCACTGGGCGCGGTTAACCTGCCGGCACCGGGTCCGGTTTCGATAAAGACTCTGACGTTATCTGCGGCAACGGCTGAAGGGGCGACCGGCGCCTGCTTGCCTGGCTGCAGTTCATTATGCGATACCCGGCCAACGTGCCAGAGCTGACAAAAAATCGTCCCGCCCTGCTGGTGTACAGCCTCAGTCACTTTTTTCCAGCCGGCGATCTGTGCTTCGCTGTGGATGCCCGGCGTCCAGGCATATCCCTGACCACGGGGTTCAATCTGTGTGCCTTCGGTGATCATAAAACCCGCACCGGCACGCTGGCGATAATATTCCACCATCATCTCACCGGGAATATTGCCAGGCTGCTCACTGCGGCAACGCGTCAGCGGCGGCAGTGCAATGCGGTTACGGAGCTGAAGGTCACCCAGCGTCAGGGGAGCGAATAAAGAGGGCATAACGAAAAATCCTTTAATGTCGAAAGTGGCGACATTATATTTACACATTTAAATTTGTAAATGTGTAGTTCGTGCTTTTTGCCCTGCTGAAGGTGACAAGGGGTTGCAGCCTGACGGTGCGCTTAGCCTGTATGCGTCATGCCGGGAGGCGTTATTTAAGGCCGTCAGCCGCGCTACGCGGGTTAAGTTAACGCTCTCTCAGCCTTGCAGGTTTTTTGCGAAACACACCGCCTCGTCCCGGCCGCTGTAAGGTCCGTAATTCTCAATGACTGAGTAGCCATTTTTACTATAAAACTCAACCGCCCGACGATTGATTCGCCGGGTTTCAAGCCACAACGCGTGATAACCCATACGCTTCGCCGAGCTTTCCAGAAAAGTAAGTAACGCATTGCCAATGCCAGCAGAACTTCGATCTGAAAACATTCTCTTAACTTCAGCTATATCATTCGCGAGTGGACGGATAGCCCCGCATCCAACTGCATGACCCTGTTTGTTTCTTGCCACAACCCATAGTGAACGCTCTCCTTGTACAGACTCTGCTGTGAAATGGCGTTTACCGCTATCGCCAGTGATCGCAGCCAGCTCTGCTGACAACTTTTCAATCAAATCGAGCGAGTCTGGCGCAGATGGGTCTGCTTTTTCGACGGTGATCATAGGGATACCTGTTGTACGACGGCTGTTGAATATAAAAAGATATTAATGAAAAATGCGTTGATCGTCAGCGACGATATTGCGAAATAACAGGATAAACAGTGTCGTTTTCGCCGATCGACTACTCCCCGCTCCCCATCCCTGGCGGCCGTAACATCAAACATCATGCACCTCTTCCCACAAAATAATTCGATTCCGGCATCAGAAAAGTTTCGCTGAAACATCTCTGCAGCTTAACCTTTTCTTAAGATTAATCCGATAACCTGCAGGCTGTATTAGCCCATTTTGGGCTTTTCCGGAGCCCGACCCCATGCAAAATAATACGACACACACTTTATCTCTGAGCAAAGTTCCTGCCGTCACCGCGGCTTTCTGGTTAACCAAAATCGCAGCGACCACCCTGGGTGAAACCGGCGGCGATGCGGTAACCATGTCGATGAATCTGGGTTACCTCACCGGTACCCTGATTTTCGCCATCATCTTTTTCATTGCGGTGGTGGTGCAGATTAAACGTCACAGCTTTAACAAATGGATCTACTGGTTTACCGTTGTGGCCACCACCACTGTCGGCACCACGCTGGCGGACTTCGCCGATCGCTCGCTGGGAATAGGTTATCTGGGCGGTACACTGCTGCTGAGCACGCTGCTGGTGCTCTCACTGTTTATCTGGCGCATTACCTGCGGCACCATCGCGGTAAATTCCGTTAACAACTCTATCTCAGAGAGTTTTTACTGGATTACCATCATGTTTTCTCAAACGCTGGGCACCGCGTTAGGTGACTGGACCGCAGACAGTGAAGGTCTGGGCTACGACGGCGGGATCCTGCTGTTTGTTGGCGCGCTGGGCATTATCTGGGCCGCCAGTCGATTTACCTCGCTTTCGCGGACGGCGCTGTTCTGGTCAGCCTTTATTCTGACCCGCCCGCTGGGTGCGGTAGTGGGTGACTTCCTGGATAAGCCTGTGGCCTCCGGCGGACTGGCGCTGAGTCGCTATAGCGCCTCGCTGACGCTGGCGCTGATTATCATCGCGTTTCTCTGGCTGCTGCCGCAGCGCCCGGCGATGAAAACCGCTACCGCCAACGGATAAAAAAAGCGCCGCCGGCAGCGTTGCCGATGACGCTCAGCGCTCGTGAACACATTCGGAGCCGCCAGCAATGGCGGCTTTTTTATTATTCAGTGCAGGCCGAAAGTATTGTTGCCGCGCAGGCTGTAATGCTGACAGAAGTCCCGCTTCTCGCTCAACGCCAACTCTGTATCAGGGATCAAAGCGAACTGGCATCCTGCACAGGTCACCCTCCAGCGCCTTCAGCTTCGGCTCAGTACCAGCTTCAGGCCTGCAATGGCGAAGCAGCAGGCTAACAGCGCATCAAGCCCGCGCCGGATACGCCGATAAAAAGCACTCATCAGCGCGGTGGAGAACAGTAACGCATAGCCGCAGAACACCATCACGCAGATCGCTGCACAGCCGCAGAGGATCATGGGCAACGCCGCGGCCGCCGCGCCCGGCTTGAGCGCAACGGACATAATGGCGACCCAGGTAAGAATGGCTTTTGGATTACCGATATGCATCAGGATGCCCTGGCGGAACAGCCTGGCATAGGCGACCTTCTCATCGCCTGGCGCGTATTGCGCCTCATCCGGTCGGCGTAGCGCGGATTTCCCCGCTTTGAAGGCAAGCCACAGCAGATATAACCCGCCGCCAATTTTCAACACGATCAGCAGTTGGGCGAAGGTCGCCAGCACGGTCAGCACGCCGCAGGCGGCCAGCAGTGCCCACAGCATCGAACCGCCTATCACGCCACCGGCCAGCGCCAGGGCAGCAGCGCGCCCCTTTTTCATCGCCGTCCCCATAATCGCCATATTACTCGGCCCTGGGCTGGCCGTTGCTACAAAGTAAGTGGTGTAAATGAGGATTAACTCGTGCGAAAACGCCATGTTTGCCTCGTTTATCAGAGTGGTGCTGTGGCCACTCTATATCGGCTCGCGCCAAAAGCCAGCATTCCGCCTCGTTTATCCCGATCGGATGATGCGGCCTGGCTGTCCCGGTGGTTTTTGCCGATCGGGGAATGCGTCAGCCGCTGAGTTGCCGGCTCGTCATCACACCATTTTTTCCCTATTGCGTTCAGCCCGCGCTATTCAAGCCGACTGGCAATCAGCCTCAGCTGTTCGGCGATCTGCTTCAAATCCCGCTGCTGCTGTCCAGCGGCACCGGTTGAGCTGCGCACCACCAGCCTGGCGGGCAGGATAGAGGAAGAACGCTGCTCATCGTGCTCGCCGGCCAACAGGATACGCGCCACCGCCTCTTTGCCCTGCAGATCGAGATCCAGCGAAACCGTGGTCAGCGCCGGATGAAAGAACGCGCTTTCATAGGTGTCATCGTAGCCAATCACCGAGATTTGCCCCGGTACCGCAACGCCGCGCTGATGCAGCGCGCTGAGTACGCCAAGCGCCATCTGATCGTTACCCACCAGCAGCGCGCTGAAGTCCGGCGCTTCGCGCAGCAGTTGCAGCACCCCGTTGTAACCACTCTGCGCATCCCAGTTACCGTGGCTGATGCTGACCGGCTTCAGGCGATAGCTTTCGAGCGTATCCAGCCAGCTCTTTAACCGCAGGTTAGCCGACACCGACTGCTCAGGACCGGCCAGCAGGGCAAATTCCCGATGTCCCTGCTCATAAAGATATTTAACGCTGGCGCGGGTACCGTCAGCGGGATTAAACGAAACGTTAAACACGGCGCTGTAAGGGTCAACATCCAGAAAGAGGCAGAGGATATCTTCGTTCTGCTGGGCGATGTGCTCTGCATCACTGCTCTCCAGCGGGACGTTAATGATCACCTTATCCACCCGCTGAGACTTCAGCTCATTGATACAATCCTGCAGACTTTGATTGACGTTCTCATCAATCATCGCAATCAGCACCTGGTAGTCAGCGGCGTTGGCGTAGCGTTTTACCGCGGCGGCCACCTGCGACGGGGCATGCAACGCCAGCGAAGTGGTCACCAGACCCAGGGTAGTGCTCTGCTTGCCTACCAACTGTTGCGCCAGTCGGTTGGGTACGTAGCGCAGCGTTTCAATAGCCTGTTCCACCTTGCGCCGCGTTGAGGCTGAGACGTTTGCTGACTTGTTTAAAACCCGTGACACCGTCTGATAAGAGACGCCTGCATGGCGGGCGACATCTTCCAAGGTGGCAGTTTTTGATTTCATAATTCGCATCCCTGATGACCAATGACGAAATGTTATCACAGCTCACCATCCCGCCAGGATACCGCAGTCACATTGCCTGAATAAAAAATAAAAGTAATACCTTCACATCCTGCGATTTGGTGATCTGATTCACCTTTCGTTACATAACACCGTCATTTCTTTGCAATACGTCACACATTGCCGCGATTTAATTTGTCACTCCTCTGCCAAAGAGCGTTTACTGCCGCTGTCATGTGAACGTATTACAAATACAAAATGAGGATAACATGGAAACAAGGTTACGTACTGCTGCTGTGGCGCTCGCTGCTGCCCTGGCTTCTCCATCGCTGTATGCCGCGATCGACAACATCGATTTCCACGGCTATCTGCGTGGCGGCGTAGGTGTGTCGCAGGATGGCGGTATTGAAGAGTACCAGAAGAATAAAATCGGCCGACTGGGCAATGAGGCCGATACCTACGGCGAGATCGAACTGGGCAGCGAAGTTTACAAAAAGGATGATGTCAGCTTCTACGTTGACACCATGGTCAGCATGTTCTCCGACGGCTCCAACGATAACGAAACCACCTTCGGCGACGATGCGCAGTTTGGCCTGCGTCAGCTTAATCTGCAGATCAAAGGGCTGGTGCCGGGCGATAAGAATGCGGTGATCTGGGGCGGTAAACGCTACTACCAGCGCCACGATCTGCACATCATCGATACCAAATACTGGAATATCTCCGGCTCCGGGGCCGGTATTGAAAACTACACGCTGGGTCCGGGTGCCATCTCGTTCGCATGGATTCGGGGCGATGCTAACGATGTGGATTACCGCGTCGATGGCGATAACGACGTCAACATTAACTATCTTGATTTGCGCTATGCGGGCTGGAAACCCTGGAGCGGGGCCTGGACTGAGTTCGGCATCGATTACGCCATGCCAAACACCACCAAAAAGCAGGAAGAGTATGGCGGCCTGTATGACGCCGAGAACGGCGTGATGCTGACCGGCGAAATCAGCCAGGATATCTGGGGCGGCTATCAGAAACTGGTGCTGCAGTATGCCGACAAAGGCCTGGCGCAGAACATGATTTCACAGGGCGGCGGCTGGTATGACATGTGGAATGATACCCGCAACGCCAAAGGCTACCGCGTGATCAACACCGGTCTGCTGCCGATTACCGACAAGTTCTCGTTAAACCAGGTCTTCACCTGGGGTGAAGCAGATGATGTGACAGCCCAGACCAGCAAAAGCACCCTGCTGTCGCTGGTAGGCCGCGGTCAGTATCAGTTTACCGAGTATGTTCGCGGCATCGGCGAAGTCGGTAGCTTCTGGCAGAAAGATGAGAACAAAGTCGGCGGTGATTATAAGCAGGCGGGACAGAAATATACCCTGGCGCTGGGTCTGGCCGCTGGTCCGGAGTTTATGTCACGTCCTGAACTGCGCCTGTTTGCGTCTTATCTGAATGATTCTGAAAACGGACACAGTTTCCAGGACAACACCAGTAATGACACCTGGAACTTCGGCGTACAGGTCGAAGCCTGGTGGTAAACGCACTATCTCCTCGTTGTGGTCTTTATTAAGCGCTTATGCAGGGGCTTATTTGGATAACCGGTAACGGTTATCCATTTTTTTATTCCGCCTGAAAGAAGCGTCTCTCCAGTAGCTGACGCAGACGATCGGACCGGGTCCCGAAGATCGCATGCACCTCGTGTCCCAGAATCACCACGCCAATCGCTCCCGCCTGCTGCAATCCGGCCGTATCCACCGCCGCCAGCGATTTCACCGTCACCCGCAGCCGGGTTAAGCAGGCATCGACCTGCTGAATATTGTCGCGCCCGCCAAAGCAGCGCATTAGCTGATCCAGCAGTTCACCGTCAACCGGTGCCTCACCGGCGGGCAGCGCCTGCCGGCTGAAGTAGTGCTTAAACGATTTCAGACTGACCATTCTGTTCTCCTTCAGATAAGAAAAAGGCGGGCTGCTGCCCGCCGTGTTGCTGATAACGCTAACCGCCTCGCCTAGGAGGCGCTGTTGTCCTGTGGCGCACGCAATACGCGACAGCCCCAGGGTGCCAGGGTCAGCGCGCCGGTCAGCGGGACGCCGCTGATCAGATCGCTGATCCCGGCTGGCAGTTGCAGTTGCTGCGCCTGTCCGGTGTAGTTCTGCAGGAAGATAAACGCCTGTTCACCATCGGTACGGCTCTGCGCCGTCACGCCTGGCGGCAACGCCATCGGCAACGCACGCGGTAACGCCAGCTGCCGGATCAACGCGCCGTAGAAATCACGGTGGAACGGCAGATCATTACGCGATGCGATGTACCAGGCTTTGCCCTTGCCGACCTGATTAACGGTCACCGCCGGAGTTCCGGCGTAGAAGTCGCTTTCGTAGCTGGCCACGACCGTTGCGCCTTCCGGATGAATATGCTCGCAAAGTTCCCGCGCCTGATACGGCCCGCACAGGCCCAGTTCGTTACCGTTGACGCCGCGTACGCCATTGAACTCTTCGTCGGTCAGGCTATCGATCTCTTCTGCCCAGATGCCGAGCAGCGGCCGCAGCGGGCCAGGGAATCCGCCGAGGTAACAGAGATCGCTCTCGTTGACGATGCCGCTCCAGTAGCTGGCAACAAAGTGACCGCCCCGCTCCAGATGTTGCTGCACCCGCGCCGCGAAGCCATCACGAACCATGTAGAGCATCGGCGCAATCACCAGCTCATAGCCGCTGAGATCGCTGTCGCCGTTGATCACATCGACCGCCACACCCTGTTCCCAGAACGCGCGATAGTGTTCATTCACCGTGCGTTCATAGTGCAGGCCGAGGTTGCGCGGACCCTGCGCGTTATCCATTGCCCAGCGGCTTTCCCAGTCGAAAATAATCGCCACTCTGGCCTCAACCCGGCTGCCCAGCACCGGAGTCATCGCCGCCAGCATCCGTCCTAGCTCGCTCACTTCGCGGCCGGTTCGGGTATCAAGGTGACCGACGTGATCGACCACCGCACCATGAAATTTCTCGACCGAGCCGCGGCTTTTACGCCACTGAAAATATTGCACCGCGTCGGCACCGTGCGCGACCGCCTGCAAAGACGAGAGAATATGCATCCCCGGCTTTTTGAGCTTGCTGGTCGGCTGCCAGTTAGTGGCGCTCGGCGTCGACTCCATCAGGACAAAGGGTTTGCCCTGCTTCAGGGTTCGCATAAGATCGTGATACATCGCGGTGTAGCAGGCCAGCGCGGTTTCATCCTGCTGGTTGTGCCACATCGGATAGCTGTCCCAGGAGATAAAGTCGAGCGTCGGGGCCAGCTTCCAGTAATCGTAATCGTAGAAGTACTCCATGAAGTTGGTGGTGGCGGGCAGATCGGGATTGGCCTGCTTCAGCGGTTTGATCTCTTCGCGGCAGAAGTCGTTGACCTGATCGGTCATAAAACGCCGCCAGTCGAGGTTCAGACCGTGAATCGACATTTCACCCTGCGGAGCCGGTGAGACAATCTGCGACCAGTCGCTGTAGGTATGGCTCCAGAAGTCGCTCCACCAGGCGTGATTCAGCTTCTCCAGCGTTTCGTAGCGGCGCTGCAGCCAGCCGCGAAAGGCCTGCTGACAGCGATCGCAGTGGCACTCGCCGCCATACTCATTAGAGATGTGCCAGCCAATCACCGCCGGATGATGGGCGTAACGTGCCGCCAGCTGGTTGTTCATCGCCTGTACTTTCTGGCGATAAACCGGCGAGGTCATGCAGTGATTATGCCGGCCGCCATGCAGAGCAGGCACGCGATCGCGACCCACCCGCAACACCTGCGGGTAGGCCTGCGACATCCAGGCCGGACGGGCGCCGCTCGGCGTGGCGAGAAACACCGAAATGCCCTGCTGCCAGAGCTTGTCGATCACCTCATCCAGCCAGCCGAAATCATAGCGTCCCTCTTCCGGCTCCAGCTTCGCCCAGCTAAAAATCCCGACGGACATGACGTTACAGTGCGCCTGCTTCATCATCATTACATCGTCATCAATAATGCCCGGCTGATGTTGCCACTGTTCCGGATTGTAGTCAGCGCCATGCAGCAGCGAGGTCACCCTGGCGCTGATCGGGGGAAATTTATTCATATCTGTTCCTCAGAGGTGTCAGAGACATCAGCGTTTGCGCTAATGATTAATGAAAAACCTGTAGCGAAGGCAGCGCCTTGCCGTGACAGTCAAACAGCGCCTGATTTTCGCGGGCGTTACCCTGTTTCCATTCGTCGTGGATATATTTCATGCCGGCAGGCGTGGCCCAGGTGTTGCCGGGCGCCGGGATCCATGCGGGTTCCCAGTACACCACGCCTTTGCCGCGATGGTCTGGCACCGCCAGTACCGCTTTGATCAGATCATGCAGGTAGGCCGCCTGGCCCGTGACCGTAGCGGGATAACCGCCGGCCTGCTCCTCTTTGGCCTGGAAGCTGTTCTCCGCGCTATCGCAGTTTTCCAGCTGGTAGCCATAGGCGGCTTCCACCACCATCACATCTTTGTCATAGCGCCGGGAGATATCGTCCATGTTGGCTTTCAGCGCGCTGATCGGGCCGTTCCAGTAGGTGTACATCGACAGGCCGATCACATCGAACGGCACATCACGCTTAACGATTTCGTCGAACCACCAGCGGAACATGTCGTTTTTAGTCCCTTCAGCGAGGTGCAGCATGATCTTCACCTGCTGCGGATCGCTGAGGTTTTCGCGCAGCCCGCCGATCGCCGCTTTCAGCAGACCGGCCAGACGATCAAACTCGCCGCCGTTCTGGCCCCAGCTTTTTCCCTCTGGCCAGAGCATCCCGCCGTTGAGTTCATTGCCAATCTGCACGATATCGGGCATCACGCCTTCCGCTTTGAAACGTGCGAGGGTGTCGCGGGTATAGTCATGAATCTGCGTTTCCAGCTGAGGAAAGGTCAGCGACTGCCAGGCCTTTGGTTTGAACTGCTTGCCGGGATCGGTCCAGAAATCGCTGTAATGCACGTCGAGCAGCAGCTTCAGGCCAGCGGCTTTGACCCGCTTCGCCAGCGCCAGTGTGGTCGCCAGATCGTTGCCGCCGCCCCCGTAGGTCTGGCCGTTACCGTCGGTGGGATCAACCCACAGCCGCAGACGAATGGTGTTGATGCCACTGGCTTTCAGAATGGCGATGGCATCCTGCTGCTGGTTAGCGGCGTTGTAGAATTTCGCGCCCTGCTTCTCCAGTTCCGCCAGCGAAGAGATGTCCGCGCCTTTGATGAAATCCGCTGGCCACGGCCCGGCGGAGGCGATAGTGGACGAATGAGCGGCGAGCAGCGGTGTCGCCCAGGCCAGCGCCAGGGCGAGAAATAAGGTTTTTGGCGTCATGATTTATCCTTTAGTACTGCCTGAGGCCAGGCCAGAAACGAAGTATTTCTGCAGGGCCAGATAGAACACCGCTACCGGCACCGCGATCAGAACCGCGCCCGCCGCATAGGTGGTGTAGCTGGCGCCCATCTTTTGCGACACCAGGTTATAGAGGCCGATCGGCAAGGTGAACTGATCGGGTGTACGCAAAATGGTGCTGGAGAGAATGAAATCGCCCAGCGGACCGGTGAAGGAGAACAGCGCCACCACCGCCAGAATCGGCTTCGACAGCGGCATGATGATCTCGACAAAGATGCGGAAGTTGCCCGCGCCATCCATGCGCGCCGACTCATCCAGATCTTTGGGTATCGAGTCGAGATAGCCCTTCATCAGATAGGTGTTCATCGGGATCATGCCGCCGACGTAGATCAGCACCAGCGCCATGTGGCTATTGATCAGCCCCAGCAGTTGCGACAGCACGAAAATCGCGATCAGTGCCGAAAACTGCGGAATCATCTGCAACAGCAGAAACAGCATCAGCCCGTTCTGCCGCCCTTTGAAGCGAAACCGCGAAAAGGCGTAGGCGGTACAGCTGACGCTCACCAGCGTCAGCACCATGGTCAGGAAACTGATTTTCATCGAGTTCCAGTACCAGGTCAGATAAGGCACCGTGCCGTTGAACAGATCGCGGTAGTGCTGTAGCGACGCATTCTCGGGAATGATCGAACTGCTGAGCAGGCTGTTACCCGCATTCAGTGATGCTCCTACCGTCCAGACCAGCGGATAAATGATGATGGTCGAGACGGCCAGCACCACCAGCCAGGTCAGCGACAGGCGTACCCACCGTTCGCGTTTAATACTGCCGGACTTCGCCATAACTGCTCCCTTACGCCATCTCATCTTGTTTAAACGACCGGGTCGCGCGGAACTGCCACAGCGCCAGACCCACCACGAAAATCGACAGCAGAATGGTGATAGTTGCGGCGATAGCATATTGCGACGACGACATGGTGAGCTTGTAGATCCACGACACCAGAATATCGGTGCCGCCGGCATTCGACCCCGCCACCGCCGGACCGCCGTTGTTAAACAGGTAGATAATGTTGAAATTATTAAAGTTGAAGGTGTATTGCGTGATGATGATCGGCGCAATCGCATACAGCACCAGCGGCAGCGTGATGGTTTTCAGCCGCGTCCAGGCACTGGCGCCGTCCATGATCGCCGCCTCATAGAGATCGTCCGGAATAGCCTGCAACACGCCAGTAGTCATCGCGAAGACAAACGGGAAGCCGAGCCAGGTCTGCATCATGATCAGCGCGGTTTTGCTCCAGAACGGATCGGTCATCCACGCCTTTGGCGCGATGCCAAAGAAATCGAGAATGGCGTTATTGATCACCCCGAAGCTGTCGTTAAACATGCCGGCAAACACCAGAATGGTGACGAAGCCCGGCACTGCCCACGGCAGGATAAAAATGGTGCGGATCAGCGGTTTAAAGCGCAGGTCTTTCTGATTGACCAGAATTGCCAGCATCACGCCCACGGTGCACTGCAGCGTGGTGGCCAGCAGCGTCCAGACCACTGTCCACTGCAGCACGTCAAAGAAGGTGGATCGCCAGATCGACAGGGTGAAAATGTTGATAAAGTTTTTGAATCCCACCCAATCCACCAGCTTCGCCGGCGGCGTGTGGTAGAGGTTGTAGTTGGTGAAGGCAATCGCGAAGCCAAACAGAATCGGAAACACCACCACGAACACCAGCAGAATAAAGCCCGGTGAAATCATCAGGTAAGGGAAGCCGTCGCGCAGCAGCAGCTGATACTGCTGACGCACACTGTTAAGTGGCTGACCCTTGTCACGCTTTACGCCATTCAGCCAGGCATCACGCACCGACACTCCCCAGACTGCAAGGCCAAAGGCAGCAATCAGCAGGCTGATGATCCCCTCTGCCAGCAGGAAGATGGAGTTATCGCGCGGGACCACTTCACCCAGCGTATAGAGTCCCCACATCCCTTCACGCAGAAAATCGTGGAAGACGCCGGTAAAACTGGCGAGCAAAATCAGAAAACAGAGCCCTTTTGCCCACTGGCGGTGATAAAACTGGCCGAAGCCAGGCAGCAGCGCGAGCAGCGCACCCGTCGTCGCATGACGACGCGGACGCGTAGCGCTGACCAGATGTTCATCGGAAGAAATAGCCACACCCTGATCCTTTTCCTGTAGGGATTATCGCCCGGCGCACCATTACTGGTTGCTGGCCTGCATCGCTTCGATCTGCATGGTGATCTGCTTCACGGCATTATCCAGCGCCGCTTTCGGCTCCTGCTTGCCGGAAACGCTCAGCTCCAGCGCCGCATTAGCCGGACCCCAGACTTCCTGCATCTCTGGTACGCCTGGCATGGCCGACGCGCGCGTGGCCTGCACCGCCACCGCGTTAGCTTTCTCATCATCTTTGATGATCGGATCGTTCATCAGCGCCGTGACCGGTGGGATTTCCTGCGTTTTCTGATAACGCTCTTTGACGTACTGCGGCTGGTTAATAAAGGTGATGAATTTCTGCGCCAGCGCCTGATCTTTACTCCAGGTTGAGACCACATACCCTTTCACGCCGAGGAACGAGCTCATCGGTTTGCCGTTGGGCAGCAGCGGCAGCGGAGCGACACCATAGTTAATCCCGGCCGCCTGATAAGGCTGAAACGCCCACGGACCATTAATCACCGCGGCCGCTTTTTTCTCGGTAAACAGCGAGTCGATGGCGTTCAGCCCGTTGTCGCCCATGATGCCGCCCGGCAACAGCCCTTCGCTGAAGAAGCGCTTCAGATAGCTGACCGCGTCGACGCTGCCCGCAGTGTTCAGCCCGACATCCTGGGTATTGAGCGTCCCATCACTATTTTTGCCAAAGATATAGGCGCCCATCGGAGCCATTACGCCCCAGCTGTAGTAGATCTGATCAAACTTCGCCAGCAGGCCATACTGCTTCGCCGCGCGTTGCTTTTGCGAGAAGGCGCGATATTCATCCAGGGTTTTCAGCGGTGATGGCAGCAGATCTTTGTTGTAAATCAGCACCAGCGTCTCAACCGCTTTCGGCGCGCCGTAGACCACCTTGTTCTGCGTAAAGGCTGCCATCGCTGACGGTGTGTAGGCGCTCTGTTCCGCCGCATCCATTTTCAGCGGGGCCAGCAGGCCCTGTACCACGGCGCTGCCCAGCTGATCGTTCGGAATGACCAGCACATCCGGGCCGATGCCCGCCGGACCATCCAGACGCAGCTTCTCAATCTGCTGGGCAAACGGCATCTCCTGCACTTTTACCTCAACGTCGTACTGCTTTTGAAAATCGGCGATCGCGGTTTTGATTCCGTCCGATTTCTTAATATCTTCCCAGATGGTCAATTGCTGAGCGGCCCAGGCGGATTGATTAAGCATCAATGCTGAAAGGAGTAGCGTAACGCTGATTTTAATTTTCATTTCTGTCCTCATGTGAAGGTATGACATTTTTAGCTGTCATTCGCTGAAATCTTTTTGCTAACGCCTGCAGAGTCCTGACTAAACGGGCAGGTTGATTCTGGATAACGTATCGCACAGGGGGCCTACGCTACGCGGAACGCTGACGCCGCTCCAGCCTGTTAGCACCAATGTGTGATCGGTATTACAGAAATCAAAAACAGCGGTAGGGCGCGCTTCGGTGCAACGTTATAGTCAACTCAGGCACCATCAGGGCTGACGTGAAAATTAACCATCTGTTATACGTCGTACATTTAAGCAGCCATATCCCTGCCATGAGGATCAGCATGTCCAGCATCAGATTAAGAAACGTCACCAAACGCTTTGGTAAAACAGAAACGCTGAAAAACATCACGCTCGATATCGAGACCGGTGAATTTGCTGTCTTCGTTGGCCCGTCCGGCTGCGGTAAGTCCACGCTGTTACGGCTGATTGCCGGGCTGGAGGAGATCAGTGACGGTGAGATTTTGATTGGCGATGAGGTGATGAATGACATCGCGCCCTCACATCGCGGTGTGGCGATGGTGTTTCAGTCCTATGCGCTCTATCCGCATATGACCGTGGCGGAGAATATCGGCTACGGCCTGAAAGTTAACCGTTTGCCGAAAGCGCAGATTGAGCATCAGGTGGAGATGGTGGCGAAAACGCTGCAGCTGGCGCATCTGCTGGATCGTAAACCAAAGCAGCTTTCCGGCGGTCAGCGTCAGCGTGTGGCAATTGGTCGCGCGATTGTGCGGAATCCGCGGGTATTTATGTTCGATGAACCCTTATCGAACCTTGATGCCGAACTGCGTGTCGATATGCGCCTGCACATAGCAAAGCTGCACCAGGAGCTGAAAACCACCATGGTTTATGTGACGCACGATCAGACCGAAGCGATGACGCTGGCCGATAAGATTGTGGTGATGAACTACGGCAAGGTGGAACAGGTCGGGTCGCCGATGGCGCTCTATTACAATCCGATCAACCGTTTTGTCGCTGGCTTTATCGGATCACCGAAAATGAATTTTCTGCCGGCACGCGTAGAGCAGTGCGGGCCCGGCGGCCTGATCGCGGTAGTCAACGACGGCGAGCACCGGCTGCAACTCCCCTCACCCTTGCGCCAGCTGCAGCCAGGCGATGAGATCACGCTGGGGATCAGACCAGAACAGTTGCAGATTAACGGCGACGGGCCGCTTAACCTGAATTTTCATTGCGAAGTGGTGGAGCGACTCGGTAACAATACCTATCTGTTTGGTCAGAGCCACGGCTACGACGGCTTCAAAATGCTGCTGCCGGGCGATGTCCATTTTCGTCCCTACCAGACACTGCGACCCACCTTCCATCCGCATCACTGCATGGTGTTTGATGCCCAGGGCGAGCGCATCAGCGCGGATATCGCGATGCCGCAGGTTCGCGCCGCCTGATTACTGTCAACAAGCCCGGTGATGGCGATCGCCGGGCGTGCTGTTACGCTTTTGATGCGCGCTAATGGTCTTACGGATTGTTGCCGTGACACCGCGATCAATCGCTTCCTCAGGCCAGGCTGTCCCTTTCACCCCAACCTGATTTCAGAAGCGGCTCATTCCCTGAAGCGGTTGATTTTTATCTGCCAGTCATCCGTTTACCGTTCAGTATCTGATTCAGGTTCAAGGCAGAAGTCGTGACCTCATCATCCCGTTTCGCCCGGCCTGTTGGCGGTTAATCCAGCAGCGGCTTGCGGTTGTCTTTCGGCGGCTCTGGCTTGAGTCTTTCAACGGGAATATTGCACATGCTCTCTGCAATCATGCCGAAAAGAGAATCTTTCGGGAACGTTTTCCACTGCCCCGGCTCCGCTCCGACGTGAACAAGAATGCCTTCCGCAAAGGGTTTTGAAAACATTGACCGGTTCAAAACAGCACGCTGGTTTTGCTCGCAGTTAATCACATTAATGGCCCGGGAACTGGCAACGTAAACGGGCGGATCTTTTATAATCAGTCTCTGTTTCACGTAGTTGTTGATGAAATAAAACTGACGCAGGTGAGGGTTCCCCTGATAGGTGGAAATTACCCTGAAATCGGCATAGGAAATTAAGTCGTCATCAGCAAGAACTTTTATCAGACCTGCCGGAGCTTTTACCGGCGTTTGCGGCGGTGGCTTGCTGGTTTCCGCACAGCCGGTCAGAAGAAGTAATGCCATCCATGTCAGTTTTTTCATTTTGCCGCCTCAGCAGTTAAGTCAGGTCGTAACGTTACGAGCATCTCAGGCGTGACATTTCCCTGAACGGAACAGAGTAATAATGTGCCTTGTTTGCCTTTGCTGAGTAATAACAGTTTCTCGGTGCTTTCTTTTGCCGGAGCAATGTCAGAGACCGCTTGCGCGTTTATTTCCCATCCACTGTCTGGGTTTGCTTTAATCATCGCCTGAGAGACATATTCATCTCCGGCCCTGGTCCAGCTCAAATGATCGAGTCTGGAAAGGACCTCTTGTGGTGATTCTTTGAAAACCAGTCCCCAGAAATAGTATTTACCGTAGTTGATGGCATCGAAGTTATTGGTTTGCAGATTATAACCGGTAATCGTCAGGTTTAATTCATGCAGAGGCTGGGTAAACCAGAGGGTGCCATTGCCGTCGACCGGCGCTTTGAACCAGGCCCGCTGTTGATGGTCAACCGTTAGCGGTGCGACGCGGCTCAGAGTGGCCCGCTGATGATATATTTCGTTGAAAAAGGTTGAATCACAACGGGTCAGGCTTTGCGTCAGCGTATTCGCGTAAGCAGGTAATGTCAGTCCTGTCATTCCCAGCAGGAGGCCAGTGGTATAGATATTTTTACGCATCTCATATCCCTATATAAAAAACGCTTTTTTTATCGGCGCAGCGCAATGGAACTTTATGTTTTTTCTTTCACTGTCGGACGGGTGCATGATTGATTCAGCCTGTGCCTGGCATGGTCGAAGCACCCTTGAGGTTACCCGAATCAACGCTGTCGTTTCCGGCGACCAGATACCCCCTGTTCATGAACAGCGTTAGCTCAGGATTATAAGAACACGAAGCTCAGTGACGCTATGTTTACTGTTATCAACGGAAAAATTAACTGAGAAAAGATCATGGATGCGTTCAGCCAGCAGCGTTTCGGGGTTCGTCTTGAGTGGGGCCTGTCTGCCGTGGAGGGCTTAGCCAGCGAAGCAGACTGCATCGTTATTATCGACGTTATCTCATTTTCGACCTGCGTCAGCCTGGCGGTCGATAAGGGTGCGCGCATTTATCCCTGGCCGTGGAAAGACGATTCCGCACGTCAATATGCGATGAAAATCGGAGCACAGGCAGCCAGCCCGGACCGTCGATTCAGCGGTGAAGGTTATAGCCTGTCGCCGGCTTCGATTCAAAACATTCGCGAAGGTGAAAGCCTGGTACTGCCGTCGCCTAACGGCTCCGCGATTTCGTTCAGGGCGCGGGAGACCGGTAAGCCGGTTTTCACCGGCTGCTTACGGAACATGACCGCCACAGCAAATGCCTGCCGCCGTTTTGACCGTATACTGATCATCCCCTGTGGTGAGCGATGGCCTGACGGTAGTCTTCGTCCCGCGGTTGAAGATTACACCGCAGCAGGCGGCATTATCGCCGCAATGGGACGCCAGGATTATTCACCCGAAGCACAGGCGGCGGTGGCTGTCTGGCAATATTACCAGGCACAAAATCTGCAGCCTCTTGGTGAATGTGCCTCAGCGCTTGAACTCCAGCAGCGTGGATTTGATGCAGACACCGTGCTCTGCCTACAGGTTGATACGGCTAAACAAGCGTGCCGGCTGAAGGGGGAGTTTTATGCGTCAGCGGTGACCTGACTGACCCGCTCAGCGGGAAACGTAATCTTCTTTTTCTTTCAGGTGCTTTGCCTGCCGCTGCGGGGGATTGAGGTATAAGTCACACACAGACATGATGGCTGGTAAGCCGGTTGTTGACATAGCGATGAATCATTAACGCAGGCGGTTCAGCGACCGGGGGAATGTTTTTTGTTCCGAACCATACAGGATTAGCCGGGCAGACGGAGCCACAGATATAAGCCGGAATACCGGCAAAAGTACCTGCTACTGGCCGATGTACATGCCCGGTAGCAATCGCCAGCAGCCTGGCCGGTGCGTTTTTAATCAGCGTTTCCAGCGGGCCCGTTCCTCTGCACATCGATTCATCCAGGGTCGGGATGCCAGATTCAAAGACGTGGTGATGCATAAAGAGCAGCACTGGCGAGTCCCCTCTATTGTTGAGTTGTTTATTCAGCCATTCGAGATGCCCGGAAACGCTGCCATAATCCTGGTGATCAACTGTCGAATCCAGACCTGGTAGTTTCAACCCGCCAATATCACGACTAAAGTGCAGAGCCTGTGGCGACGCATCAGAAGCCCCCTGTGACTCACCCCATGTCATTCGCATTAAATGGCGAGCGTCGGAATTTCCCGGCAGAACTAATGAAGGATAATCCTGCTGTTCCAGTTGTTCAGCGATCTCTCTATAGCCTTCGCGCCACTCGCCGTCTGTCAGGTCACCGGTAAGCACGACTATGTCCGGATGCAGATTCGCAAGCCACCTCAGCACCTGTTCGAATCGCTGAAGATGATCGTTTTCAGATGAGGCATGAATATCCGAAATCTGAGCTATCAGCATAGCGTCCTCCACGTTTTCGATGGGGTGTTAACGGCGGAGCTTAACACAGTCAAAAGCTATCATCCGGCATCCGGGCTTTGCCGACGATGGCTTTCTAACGTTATTCAGTTAAATTCAGTGGTTCCAATACCAAATGCACCGATCGCCAGCGCCCAGAGAGCAAATGGCATAACGCCTGGCCTGTCAGTCAATTTCACGTTTAAGCTGTACTGACTGCCGTTAGTGGTCCGGTTACAGCCAGCAGACGTTGCGGGACGGACAGAATGTCAATTTGCTCAACGTTGATAAACAGCTCTGAAATCGCCTCAGCGTTGATAAAAACGCTACCTTAAATTGCCAAAAACCCCTTCACCCGCCTTTTTGAGCAGTTCGTCGACGATAATGCGGACTTTCGGAATCAGATGCCGGGTGCGGGGCCACACCACATTCAGCTCTACCGGCACCGGCATATGGTCGGCCATCACCGCCACCAGGCTACCTGCATCGATATGGCTGTTCACCATTGATTCCGGAAACTGTGCAATCCCTGCACCGGCAAGACAGGCCAGCAGCATGGCATCACCATCGCTGATCTGATGCGCCGTGCCTGAGATAAATTTCACCTCCCGCTCACCCGCTGGGCGCAGTCGCCAGGCCAGTGGCGCGCCCCGCCGAAAGCCCATGATGCAGCCATGCTTTTTCAGTGATTCGATGTCGCCAGGCGCGCCATGCTGCCTGAGATACTCAGGAGAGGCGCACAGGATAAGACGCTGACGGCTCAGACGACGGGCGATCAGCTCATCGGTGCTTTGCAACTCACCAAGCCGCAGTACCAGATCAACGCCCTCCTCAACCGGATCGATCAGCCGATCATTAAAGGTCAGCGCCAGCCGCAGCGCCGGGTAACGGCTAATCAGATCCAGCAGCACCGGCATCATCAGATTGCGGCCAAAAGAGGCCGGCATATCGATACGCACCGTGCCTGCCGGATTGTCCTGACGTCGGCTGAGGCTGTTTTCCGCCGAGTCCAGAATCTCCAGCGCCGACAGGCAGCTTGCCAGATAAGCCTCACCGTCGCTGGTCAGGCTCAGTTTGCGGGTAGACCGGTGAAACAGACGTGTTCCCAGCCGCTCTTCGAGCCTTGCCACGCTCTTACCCACCGCGGATTTGGTAATGCCCAACTGTTCGGCAGCTTCGGTAAAACTGCTCGATTTTGCCGTAATGACAAAGTGAGTAATGCCTCGCAGAGAATCTGCGGTAAAGGAGGTAGACATAAAGTTGACTCAGTGGCGACTTACAAGCGGTTTATCGATGTTTAATTCTATACCAGGCTTATCTCCCTCGGAAAATAAACCCGGCACTGACCGGAGAAACTGTTCTGAACTAACTGGAGAGCCCATGTCACAGGCCAAACCCCTTACTTTCGTCTCACTGCTGGGCAGCCTTCGTAAAGGCTCTTTTAACGCGGTAGTGGCCCGCAATCTCGCTTCGCTGGCCCCGGCCGGTGTGGAGATCACCCCGCTTGGCTCTGTCGGCGAGATTCCACACTATGACGCAGACCGGCAGGCCGACGGGTTTCCCGCCGCCGTCGTGGCAATGGGTCACGCAATCTCGGCAGCGGATGGGCTGATCATCGTCACACCGGAATATAACTACTCGGTGCCAGGCGCGCTTAAAAATGCGCTGGACTGGCTTTCACGCCTGCCCGACATCCCGGTAGCCGGTAAACCGGTGGCGATCATCACCGCCTCTCCGGGCGCCATTGGCGGCGCGCGAGCCCAGTATCACCTGCGCCAGATTCTGGTGTTTCTTGACGGCAGAGTGCTGAACAAACCGGAAGTGATGGTCGGCCATGCCGCTTCCCGGCTTGATCCGCAGACCGGCCTGATCACCGATGAAAATACCCGCAATCTGATTGCGGCCCAGCTCAAAGCGCTGGCAGAGAAGGCAGCTAACCGGCACGCCCATTAACGATTAATCAACCTGGGAGAAAAACAATGTCTGTTGAAACGATTCGCGGTATGGACCATGTTGGCATCACCGTATCCGATATTGACGAGGCCACCCGTTTCTTTAAAGAAGCGTTTGGCGCAGAAGTGATCTACGACTCCGTTTCCCCGTCAGATGAGGATGTAAAAGGCGAAGAGACGGAAAGCATCCTGAACCTGTTTCCGGGAACCCGCATCACCACGGTCAGAATGATGACGCTAAAGCACGGGCCGGGGCTGGAGCTGTTTGAAATGAAAGGACCGGAGCAGCAGCAGCCGGTGCGTCCCAGCGACTACGGCTTACAGCATTTTGCCGTGTACGTTGATGACATCGACCAGGCCATCAGCCTGTTTGAGCGAGCCGGTGGAAAAATGTTTACCTCGCCTCAGCCACTGATGTTTCCGACCGAAACAGGAAAAAATAACTTCTTCTGTTATGGCCGCACGCCGTGGGGCAGCGTGATTGAGCTGATCTCATTGCCATCAAAATTACCGTATGAAGATCACACTGCTTTGCGCCGCTGGAAACCCTGAGTCTGTCGGGTGCGTCTGCCAGGGCGCACCCGACAGCGCCCTTCCTCGCTGGCTGACTCCCTCCTACGCTGAACAGGCTTCACCCCCTTTACTGTTCCGCGCATCAGACATCTGAATCAACTTCGCTCCTGTGGCGATCTCTCTTCTGGTTCACCGCCGAATCAGCGTGATCCAGCCACCCCGGTCAGACGCACCAGTTCAGTCAGGTGTCGTTTTACAATGCACGCTTCAGCGAGCTGAGAGTTTTCTCTGACAACGATCGGCCCGGCGCTGGTGCGTACCGCATATCGCGTGATCCACATCCCAACATCGAAAAATCCTTCACCGGGAATATCAGCATTTTGTTTAGGTTGACTTAATGTTTACCGCTGTAAACTTATCTTCATTCAGGGTTCATCGGATGGTCACATTTTCAGCAATCGCCTGTTTTGGTTAATGATAAGCGTAACCGCAGTCGCAGGTTGCTTAGCGTCTGGGGCCGCAGCGTTTTAACTTTTATTAAACATTGTTAATCAACGGGTGACTGGTTTTGACGGGTCAGATTACTCGGGTTATGGAATATCTTTATGTCTCAATTACGCATGACTAAGCCCGTTCTGCACCGCGTGACCTATATTGTTTTTTTCTCGCTTTATATCTCGGTTTTTCTCAATTTTGCCTATTACCAGCAGGCTCTGGCGCTGATCCCGCTGAACGGCCTGCGCAATACTCTTTTCTTTCTCTCTATGCCGCTGGTGGCCTTTTGCGTCATTAATATTGTCGTCACCCTCACCTCATTTTTCAGGCTGGACAGGATAGCGGTTGCGCTGTTTATCCTTGTCTCTGCCACCGCGCAGTATTTTATTCAGCATTACGGCATCGTTCTGGATCGCTCGATGATCACCAACATCGTGGACACCACACCAGCCGAGAGCCTGGCCCTGCTGACGCCTGAAATGCTGCTGGTGCTGTTTCTGTCTGGTGTTGTGATGGCCGCACTGGCTTTCTGGCCGCGTTTTAAAAAGACGTTCTCTCTCTGGACATCTCTGGCATCCCGCGGCATTAACATCGCCTTTTCTGTCATGCTGATCGCGCTGGTGGCGATGCTGTTCTACAAAGATTACGCCTCGCTGATCCGCAATAATCATGGTCTGGTCAAGGATCTGAGTCCGGCGAATTTTATCGCTGCCTCGCTCTCTTATTACCAGCATCATCAGCAGGCCGACCTTCCGCTGGTAAAAATAGGTGAAGACGCCCATCAGCTTCCACAGATGCTGAGCGGGCCGAAAAAAAACCTGACGATTCTGGTGTTGGGTGAAACCTCACGCGCCGCGAACTTTTCGCTGGGCGGTTACTCGCGACCGACCAATCCGTTACTGGCTGAAGATGAGGTTGTCTATTTTCCTGATACCACTTCCTGCGGCACCTCGACGGCGGTCTCCGTGCCCTGCATGTTTTCCAACATGCCGCGTGCGCACTATGACGATGCGCTGGCCAGCCATCAGGAGGGCGTGCTGGATATCATCCAGCGGGCGGGTCTGCGCGTTTTATGGAACGAGAACGACGGAGGATGTAAAGGAGCCTGTAATCGGGTGCCGAATCAGGATATGAACGCCCTGAACCTTCCCGGCATGTGTATTAAAGGCGAATGTTATGATGAGGTGCTTTTTCATGGCCTGGAGGAGTATATCGCCCGACTGCAGGATAATGGCGTCATCGTCCTGCATACCATCGGCAGTCACGGGCCGACCTATAGCCACCGGTATCCGCCCGCGTTCCGCAAATTTACCCCCACCTGTGAAACTAAACAGATCCAGGAATGTTCGCAGCAGCAGCTGGTTAATACTTACGACAACACCATTTTGTATGCCGACTCTATCGTCGACAAGGCGATTGAGTTACTCAAGGCGCATCAGGACCGGTTCACCACCAGCCTGGTTTATCTCTCTGACCACGGTGAGTCGCTGGGTGAGAACGGCGTTTATCTGCATGGCCTTCCCTATGCCATTGCGCCTGAGGTTCAGACCCATGTGCCGATGCTGATCTGGTTGTCACCTGACTATCAGCAGCGTTACGCGGTGGACTCGCGCTGCCTGATCCAGCGGGCCGCAGCCAACGCCTATTCACAGGACAATCTGTTTTCTACCCTGCTGGGGCTTACCGGGGTTCAGACACGGGAATATGTCGCCGCCGACGATATGCTGGCGGCGTGCCGGGAAAAGCGTTAAGGGGATTTTTCATATGAAGCCCGGTCGGGGCTTCATATTTTTTGATTGGAAGTGGCAGGGTGTAGATGAAAGAGTGCAGGGAATAGCGTGTCGGCCCGGCAGCCCTGACCCTGACACGCAGGTTACCCGCGCACGGATGACTCACGCTGCTTTTCTTCCTGAAGGTCAATATCAGGCCGGGCTAAGTGATCAGGTATTTAATGGAGGTCCACAGCAGATATATCCCTGCCAGGATCTGTAGAATCCGGGTGCCCCAACGGATAAAACGCCAGGCATGGCGTTCACTGGCATCAGCCGCGGCGATGGTCGGATCGGGATTAATTTTTCTTTTCCTCGGTCTGAAGTCCAGCCAGACCAGAATAATGATGGCTATTGCGACCAAAGCTTTTTGAAGTACATTGGCGTCCATGCGTCATTTCCTGTGACTAATAAAGGGTCGTTATCAATATAACTGAACCGCAAGCGTGTGGTATAGCGAAGTTTCCGGCCCGGAAGCGTGATGCAGAGTGTGAGGATAAACGCCTTAATGATGGAGATTCGATAGGGTGATCACAACGCTGCTGGAAAAGTTGAAAGCACTTGAATGCAGCCTCCACGGTGCCAGACGCCAGCACAGGGCGTGGCCTGAAGAGATATTGCAGAGTCCGAATGGCCTTGCGACCAAAGTGAGCCTGCCTTGTATTTCAATAAGTTATCCCAGACAGGTGCTATTGGGGCGGTGCAGGCATTCAGGGCATATCACAGAGTGAAATAACGGATGAACGTTAAAGGGAAAAACGGGCGGCCCTATCCGGCACCACCCCTATTTTTCATTAAGGAAATTTGGTCAGCGGGTGTTTATTCCGTTTTTCGCACGACCTCAGGTAATTTCCAGCTACCGTCCATTACCGAATCTTTGGGCTGATATAGCCTGAACAAAAGATAAAAATTGCCCTCAGGCGCAGGCAGCCAGTTGGCGTTCTTATCCTCGGGCTGAGTATGAGATAGCGTGATGTTCAGGCTACCCTCTTTATCTTTTACCAGGCCTTGAGTGTCTGAACCAATTTTGTAGCGGTTGAGTGGGTTATCGACCAGCATCTTAGTGTCGGCATCGTAGATGGTGACCGACCAGAATGCGTTAACCGGGGGCTCTGAGTTCAGCGTGAGCGTATAGCTGCTGGCTCCGGAAAGCGTCTTGCCTTCGCTGTCATTATAACGAACCGGGTAAACAGCCTCTCGTTCTCCCTGACCACCCAGATAAGGGCCTGAAACCAGCGAACGCAGCGGGTAGTTGTAGCCAAAATCATCCAGTCCTTTCACATAGCTCCATCCCTGCCGTACTTCTGAAGTGCTCACCATCGTAGACACCGCGACATAAGGTGCATCCTTCACACCGCGCTTAACGCCTTCGAGTATGGGCGAGGCGATGTTATTGCTATCAAAGCCCTTTTCAGTCAGGCCAAAACGGCTGAACTGACCGAACAATCCTTTATCCTCTGGCTTGACCGGGTTCGATTTGATGGCAAATGCGAGCTGACGGAAAAAATCCAGCCCGTCGTTTTTGAGTGCAGGCATCGGTGCCAGAGTATCGTTATAGACCTTGCCGCTGGCGGACTGCAGATGGAATTGCTTCTGCAATGCATGCAGAGGCGCCATATCTTCACCCTGGGTTACGCGCATGCGGCCCCATAACCAGATTTTGTTGGTGGATACCTTCAGCACGGTGGCGTCTTTAGGCAATTCACCCTTCCAGCCCGGCGGAACAAAGACAAATTTACCGGCTTTGGTTCCGGTGGTGCGGCGACCGATATAGTGCTCCAGCTCCTGCCACATGTTGAAGACGTCCACCACATAATAGCGATCGTTTAAATCCGGAACCGTCAGTACATAAGGTTCATCAAGCTGAACAATTGCGCTCATGTAGAGCGTATCGTTGTTCGCAGACGGCATATCTTTCGCTGCGGGCGTTGCCAGCTCCGTTGCCCAGCCGATCTGATTCAGCGGCGCGCGATAGCTGGTTGGCGGCTTAGGTTCTGGCACATCAGTATATTCGCGGGCAATCTGCTCCATACGTACCAAAGGATAGCCCCATGTCCAGGCCATCACGGCTGAACTGTAACCGTCAGCCTCCATCCCCTTTTTGAACACTTCCGGCGAACCCTGCAGGGTAAGCACCGGGTCCTGATAGGTCGCTTCGGCAGCCTGCGCCGTCAGAGATAATGAAGAACCCGTCAGGCCAGCCAGTAGCATCGCACCGACCAGAACCTTTTTTTTCATCAGCATGAGGTTTTCCTTTTTTTGAACAAAAACAGAAACGAAAAATGATTAATCCATAAACTGCAAATTGAGCCCGGCAAAAATTTGCCAGCGCGGCTGCCCCGGCCCGCGATCGGCAACGCTGCCCTGCGGCTCAACGAAAAAGTTATAAACGGTATTTCCTTTCTTAATGATCTGCCCGACGCCCAGCCCCAGCGGAACGCCATAGCTGTCATTCTGGAAGTTATAGTTCCAGATGGGCGCCGATCGCAGATAGGTTCCGCCACCTAACTGATAAAAGACAAACGGCTGAAAAGCGCCCAGATTGACGTCACTGCGGTCGCCTTCACCGGCAAAACTGTGCTGCCATGAGGCAAGATAGCCGTACTGAATTTTGGGGTTACTGGCGTCAAACAGGACGTTGACCAGTCCTGCTGACCACTTTTCACTGCCCAGCGCGTTTTCGGTTGCCGTCGGCGCGGTGAGCTGCGGGCCGAAGCCGAAGCTCACCGCCGGATTACCGGTATCGATCAGGTAAGCCGTAAAGAGATTGAGATCACCGAGACCGGTCTGATGCCCGCCAGTCGGGGGCGAAGGATAGGTATTCACCGGCAGAGAGGCGCGCAGGATCCAGTTGGTCTCCCCCAGCGAAAACGGTTTGGCGTAGCGCAACCAGAACTGATTAGCCTCCTTGTCGCTTTCACTGATATCGCCGATGTAATAGTTCTGCATGTTGAACGCAGTCATGTTAGCGAGCGGGTTATTAGCCTGCGCTGAATCGGGTCCGGCGGCGTGGAGCGCCCCTGAAACCACGAATAGCAAGGTGGCAGATAATCCTGATCGAGCTTTCATAATTGTTTCCGTTTGGCAGAGAATGTATGGCAACGGCGTGAATACTGGAGAAGAAAATTGATGACAGTACGGTGCACGACTGCTAATGATTAAAAGCGAACTTTGCGGTTCGCTTATTTCTGAAAGAAGTATAGTTATAACTCAAATTTTCACGCTATTTCAGCACGTTGCTACAATTAAGAATTGTGCCACAGCTCACCAAAGTGAAATTTTTGTCCGCGGCAACGCGGCTATCCGTACAGATATCGTCACTTATTCCTGCCACAATTCGCCCTTTATAAATTGGAGTCACCACAATGGAACTATCCAGAAGAACCTTTTACCGCCTGATTCTGGGCAGTGCGGTGGGTCTGGCTGCGCTCAGGCAGATACCGGCCGCGCAGGCAACATCACTTCAGATCCCCTTGCGTAAAGGGGCGGGTGATAAGGGGGAAACGCAGGGGGGAATGCCGCCCGCCGGTGCGGTCTGCTCAGTGTCTGACTTCGACTATCAGCTTAAATATCAGCGAGCATTCGAGGCGGTATTGTGGAATATGCCCGCGGTGGCGATTTACAGCTTCCGCCGGGCGGCCTTCAGCCATCTCGGCATGAAAGACAATGATATCGTGGCCTATTCCCGTACGGCGACGCCGCTGCTTGAAGCCATCACGGCCAACAGTACTACGCCCTACATCACCGCCTTTACCGACCTGCAAAAAGGCCCGGTAGTCCTGGAGGTACCCGAAGCCGGTGCGGAAGGCAGTCTCTACGGTCAGATTGTGGATGCATGGCAGTTCACCATTGCCGATGTCGGGCCTGCCGGCATGGATAAAGGCAGGCACTCCAGATACCTGCTGACGCCGCCGGGCTATCAGGAAACCATTCCGGAAGGCTATCTCCATGTCGCCTCCCCCAGTTATCGCATCGCCCTTGCGTTTCGCTCGGTGCCGGCGGCCGGTAAGTCAGCAGAGGATGCCTATCATTATTCAAAAAAGCTGCGGATGTACTTCCTCAGCGAGGCCGGGAATCTGCCGCCGCAGAAATTTGTCGATCCCAGTGACAAGGTTTATCCCACTCTGCCGTATTACGATGAGCGGCATTTCGAAGATATGCACGCGGTGCTGAGCGTGGAACCGGTGCGTGAGCAGGACAAGGTGATGATGGGGATGCTGACATCGCTGGGCATTGAGCGGGGTAAGCCCTTTGCACCCGATGATACCGCACGGCTCGCGATGCGGCAGGCCGCCATCGACGCCTGGTTTTTTTTGCAGCAATGGTACGATAACTTCCCGACAGAAAAGCTCTACTGGCCCGACCGGCACTATGCGTCGCTGCTGCAGGCAGACAAAAATAATCGCTTCACCTTTGTTTATGACGATCGCATCGATCTTATCAACCGTGCGGCTGAGTATTTCTGGTGTACCTATATGCCGGAACAGCTCTCGGCTTCACCGGCGACGCAGTACCTGATGGCACTGGCAGATGCTGACGGCGCGCCGCTGGAAGCCGGTCAGCTGTATAAAATTAATGTTCCGGCGCAGATGCCGGTGAAACAGTTCTGGGCCCTGACCGTCTATAACCGCGATACCCTGTCGTTCATTTACAGTGAGAGCGGGCGAACCACGCTGTCATCTTACGATCTCGACCGGATGCAGAAGAACGCTGACGGCGGCGTAACGATATACATAGGACCAGCAGCACCCGCCGGGCTGGAGAATAACTGGCTCCCCACGTCCGGTAAACGCCCCCTGCCCGCTATGCGCTTTTACGGCGGAACCGACGCGCTGAACAATAAATCATTTAAGCTGGAAGATTTTCAGCGCGTCAGCTGATCTTACCCAACAATGCAGGAGCATACCCATGCTGATAAATGCGGAAGATGCGAAAAAGGAACTGCTGCTTACCCGTTCCGGATGCGTCTGGTTTCTCTGGCTGAACGTGGTGTATACGCTGTATCTCTCCGCGCGCTATTTTTTCCATGACCAGCCCGATGCGCGATCGAGCGCGGTCCTGTTTTTCAGTGTCCTGATCCTGCTGTTCTCGCTCTGGAATCTTATCCTGACCGCCCTGTTCAGCCGAAACGGCTTTCTGGTTAAACGGGGAGTGTTACTCAGCATTGTGCTGCTGTATGGCATTCTCTGGGGACTGGAACTCCATTCACTCTACGCTGGCGCGGCTCCGGCAGAATTTATCATTCTGCTGTCACTGCTGCTGGTGTTTCCCGCCGTGATTGCCTTTCATCTTTCGCTCAGGCTCATTGCCGCGTTCGCTACCCCTGTCTTGCTGGTGGTGACGGGCGAAGTCATCCTGGCGGGATCAGAGTTCAATCTGTTTCTGCTGTTTTCGTACCTCATTGCGCTGGTCGCGCTCTTCTCTGCGCGTCGGGTGCTGATTGAGTGGTTTCGCAAATCAGAAGAGAGCGAGCGGCATAACGCCCGGTTGATTAAAAAGCTGACGCGGCTTGCAGACAGAGACCCGCTGACCGGCTTAGCCAATAAACGTTACCTGCGGGAATATTTTCATGCCCGCACCGCAACGCTTCCTGCTGGATGCGACACGGTGTTCCTGATCATGATTGACGTCGATTATTTCAAAAAATATAACGACCATTACGGACACCTTGCGGGCGACCAATGCCTGATGCAGGTTGCCCGATGCATCAGTCAATCCGTACGGGATGCGACGGATCGGGTGGCGAGATTTGGCGGCGAAGAGTTTACGGTATTGTTGCTTTCCTCCGATAAGCAGGGGGTCAGAATGGTCTGTGAACGGATACAGCAGAACCTGGCGCGCGCGGGAATCCCGCACGCCCACTCCGGGATTTCCGCGAGTGTCACTGTGAGTCTCGGGGCAGCACAGTTCAAAGCAGGTGATTCGCTGGATCAGCTGCTCGCAGCGGCTGACCAGCAGCTTTACCAGGCAAAACGCGAAGGCCGTAACAGGTTTTGTCTCGACTGATTGCGTATCAAAGAAGTGGAGCGGCGCGGTCAGCGTTAACTTTTTGCGCCTGCGCCTTCACTCTTTCTAAAGGTCACCGCCATTATCAATGGCCTGACACCGCCAGCTCTGGCGGTGTCAGGCTAAAGGAGGCACATGAGCGATCAGTGCCCTTTCTTAATGATCTCATCGATCTCTTTTTGCTCAACCGGATGCTGATTAACGCTCCATTCTCCTCTGATGTAATTGACGATATCACGCATCTCATGAGCGCTTAATTCATCGTGATAAGCGGGCATTTTGTAGGGAATATTCCCCTCGGTTACCGGTGTCTCTGCGCCAAAAGCGATCACCTTAATCACATTAGCAGGGTCCTCAGCTTCAACCGATGCGTTATTGACCAGTGAAGGAACGTTATCATCGGTTCCTTTCCCTTCAACCCCGTGACAGGTCGAGCAATATCTGAAGTACAGGATTTTTCCCGCCTTATTTTCCGGGTGTTGCGCTGATGAGGAAACGGGATTTTTTTGCGTCGGGGAAGACCCCCGATGATTAAGGCTTAATAAATAGGCGGTAACCGCGTTGAGATCGTTATTCGTCAGGTATTGGGTACTCTGTGTCACGACCTCAGCCATAGGCCCTGTAATCGCTGAATGCTTACTGCGGCCCTTCTGCAGTAAATCTTTTAATTCTTCTGCCGGAATAGCGCTATTTCTCAGGGATGGCGCAAACCAGCCATCGATCATCGCACCACTGAGAAAGGCAGGATCGCTGTCGTCATAGGCTTTTTCCTGCTGCGCAACGCCTCGTGGCGTATGGCAGGCGCCACAGTGTCCCGGACCTTCAACCAGATATTTTCCTCGCGGGATAAGTTCAGCATCACGGCTCACCGCCGCCCTTGCCCGGTCCCCGTGACAGATTATGTTGCACCCGGTAGCCTTCAAAGTGTCTGATGCTGCCATCATCCATTTCGAGTGGAATATCCACAATTAATGCCCGCTTAGGCCGCATCAACGTGTTAGCCCAGTATTCCAGCTCGCCTAAATGAGGCAGTACCCTTTCCACCTGAGTAATAAAAATATTCCATGCAGAATCTTTATTCTCACTTAAAAATGACAGCGTCTTCATGCAACCTCCTGAATAAGAGTATGTAAGTTTTAGGGCACAAAAAAACCGACGATAAAGACCTATCGTCGGCGCTCCGGGGAGCTAAGTACTACGGCGAGGGTGACGCCAGCGCTTCAGCGAATCAGCTTTTCATCACCGATCGGAGAATATTCAGCGCGGCATCAAACTGGTCATCGGGAATAGTCAGGGGATAGAGGAAACGGATTACGTTGCCATACTGCCCACAGGTCAGCAGAAGAAGCCCGCGATCCAGTGCCTGTTTCTGGATGCGCTGTGCCGTCGCTGCGGAGGGTTCGCCGGTCTCAGTATCACAAAACTCTGCCGCAATCATCGATCCCAGACCGCGAACCTGCGCCAGTTCCGGACACGACTCTTTGCAATCCAGCAGGGCTATGCGTAAGCGTTCGCCCAGCGCATCCGCACGCTGGCACAGCTTTTCATCCTCAATAATGTCGAGCACAGCATGTGCCGCCGCCACGGCCATCGGGTTACCGGCGTAGGTTCCACCCAGCCCGCCAGGCGAGGGAGCGTCCATAATGTCGGCTTTACCGACTACGCCCGACAGCGGCATCCCACCGGCCAGGCTCTTGGCCATCGTCATCAGATCGGGCTGATGCGCATAATGATCCATGGCAAACAGTTTGCCGGTGCGGGCAAAGCCGCTCTGCACTTCATCGGCAATCATGACAATGCCATGCTCGTCGCAGAGATGGCGAATAGCCGCAATAAGCTCCGGCGGGGCAACATTAAATCCGCCTTCGCCCTGCACCGGCTCGAAAATAATCGCGGCGACCTGGCTTGCATCAATGTCTGCTTTAAACAGACGCTCGATGGCGACCAGCGTATCTGCCGTTGAGATGTTATGCAGCTGAGAGGGATAAGGAACGTGATAGACCGATCCCGGGAAGGGACCAAACCCTTTTTTGTAGGGAGCCACTTTTCCGGTCAGCGCCATCGTCATGTAAGTACGTCCATGAAACGCCCCGCCGAACGCGATAACGCCGGGACGGCCGGTATGCGCGCGGGCAATTTTAATCGCATTTTCCACCGCTTCAGCTCCGGTCGAAAAGAAGGCGGTTTTAAGCGGGCCATCAATAGGCGCGGCGGCATTGATCTTTTCGGCCAGCGAAACGTAGCTCTCATAAGGCACAATCTGATACGCCGTATGGGTAAAAGCCTTTAGCTGCTGCTCCATCGCCTGAACCAGACGCGGATGACGATGGCCGGTATTCAGCACCGCTATACCCGCGGCAAAATCGATATAGTGATTCCCTTCAACGTCCGTGAGCGTGCTGTTTTCTGCCGACATCGCAAAGAAATTGCACATAACGCCGACGCCGCGCGGGGTTGCACTCAGACGACGTTGCTGGAGATTGTCATTGCTCATAGTGATGCCTCATCGATTTTCAATTTATTTGAAATACGAAGAGTAATCTGTCAGCGTTTGGTACCTTAAACGAGAGCCAGAATGTTTTATTTATAGGATCCAAATGCGTTCAATTGCCGGAGATGTGATCAGACAGGCATTTTCTGAATGTGAAGAAGGAAAACTTCATAAGCGGCTTTATATCGCCATAACAGAGTCGATCCTCTCGGGGAATCTCAATCCTTCTGCCCGCATGCCGCCGACGCGCGATTTAGCCGAGGAGCTTGAGCTGTCGCGCAACACGGTGCTCCGGGTTTATGAGCAATTACAGGCAGAAGGCTATATTTCAACCCACAGAGCCAATGGGACGTTTGTAACCCATAGCGTGCTGGATAACCTGGATGCCCGGCCGCTGCCCGCCACAGATGAAGCCGCTGCTGAAGACCGTTCACTGCTGTCTGACCGCTGCCGGATGCTGCTGCAACATGCCAGTGCAAGTCCACGGCAGTGGGGAGCCTTTCTGCCGGGTGTACCGGATGTGGTGAGTTTTCCGCATCGGGTAATGAAAAAGATCCACGACCGCCAGGCGCGCAAGCCTCTTCCGGAACATCTGACCTATGATTCGACGGGCGGCGCGCAGGTTCTCAAATCGGCCCTGACAGACTATCTGCGAACCGCTCGCGGCGTTCGTTGTACGCCCGATCAGATTCTGATTACGGAAGGCATTCATCAGGCGCTTGATCTGGTAACGCGTTCGCTTTGCAATCCGGGTGATACCGCCTGGACTGAAGAGCCTGGATACTGGGGAATAAAGAATATTCTTCGGATCAATGGTGTGGATATTTTCCCCATGCCGGTAGACGAACAGGGGCTGATACCGGCGGCAACGTCCGAAGCCGCACCTAAGCTGATGTTCGTCACGCCTTCGCATCAGTACCCTTTGGGTTCAGTGATGAGCCTGAGCCGCAGACAAGGGCTTCTTTCCCTCGCCCGGGATAGCGGCAGCTGGATTATTGAAGATGACTATGACAGTGAGTTTCGTTTTTCCGGCCAGCCTATTCCCGCTTTACAGGGGCTGGAAGAAAACAGTCCGGTTATTTATATCGGTACATTCAGTAAAACCCTCTACCCCGCTCTCCGGCTTGGCTATGTGGTTCTGCCCAAGGCCATATCGGCACCGCTTAAAAAGATGCACAGTGAGCTCTATCGGGGCGGCCATCTCCAGATTCAGGTGGCGTTAGCTGAATTTATCCGTGAAGGTTATTACGCGGCGCACATCCGAAAAATGCGTCAGCTCTATGGTCGCCGCAGGCAGTTTCTGGTAAATCTGATCACCCGCAGCCTGGGTCCCGACTATTTAGGCCAGTACAACAGTAACGCTGGCCTGCATCTTATCCTGCAGCTTCCCGTGGAGAGTGATGATGTCAGAATTGCCCTTGAAGCCAATAATGCCGGGTTACTGGTTCGTCCCTTATCGCGTTACTTTGTAGACAAGGTGACGATCAGAGGATTGCTACTGGGTTTTGCTCACATGGATGAAAAGGAAATTGAATCGGCTTTCACCCGGCTGCATGTGATCATACAAGCCAGTGAGGGGCAGCATTTAAATCAGGATTGAAATGTAATGGTTGGTCAGACAGAAAGGTATCTTTCTCAGCGCTGGTCTCTTTTAGAGTAAACTGACGCACATCTTTCGTGTATTTGCTGTCATGCTTTATCCGCTACAGAATAAAAATGGGCAAAGAGAGAATAGATGTAGCTCATACAGCTATCCTCTTATCCTGAGTCAAT
>Ga0302349_1000607_pt1 | contig 39431 bp, 25 predicted proteins | sample PhyAR1_FD_202176 | JGI IMG/M metagenome (GOLD analysis project Ga0302349, IMG submission 202176) | Leaf surface microbial communities from alfalfa plants in UC Gill Tract Community Farm, Albany, California, United States - DLSL A.R1... | ecosystem: Host-associated > Plants > Phyllosphere >... | reverse complement strand
TCAGCAGCGAGTGCGCCGTGCCGGGCATCCCTTGCAGGATTTTGCTCATGTCCGGCAAGCCATAATCGGGCAGGTGCGTAAGCGTGCCCGCGCGACAGTTAAGAATGCGCTGCATGTTATCAAGCACAGAGAGGATCACCTGATTCTCTTCGCTGACGTTGTGCAAATCGAGGCCGCCGGCAAAGTTGCCAGTGAGGATTTCATAAAGAGAGGGGGATTTTGAGTTCATTCGCGGTTAAAGTCCTTTCTTAAGCACAAAGCACTGCCGCGCGCGCAGGATCAATGGAAACCAATCCGGCGAGTAGCGTGTCCATTTCGAGGATGAGTTTTGCTTTATCAGTATCGCCGCGCTGGAATTGCATTCTCAGCAGTTTGAGTCGTCGTGCTTTTACTTCAAACAGCAGGGCGGGCTCCCATTGTTTCAGCGTGAGGCTATTTCCTGTGCTGTCCAGTTCTCCAAGTAAGTGGAGTGCCATTTCATTTTTTCCATATTGTTCAGCAACACGAGCCATGAGCAGCCGTATTAGCCAACGCTGGCGGGGTGTAGTGATCCCCGGGCGAATCTGCAACCAATTGAGTGCAGCTTCAATACCTTCACCGTCTGCCTGCGCCAGTGCTTCGGTTTCAAGCTGAAGAACATCTTCATCGCCACTTGCAGAGACTGCATTGGGTTCAGATTGCCATCGCCCGTCATTGTCCTGAATATCACGAGCGATCCAGCCGGCGGTCACTTCGTCGGCAAAGGGTGTACCGTCATTGTAGGCGAGCGTTTCGAGTCCCGGTAAACGAAGCAGCAATAACCGCAGATCCTGCTCGATAAATTCTGCCAAGTTATCATAAGGCGCCCCCGATTTGCTGAGTGCCTGGTGCAAGTACCATTGAATATCCAGCCAGAAATGGTTCACGCCTTCAGTAAACATCCTATCTGCATTTTCCAGTAATTCGCTCCAGCTTTGTTGCAGATACAGGCGTTTGAGTTGGGCACGGTAGTCAGTACGGGGTGGTACCAGGCGAGTACAACCTTTAGCGTCCAGCGGAGGGAGTTGGTCGACGGTGTCCCAGCGTATTGTAGTCATCAAGCGGTGTCCTGATAGCCAGCCTTGTGGCTGGTCTCGCAGGTACTGAGCTAACGCCTTAGCCTGATCGAGTAACTCACGACCAGACTGTATTACCTTTAATGTCGGCATGTCCGGCGATATGGAGCGCGAATCAGATGTTGCCTGACCGCCGCTATTTTGCGGAACAACGGCATCGAAGCCACCAGACTGAGCCAGTCGGGATTCAAGGGCATCATAAAGACCGCCTAACTGTGGTCGGTTTGCGTCTTCCCATGATGTAATGACGTCTTCAAACAGTGTGAGTGCAGCCAAAATGCGTTCAAACTTTGGCTTATCGACTTCGGGATACAGCGAAAGGCTGTCGAGGACTTTACTGCCTGCCAGCCACTCCATGGCAGCCCGCCGGCTATTTTTTCGTGATGGCAACAACTGGTCACCATAGCGAGAGACCAGTCCGCTCAACAGTTCCAGTCCTTCGGCCAGACCCGATTCACCGTCGCGATGCAATCGTGCCCAGAGGTAATAAGTGGCTACCCTTACGTCTTTGCATACAGTGGTCAGTAATTTCTCCGCCAGTTGGCATACCAGTTCAGTATCCGCGCCTGAAAGCTTATTAACCTCTTCACGCATACGTTGAAAGTCATCGTCATAACCGGGATCTTCACCAGTTGCATTATCGCTGCTAACCGGGTTTAGCCATTTTTCCCACAGCGCTGTTTGCACTTTGGCCTTTTGCATCAATATATCTGGGTTTTCCTGTGGGCATAGCGCTAACAGGGTGTGTAATGTGGCCATGAGACATTCCTTTTCGTTATGGCATTTTTAATGTGGCGGGGCTGGGAAATACAAATTTCTGGATTAAAAATTGAAACCTTTTCAAACTCTACTTCGGAGTTGAAAACTCCTATTTCAACAATGGCTATTGTTTTTTAGGATGAGCAATAGTCCATACCTGTGGTTTCTTTTCAACGTAGAAAGTAAATCGATGAAAGCTTTTAGTTGGTTAAAGTCTCTTTCTCCGGCCAGTTGTATAATTCTTCCGGTAATCCTTTTGGGAAAAATCCTTCTGGCGGCACATCGATAAATTCGCCTTCAACCCGGCGGATAAGGGTCCAGCCGGTTTCGGTCCACTCAGTTTCTTCCCAACTGTAATCTTTTTCACCTGTGTCTGGGTCGGACCAGTTACTGCGCCTGATGCCCTGAGATGCAGGGACTGGTTGCCCAAAGTCCTCGGGAATAAACCGGGCTGGTGCAAACTTAATATCCGGAAGATAGAATCCTGTTTGTTCGGGGTTTTGTCCTATTTCTATCCTTACGGAAGGATCAAGTTTATAACAAGGTATTTTTGCTGGGAGTTCAATGTTTGAATATAAGCTTCCACAGCCGGTATAGGTCAAATCCCCATCATCCCATGACCCTCGCAGCGTCATTGATAATCGCCTGTCAAGTTTTTTAGCCACAGATTCAAGAGCAGAAATTTTATTTATTTCATATTCAGTCATCCATCCATTCCAAAACTCAACAATACCTTTGCTAATATTGCTCATAGCATGACCGATATCGAATGCTTTGATGTCACCATGAGTTCGCAGAATATAAGCTTTCATGTAACGTTCTTTCATGGGTCTGATATTAGGCATCACGCGATTTTCCCATACCATATCGGCCTGCTGCCATTGAGGGAGCTTACGGGTATTAATCGGCATTTCACGTTTATATCTTGCCAGGGCTTCTTCATGGGCATCGATATAGGCAATGATGGCGTCACGGGTTTCGGCATAATGTTCTGCTGAGATGAATTTTTCTAAAAAGTAACATTCCTGCGGATGTAAAATACCCATTATTCTTTTCCTTTTTTATTTATCCGTCACTTCCTTGCCAATAATAGTAACCGGTTAAAATCAAAACCGGTTACATGCACAAAAGTCATTCAGCTGTTTATAAAAACGCTGCCCTTATCATCCCGCTCCAGCAGTGACCAAAGCGTACGATGAAGCTTGCCTTTTTTATCTTCATATTCCGGCAGAGTTTGTCCATGTTTCACATGAACATAATGCAAACTGCCGTCGATAAAGGTGCCCCAGCGGCCCGAATGCGGGCTGGTTTCGCCGCTGTACGCGGTGATTCGGGTGGGTTCCGCCTGGCGCAATAACTTCTCTTTTTCCGGCCAGTTGTATAATTCTTCCGGTAATCCTTTTGGGAAAAAACCTTCCGGCGGGACATCGATAAATTCGCCTTCAACCCGACGGATAAGGGTCCAGCCGGTTTTTGCCCACTGAGATTCTTTCCAATGAAACAATGGCTTTCCTGTATCAAACGCAGTCTTATCTGTCCGTGTTATTCCCTGCCACGCTTCAGGAGGCTCACCAAAATCTGCGGGAATAAACCGCGCACTGGCAAAATTAATATCAGGTAAATATATTCCAGTTTCTACAGGATTTTCATTTATTTCAATACGAACAGATGGGTCAAGTTTATACCTTGGTATTCTAGGTGGTATTTCATCTAATGTGTAAACACCTCGATCAATATAAGTCAAATGGCCTTCACTCCATATTGCGTCAAGGGTTGATGATAATCGATCATCAAGCTCCGAAGCTAAATATCCTAGTTCAGAAATTTTCTCACTTTCATCACTACTCATCCAACCATCCCAAAACTCAGAAATACCTCTATTAATATTGCTCATAGCATGACCGATATCGAATGCCTTAATATCACCATGAGTTAGCAGAATATAAGCTTTCATGTAACGTTCTCTCATCGGCCTTATATTAGGCATTACGCGTGATTCCCATACTATATCAGCCTGCTGCCATTGGGGGAGATTACGGGTATTAAGCGGCATTTCACGTTTATATCTTGCCAGTGCTTCTTCATGGGCATCAATATAGGCAATAATGGCATCACGGGTTTCGGCATAATGTTCTGCTGAGATAAATTTTTCTAAAAAGTAACATTCCTGTGGATGTAAAATACCCATTATTCTTTTCCTTTTGGTTCATACCAGTTGTTTTTATTCTCTAGCTTCGGTAGCCCCAGATAAGGGCTGACCGGGTCACCAGTCACATCACCATAGCCCCAGCCTGTTTTCCGCCGCTCACCGGTAAACTCTTTTTTAAGCTGCGACGGATCCAATACGATTTGTACCGCTCCGCCTTCTAGTGAATATTCTTTTGTATTATCATTGACTTGTGTGGCAGCGCGGCCTTCCCAGACCTTAAGAGGTTGCCCCGGTGGAACGGTATAAACGACATATTCCCCGTTTTCATTCCAGCTTTTCCATACGGCAAAACGTTTACGCCAGTCACTTTTCGATGTCAGTTTTTCAAATTCTGCTTTTCGCATCCAACAGATACTATTATCTGAAGAGTTAGGATCGATCACACGATAAATAACCTCCCCGGGGGGAATCTCTACTGCTCTCATTGAATCGTCAAAGGTATTATATTTGCTATCCAGCGGTGTTTTCCGTTTAGGAATTCGCCGGATATCCGGCCAACCATTAGCAACAGATTTCTCGTCGTCAAATAAGCTTATTGGTGGAAATGACATTTTCTTTTTCCCAACATCCACCCAATCCGGCTTTTCCTGCTTAAACATTTCCACTTCTTTTGCCGCCCGTTCACCGCCGTAGAGGTGTACGTTGCTGCCCACATGCGCTCGGTAGGCATTGTCACCTTCAACACGCAGGCGGTTTGCCAGTTTTTCCAGTAAATCCGTGACGGGGGCGAGGGCTTTACCCAGCATCCGGTCCGCGTTGCGGCGTACTGTCAACAGCATGTTCCACAACGCGGCTACGGGTTGCTTTAACGATGCTGGGCCCCAGGCCGTGACTTTATCGAGAAGTTTTTTGGTGACGGAGAGGAGTTCATCAAAAACACTTAACAGATCGAAGACGTCCAGGCTGTCGATCACGCCGCGTAATTTCTCCTCGAGGAAACGGTAAGGGTTATAAATTTTCAGATACTTCAGCGCGCTGCGCGTGGCGGGCATATTCAGAAAATCGTTCAATAAGCCGATGGCGCCTTCAAGAGCACGGTAAAGCTGGCCGGGGTTGTTTAGCTGATCCAGATGACTTTTACGCAAATATAAAAACAGGACTTTAAATCCGCCCTTGCACAGCGACCCTAACACCGGGAAGCAGCCGATCAATGTCAGGCATAACGCAACCCATGCCCAGGTGTCGCTGTCGTCTTCATTAATTTTTTTGCAGTTAGCCACCAGATCGCGGATATCGCAGAGCTGATCCACAAACGGGATCATGGAAATCACCGTCCCCGTGACGACCTGTCCGGTGGTTTGTCCGGTATTGAAATCTCCCTGCAGGGTTTCCCAAATCCATTGGCCTGCGGCCTCAATTTTTCTTTGTCCGCTGTAGACCCAGCTGTCAGGTGCCGGAGTGAAAAATGCCAGCGCCTTTTCGAAATCGTCATCCATTGGTGATTGTCCCTGTTATTTCGTTAAAAGGCTGTCCGTTGCCGCATCAAGCGAGGTGTAACGTTCCCAGTCCGGATCCGGTAAGGGTTCGGGCAAAACGTATTCCACGCTGGCTGATTCAAACGGCACATTTTTATGCAGTGCATATCCCTGTTCATCAAGCTGGCCTGCCAGTACTGAGCCGCTTTCGAATGTGATGCGGTAACCCGCGTTCGCTATGGCATTTAAGTCTTGATCCCTGAAATCCAGCGCCAGGTCGTATTTTCCGCCTCCAGGCAGATAGGGCATTTTCAGCCGTACAGGATTCGCCACCGTCAGCACCGTATGCGGCGTTTTCCTGAAATACTCACCGGCCGTGCCGTACTCAATTTTGCCGTCCTGCAGGATGAGATAACTGCCGCCGCCAATCAGCGTGATGCGTTTTTTAGCGCTGAACAGGATGTCGCCGTCCACCGCCGTGATGCTCACTTTTTTGCCCGCCGCAAGCGACAGCTGGTTGTTCTGCGCCTGAACGTCGACCCTGCCTTCGCTGGCCTTCAGGCTCATCTCACCCTTCAGCGCAAAGATGCCCATTTCCTCACCGGTGTTGACGGTCAGGTTCTTAATCACCCCGATATCCGCGTTTTTACCGGCGTTCAGTATCATGTTTTTGGCGGCGGCCAGCTGCATATGTTCGCCGCTGGTCAGCGCCATGCCTTCCGGGGCGCTGGCCAGCACCACCTGATTTATCGGCTTCAGCCGTTCACTGAACATCGCGATTTGCGCCGCGATGTCGGCCTCCAGCGCGCTGGCCTCGGCGGCGGCCTGGCTGAGGGCCTTTACCTGACGCTGCAGGTAGTCGATTTCGGCCATCGCCGCGCTGTTATCCAGCACCTGACCCTGCGCCTGCGGCTGGGCGTCCGCGCTCAGAAAGACGCCCCTGCCGCCGCGCAGAACGCCGTGTTCGTCGGTGCGCAGCTCAAAACCTTGCCCGCGCGGCGCGTTTTGCGCATCGACGATATGCCCGCTATTCAGCTGGGTTTTGCCGTATTCGGTGGCGAGCTTGATGTGCTCCTCACCGCGCCGGTCCTCCATCCGCAGCTTGTTATTTGACGGGGTGCGCAGGACGTTGCGGGTGTGGTTCCGTTCGGTCACGTGGTCGGGATGTTCGGAGTCGTGCAGCGCGGCGGCGATATACGGCCGGTCGGGGTCACCGCCGTCAAAGGCAATCGCCACTTCGGTGCCGTCGGTCAGCGGCATATGCCAGCCGTAGCCGTAGCCGCCGTAGGGTTTGGCGAGGCGCACCCACAGGTACGCGTAACCGGCATCCGCCGACGCGCGGTCGCCGTCAATCCGTACGCGGTAACGCCCCTGATTATCGAGCCACGCGTAGGTGTCGCCTTTGGTCGGGCTTTCCACCCGCGCCGGTATCGTGCCGCTGAGCACCGGCCGCGCCGGCGGTTCGGGGCGAAAGCAAATCGTTTCGCGGTAGGCCATGCCCCAGATATTGAGGCGGAAGTGGTCGGTGCGCGAGCCTTTGGCGACGATGCGGGTAATGAGGATGCCGTCCGGCAGGTCGCTGAACGGGTAGGCCTGCGGCTCCAGCACCTGACCCGGCGCCAGCCCGCTGCCGGTGGTGCGGGCAAAGATGCGGCACTGATGATTCAGTTTACGTTCATGGCGGATGCGGGCATAAAACGCGCCGGTTTCGGCGGCGGCGTCCACGTCCTCACCGGCCTCGCGGTAGGGCCGGGCGTACCGGTAGCTTTCGCCGGTCACCGGCGCTGCGCTGCGCACCTGCGCGCTGGCGTCCAGCGGCGTGGTCGCCTCGCGGTAGTTGTAATCGCGTTTAAAGATTTTGCCGGTCACGGCGTTCCAGTGGATTTTCAGCCCCCAGACGCTTTCGGCGTGGCCGTCGCTCATCCCCGACGGCTCGCAGTACGGCAGGGTCACGCCAAACTGGTACTGCTCCGGCCCGTCGCCGAACAGCACCTTTTCACACGTCAGGCGGGTGTCCGCCTCAAAGCGGAACCAGATACCGACCTCGGCCAGAATGCGTTTTATAAACTGCAGGTCGGTCTCGCCCCATTGTGTGATGAGCTCACGGTCGGGGTAGGTGTGGCTGAGGCGAAACTCAAAATCCTGCCCCTCCAGCCCGTGTTTACGCAGAATAAATTCCGCCACTTCAGGCACCGACTGGTTCTGAAAAATAAAGCTGTTGGTGCAGTTTTCCAGCAGCCGCAGGCGCGGCACCAGCTCAAGGCGGTACAGGGTTTCGTCGGCGGAGGTGGACAGGCGCTGAAAGTCACGGATAACGCCGTACACGGCGCGTTCGGGCTGGAAAGGCGTGCCCATCGTAAAGCTGGCGAACTGGCGCAGCATCCGGGCGGCGTCGATATCGGGTTCGGGGCAGGTGACGTCAACGGTGTAGGAAAAAGTCTCGCTGAGCTGTTCCTCGCCGCGAAAGTTCAGCACGTCCAGACTGTAAGGGCTGTTCCAGATATCAAGCGAGTAGCGGGACAGACCTGTCGCATCAGGGAGAAGATTTTTCAGGATATCAACCACAGAAACCTCCATTTAATCTTTGAGTGGTAACAACGTAAGCTGCCCGTTACTGAGTTCCAGCGTGCGGGGCTTGTCGGGATCAAGCTCTTCCCGTTTCAGGACCACCCGCCAGGTATCATGTTGTCTGTCCGGGTTGCGAAACAACGCCACCACAGCGACAAACTGAGCATCGGGTTCCATGGGCATATCCAGTGATACATCACCGCCCGGCATCACCAGCACTTCCTTAGAGGCCAGGGCATCGGCTTTTAACAGGTTGTCGGCCTGAAGCAGCAGCTTTTCATAATCCGCGGCATCAAAGGCTTTGCGATCTTTAAGCTGATAAACACGCACCATGGTGGCAAGTGATGACTGATCGCCTTCATCTGTGTTCATAGAAGTGCGCGGGGAAAAATCGAGATGCAGTGTTTTAATTTGCTTATAGAAAATCGCTTTGGTCACGCCTTTGGTGCCATCGACCACTTTCTGAGTCAGGCCACATCCGCTAAGCAGAACCGCGAGCAGAAACAGGCTGAAATACTGCCATCTTGTAGGTGAGGAAATTATTTTTGCCATCAGGGCATCCTTTTTCTTCATTCGCAAAAAATATTGTGTCCTTGCAATGTCTTGATTGCAGGGTTAACGGAACCGGTATTCTCCCGACTCAGCGGGTAGCAAGGGTTCTTCATGTACACCCTGATAGGTGCCGAGGCTGACGGTCATACTTTGCGGCAGGCTGTCACGTTTGCTTTCCTGTAAACCCAGCACACCGGTACGCCCGAGCTGTATCCGCCGGGACCCACCGAGCCGGGGTTCCGGCAGCAAGCGGGTAGGGACGGTGAGTTGCAGACGGGCATTGCACCGGTAGCCGAGATATACCCGCATCAGCACGAGTAAATCGGTATGCAAATGGCCGCCGGGTAACCACCCTTCAGCTTCTTCAGGATCGGAGGTCATCAGACTCACCAGTACCCGGCTATTACCGTCCTTTCCTTTGCGACCCAGTACGCTGCGCTGTGCCAGCGCAATACGGTTTTCAGCGCAAAACCCGCTGCGACTACGCATTTCCACTGACACCGGGTCATGCCCCTGAATATAAGCCTGCGTCAGGGGGGCCAGCAGATTCACCAGTGCACGGATCCCTTCTGCCGTTCGTGTCGGCAAACGCATAGTGCTTAAAAGCGCAAGAAATCGGGAAATCGGCGTCGCGATATGTTTGGCCGTGCCGGGTATCCCCAGACCAATCAGACCGAGCAGGCACTGTGATGTCTCATCCGTTCCGCCAGCCTGGAAACTAGCGGGGTAGGCGTATTTACGCCAGATGCGATAGAACTGCGTCATCAGCCGATGGTTGAAAATATCCAGAAAATGCTCAACGCTTTCGTATCCTTCCCGCCGTTGGCTGATATCGTCGAGATAGCCTGTGGGTAAGGGGGCATCTACCCCATAGAGCCCCATAAAGGTGGTGCGAACAGTGGGTGTGGCGTGTATATGTTCCCCGTCGGCTTCTATGGCGCGTATTTCGCTGACCGGAAAACCCATGCCAGGATGCGGGCGAAAACGTATTGGATCTGTTGCGGGAGTGCTGGTTGTTCCAAGCAGCGGAGCTTCCCCGCCAGCCTGTTCCAGAAGCTGACAAAACCGGTAAAAATTCAGATAGGGCGCCTGCGGACTCAGGGCATCGATCAGCCCGGTACGTGTTGGCTGTGATTCTCGTTCCATCTCAGGCGTTTTCCTGTCGGTTGCAACACCAGCGTCAGCTGATTGAAAAGGTGAATATCGGCGTATAAGGCAAAGAAGCGGTGCAGCATTTCACCAAAGAGATTGACGTCCCCTTCACCCGCGAAGTTGTCTGTATTCAGGGTGATTTCTATATCGACACCGCGCAGCATGAACCCTTTTTCAAATCGCTGGATCAGGTGGTGTTCGACGGCAACAATCGCCTCGAGCCTGCGGCAGTTCATTTCATCATCGGTCCAGTCATACAGCGCCAGCGTGCCTCGCAGCACCTCTGGGTTATCCATCATGCTGAGGAAGCTTGAACCCAGGTGACTCATCACCCGCCAGTGGAAGCGATCATTGGCAGGCGGATATACCGGCATGGTAGGCGTGGTGAGGTTGCGAACCTGTACCGGGACTTTGCCGGCTTTCACAACCCGGTTGAGCAGGGTACTTTCCAGCGCCTTACGTGGAAGCTGGCCGTTGGTCCCGGTAATACGCAGTGAAAGTGCTTCACGCTGTTCAGCAAGCTGTTCTGCTTCAAAGGATTTGCCGCCGAGAATTAACCATGTGTCATGCAAGCCGGAAGGCCCGCGCTTAACACGGGTGTGGAAATAGCGTTCGGGAGTATCATGACGCATCATGCCCCCACGGTGACGGAAACTGGTGAAGGGCACGTAGTCGTGTTTGCCGTTTTTAACGGAACCGTGTACCTGATCAACACTGTAGATTTCTACGTGGCCATCCTGCATACGCAGTGGCCGCAAAAGATATTCATTCGCCAGCGGATCAATTTGCAGCGGGTCAGCTTCCAGTGTAAACAAGTTAATGACCGGAACGCAGTGTAACCGGAAGGTATCGGTATCAAACGGCAGGTCGTAAGGCCACAGCTCACTCAAAACAATATCGAGTTCGAACCATGTCGTTCCCGGTACCAGATGGACATTTTGCAGTCCGTGCAGCTCAACGAACATAAATTTAGGGCGGAAGGTAAAATATTCCAGTAACAACTGATAGCCACTGAACGCCGAGCTCCCTTTAGGCCACAGGCGTTCATTTTCTTCAAATCCCATGGGCTTAAACCAGCCGTCTATCGCACGGCGATCCTGACCCAGCTCCGGCTGGCGGATATACATGGCCTGAACTTTGCGGGTCAAGGCCAGATGCAGAGCACTGCTGACCGGACTGTCGGCATCGAGATAGATTGCCACGCGGCTTAAATCTATCTTTCGCCAGTCCGCCAGCGGACCGCAGTCAAAACGCAGGCGTACGGTTGAACGCCCGTCTGTTTCAGTATGCAACTTCGCCTGTGAAATATTGATCGGCATAAGCGGCATATCCCGCGTCACCTGATACTGGCAGCAGGTGTGTTTTTGCCCGACAGGCTGTGACAGGACAGAGAAGCCCCGGGGCACGATCTCCACCTGCTTGAGCTGCCGGTAATCAGGTTTCAACTCAACAATGGCCAGTGAAGGGATTGTCCGCATATAGTGTGGCCACAAGAGGCTGACCAGTCCCTCGGTGAGTTCCGGCAGGTCATCGTCCAGCTTCTCCCGCAGACGCCCCATCAGAAATGCGAAACCTTCAAATAAACGTTCAACATACGGATCGCGTGCCCCGGACTTATCCAGGTTGAGCATCGCGGCCCGGTCGGGATGGGCATGGGCAAATTCACGCCCGGCCTCGCGCAGGTAACGCATCTCAGCTTCGTAATAGCGCAGGGTCAAATCATCCATAAACAGATTCCTGACTGAAAATTTCAGTGGTGTTGAAAATAAAAAAATAACGAAAGCGTGATGCCTGTGTTCACACACTGACACCACAAGGGGAGGGTATTACTCATCTCCGACAGAGCCCGTTCCTGCGGGGATATCCTGATCGTCTGTCAGTACGGGTCCGGGATCGGCGGCAACGACAGAAGAGACAGGTGCATCATCTAAAAATACTTTTTTGGGCAGAGAGAAGTTACGTAAAGCCAGCAATGCCAGCGGACCATTGCCCATTTCTGTTCTCAGTATGTATTTCAATGGCAGACCATCAGGGGTTTTCCAGACCAGCTGATAACGGCTGCTGTCGAGTTGGGTAACCTGGGCTTTTTCCAGCAGGCGTATTAATCCCCAGTTTCCAGAAAAGTCGCCAAACAGTTGCATACCGGAACTGACACTGCGCCAGCTGAGCTGTACGCCGGGGTAGTAGGAATTTCCCGGCCATTTAAAGCTCTGCCAGCTTTCCATCTGATTGAAATAATCCAGATTTTGCCCGTCAACAGCGAGTTGCGTGCGGACGATATTTTTTGACGGGCGGGCCATTAATTCAAAACGTAATCCTGCATCACCCTCAGCAAATACGATGTCAGATAACTGGCCCAACTGGTTGATGGCATCAAGGAATGCCGGATTAAAGGTCAGTCCCTGACTGGTAATGGCATCCGGCACCCAGCGGTTACCTTCCTGGTGTAAAATGCCACCGAGTTGAGTTTTCAGGAATTGTGAGATACGTCCGGAGTCGGAACGGAGATATTGCGCGACGACAGGTAAGGATGCATCGCTGCCGCTGCTGGCGAACGGATAACGTCCGGCAAAAGAAGTATCCCACTGGTTCACCACTGTGCTCTGCCATTGCGCATTCAGGCTGCCAGCGGCGGGTTGCAATACCTGACGCCAGGCAAGCTCCATAGGTTCAACAAACATCGCTTTCCCGAAACCGCTCCATTCCTGACCCAGACTGGCTGCAACCAGACTGCCGTAATCACGGGTGTCGGTTAAATCGACGGCTTTACCCTGAAAGACAGTTTGAGCCAGCATCTGGGTCATCGCCTGCGGATCCGGTGCGGTAGTGACCTGCTGAAGCTTCAGGCGAACCTGTGTCACTCGGGTTAAATAGGCCTGGAAGCTGAGATTGCCATTATTTACACCATTACTTTTGCCATCCATGATGGTCAACAAGGGGCCGAAGGCAGCGTCGAGCGGGCCTTGGGGTCCGCCTGTTTGTTTAATTACAGGTTGCTGTTTTTTACCCACCAGAACTTTCGCTGAATTCACCAGAGTATCGGCCAGAGCTTCGTTTTTCTGCCCCGTTTTCCCCTGCCAGGCCAGCGTATTCATCAATGCCACCATCGGAGACTGGCGTACATCTGCCATCAGCGTGAGCTGGGAAATAGCCCCCGAAAGAGATCCGGGCTCCTGCCAGCGCAGGCTGTTAACCATATTCAGCCAGGCATTGCTAAAATCAGTGAAATAACGTTCGGTGAGTCGTGCCTTTAGCGCCTCCGGGGAAATGTCTTCAGAAGCGGGTTGGGATTTACTGGTCAGAACCCAGTCAATTTCATTGCGCCGGGTAGTAACGACCTGATCGATAGCATCCTGAACCTGCTCTTCCCACGCCTGACGGGTGAACATTCCCGGCACGACTTCGTCTGTGTTGAACAGATAAGAAGCGTCGGTATCACCCACCATGTCTGTCAGGGTCATATCCGGATAGTTATTTGCCACTTTCTTTAGCATGGCCTGATACAGCGATGCTTCCGCATTGCGCTGGCCAATTTGCTTTAGCAGGATCTGCCGGACTGCGGTAACGAGGTTTTTATCCTGCGCTATTTTCCATTCCGGATGCGCGGGCAGGTTCTGCCCCCAGAAGGCGATCAGTTTGGGTCCGACATGTTGCCATTGCCCGTCCGGAACCCCGGTGCGTTTTGGCCAGAGGGTCATCAGTGTCTGGCTTAAAAACGTTGCATCGGCTTTATCCGGACGCGACATCATCAGGTAGGCTTTAAGCTCAGCATAGGTTTGCTGTGTCAGGGCATCACGCTGCGGGCTGCCCGGTGGTAACCGGATAAAGTCTGTTAATTTTGCCTTAAGTTTCGTGGCAGAAGCATCCCGGATTAACACATTATTGTTGGCCTGATACAACGGCCAAAGTGCCGCCAGCTGTGAGGCATTCTGATTCAGGCCAAAGCGGGTATACCAGGGAGAACCGGCAGTTTCCCGGTACTGTAATTTCGCAATTTCCTGTTGAAGTGCTAGCTGATTATTCAGGCGTGAGGCCAGAGGCTGAGTCGTATCGGCTGCGATAGTGGCCTGTTCATGAGAGTCAGCAATCTGATGCTGATTGATAAAAAGCGAAAGCAAAACACCCGCTCCCCAAACTACAGCCAGGGTCAGAAGGGTGCATTGCAATATTTTTTCCCAAGGCCATCCTGTTCGTTTCCCTTGCGCATTCCGGCAATCCTGAAGAATGCCCTGCCACTCAGGCAGAGCATCCCAGCTATGTGAAGACCCCTTCTCTGCGCCGGATGGAAGACTGAACATCAGCCCGCGCAACATCATCGGAGAGGAACCCCGGGAAACCGTGGTCAGCACATTACTCAGGCCAGCACGCCATTCTTTGCGCAGTCTTTCAGTCAGACGCAATAAAAAGTCGTAACGGGTGTCCTGGGCAAGCTGGGACATCCCTTGCTCACGTAGCGCAGGAATGAGCGCATCCAGTGCGGTAATTACAGATTCTGTTGAAGTTTTTCCTGATAACAAGCAGCCGACTGGTTGTGTTTCCCGGCCTTCCTGCGACCATTTACACGTGTCGAGCACCCAAAAATACACAGGCGCCTGCCAGCCAAGCAGTGCATCGGTTTTTTGGCGCTGACGCAGGGTTTCATCCAGTGAGATGGTGCCTGGAAACTGATTACCCTCCAGTACATGAACAATTCCGTCTAACGGACGGCGCGGACGCAATAGTCTTGCGGCCATCGCACGGTCAGAATCAACGGGCACATCCGGTAAGCCTCCCCACAAAAGCAAGGTATCGTCACCTTCCTGCCAGTTTTGCTCTGTCAGCCCCGGCACAATCTTTTCAACCAGTTCAGTTTCTCCGGTCAGCCAGAGGATCTGCACTTTCCTGCGCCAAAACCGGCCATAGCGAAAACGCATCTGCTCGTCCAGACCGGTGAAAAACGAAGGTGATGGACTCACGGTATCTGAGGTCGCGGGTGCCTCTGTCTGCTGATTTTTTCGTTTAAGCCATTGGATACGAACGCCTGCCTTGCCGAGGCGATCGAACATACGCTCGATCAGCCAGAAAATCGCGCCCAGCCCGGCGGCAATACTCAGACAAAGCGTCCAGATACCGGAAGGTGATAACGGGCCGATGCTGAAGGTGGAAGCTACCCATTGTGGATAGAAGGTTAGGGTCCCTCCCACAACGATGACGATAAAAATCAAAAACAGAAAGGCGCTGCCTATTAGGGATCTGATTGTCACAGTGATGTGTCCTGAATGTCCTTAATGTTTGAGGCAGGTGCAGAGACGCAACCTACCCAAATCTTGTCCGTTGCGGTTTGGACCGCGACAGCCTGTGTGATGCCATCTTCACGGCATTGTGTGGCCGCCATGAGTAATGCCAGCCACGGTGCTGTGCATCCTGTAAAACCCGTGATGTTATCGATGACACTGCACTGCTTTTGAATATCCAGCCCGAGTGCGTTTTTCTCACAGGCCGTGCTCCATTCGCTGTCAGTGAGCAATGCACCGCCGGTGAGCCACGCTTGTCCAACGGACGCTGGCTGAACGTTAGCCCATAGCAGCGCGCGTGAAAGTGTTTTGGTGAGCGTGGCGTTTGTTCCGCACTCGGGGCGATGGATGCGTACCGTTTTACGCTCATCAGGCATCGGACAATTGGTTAACAACATGGCTGTTGCAGCCTCACCGCTGTTGACCTCAGGCCGATTATTTATCTGAGTACCGATCACCAGCAAGGCAGAAGGGATACCCCAGGTCATATCAATCCATTGGTCTAACGCCGCAAACCCCTCTCCATTAATTTGCCGCAGCGGACGGGAAAACATCGCCATGACTTCCTGTGCATGCTTTGCGTTAACTTGCGGATCCTGATCAATGTAAACATCCAGCAGAATGTAACAGGGCATGCCGGCGGGGAGGGTATCAAGTAAAGCTGATATTCGCTGTTTAAGGTGGCCATGCCACTTCTGCAGCACGCCGGGTATCGTATTTGTTGTACTGCCAAGCCGTGTATGTCGGACGGTGAAGCCACCGGTTCTGGGGATAACAGATGACATTAGCGGAGTGTTTTTCAAAACAGCGCTGAGGAGTTTTTCTGTACTTTTGCCAACCGTGGTAAAGGAAACACCACCGTGCCAACAGATATAGCGTTGCCCACGCAGGGTTTCCTCTTCAATTAACTGCTCACGTTCTCTGTTCCATGAAGTGGCCCAGATCTGATCGCATTTGTAGCCGATACGTCGCAGGCTGAAAAGGATGCCCCAGGTTGCTGCGGGTAAGCCAATGGCGGTAAACCAGAATGCAATCCCCGTATGCTCATTTTTCCAAAACCAAAGCGTGGAGGTCGCCCCTGCCAGCAGCATAAATGGCAAGAAAAGAAGCCAGCGGCGGGTACGGGGGCGAAAAATGCCGGGCGCTTTGTCGGGAATAACATCAAGATTCACCGGCATAATTATCCTACTTGTGCCGTTGCAAGAGAACTAATCAGCGTGCAACCGCAGGCACATTTATGTCCGTGAAAAGCGACAGGAATACCGTTGTCCAGGTAATTGGGATTGCCTTCGGTAATGAAGGTCGGACCGTGAAAGGGAACAGGGCAAGAGACTTTATCCCCTTTACGGGCAACGGGAATATTACCAAAACTCATGGTACCGGAACCGGTCACTACTGCACCGCCGTGCGTTGTTTTATCGCCGATACGAATAATAGGAAGCATGATAAAGTCCTTTTAGAAAATAATGTCTTATATTGATTACAGAGAGTCTGACGTTGAATAACTACTGCGGCCTGTCGTCGGGAACTTTTTTAATAAGGTTGAGGCTTTCATTTTGTAATGCATAATAATTGTAAAAATGTTTTTTTGAGTATTCATTTATTTCATAGGTCACAAGAAGTTTGCTGGATTTATTGATATAGAGTATCTCTTCGCCGACGGATTTAGAGCCCTCTAACTCTGTGCCATAGGCTGTAAAGGATTCATGAAGCGCACGACCGGTACGCTTATTAATAAATGAAATCATATAGCAACCGGAACCTCCGCATCCCCATTCTGCTCTGGCATACTCTCCTGCAAAAACGACAGGTCCTTGCATGGCTTCCGTGAAACGGGTTCTGAACATATTAGTGAATCCGTCAGTACGATCAACCTGAGCGGCTGATTTCCCCGTGTACAACGGGGCCGCAGGGTAATCCTTTCCTTTGGGGAGCGTAGTTGAAGCCTGACTTTGAACTGAAGAAAATCCAAGTACAGAAATGAGTAATATCTGTGGAAAATATTTTTTATGGTGGTTCATCTTTTTTTACCCACTTATCATCTATTTCGGCATCTAAATCCCAGCGCCGTTTATTCAAAGTACGCCGTTTCTCTCTCCGTGGGGAGTATTATATGGTTGCTTGATGTTTACATCACTTAAAATGCCACTTCGTCATTAGGAAAATTACCCCCTCCCGATTGTTATATACATAAAAACATATTGTAGGAATGAGCAAGATTACACCGATAAATTATCATCTCAATCTGGAAATGAAATTCTTTTTACGATTGTGTCTTCGCTTGCCTTTCTGAAGTTTAATTTCGTTTCACCACCCTGTTGCAATATATCTATCTCTAGTTCATTATTATTTGACTTCCAGTTATATTGGATGAAAAAATCAGGCAGAATATTTATTTTTTCATTTTTACCCAGAGTTAACGACTTTTTTAACTGGCTAAATACTTCCTCAGCTTTATGCTCCTCACGAAAAATAAGATAGGCAGAGAGCATATCGGTTTTAGGATAAATACAAGTTACAATATACCCTTACCTATAAACCAAATCCATTTCACTGCTAGTTTCCTTACAGATGATTTTATTGACGCTTTCGGATAAAATTTTAACTTTCTTCTGATTCTTTATCTGATTTAGTCTTACATCATCATCTGGAAAATACCATATTGCTCGATTTTTATAGGTAAGCATTAAGGCGTTATCCGTTTTAATAAATTCTGAAAAGGGCAGTTGACACTGTGAATTTGGGTCTGCAGTTGTAATTACATCGATTTCATTATCCAGACGAATACTATATTTCTTCAAAAAATCGCTATAAAACGAGACCGTTTTAGCACTATGCCAATAATTTACTGGAGTTTCTTTTTCATCCACTATCTCGCATGAAAATAGTCCTTCCACATACAATATATTGTCTTTAAAGGTGATCCCTTTCTTTGAGAAATATTGCTGAGTATTTTCTATAGAATCATTATCAGCTGAGTTTTCTATAATCCCGTCAGAAGCCATTGCAAAAAACCATGATTGAGTAGTGGCAGCCAAAACCTCATTGCACAATGGGCTAAAAAAAATAATTAATGTAATGAAAAACTGCTTATCAAACACCTTCATTTTTTATCCTTAGTTGTTATTATAAATTTCGTTTAAGAAAATATTATATTCTGCATTCCTCCTGTTAACTAACCCACTTTCCCCATCATTGGTAATGTCTAAAAATTCTTTAGCCGCCAATTCTAATTTTCACCGTTAATACTATTAACTAGATTTGGAGCCTTATTAAGGGAAAAGAAATTTTCACCACAGTTAAAAAGCAAACTAACCAATGCATCAAACTCATACTGATACAATTTAACTGTAACTGCCTTCTTTACGGCGCCCTCGAACTTGATAATGTCAAAATTAAAGATCTCATTAGCTTTATCATTCGTTATGGAATCTCTAAACTCATCAGGCAAAGTAATATCCTCACACTTCATTTTGTTAATTAAATGGCCATATCCAATAGTACAATGATTATGCGAGTCATTATAAGCCGTTAATTCCAGCTTCTCCCAACTCTTGATAAACCTCCGACCTTTTTCGGAAGTAACTAAAATATTAACATCAAGTCTGGGGTCTTGGTTATGACCCTCTTGATTATTGAATGTATTATTATACCCCTCAATTAAAAGTTGAATCGGATCTAGAAGATCCTTTCGGCGCTTATAGTGTGATTCACTTGCATCTGTTAGCGGCTTATTCAAGGAAAAGCCTTCCGCGCCTGAAAATAATTCAAAATGCAGCATAAAAACAGTGGTGCCATTCAACTTGACTGTTGGCCGCGTTGAACCATTTGCATTTGTACTAATCAACTCACCTGTTTCACCTAACTCCTGTCCTTGAGAAACCTGATCACCCTTATTAACTTTTATAGTTGTAGGGTTAACCTCTCCATAACGCACAATAAACTCTCGTCCATCAGTGGCTTTATGATGCACCGTTATCTGGTGTGTATGGTTATAAAAACTTCTAACTTCTAATATGGTTCCAGGGCAAATAGCGACAACACTTGTGTAAGGATTAGTATAGAGATCTCTGGCAGCATGTCTGCGCCCTTCGCCACGGGGATAATTCATAGTGGCAGCATTTACCATTTTCTTGGCACGCCAGCTATGACTATTTCCCCATTTTTTTCCCGGATCATTTTCTGGCTTAACCCTTAGTGGGAAAATAATCTCATGATTTGCTTGCTGCCTGATATATCCCATAAACATCACCGGATGCATATGCCAGGGTGCTGGCCCCATTCCTGCGACTTTCTTCATCCAGATCATCTTATCCAGAAAGGCCTCGGTGTATTTTTTCCATTTCGAAGCATCGGGTTCTAATTTTTCCAGATATTTCGTCCACTTCGCATCCGTTTTCTCGTAATACCATTCGCTGGGGTGCTGCACTATCAGCTGATAAAGCGGATCGCGATAGGTCGGGTTATGCACGGCATTGCGGTATTCGTCGACGGAGTAATACCCGTCATGGTTCTGGTCGATGACATCAAGCAGCTGTTTGTACTTGTGGCTGGCCAGCGCGTTGCTGAACGCCGGGTCATCCTCTGCCGCGGCTTTGAGCTTTTCAAAAATTCCTTTCACCACGTTCTGCGGCTGGTTCTCGGCATCCAGCAACTGAAAACTTTCGGGGTCGTCTTTGATGATAGAAAACCCCAGTTTGCCGAGGTCAAATTGTGACAACTTTTCGACAGAGTCCACGGCCAGGAAGCCGCCTTCCGGGCGTATCTGATAATGTGTGGGTATTCCGTCTGCAGACACTGCCGGTACGTTAGACAATGTCAGTATTCCCGGTGCTTTTGTTTTGCGCGAGCTTTCTGCCATGGCACCTTGTGCATCCTTACTGAAAAGCTTCGCGTCTGCCGGATATTTCAGGAAGGCAGGACTCTCGCGACCGGCGGCTTCCGGATTGGTAAGAAAACTGGCCACTTTGCTGTCGCTCGTCTGGCATTCAATGTGCACCATATACCGCGAACGGAAACTGGTCTCGGTGGGTATCTGAAAGAACCCCAGATGACCGAGCGCCGCGCCGGCCTTAACCGGGATTGTCTGACCAGTTACCACCTCGTCAAATTTTGGTGATGAGCCCGACTGCGCGGCAACAGCCTCGAGGTTACCGCCGTCGGCGACGACCCAGACGCGCTCACCGCGTTTGAGAGGCGTGCCTGCGACGTCAGCTGTCATGGTCATCAGTTTAAATACCCGCTTGTCCGGGCGGGTAACCGTATGCGCGGCATTATCGGTTTCCATTGTCATCTGCGTGTTTATCAATCTGGGTATGATTTTGTTATAATCCTAGTTCCGTGAGTTTCTTCTATAAAATGGATTTCTGTCTTACCACCATCAAAATATTGTTTAATTTCTAACACGTGAGGCCCGCTCCATTTATAATCAACTTCTATGCATCCATTGTCACATTTCTTTGTCAGATTCTCATTTTTGAATATAGTGTCTAATAAATATTTTTTGTAATCTGTTTGCAGGCTATCTCGGTATTTTTTATAAGAATTTAAAAGATCCATCTCTTGATAAAATTTTTCTATAACTTGCTCGTATTCATTAGCCTGTATCGAAGGTTTTTCTTTGAGCACTCTAAAATCGTCGTCAATGATACTCTTATGTGTTCTTTTTATTTCACCATCTGAATAGTAAATGATCAATCTGTTCTTTAAGTAGAAGATCAGAGAGTTATCTACTATAATAAAACGAGAGAATGGATAATCGCATTCGCTGGGCGTAGATTCAGGGGTAATTAAACCCACTAAATTATTTAACCTTATGTCATATTTATATAATAAGTCTGAATATAACTTTACTGTCTTTTCGCTGTGCCAGTATAATATAGGGGTTTTGTTTTTTAAATTATATTTATATCTACACCCTTCCGATACGTTGACTGTTGTTTTATCAATGGAAATTACTTTTCCTTTGAATAGCTCACTTATACTCTCTTTTGTTGCATATTTTCCTTCTGGAATAATTGGTTCAGAAATTACATAATCCCTCCATGTTGAAGTTTCGTTTTCGGCAGATGAGACCGTGTCGTTTCCTATACCCGCACTTACCATAGCGGAGAAGAAAAAAGCAGATAAAAAAGCAAGCACCTTATTCATTTTATTCTCCATGTTATTAATGCGCCGAGTTATATACATTATTTAAGAAAATATTATTTTCTGCTTGACGTCGACCTATTAGTCCGGAATCCCCACCATTAGTTATATCTAAAAATTCATTAGCCGCTTGTTCGTATTTTTCGGCATCGAGTAATGTAAGTAGTTTAGGTGCGCCGCCCTCTGATAGGAAAAACGCTCCACAATTAAAGAGTAGGCTAACAAGAGCATCAAATTCATGTTGGTATAAATTAACTGAAATAGACCTTTTTACTCCTCGCTCAACAGCAGCAAGGTCATTATCAAATAAACCAAGAGCTTTAACCTCATCAATACTATTTATGAACTCGGGAGGGAGTGTGATGTTTTCGCATCGGTCTTCTTCGATTAAATGCCCAAAGCCAATAGTGCAGTACCCTCGAGAATCATTATATGAGCTCAGCCTCAATGACTCCCAACCCTTTATGAATTCTTTACCTTTCTCTGAAGTATGTAAATCATTTATATCGGATCTATTATTTTCTTTATTGCTCTCTCTGAACGTATTTTCGTAACCTTCAACCAATATATTAATCGGATCTTCCAAATCACCACGCCTTGAAAATGGTGGATTATTCATATTTGTCAGAGGGGGGCTTAAGTTATATGCTATGCGACCTGTGTATAATTCAAAGTGCAACATGTAAACAATTTCATGATCTAGTATGACAGCAGGTTGCCCATCCTCAATCAGTTTCCCTGTGTTACCTAATTTCTGCCCTTGCTTTATTTCTTCACCAGCCCTGACTATTATACTTTGTGGATCTAATTCGCCGTATCTTACAATAAACTTTCTGCCATCCTTTGTGTCGTGAAGAACACTTACTTGATTAGTACGAGCATAGAAGGGGACCGTCTCTAATATTATCCCGTTACAAATGGCGATAACCGGTTCATATTCGTTAGTATAAAGGTCCCGCCCGGCATGTAGTCTTCCTCCTTCGCGAGGTCTAGCAAATGCGGTAGCATTTCCCCGATGAATGTCTCGCCAGTTTCGGTAAGACCATTTTTTCCCCGGATCATTTTCAGGTTTAACCCTTAGTGGGAAAATAATCTCATGATTTGCTTGCTGTCTGATATATCCCATAAACATCACCGGATGCATATGCCAGGGTGCTGGGCCCATGCCGGCGATTTTCTTCATCCAGATCATCTTATCCAGAAAGGCCTCGGTGTATTTTTTCCATTTCGAAGCATCGGGGTCTAATTTTTCCAGATATTTCGTCCACTTCGCATCCGTTTTCTCGTAATACCATTCGCTGGGGTGCTGCACTATCAGCTGATAAAGCGGGTCGCGATAGGTCGGGTTATGCACGGCATTGCGGTATTCGTCGACGGAGTAATACCCGTCATGGTTCTGGTCGATGACATCGAGCAGCTGTTTGTATTTGTGGCTGGCCAGCGCGTTGCTGAACGCCGGGTCATCCTCTGCCGCGGCTTTGAGCTTTTCAAAAATTCCTTTCACCACGTTCTGCGGCTGGTTCTCGGCATCCAGCAACTGAAAACTTTCGGGGTCGTCTTTGATGATAGAAAACCCCAGTTTGCCGAGGTCAAATTGTGACAGCACTTCGACGGAGGATGCGGCCAGGAAGCCGCCTTCCGGGCGTATCTGATAATGTGTTGGTATTCCGTCTGCAGACACGGCCGGTACTTTAGACAATGTCAGTATTCCCGGTGCTTTTGTTTTGCGCGAGCTTTCTGCCATGGCACCTTGTGCATCCTTACTGAAAAGCTTCGCGCCTGCCGGATATTTCAGGAAGGCGGGACTCTCGCGACCCGCGGCCTCCGGATTGGTAAGAAAGCTGTCCACTTTGCTGTCGCTCGTCAGGCATTCAATGTGCACCATATACCGCGAACGGAAGCCGGTCTCGGTGGGTATCTGAAAGAACCCGAGGTGACCGAGCGCCGCGCCGGCCTGAACCGGAATTGTCTGGTCAGTTATCACTTTGCCAAATGTTGGCGCTGCACCCGCTGGCGCGGCAACGGCCTCGAAGTTCCCGCCGTCGGCAACGACCCAGACGCGCTCACCGCGTTTGAGAGGCGTACCTGCGACGTCAGCGGTCATGGTCATCAGTTTGAATACCCGGTTATCCGGTCGGGTCACTGTCTGCGCGGCATTATCGGTTTCCATGGACACCTGCGTGTTGACAGGCAGCAGCTTACCGGCCGGTTTTCCCCATTTTTTGTTCTGCCCGCTGACGACGGTTTCGAACACCACATCTTCACTGCAGCGGTAGTAATTTAAGGCTGTTTTGTTTTTGTATACCGCCGCTGTGGGAGGCGTCACGTTATAAGCCGGCGAGCACTGGCTCCACCAGGGTGGGGCGCTGGCACCGTTACTTTCGGCCATTTTCAGAAAACCGCCGTCGGAAACGGTCCATACCAGCCTGCCATCCTGCATTTTGACCTGGCTGAACTGATGGTTATCACTGTTCCTGACCATGGTTTCATCACACAGTGTGACGACGTTCCCGGCGGAAAATTTTCCGGCGACCTTATTTGAGGCAACATCTTCTTTTATGAGATAGAACTTAACGCCGCCTTTGGTTGTGCGCTGCCGCGGGTCGGTCTGCGATGCATAGGCAGAGTAGGGGGCAAGATGCATATACAGCGTATAAAACGTCAGGCCGCTGGCTGCTGTGGTGCCCGGCTGAACATAATGGCGCACCAGGACAAAAGAGCCGGAGAGATAAAGCGTCCCTTCCTCCCAGGGGATGGTCGGGTACTCCTTGCACACGCGGAACGCGACGATATCACCGTCGGCCATGCAGCGCAGGTGTTGCTCCCCTTTATGGGGGGTGGGTGCATAAGCGGTTTCCGGTGGAGCATTGCCCGTCAGTGCACACCAGGGTGCGGTGGTATCGGTGATATGAATACCGCCGTGCCACATGCCTTTACCCCCGACCAGATACAGGCCGGAAGCCTCTCTGTCCAGGCTCTGCAGCAGGTCGGCGGCGGTGGAAAACTCAGTACCGGTGGCACTGGCAGGAACCGGAAAGCTAATTTTGGGGATGACGGGCGGTGTAGTTTCAGCCATGGTTAACAGGTCCTTGTTATTCAGAGGCAGGATTGCCGGTATTCTGGCTGTCCTGCTCATTCTGCTCATCCGGGTTGCTCTGATCGTTCGTGGAGTTCAGAGACAAGTTCACTTTACTAAAGCTGGGTACGTGATAACCCAGCACAGCCCCAACCATCGGCACCAGGTAGTTCGTGCACTTAATCGTCATATCCCCGGAAGACCCGTGCTCGATTTTACTTGCCTCCAGCGTCAGGTAAGAGCCGCCGCCGTTGAGGGTCAGTTTTTTCGGAGTGGTAATGGTGATTTCATCGTCCGAGCTGGTGATGGTCAGGGTTTGTCTTGTAGTTCATTGCTCTCAGGTTTATTAAATCCCCCGTAACTCATTATTGGCAAGAGTGATATGGAAACACATATAATAAATTTAGTTTCTATCATGCAAGCCATCTCTTCACTTAAAGTCTATCTCGTGGGACATTATCTCACATTCCACTGAATGAATGGGTGGGGAAATTCCGCCATGTATGGGTGGGAAATTAATATTGTGAAGTTAAAGTTTTAATGTTGCACACAAAACCCTACCATTAACTTTTTTATTAGCCTTATTAAGATAACTTATATCACACCATTTTTCTCCTTCACTCATATTCAGTAAGTTAACAAAATCCCCATGCACCAAATATGGTTTTTTAATTTCATTATTCTCGTTATAAAAAAATGACTTTTCAGATTTAACGCTAAACATCTGGAATTTTTGGCAACTACCTTCTTCAGAAGGTCTATGCGAATTTGTAATGGCATCCTCTAAAAACACAACTCCATTCTTTGTGATTTCGTTTAAAACCCGTGGTAAAACTTTATTTGAAAAGTTCTCAACAACCCAAACAGTTCCTTCATAAGATTGACATGTTGTTTTATTTGAAATCGATAATATCGAATATTTATCATTTAAGAAATCATTTTTATTTTTATAGAGTTGATATAAAAAATTATCATTATTCCTAAAAATTAAAATTGGTAGTTTTTTTGTTCCTCCATTTATAACATAAGAGGTATCTATATTATTTATGCGATTTCCTTTGTCTTCAACGAAACCCTCAATAACATCTTGATACTCATCAGTGATTTTTTTACCCAATCCACAAATGCCGTTTTTCGATGAAATTCCATTTTCTTTACTCTTCATGTCAATATAAATGCAATCGATGCTAAATGTATCGTTAATGTAATTCAGCGTTGCATATGCTGTATAATCATTTACCGAACGACCGGAGAGAACGATTGACGGATTGCCATTGAAGAAGCTAAACATAACTATCGGGTTACCAGTATAGTTTTCTTCAAAGTACAGTGTTTTTTTATCGCTGCCGATTTTTGCATAAATTTGTTTATGATCTTTATCATAACCATAGGAGACAGGAGAATTCGCAGCATAGGAGAATTGAAAAACCATAAGAAGAATTGAACTGATGATTATTTTGAGCATACTAAAATCCTTGTGGGGCAGAAGATGTTTCTTCTAAGATAAGTTGAAATTTTTCGGCGTATGAAGCTATTAGTGATTTTTGATCATTTCCATTGATTATTTTCCTAGCATTCAGGTAATCAATAGTGGTTTCATTAATGTAACTTGAAAGTTTTCTTCCTGTAAATACACCATTTTCCATGCCCCAGATCATTATTGGGACAGCATAGTTAAAATCTCCTGCAAGATCCGGAGTTGCAACGAAATTAACTCCGTATTTAACCATCGCTTTTCGGTAATTTATCTTCCATGTTAAGTGTACACAGCCACGACCTCGATATTTAAATCCATCTCCTTCTACTGTATTCTCATTTGCCTTCGCTGCATCCTTTCTGATTTGTGTATCTGCTCTTATAGGGTCATATTTGTTAAAATATGCTTCATTACCAACCTCTGGTTGCTCGCTAAAGTACTCCTGATCTGTAAAGTGATATGTTTCATGCCTGGTTGTGGCTAGCATGTATGCCAGCTTATATAAGTTAGGTTTATACTCAATTTGTTCAGCATAAAAGGAATTTAATCGGTTTACTATTTTCCTCAGATTTTCTTTAGAGACTGATTTTAATGGGGGAGTATTAGGGGCGAATGAGGAATGTAACTTTTCATATTCCGCCATAAATTCATCGACTCGAATTAACTCTTGCTTACCAACTAAAGCACCCATAAACATCACCGGATGCATATGCCAGGCGGCCGGCCCCATGCCGGCGACTTTCTTCATCCAGATCATCTTATCCAGAAAGGCCTCGGTATATTTCTTCCATTTCGAGGCGTCGGGCTCTAATTTTTCCAGATATTTCGTCCACTTCGCATCCGTTTTCTCGTAATACCATTCGCTGGGGTGCTGCACTATCAGCTGATAAAGCGGGTCGCGATAGGCCGGGTTATGCACGGCATTGCGATATTCGTCGACGGAGTAGTATCCGTCGTGGTTCTGGTCGATGACATCGAGCAGCTGTTTGTATTTGTGGCTGGCCAGCGCGTTGCTGAACGCCGGGTCATCCTCTGCCGCGGCTTTGAGCTTTTCAAAAATTCCTTTCACCACGTTCTGCGGCTGGTTCTCGGCATCCAGCAACTGAAAACTTTCGGGGTCGTCTTTGATGATAGAAAACCCCAGTTTGCCGAGGTCAAATTGTGACAGCACTTCGACGGAGGATGCGGCCAGGAAGCCGCCTTCCGGGCGTATCTGATAATGTGTTGGTATTCCGTCTGCAGACACGGCCGGTACTTTAGACAATGTCAGTATTCCCGGTGCTTTTGTTTTGCGCGAGCTTTCTGCCATGGCACCTTGTGCATCCTTACTGAAAAGCTTCGCGCCTGCCGGATATTTCAGGAAGGCGGGACTCTCGCGACCCGCGGCCTCCGGATTGGTAAGAAAGCTGTCCACTTTGCTGTCGCTCGTCAGGCATTCAATGTGCACCATATACCGCGAACGGAAACTGGTCTCGGTGGGTATCTGAAAGAACCCCAGATGACCGAGCGCCGCGCCGGCCTTAACCGGGATTGTCTGACCAGTTACCACCTCGTCAAATTTTGGTGATGAGCCCGTCTGCGCGGCAACGGCCTCGAGGTTCCCGCCGTCGGCGACGACCATCCTATTTGTGAGCCGGTCAGTCAACGAGGATATCGGATTTAATCCAAGCAATTAGTGGCCGCCTTTTATTACTGATGTAACCAATATTAAGCCATTTATGATCTTCCGATTCACTGATGACCTTGACCTTGTCACCAGCAATAAGATACGCTTTAGTTTTATAATTTTCTTCAGGCCGTGAAAATAATTCCGCTCGTGTATTAATTACAATTTCGTTTGGGATAGAATTTAGAAATGTAATTATTCCTTCTGATATTACCCCCTTGGGATCTCCACTTTTCAAGAATTCTTGGTAGGAATTTAAGGTGTTTATGGTGGGAGGGTCACAACGTAATATGTTTTTAACTTCATTTTCATTTTTTGACGTGAGAGCATTTTTCATACTCCGGACATTAGGTTTCATTGATAGAAAATCAAAAACACCTGCATCAGGTGCTTCAGAACTAGAGAGTATGTCTTCGTTCTTTTTCCAATTATAGCTGCATGCCTCACCGTCCCAATCACTTACTATACATCCACTCCTGAGATCAATAACACTACAATAAGCTCTGTCTGAAAATTTCTTAGTCCCATTTTCTTGCTCCACGTAATCACCAGAAACACTATTTAAGATTAAATAAGCCCCAGAAGGTGATAATTTCGAGGTGCCATCTTCTATATAATATCGGTCATTACGGCTTAGGTCTGATAAGTGATCGTTAATCGTAAACGCAATTTTACCCCATGAATTAGGTTCATAATTACCTCCTTTTTTTTCTTCAGAAAAATTTATCTCGCCACCAATGGGGGATTTGAATGTTACATTCCCATAAATAACTGTAGGAAAGAGTAGAGTTACCAAGAGCGAGATGATGCATTTAATTTTGTTCATAGCTTTGCCTTTAATGAGTTAAACCTTGTTGAGGAATCTGTCATTCTTCTAGTTAATTTGTATTCATCCAACAGTTTACCTTCATATTCATTATAATTCTCCCCCCAGCTTTGAGGATCTAAGCTTACTGTTGGGTTGTGCGTATTAAAGTTCTCTAGGGCTTTCTTAAAATCTGGTTTAACGTATCCGGGCCTGTTTACTGAGTGATCCAAAATTACTGCTCGGCCAAAGTTGCTTTTTATAAAATGTTTTATTTGCTTGTTATCAGTTGTTACTACTTGACTTTCAGCATCGTGAAGTCTTTGTGCAAAGTCTAAGATTTGAAGATCTAAATATTGTGGAAGAGATATTATTTTAAGTAAAGCTGCAAGCGGCTTATTATGTACGGCCTGTCTGTAACTTGATTGACTACAACCTTGTCTAACAAGATTTTTTAATTCACTCGAAGTTATTTTTTTCCAAGGGTCAATGCATTATCACTGTAATATATGACAGATGAAATTCCACTTCCCTCTACAGACCAACCGCAATGTATAGCATAACGCTCATATAATTCAGGATAGCTATCTCTAAACTTCGCAAACTGAGTTGATAACTCTCCTTTACCCTCAAGTCCAGCGCCATCCTTGACTGTTTTTTGCATTGCGCCTGCAGTTATTACTTCACTGTCGTAGGATTGTATTGCATCCATTTTCCCCTCATTTTCAGACATCGCAATAAGGATTATTTTTTCATCATTAGTGATTTTACCTTCTGAAATGAGGTTCCCCCAACGCGTGTAGCTATCTAAAGTTATTTCTCCCCAGTACACAGGTCCATACTGAGCTCCATATTTGGTAACTTTGAATTTGCCAGCATATAGTTGCTCGCAATTGCAACCCAAACCTTTTAAATTCCCCATAAACATCACCGGATGCATATGCCAGGGTGCTGGCCCCATGCCTGCGACTTTCTTCATCCAGATCATCTTATCCAGAAAGGCCTCGGTGTATTTTTTCCATTTCGAAGCATCGGGTTCTAATTTTTCCAGATATTTCGTCCACTTCGCATCCGTTTTCTCGTAATACCATTCGCTGGGGTGCTGCACTATCAGCTGATAAAGCGGGTCGCGATAGGCCGGGTTATGCACGGCATTGCGATATTCGTCGACGGAGTAGTATCCGTCGTGGTTCTGGTCGATGACATCGAGCAGCTGTTTGTATTTGTGGCTGGCCAGCGCGTTGCTGAACGCCGGGTCATCCTCTGCCGCGGCTTTGAGCTTTTCAAAAATTCCTTTCACCACGTTCTGCGGCTGGTTCTCGGCATCCAGCAACTGAAAACTTTCGGGGTCGTCTTTGATGATAGAAAACCCCAGTTTTCCGAGGTCAAATTGTGACAGCACTTCGACGGAGGATGCGGCCAGGAAGCCGCCTTCCGGGCGTATCTGATAATGTGTTGGTATTCCGTCTGCAGACACGGCCGGTACGTTAGACAATGTCAGTATTCCCGGTGCTTTTGTTTTGCGCGAGCTTTCTGCCATGGCACCTTGTGCATCCTTACTGAAAAGCTTAGCGCCTGCTGGATATTTCAGAAAGGCGGGACTCTCGCGACCGGCAGCTTGCGGATTGGTAAGAAAGCTGGCCACTTTGCTGTCCGTTGTCAGGCATTCAATGTGCACCATATAGCGCGAGCGGAAGCCGGTCTCGGTGGGTATCTGAAAGAACCCCAGGTGACCGAGCGCCGCGCCGGCCTGTACCGGAATTGTCTGGTCAGTTATCACCTCGTCAAATTTTGGTTCTGCAGCCGCTGGCGCGGCAACGGCCTCGAGGTTCCCGCCGTCGGCGACGACCCAGACGCGCTCTCCGCGTTTGAGCGGCGTGCCTGCGACGTCAGCGGTCATGGTCATCAGTTTGAATACCCGGTTATCCGGTCGGGTCACTGTCTGCGCGGCATTATCGGTTTCCATGGTCATCTGCGTGTTGACAGGCAGCAGCTTACCGGCCGGTTTTCCCCATTTTTTGTTCTGCCCGCTGACGACGGTTTCGAACACCACATCTTCACTGCAGCGGTAGTAATTTAAGGCTGTTTTGTTTTTGTATACCGCCGCCGTGGGAGGCGTCACGTTATAAGCCGGCGAGCACTGGCTCCACCAGGGTGGGGGACTTACTCCGTTACTTTCGGCCATTTTCAGAAACCCGCCGTCGGAAACGGTCCATACCAGCCTGCCATCCTGCATTTTGACCTGGCTGAACTGATGGTTATCACTGTTCCTGACCATCGTTTCATCACACAGTGTCACGACGTTCCCGGCGGAAAATTTTCCGGCGACCTTGTTTGAGGCAACATCTTCTTTTGTGAGATAGAACTTAACGCCTCCTTTGGTGGGAGCTTATGCTACCAAATACAATCTGATCTATCGTTATTATATGCCTCTAAATTTTCATTCAAACTGATAGTTCTTCCACTAATGCTTTTATAGATAAATTGGTAGTATCTGGCGCCCTGTGACATAACAATATATTGGCCATTATATTTCCCATGAATAAACTCTAACCAATTGGTAGTGTTTTCGATAGGTCGATCTTCGTCGACGCTTTCTGATTTCTCATCTGAAAATACAAGAGGGATAGGCTCCTTAGAGTTTTTATATTTCACGTAGCCAAGATGAACGCCATCATCATAAATATCTATAAATTTTACATTTATAAGTCCACTATCTGAACTAAAACAGCCTGTTTGTTTTTCAGGTGCTGATGAAGCGCTAAAGGAAAATAAGATGCTTAAAATAATTATATATTTATTCATTGCCTTGACTCCATTGCGAGTATTCTTGCGTTAATATAAGTAGAAAGATTTCCATATTCAATTCCGTAAATTTTTTTATTATTCATACTTGCAGGGAAAGGAGTGGTAAGCAACAAATCCCTAGCTCTTTTATATCCTTTCAAGGACTCTTCCGTATTCTTATCTGTGCCACTCCTACTGTTTTCAGAGTCATGCCATAATCCCCATCCAAATGAGTATATTTTACTATTATATATAGCGCTATCTTCAAAATTAAATTTATTATCAAGCATTAAATGGTTCAGGTGATCTGTTCCAAGTGTTGTGACACATGTTATAAAGTAACCTAGTCGTTCATTATATCCGTTAAATCCACCATTGATTACAGCTGTGATCTTATTAAAATCATCATTGCTTGCAGGGTTTCCTAAAGATTTGTATATATTAAAGAACCAAAACGCAGATAGTACGCTATGGGGTAGGTTTGTAAGCTTCTCTCTATTTGAATCAGATGATGTCACATCTTCACCAATATAAGAACCATACGCTATGTAGTTGGCTTCGAGTGTAACTTGTATTAGTCCTCTACCATACCAAGGACTGTAAGATTTCCTACTACCTCCAATTTCACTTGTGTAGTGGAGATTTCCACTTTCATGCAGGATTTGTGAAATAAAATGACTTTTACTTCGACATGTAGTAATACCAAACCTATTAAAGCCTTGATTTAACACATCAATATAACTATTGATGACTTCATCACTTGCTCCAGAGGTTATTAATTTCAACTCAGAAAAAGTTATATCTCTATTGCATGCGCACATTCTTTTAGGAATCAAAGCCCCCATAAACATCACCGGATGCATATGCCAGGGTGCCGGCCCCATGCCGGCGACTTTCTTCATCCAGATCATCTTATCCAGAAAGGCCTCGGTATATTTCTTCCATTTCGAGGCGTCGGGTTCTAATTTTTCCAGATATTTCGTCCACTTCGCATCCGTTTTCTCGTAATACCATTCGCTGGGGTGTTGCACTATCAGCTGATAAAGCGGGTCGCGATAGGCCGGGTTATGCACGGCATTGCGGTATTCGTCGACGGAGTAATACCCGTCATGGTTCTGGTCGATGACATCAAGCAGCTGTTTGTACTTGTGGCTGGCCAGCGCGTTGCTGAACGCCGGGTCATCCTCTGCCGCGGCTTTGAGCTTTTCAAAAATTCCTTTCACCACGTTCTGCGGCTGGTTCTCGGCATCCAGCAACTGAAAACTTTCGGGGTCGTCTTTGATGATAGAAAACCCCAGTTTGCCGAGGTCAAATTGTGACAACTTTTCTACAGAGTCCGCGGCCAGGAAGCCGCCTTCCGGGCGTATCTGATAATGTGTTGGTATTCCGTCTGCAGACACTGCCGGTACGTTAGACAATGTCAGTATTCCCGGTGCTTTTGTTTTGCGCGAGCTTTCTGCCATGGCACCTTGTGCATCCTTACTGAAAAGCTTCGCATCTGCCGGATATTTCAGGAAGGCAGGACTCTCGCGACCGGCGGCTTGCGGATTGGTAAGAAAGCTGGCCACTTTGCTGTCGCTTGTCAGGCATTCAATGTGCACCATATAGCGCGAGCGGAAGCTGGTCTCGGTGGGTATCTGAAAGAACCCCAGGTGACCGAGCGCCGCGCCGGCCTGAATGGCGACTTGCGTGGCCGGTATTACTACTTCATCAAATTTTGGTGATGAGCCCGTCTGCGCGGCAACGGCCTCGAGGTTACCGCCGTCGGCAACGACCCAGACGCGCTCACCACGTTTGAGTGGCGTGCCTGCGACATCAGCGGTCATGGTCATCAGTTTGAATACCCGGTTATCCGGTCGGGTCACTGTCTGCGCGGCATTATCGGTTTCCATGGTCATCTGCGTGTTGACAGGCAGCAGCTTACCGGCCGGTTTTCCCCATTTTTTGTTCTGTCCGCTGACGACGGTTTCGAACACCACATCTTCACTGCAGCGGTAGTAATTCAGGGCTGTTTTGTTTTTGTATACCGCCGCCGTGGGAGGCGTCACGTTAAAAGCCGGCGAGCACTGGCTCCACCAGGGTGGAGGACTTGCTCCGTTACTTTCGGCCATTTTCAGAAAACCGCCGTCGGAAACGGTCCATACCAGCCTGCCATCCTGCATTTTGACCTGGCTGAACTGATGGTTATCACTGCTCCTGACCATCGTCTCATCACACAGTGTGACGACGTTCCCGGCGGAAAATTTTCCGGCAAATGTGGTGGAACAACACTCATACTCATATATATAGGTGGAGAGAGTGCATCAGTAAAGGTTTTATTGTTTGACAATCTTAAATTTTTATTGCTAGTTGTTTTCATTTAGATATTTAATGCGCTCGTTGGTTTTATCTAACAAGCATTGTTCATATATACTTGAAAACGCAGTTCCAGTCCTCGACTCATAGGTTTCATAATCACAGTCGGCATCTCTTATTTTAATCCACGCAAGTTGCGATTTTTTAAGGTAAATATCTTTTGACTCCGTTTGGCCGTAAAATTCAGCACCTTCATTCTTATACTCTTGGATTTGCTGTCTATAAATATTATTTAGCTCACTATCTGCTTTAGCATATTCACTTTTAATTTTTAGATAATTATCCTGTTCACTTGAAGAATCAGCATACACAACTGTTGAAAGTGAAGAAACAGCTAGCATCAATGCAAAATACTTATTCATTATAAATATCCTTTCCGTTCATTGAATCTCTGCTCTGGTACGCCAAAAGAAGACTTCCAGTGAGAGTTTGAAATGTTGCTTTTAAATTGATCTTCTCCAGCTTTAAGATCTTTCATGAAATAGCGCCTTGTCCTCGGAGAGTTATCTCCTCGGAACGTTAAATCAACCAATACATCCTGGACCTTCTGACTATATGAACCCAATTCAGCTGAAATTTGTACACCATCAACTTTTGCGCCATTGGATATTACCCGTTTTGTTACATCGTACAAATTCTCATAAACTGCATTGAAAAGAAAGTGCTGCTGCTTCCTGGTTAAATATTGTTCAGTTCTGGGCACGAACTTATCAATATCAAGACAGTAGGCCAGTGCTGTTGGCCCTTTTAATCCCACACTGCCCAGAAGCCATTTTTGTAAAGCTGGAGGTAATGGTTTAGCATCTCTCTCCATATCCATAAAAAGTGTATTGATATAAGTTTTTGACTGTTGACCCAAATCCAATCCTCGACCAAATGTAACTCCAGAGATCCCGATCACAACACCTTTATTATTCGGGACATGTGGATGGCGTGAGAAGTAAATACTGTTTTCAATATCATTACCCTCCACATTAAACGTGAGTTGTCCTTTGGGAACTTTTAGCCATTTAGTATCCATTTCATCGTTTTCAGAATCACGGATAGTATTCATAAACATCACCGGATGCATATGCCAGGGTGCTGGGCCCATGCCTGCGACTTTCTTCATCCAGATCATCTTATCCAGAAAGGCCTCGGTATATTTCTTCCACTTCGAGGCATCGGGTTCTAATTTTTCCAGATATTTCGTCCACTTCGCATCCGTTTTCTCGTAATACCATTCGCTGGGGTGCTGCACTATCAGCTGATAAAGCGGGTCGCGATAGGCCGGGTTATGCACGGCATTGCGATATTCGTCGACGGAGTAGTATCCGTCGTGGTTCTGGTCGATGACATCGAGCAGCTGTTTGTATTTGTGGCTGGCCAGCGCGTTGCTGAACGCCGGGTCATCCTCTGCCGCGGCTTTGAGCTTTTCAAAAATTCCTTTCACCACGTTCTGCGGCTGGTTCTCGGCATCCAGCAACTGAAAACTTTCGGGGTCGTCTTTGATGATAGAAAACCCCAGTTTGCCGAGGTCAAATTGTGACAACTTTTCTACAGAGTCCGCGGCCAGGAAGCCGCCTTCCGGGCGTATCTGATAATGTGTTGGTATTCCGTCTGCAGACACTGCCGGTACGTTAGACAATGTCAGTATTCCCGGTGCTTTTGTTTTGCGCGAGCTTTCTGCCATGGCACCTTGTGCATCCTTACTGAAAAGCTTCGCATCTGCCGGATATTTCAGGAAGGCAGGACTCTCGCGACCGGCGGCTTGCGGATTGGTAAGAAAGCTGGCCACTTTGCTGTCGCTTGTCAGGCATTCAATGTGCACCATATAGCGCGAGCGGAAGCTGGTCTCGGTGGGTATCTGAAAGAACCCCAGGTGACCGAGCGCCGCGCCGGCCTGAATGGCGACTTGCGTGGCCGGTATTACTACTTCATCAAATTTTGGTGATGAGCCCGTCTGCGCGGCAACGGCCTCGAGGTTACCGCCGTCGGCAACGACCCAGACGCGCTCACCACGTTTGAGTGGCGTGCCTGCGACATCAGCGGTCATGGTCATCAGTTTGAATACCCGGTTATCCGGTCGGGTCACTGTCTGCGCGGCATTATCGGTTTCCATGGTCATCTGCGTGTTGACAGGCAGCAGCTTACCGGCCGGTTTTCCCCATTTTTTGTTCTGTCCGCTGACGACGGTTTCGAACACCACATCTTCACTGCAGCGGTAGTAATTCAGGGCTGTTTTGTTTTTGTATACCGCCGCCGTGGGAGGCGTCACGTTAAAAGCCGGCGAGCACTGGCTCCACCAGGGTGGAGGACTTGCTCCGTTACTTTCGGCCATTTTCAGAAAACCGCCGTCGGAAACGGTCCATACCAGCCTGCCATCCTGCATTTTGACCTGGCTGAACTGATGGTTATCACTGCTCCTGACCATCGTCTCATCACACAGTGTCACGGCGTTCCCGGCGGAAAATTTTCCGGCCACCGTATTTGAGGCAACATCTTCTTTTGTGAGATAGAACTTAACGCCGCCTTTGGTTGTGCGCTGCCGCGGGTCGGTCTGCGATGCATAGGCAGAGTAGGGGGCAAGATGCATATACAGCGTATAAAACGTCAGGCCGCTGGCTGCTGTGGTGCCCGGCTGAACATAATGGCGCACCAGGACAAAAGAGCCGGAGAGATAAAGCGTCCCTTCCTCCCAGGGGATGGTCGGGTACTCCTTGCACACGCGGAACGCGACGATATCACCGTCGGCCATGCAGCGCAGGTGTTGCTCCCCTTTATGGGGGGTGGGTGCATAAGCGGTTTCCGGTGGAGCATTGCCCGTCAGTGCACACCAGGGTGCGGTGGTATCGGTGATATGAATACCGCCGTGCCACATGCCTTTACCCCCGACCAGATACAGGCCGGAAGCCTCTCTGTCCAGGCTCTGCAGCAGGTCGGCGGCGGTGGAAAACTCAGTACCGGTGGCACTGGCAGGAACCGGAAAGCTAATTTTGGGGATGACGGGCGGTGTAGTTTCAGCCATGGTTAACAGGTCCTTGTTATTCAGAGGCAGGATTGCCGGTATTCTGGCTGTCCTGCTCATTCTGCTCATCCGGGTTGCTCTGATCGTTCGTGGAGTTCAGAGACAAGTTCACTTTACTAAAGCTGGGTACGTGATAACCCAGCACAGCCCCAACCATCGGCACCAGGTAGTTCGTGCACTTAATCGTCATATCCCCGGAAGACCCGTGCTCGATTTTACTTGCCTCCAGCGTCAGGTAAGAGCCGCCGCCGTTGAGGGTCAGTTTTTTCGGAGTGGTAATGATGATTTCATCGTCCGAGCTGGTGATGGTCAGGGTTTGTCTTGCGGTCAGGGACATGGCGTTGTTTTGTGCCTGGATAGTGACCTGTCCCTGATTGGCAATCAGCGTGGCATCCTGCTTATGTACAAACATGCTTAACGTTTCACCTGCGCCGATGAACAGGTTTTTCATGACGCCAACGTCGGCATTGTTACCGGTGTTCACCATCAGGTTCTGTCTGGCTGCCAGCTGTAAATGCTCACCGCTGGTAAGCGCCACGCCCATCGGGGCGCTGGCTAAAATGGCCGCGGACTGCAACTGTGTCAGGCGGTTATCGACAAAGCTGAGCTGCTTTTGAATATCTGATGCCAGCGCGGTAGCCTGCGTGGCGGCATCACTCAGAGCCTGCATCTCATTGTTGGCCTGATGGATTTGACCGAGGGCCGGATCCATATCCAGCACTTTTCCCTGTGCCTTGAGTTGTTCTTCTGCACTGACAAATATCCCTTTGCCCGCGCGTATCACGCCGTGTTCATCCGTCCTGATTTCAAAGCCGGCACCGCGCTGTGCGCGTTCCGCATCCACCAGATGCCCCATGTTCAGCTGCGTTTTGCCAAACTCGGTTGAGAGTTTGACGTGTTCTTCTGAGCGTTTGTCTTCCATCCGCAGCTTGTTGAAAGACGGAGTACGCAGGACGTTGCGCGTATGGTTGTCGTCGGTGACATGGTCACTGTGTGCTGAATCATGCAGGGCATACGCGATATAAGGCCGGTCACAGTCGCCTGAATCGAAAGCGATGGCGACTTCAGTACCATCGAGTAAAGGCGCGTGCCAGCCGTAGGTATCACCGGCGTAAGGTTTTGCCATACGCAGCCAGAGACAGGCGTAGCCCTGTTCCTGTTCGTCGCGGTCAAAATCGAGCTTCACGCGGTATCTGCCCTGATTATCCAGCCAGGAATAGATATCGCCTTTGGTGGTGCTTTCAACCCGGGCTGGAAGGGTACCGGCGATTACCGGGCGTGCTGGCAGAACAGGGCGGAAGCAGAGGGTTTCACTGTAAGGCTGACCGGTCAATTGTGCGGTGAAACGACTCTTGCGCGAACCGTAGGTTTTTATCCCCGTCAGCAGGATGCCTTCATTTAACACAGAAGGAAGTGAGCCATCGACTTCCAGCACCTGACCCGGTGCCAGATGAGGGCAACTGCTGTGGCCGGTGACGGTCTTCTGAGCATTCAATATGCGCTCATGACGCAGGCGGGCATAAAATGCACCGGTTTCTACCTCGTCTTCTGATCCGGATTGCAGAAAAGGCTCCGCGTACTGATAGACTTCGCCAGTGGTGGTTTCATCACCTCCTGCCGCACTGGCAGTGGTGTCCATCGGACTTAACGCTTCCCGGTAGTTGTAATCGCGGGTGGAAACCTGTTGCGTGACGACCTGATGCTGCGTGCTCAGCCCCCAGACGCTTTCGGTACCGCTGTCGCTCATGCCCGCCTGGTTGCGTAGGGGTAAACGGACTCCAAATTTATATTGTTGCTGGCTGTCGGCAAATATGATGACGTCATGCTCAAGGCGGGTGTCCATCTCGATATGCCAGTAGATCCCGACTTCAGCCAGTAAACGCTGGATGAAAGCTAAATCTGTTTCCCGCCACTGGGTGATAAGCTCACGTGCCGGGTATGATCTGGACAGCTGGAATTCGAAGTCCGGGCCTTCCAGGCCGTGTGCCCGAAGAACCTTTTCAACCACTTCCTGCACTGACTGATTTAGATAAAGTGCGCACTTTGCAGTGTGGTTCAGTAAGGCTAGGCGCGGAACCAAAACCAGCCGGTAAATCGTCTGATCCGCAGAGGTAGAGATACGTGAAAAATGTTGAATCACACCGTGTACAGCCCGGACCGGCTCCGCAACGCCTGCAATATCAAACACGGGAGCCTGCATGGTAAAGGTAGCCGGTTTGAGAACCAATTGTTCAGCGGTTAAATCGGTGGCCGTGCTGGTGACATGAATAATGTATTCAAAGGGTTTGCTAAGTTGCTCTTCCCCTTCGAAGCGCAACACGTCGAGAAAGGCCGGACTTTGCAAAACGTCCAGACGATAGCGGGACTGATTTAGTAATCTGTTGATAACATCGGAGGTACTCATTTCTGTTCTCCGTCAAATTCCAGCGTGATCCCTTCTTCTTCATCCCAGCCCAGCGCAAGCGAGGTGGTGCGCTGTTGTCCGGCCATGCGCTGCAGCAGTTGCTGACTCAGGACCGGCAGGATCTGCTGATTGAGCAGGCTGTCGATGTTGCGCGCGCCCGTGTCCGGCAGCAGACAGGCGGCGACCAGCGTGTCGTACAGACTTTCTTCTATGGAGCAGGTCAGGCCGTAGTGCTTGTTCAGACGTTTCGCGACTTGTGCCAGTTTCATCTCAACGATAGTGCGCAGGGCAACGGCGTTCAGCGGACGATAAATCAGCGTCTGGAAACGGGCGAGCAGGGCGGGCTGGAAATGATCGCGCAGGATCGGGCGCAGCAGTTCCTGTAAATCGCCGTCAGTGGCTTCCGGCTGTTCATCCAGAAGTTGCATCAAATGGTCACTGCCGAGGTTAGCGGTCATCAGGATCACGGTATTACGGAAGTCGATTTCGCGGCCTTCACCGTCGCGCATAAAGCCGCGGTCGAACACCTGATAGAACAGGTTGATGACGTCGCGGTGCGCTTTTTCCACTTCATCGAGCAGGACGACGCTGTACGGACGTTTACGCACGGCTTCAGTCAGAATACCGCCCTGACCGTAACCGACGTAGCCCGGAGGTGAACCTTTCAGTTGAGAGACGGTATGCG